>Ga0256406_1001387_pt1 | contig 39523 bp, 39 predicted proteins | sample RumenRJG_03DNA_FD_185986 | JGI IMG/M metagenome (GOLD analysis project Ga0256406, IMG submission 185986) | Bovine rumen microbial communities from Lethbridge, Alberta, Canada - RJG_03 | ecosystem: Host-associated > Mammals > Digestive system > Stomach > Rumen | place: Canada: Alberta | collected... | reverse complement strand
TTAATGCGGCAGTTAACATCCTGCACAAAGGGTTAAAAGCCATTGGCCAGGGACTGGCCCTGGTAAAATAACGGAGTTCTGTAAGTCAGGTAGCTGGAATACCAGCGCAACATCCTGAATACTACTTTGTGTTCCCAGAAGCTCGGTCATTTATGGCCGAGTAGTTCACGCCTGTTAAAATAAACGATGTAAATAATCACATAAAATTACAAAAAACACATTGACAATTAATTCGTTTGTAATTATAATGACATTATTCAAATCGATACAGGAAATTAATTATGAAAGGAGCGATTGAAATGGAATTTATCAAATTTAAAAAATCAAATATGTTTCAAGGCGCTTCTTCTCGTGCCCTCCTACTATTCGCAAGGATTCGTTGACGTAAGAGATTGACATCTTATGTTGGTGGGTCCTTGTTTGAGTACGCTTGGAATGAGGGCTCCCGGGGTTTAAAAAGTCTTCGTTCCAGCTTGTCGGAACGAGGGCTTTTTTTATTCCCGCCGATTCGAAAATTAATTAATCAGAGTACAACTTATGAAGGGGTTTGGTTCCATATGAAAATTAAGAAAATGACGGGCTTTGCAGCAGCAATTATGATGTGTTCGGTTTTTATGGCAGGATGTACTTCGAAAACGTCGGCCGCAACCAAAGGCAATCAGGCAGGCGATACGATCAAAATAGGCGTTAACATGGAACTTTCAGGTGCAGCCGGCGGATACGGGCAACAGGAAAAAAACGGCATTCAGCTTGCTGTTGATGAAATCAACGCTAGGGGGGGAGTCAACGTCAACGGAAAAAAGAAGAAGATCAAGGCGATTTATCGTGACAACAAGAGTTCGACATCGACCAGTGCCTCGGTTGCAACGCAGTTGACAACGCAGGACAAGGTTGTCGCAACGATCGGTCCTGCAACTACAAATGACGGAACGGCAACGATTCCGACCGCAAATAAGACGTGCGTACCGTTTTTGTCGGCATCGGCCACTGCTCCTGACTTTACGCTTGATAAGAACGGCAAAGTTCATCCGTATGTCTTTCGAGCATATTTCAAAGGCGATTATCAAGGAAGTTCTGCAGCAAAATTTGCATATGAAACGCTTAAAGCCAAACGTGCAGCAATTTTAGCCGATAATTCGAGCGACTACGGCATCGGGATTGCCAAAGCCTTTAAGCAATACTTCAAAGGGACAGTTGTTGATACTCAGTACTTCCAAGCCGGAGACAAAAACTTCAATTCGGTTTTAACTTCAATCAAGAGCAAGAAGTTTGACGTTTTATACGTTCCGGCATACTACACGGAATGCGGAGCAATCATCAAGCAGGCGCGTGAAGCAGGAATCAAGCAGCCGATTATGGGCGCTGACGGAATGTCTGATGACAAGATGGTCAAAATCTCCGGTGCAGAGAATGCAACGGACATTTATTACACGACGGCCTTCACGGCACTTACTGCAAACTCTAATCCGAAAGTCGCATCTTACAACAAAGCTTACAAGGACAAGTACGGTGAAGATTCGCCAACGTTTGCAGCATTGTCATACGATTCCGTTTATATGATCAAACAGGCAATCGAAACTGAAAAATCCGCTGATTCCGTCAAGATTCAGCAAGGATTGGCGAAAATCAAAAACTTTAAGGGAGTGACGGGCGATACGACGATGGATGCAAAGCACAATCCGAAAAAAGCAATCACAATCGTTAAGCTTGAAAATGGCAAGCCGTCCAAAGGATATGTGGTTAAATGATTAGTAAACGGTGAGATAAAAAAGACAAAAAAGCTTCAAATCAGAATACGGACAGTCAGAGCGGCAACTTAATCGGCTCTGACTGTTTTTGTAGATTTGATCATGCTAAAAGTCAAATCAAAAGCACTGTATTTTGCCGGTAAATACTCTTGAATCGAACTCTTAGATTTAATATAATTACCATAAATAATGATGAGAAAATTTGGATGGTGATTTTGCATGATGTTTGTAACTGATGAAATGTCCCTTAAGCGTGTTGGCAAATTGAGGCGCAAGATGAGTGAAATGAGCGTTGATGCGTATCTTGTGACCAATCCCTCAAACAGATACTATTTGAGCGGATTTACCGGAGACGACGGAGTTTTGCTTGTGACTGAAAACCATCGCTATTTGATTACCGATTCTCGCTTTGAAGAGCAAATTTCTCATGATCAGCCTTCTTGGGAGGCAATCATTACAAGAAATTACCTGAAAACAGCATGTGATCTTTGCGTCAAAAACCATGTGGCGGCAATGGCTTTTGAAAATACGATTTCATATGCGGAATACGATTTTATCGATGAATCGTGCGAATGCGATATCGTTCCGTTGTCAGGCGTAATCGAAGATATCCGTTCTGTCAAATCTCCTGAAGAAATTGATGCAATCAAACGTGCCTGCAAGATGTCTGGAAAAGGCTATCAATACGTTTTGGAAACAATCAGGCCTCAGATGACCGAATTGGAGGTTTCAAACGAACTTGACTACTATATGAAGAAAAACGGTTCTGAAGAACGTTCTTTTGAAACAATCGTTGCTTCAGGGGAGCGCACGACCTGGCCTCACGGGACGGCAACAACTAAGAAAATCGAAGCAAGTGATTTGGTTACGCTTGATTTTGGGTACTATGCAGATGGTTATACGTCCGACGTGACAAGAACATTTTCAATAGGCAAGCAAAGCGATGAAGCCCAAAAAATTTATCAGATCGTTCTTGAAGCTCAGCAAAAGACGATCGAAGCAGTTAAAGAAGGGGTCAATGGTCAGGAACTTGATCGAATCGGCCGCGGATATATCGAAGATGCCGGTTACGGAAAGTATTTCAATCACGGCATGGGGCACGGCATCGGTCTTGATATCCACGAGCTCCCGAATGTCGGGCGCACATACGAAGAATACATGAAAGCAGGACAAATCATCACGATTGAGCCTGGAATCTATGTTCCTGGAGTCGGAGGCGTCAGAATTGAAGATGATGTTCTGGTCACGAAGAACGGTTACGAAATATTGACTGATTTTTCACGCGACTATACAGAAGTCTGAGATGTTTATTGCCAATTCCCTTGCATAATAGCGTGTTCTTTTGGTATTATAGAGTGTACGTTATATTTGGACGAGTATGCAAAGAATTTCTTCTTGTCCATAAATCAGAGGAGGATCATCAGATGATTTCTGTTAATGAATTTAAAAACGGTTTGACCATCACGGTTGATGGTGAATTATGGCGTGTTGTCGAATTTCAGCATGTTAAGCCAGGGAAGGGTTCAGCATTTGTTCGTTCAAAACTTAAGAACCTTCGTACGGGTGCCGTTCAAGAAAAAACGTTCCGTGCCGGCGAAAAAGTTGAACAAGCACAAATCGATCGTCGCAAGATGCAGTACTTGTATGCAGACGGCAACAACTACGTCTTCATGGATACTGAAACATACGAACAACTTGAGCTTCCCGGCGAAGAATTGACGGAAGAATTGAAATACTTGAAGGAAAACATGGTTGTCAGCGTTATTATGTACGGTGCCGAAACGCTCGGAATTGAACTTCCGAACACGGTTGACCTGACTGTGCAAGCTACCGAACCTGGCATCAAAGGCGATACTGCTTCCGGTGGTTCAAAGCCTGCAACGATGGAAACCGGATTGGTTGTTCAAGTGCCGTTCTTTGTTAACGAAGGCGACGTGTTGACGATCAACACGGTTGATGGTTCATATATTTCACGTGCCAATTAAATTGGTCGACACAACGACACTCAAGGAGGTCTTTTAAATGGCTGAAGATAACAACATTGTCTTGGCAACAAAGGAACAAGGCCTGGGCGAGGTTCGCATTGCTCCTGAAGTAATCGAAGTAATTATCGGAATTGCCGCAAGCCAGGTTGAAGGCGTATGCTCAATGCGCGGTTCTTTGGCTAACAGTCTGACTGAACTCATCGGACGTAAAAATCGCGGTCGCGGCGTTAAATTGGAAAACACGGAAGACGGTTTGCTCGTTGACGTCTATGTCTTTTTAAATTACGGGGTCTCTGTGCCAAAGGTTGCTTGTGAGATTCAAGACAAGGTTCGGCAACAAGTTTTGTTCATGACTGGCCTTGAAATTGCAGGAGTCGACGTTCACGTTTGCGGAATCATCCCTGAAAAGGAAATTCCGGCAATCGATCCTAATAATCCTTTCGGCGAAGAGAATGGTGAAGAAAATTGAGTATGTCTAGACATGATATTCGGCGCTTGGCATTTCAGACGCTGTTTGCAATGAGCAGCAACCCTGATGCCGTTGCGACTGACGTGTATCAAACAGTATTGGGCAAGGATATTGAAGCTCCCGAGTATTTGACTCAACTGGTTGACGGAGTAAATGAACATCTTGCGGAAATCGACGAAGCCATTTCGGCTCATTTGAAAAAGGGATGGCCGATTTCCCGCTTGAATAAAACCGATTTGATTTTAATGCGCATTGCCGTTTATGAGATTAAGTTCGTTGAAGAGGTTCCGAACAAGGTATCTCTCAATGAAGCTTTGGAACTTTCAAAAGAATTCAGCGATGAGACTTCACGTCGTTTCATCAATGGCGTTTTGTCCAATTTGATCTAAACAATACAGCTGTCGTCCGTTTGCGGGTGACGGCTGTTTTTGTTTTCAAAAAAGCCTGAAAATAAGTTCTGTATTTTGGCGTTGCTATGGTAAAATATTTGTAACAGACAGAATATATATTCATTGGGGTGTTTTTGATGACGGAAATAATGAACGGGCGTGACCTTTCGGCAAAGGTCAAAATGAATTTGAAAAAAAGCGTTGAGGGATTAAAAAAGGTTGGGGTAACGCCCACGCTTGCAGTAATTTTGGTTGGTGACGACGAAGCAAGCAAGGTTTACGTCAGAAACAAGCATCGCGCAGCACAAAAAATCGGAATCAACACGATTGATGAAACAATGCCTGCAGATTCCAAACAAGAAGACGTGATCAAGATGATTGAAAAGTACAACAACGATCCTGACGTGCATGGAATTCTGGTACAGATGCCGCTTCCAAAGCATATTGATGAAAAGGCGATTATTGATACGATCGATCCTAAAAAAGACGTTGACGGATCTCATCCTGAAAACATGGGGCGTCTGTTCATGAATGAGCCCCAAGCGCTTCCATGCACGCCAAGGGGAATCATGGAATTGCTTAAAGAATATGATATTGACGTCAGAGGACAAGAGGTTGTGATCGTCGGACGCAGCAATCTTGTCGGAAGACCGCTGGCGGCCTTGATGATCAACTCGAGCGCAACCGTAACCGTGGCGCATAGCGTAACGCATGATTTGCAAAGCGTTACGAAAAAAGCAGATATTTTGGTTGCTGCCGTTGGCAAAGCCAAAATGTTCAACAAGGACTACATCAAGGAAGGAGCGGTCGTTATCGACGTCGGCATCAACCGGACGGCGGAAGGAAAGCTTTGCGGTGATGTTGATGCAAAAGACGTTATGGGCAAGGCTGCGTTTTTGACGCCCGTCCCAGGCGGAGTAGGTCCGATGACGGTTGCGATGCTGATGAAGCAAACGGTTGAATTTGCAGAAAGAAGTGTTGCGAATGTCTGATGAAAAAAAGTATCTGACGGTTACGGCTCTCACGCGTTACATCAAACGAAAATTTACGGCCGACCCGTATATGCGCAGAGTGTATTTGACAGGCGAAATTTCCAATTTTCGACTGCGTCCCAAACATCAATACTTTTCTTTAAAAGATGAAAATGCAGTGATTGACGTCGTAATGTTTGCAAGTGATTTCTCAAAGGTCAAGTTCAGACCTGAAGAAGGGATGAAAGTCATCGTCAGCGGTCGTGTCGACGTTTATGAAGGAAGCGGAAAGTATCAATTTTACGTTGAAACAATGGAGCCTGAAGGAATCGGTGCACTGTACCAGGCACTCAAAGAACTTCAGCAAAAGCTTTCGGCAGAAGGTTTGTTTTCTGCACCGAAAAAGCCGATCAATAGATTTCCTAAGCGTATCGCCGTTATTACCAGCCGTTCCGGAGCCGTGATTCAAGATATCAGGACGACGATTCGCAGAAGATATCCGATCGCCCAAGTAGTGCTGTTTCCGGCAGTCGTGCAAGGTGCGCAAGCTGCTGATACGTTGGTCGCACGTTTGAAGGAAGTCAACGCAAGAGGAGATTTTGACACGATTATCATCGGACGAGGGGGCGGTTCGATTGAAGATTTATGGCCGTTTAACGAAGAAAAAGTCGCACGGGCGATTTTTGACAGCAAGATTCCTGTTATTTCTTCAGTCGGACATGAAACCGATACGACGATTGCTGATCTTGTGGCAGACGTCAGAGCTGCAACACCGACTGCGGCTGCCGAACTTGCAACCTCAGTTTTAAGCGATGATTTGGCAATGATTGATCAGTTGCGCTATCGCTTGGTCAAGAGCATGAGAAATCGAATCGAGTATCTTAAGCAACGGTTTGAAAAATGTAAAAATTCCTACATTTTCATGCAGCCGGAACGCTTGTATGAAGGATATCTTCAAAAACTTGACAGAATGCAAAATGAACTGATCGGTTTGACGCAAAATAAAATCAGTCAGGGAAAAAATCGCTTGACGGTTGCAAACAAAGTTTTGTATGGCCGAATCATGCCTGACAGGATAAGCCTGCTGCAAAGCGAATTGAAACAAGACAGAAGACAGCTTGAAAGCGCAGGAATAAGCCGACTTAAAAATTCAGAGAATCGTTTCATCAAAGCAAAAAATGCGCTTGATATGTTGAGTCCGCTGAGGGTGATGGGCCGCGGCTTTACCTATGTGACTCAAGAAGATCACGTGATCAAAAGCGTCAATGAGCTTAGCGTCGGAGAAGAGATCAAACTGCATTTGCAAGACGGATATGCAAATGCGTCAATTATTGAAACAGAAAAGGAATGAGACAAATGAACAATGAAAAAACATTCGAACAGCAGCTGCAGGAATTAGAACAGATCGTAAACAATCTTGAAAAAGGCAACGTTCCTTTGGAAGAAGCGATGGCTCAGTTTAAAGAAGGAATCGATCTCAGCAATACCTTGCAAAAGACGCTGAACGATGCTGAAGAAACATTGACGAAAGTTATCAATTCGAACGGAGAAGAAGAAATTTACGAACGAGCTGATGACAATGAATAATTCTGAACTGGATAATTTTCAAGCAGAATTTTTGCCCTTGTTAAATGAAAGAATGGACGTTTATCTGCAACAGCTCAATACGCGCAAAACTCTTCATGATTCGATGTCTTATTCGGTTGATGCCGGTGGAAAGCGCATCAGACCGATGATTATCATGCTGGTTTGCGATTCTTTCAAGAAAAAAATCGATCAAGACGTTTTAGACGTTTGCGCATCGCTTGAATTCGTGCATACTTATTCGTTGATACATGATGATCTGCCGGCAATGGACAATGATGAGCTTCGGCGTGGAAAGGCAACGAATCACGTAGTCTTTGGCGAATCGATGGCTATTTTGGCTGGTGACGGATTATTGACGACAGCCTTTGAATGCTTGGGACAAACAAGCATTTCCGCAAAGACAAAGTGCACGCTCATGAGCAGGTTGGCGTTTGCAGCCGGACCTCAAGGCATGGTCAACGGACAGGTCGGGGATATTGAAAATGAAGGCGTCAAGCTCACGTTGCCTCAGCTTAGAAACGTTCATGCGCAAAAAACCGGAGCTTTGCTCAGATATGCATTTGAATCAGGCGGAATACTTGCCGGCGTGTCTGACCGGGCTTTGGGTGAACTTAAAGAACTTGGAAATTGTTTTGGACTGGCATTCCAAATTTATGACGATATCATGGATGTCGTTTCGACTCCGGAAGAAATGGGAAAGGCCACGCATAAGGACCAGTCAGAGCATAAAAATACCTATCCTGGACTGTTGGGTCTTGACGGAGCATACGAGGAACTTGAAAAAGCAAAAGCGAATGCCAAAGCGCATCTGGAAGTGCTGGCAGAAGAATTTGGCGCAAAAACGATGTTGCTTGAAGAGTTATTGAATTATTTTAAAGCAGGTAAGAATTAGATGAAAAAAGAAAGAATTGACGTCTTGTTGGTTCAACAAGGCTTATTTGAAACGCGCGAGCAGGCCAAACGTGCGGTTATGGCCGGGGAGATTCTCGGAGAAAATGAAGAACGTTTGGACAAGCCGGGAATGAAGGTTGATCCTGAAACGAAGCTTCATTTTAAGGGCACTAAAATGCCGTACGTCAGTCGAGGCGGATTGAAGCTTGAAAAAGCGCTTAAAGTCTTTCATCTTTCGATTAAGGACAAGACCGTTTTGGATATCGGTTCTTCAACCGGAGGATTTACCGACGCAGCTTTGCAAAAGGGTGCCAAGATGAGTTATGCGCTTGACGTTGGCACCAATCAGCTTGCGTGGAAATTGAGACAAGATGATCGGGTCGTCGTAATGGAGAATACCAATTTCAGATATTCAAAGAAAGATGATTTTACAAGCGGTCAGCCTGACTTTGCCACGATTGACGTTTCGTTTATTTCTCTGCATTTGATTTTGCCGAATCTGCACTCAATCATCAAAGAGGGCGGGAGCGTCGTTGCTTTGATCAAGCCTCAATTTGAAGCGGGAAGAGAAAAAGTCGGCAAGCACGGAATCGTGCATGATCCTAAAACTCATTTGGAAGTCGTTCAAGACATAATGGCCTTTTCCGCAAGCGTCGGTTACGATGTTTGCGAATTAGATTTTTCGCCGATCACCGGAGGTCAGGGAAACATCGAATTTCTGATACACCTGAAATCCGTTGACGGAGAGGGAAAAATCATGCCCGAAGTTGATGCAGCGGCAGTCGTTAAACAGGCACATGCCGTTCTTGAACATAAGTAGAGAAAGGTGAGATAAATGAGGAAAATAGACAGACAGCGCATCATTCGAAGGATTCTGCAAGAAAATGACATTTATCGTCAGGAAGATTTGGTTGCGATTCTGCAAGCTAAGGGAATCGAAGTAACTCAAGCAACGATTTCGCGCGACGTTAAAGACATGCAGCTTTTGAAGGTGCCAACGCCAAATGGAGAGTATCGTTACAGCGTTCCACCTTCTGTCAAGACAAGTACTGAAAAGAAACTCAATCGCATTTTGAAAGAGGCATACGTATCGTCAGATTTCTTGCGCGACATGTGCGTGTTTAAGGTTTTGCCCGGAAACGGCCCGGTTATTACCAGTTTGATTACGCAGATGGCATATGATGAGGTATTTGCGGCCATGGGTGATGATGATACGGTGATGCTGTTTGCCAAGTCGGACGAGGATGCACAAAAGATACACCACAAGCTCCTTGACATGATTGGCGAAGAATAGTTTCAGGGGGTCATATTTTGCTTCAAGAGTTGACGATTCGCGATTTTGCAATCATTGAAAAAATGGATCTGGAGTTTCAAAGCCAAATGACGGTCCTGACCGGTGAAACCGGTGCCGGAAAATCAATTATCATTGATGCCTTGGGATTGCTTTCCGGTGGACGAGGTTCGGTCGATTTTATCAGAAAAGGTGCAAACAAAGCCGTGATTCAAGGATTATTTGACGTTCCCGGAGATTCAAAGACAAATGACGTTCTCGATGAATTCGGAATTGACGTTGAAAGCGACGGCCTTATTTTGCAGCGCGACATTTATCGAAGCGGTAAAAATATTTGTCGAATCAACGGGGCGATGGTCAACTTGACCACGCTTCGTCGCGTTGGCGAAACGCTGATTGATATTCATGGCCAAAACGAACATCAGGAATTGATGCATCCTGAAAATCACATCAAGCTGCTCGATGGATTCGACAATTCTCTTGCTCCGCTTTTAAACGAGTATCATGAACGATATGCGGATTTTTTGAAAAAGAAAAAGGCACTTGAAAAAAGAGAGACGAACGAAAAGCAGTGGGCGCAAAGGATGGACATGCTGCAGTTTCAGGTTCAGGAAATCAAGTCGGCCAATCTGGTCTCTGACGAAGAAGAAAAACTTCTTTCGGAAAAAGAAGAGCTTGACAATTACCAAATGATTCATGATGCGCTTGAAACGGGCTATGAAGCCTTTAACGGCGAAGAATTCGATGTTTTGGGCGTGCTTGGAAACGTCATGGAGGAAATGAACAAGGTTGCAGGAATCAGCGACAAACTGAGTTCGATAGCCGATAAAATTTCAGAGGCTTTTTACGGCCTGCAAGATGTCGGCAGAGATGTTTCAAATGAGCTTGATACAATGGAGTGGGATGAAAATCGCTTGGATGAAATCGAAGCAAGACTTGAAACGATTCATCAGTTAAAGCGCAAATACGGAGACTCGATTCCGCAGATTTTGGCATATTTTGAGAAAATTTCTGCCGAACTTGACGAAATGCAGCAAGTTGACAGAGACTCAAGCGAACAAGAAGAAAGCGTCAAAAAGGCACGGTCTGAGGCGCTGTCTTTAGCTGCAAAGCTTAGCGAAAGAAGAAAAGCCGTGGCTAAAGGTCTGGAAAAAGCGATTCATCAGCAGCTTGCTGAACTTTGCATGGATAAAGCCGTTTTTGAAGTCAAGTTTCTTAAGGAAAATGCAGCTGAATTGAATGAAGACGGGATTGATCGGGTTGAATTTTACATTCAAACGAATCCTGGCGAAGAAATGGGCGCACTGGCGAAAATTGCATCCGGTGGTGAATTATCGCGAATCATGCTGGCCTTGAAAACTATTTTTGCACAAAAACAAGGCGTAACAAGCATTATTTTTGACGAGGTCGATACCGGCGTCAGCGGACGCGTTGCTCAGGCAATTGCTGAAAAAATCAGTCTGATTTCTCGTAATTCGCAAGTTCTTTGCATTACGCATCTGCCTCAGGTTGCGGCAATTGCTGATCACCATTACTTTATTGCAAAGCACGTCATCGACGGAAGAACCGAAACGCACGTCAAGTTCTTGAATAATAGCGAAAGGGTCCAAGAGTTGGCAAGAATGCTGTCCGGATCAAAGATTACGGAATTGACTTTGGAGCATGCGCAGGAACTTTTCAAGATGGCCAAAGAGACAAGAAAAAATTAAAACAAAGGTTGTTGTCAAACCTTAGGGCAAGGCAGCGACCTTTGTTCGTAAAAAAAGCGATTGCCTTCTTTTCATGGGGCAATCGCATTTATTATTTGAGTCATCGAATCATATTACGATACAGACCGATTACTTTGCCAACGATGCTGACGCTGTTTAAAATAATCGGTGCCATCGTATCATTTTCCGGTTGCAAGCGGTAATGGTCACGTTCTTTGAAGAATCGTTTGCAAGTTGCTTCGTTATCTTCGGTCATCGCAATAACGATGTCCCCGTTATCAGCATAGTTCTGCTTGCGGACAATAACCTGATCACTGTTTAAAATTCCGGCATTGATCATGCTTTCGCCACGAATTGTCAACATGAACAAGTCATCTGCGCTTTCAAATTCCGGAGGAAGCGGAAAATACTCGGTTGTTTCCTCAACGGCAAGAATTGGCGCACCGGCAGTGACGGTACCGATAACCGGAATTTTCGTTTTCTTGGGAGTCTCACCGATGGCTTCCAGGCCTTCTGGCGTAATTTCCATTGCACGCGGCTTGGTCGGGTCTTTTTTGAGATAGCCGCGTTTGGCTAAACGTGCCAAATGACCGTGAACCGTTGAAGTGGAAGAAAGTTCCACTGCTTTGCAAATTTCGCGAACGGTTGGAGGATAGCCTTTCTCTTGAACCGTGTTGTAGATGTAGCGCAAAACCTTGATTTGGCGTTTTTCTGATGGCTTTTTTGGCATGGGTACACCCCCTTTTATATTTTGTTATCATTATAACATAAATCAATCGATAATCAAACTAAAGTTCGTTCAAAAACTTTTCCGAACGTGTGAGCAAAAAACTTGTTTTTTTCTTAAATTTCAGATATCATTAGCCATGTTGAATTTAAAAATAGGAGGCTCCATTGATGGATAATGGTCAAATTCCGCAAAATCTCATCGATCGAATCAATGAGTTGGCCAACAGGAAAAAGACTGTCGGTCTGACTCCGGAAGAAAAAGAAGAACAAAAAAGCCTTCGCGAGACATACTTGTCTATTTTTCGCGAAGGATTCAGAAATCGAATTGAAATGCTTCAAATTTATGATAAAGACGGTAAGGAAGTCACGCCCGAGAAGGTTAAAAACATCCAAAGGAAACGCGGATTGCGTGATGATTAGCAGACAAGGTAAAGTTTCTTGAGGTTTCACTTTATTTTTTATTTGATATTGTGTAAAATTATTTGTTGAGACTTAGTTTTAATCAGAAGGGGGCGTTAGTATGTCGACACCAGTCTTAGTGCTGATCATCGTATTAGTGGGCTTGGCTTGCTTTGCAGGTGGTTTTTTTGCGGCTCGCAAGTATATGGAAGATTATTTAAAGAAGAATCCTCCTATCAATGAGCAAATGTTAAGGACGATGATGGTCCAAATGGGCCAAAAGCCTTCCGAAAAGAAACTTCACCAAATGATGACAGCAATGAAAGCAAACATGGATAAGAAATGATCATATGTTTAAATCTTGCTGAAATCAAGCCAGGGATGCGATTTCTGCGTGCCTGGCTTTTTTATTTTTTAGAAAAGGGGTGTTTATTTTGGGTATTTTTAAACGTTTGGACTGGTTTTTCAAAGAACAGAAAAAACGTTACGTTATCGGCGTTTTAGCTCTGTTCGTGACGGCAATCATGACAATCGTTCCTCCTAAGGTGATCGGAAGCATCGTTGATGCCATTTCGCAGAGAAACCTGAAACCAAATTTTTTGTGTCTAATGCTTTTGATTTTTCTTTTCAGTTCCGTTATGCGATATCTGATGCGTTATGTTTGGAGAAAATACATATTTGGCACGTCATTTATTTTAGAAAGGCAAATCAGAAGTCGTCTTTTTCAGCATTTTATGAAGATGGATCAGACGTTTTATGCCAACCATCGCGTCGGTGATTTGATGGCGCATGCGACCAATGACGTTGATGCGGTCAGAGAAGTCGCAGGTTCAGGAATTTTGACTTTGGCAGATTCGTTGATGACGGGCTGTTCGACTTTGATTGCGATGTGCATCTTCGTTGACTGGCGCTTGACTATTTTAGCAATCATTCCTTTGCCTTTTTTAGCTTTGGAAGCAACATATCTTGGCAAGAAGATTCATGATGCGTTCAGTGATGCCCAGGCTGCATTTTCAGATCTGAACAATAAGACGCAAGAAAGCATTACAGGCGTCAAGGTTATTAAAACGCTTGGACAGGAAAAGCAGGACATTGAAGATTTTGAACGTCATGTTGACAAGACGATTGCTGCCGACAAAAAATCGATCGTGATTGATTCCTTGTTTGATCCGGCAACGACGATTATTTTGGGGTTTTCATACATTATGACGATTGTTTACGGAGGCAGTTCGGTTTTGAACGGAACGATTTCAATCGGGCAGCTCGTATCGTTTGTTTCTTATCTGTCTGAATTGATTTGGCCGATGTTTGCTATCGGACGTTTGTTCAACATTCTTGAACGCGGCACTGCCAGCTACGATCGAATCATGCTGCTTCTTGGAGAAAAGAATCACTGGGTTCAGCCAAAACTTGAAGAACATTCAGATGTTGAAGGAGAGCTTGCATTTGACATTAAGGAATTTAAGTATCCTGATCAAAAAGATCGCGGCGTCAATTTGCAAAATGTCAAATTTGAGGTAAAACCTGGCAAAGTACTTGGAATCGTTGGCCGAACCGGTGCCGGGAAATCCACGATTTTACGTCTTTTGATGCGTGAATTTGACAGCTATGACGGTAAGATCACGTTTGGCAGTCATGATATTCGCGATTATCAAATGCAGGATTTCCTGACGCAAATCGGTTATGTTCCGCAGACAAGCTTCTTATTTTCAACAAGCATTCGTGAAAACATTCGGTTTGCCAAGCCTTTGGCCGATCAAAAAGAAGTCGAAAAAGCTGCCTATACTGCCGATCTTGATGAAGACATCGTTCAGATGCAGGAAGGCTATGATACTGAAGTCGGGGAAATGGGCGTCTCTCTTTCAGGAGGGCAAAAACAACGCTTGGCCATTGCCAGAGCACTGATGGTTTCGCCCGAACTGTTGATTTTGGACGATTCGCTTTCTGCTGTCGACGCAAAAACGGAAAAGCACATTCTTGAACGAATCAAGAAAAATCGTGCGGATCGCACGACAATCATGGTTGCCAGCCGTTTGAGCTCGGTTATGGGAGCCGATGAAATTATCGTAATCGATCATGGGACGGTCGTTGAACGAGGAACGCATGAGCAGCTTGCCCAAAACGGAGGATGGTACCAAAAAACGTTTGAGATGCAGCGACTTGAGCAAAATATCGGAAAGGGGGATGAGGCATAATGAAACATGAGTCGGTTTGGGCAAGATCATTTACAAGAAAAGAGCAAAAAACGATTATTAAACGCTTGATTCCTTACGCAATGGAATTTAAAGGGCAGTTCATTACGGCAATCGTGTTTGCGCTTGTTTTGAGTCTGATCAATATCGCATTGCCTCGTGCATTGCAATACTACCTTGATCATTACCTGACGAATTCGAACACGACGATGAATATGATTTGGGCATTTGCCGGACTGTATTTTTTAGGAACGATCATTAAGGCGGCAACTCAGTTCATACAACAGTTTGCCTTTGGAATGGGTGCCGAACGAACGCTTGAAAGAATTCGCGTTGAACTTTTTAAAAAGCTTCATACGTTAGGACTCAAATATTTTGATAACGTGCCTGCGGGTTCCATCGTTTCAAGGGTTACGAACGATACGAAAACGCTATTTGATTTTTGGACGCTTTTTTTGACGATTTTTGTCGCAAGTTTTTCGGTTATTTCAGCATTTTTCGCAATGGCAAGCGTGAGCGTTTCGTTAGCTTGTCTGACTCTGATTTTTTTGCCGGTGATTTTTGCGACGACTTATCTTTATGAAAAATTAAGTTCAAAAATTTATCGGCGCCTGCGCGAATATCTCAGTCGAATCAACACGAAACTGAACGAATCTTTGATGGGAATCAGCATTATTCAGCAATTCAGGCAACAAAAACGAATCACGCATGAATTTGAAGATGAAAACGAAGCATATATGCAGATGCGTTTCAAGATGATCAAGATCAACTCATTGCTGCTCTTTCCGATTGTTACGTTATTGTTCAATTTGGCTGAGTTGGTAACTTTGACATATTTTGGCGTTCAAGGATTGGATAATTTCGTCAAGGCAGGTGTTATCTATGCGTTCCTGTCGTATGTGCAAAACTTCTTCAATCCGATGACGAATGTGATGGATTACATGTCCGTTTTTCAGGACGGAATCGTTGCCGGAAGTCGCATTTTGAAAATCATGGACGAAAAAACGTATGCCCCTAAGCAAAATGAAGAGTCTGATGCTGAAATTACTGCCGGGCGAATCGAGTTTAAGGATGTTGTTTTTGGTTACGATGAAGACAATCCGGTTTTGAAAAACATCAATTTTACCGTTGAACCAGGACAGACCGTTGCTTTGGTCGGACATACCGGCAGCGGCAAAAGTTCAATCATCAATGTTTTAATGCGATTTTATGAGTTTTCGAGCGGTCAGATTTTAATCGACGGACATGACATCAGAGATTATTCGACTGCCGAACTGAGGAGCAAGCTGGGACTTGTTTTGCAAGAGCCGTTCTTGTTTTATGGCGACATCAAGACGAATATCAGGATGTATGACAAATCGATTACCGATGAACAAGTCAAAGAAGCAGCTGAATTTGTCAATGCTTCGTCATTTATCGAAAAACTTCCGCAAAAATATGATTCAAAGGTCTTTGAACGCGGAGGAGCTTTTTCAGCCGGACAGAGGCAGCTTCTTTCATTTGCGCGAACGATCGTCAGAAATCCTAAAATTTTGATTCTAGATGAAGCAACGGCAAATATCGACACTCAGACTGAAATGATGATTCAGCACGGGATGAATCAGATGCGAAAGGGCAGAACGACGATTGCGATTGCCCACCGTCTGTCAACGATCAAGGATGCCGATTTGATTCTTGTTCTTGATAAGGGCAATATCGTTGAACGCGGCAATCACGAAAGCCTGCTTGCTTTGAACGGACGCTATGCTGAGCTTTATCGCATGCAAAGTGCGCAAACACAAGGGCAAGGCGCATAAAAATTAATTCGAATTAAAGAAAAATACCTGTTGCATCTTCAGCGATTGCAGCAGGTATTTTTAGCTTTGAAATTATTTGCGAATAAAGCAAAAAACGCCAGATAAACTGACGGTCTCGGTTATTTTTTCGGATGCGGATCGACATAATGGTAGTTCGGATCGATTTCTTTATCGAGCTTATCGAATGCCTGATTCATTTTTTCAAGAATTTCAGCCTGATTTTCATCCGTCAGTTTCATTTTACGATCGACTTCAATCGGATCTCCGAAACGAACCGTTAATTTTTGGCGTTTGCATAAATCTTTAAAGGTTACGGGTCCCTGGTAGACGACGGGAACAAGCGGAACTCCGGAAAGTTTTGAAATCAAAACGGCACCGCCTTTGAGGTTTTGGCTGTGACGCGTGCCGGACGGAAAGATTATGAGCGACAAATCGGTGCTTTTTAGCAGTTTGACAGGTTTTTTGATGGCTGATGCCCCTGGATTTTCTCGATCGACCGAAAAAGCATTGGCATGAACCAAGATGAATTTCAGGATTGGATTTTTAAAAAGTTCCTTTTTGGCCATGAAACAAAATTTTTTCGGTGCCGCCGCCAAAGCGAAATAGATCATGTCAAACCAAGCACGGTGCGGCGCAACCAGGATATAGTTTCCCTTTGGAAGTTTATCTTTATTTTCATAATGAGCGTTGCCGTTTAAAACGAAGACGATGAATCGCGCAACGACTCTGATAAAAGAATAGAACAAATTTTTTCTCCCTTTCAAAATGTATTCACACCTAATATTAAAATGAAACGACATAAATTACAAGTTTTTCGAAAAGCTGACCAGGAAATGGTATAATATACAGATATCCTAAACAAGTGAACGAGGGAAAAGAAATGGATGTTGAAATTCATGCAAATGAGCGCGTCGATGCGCTTTTTTCAAACGGCATAAAGGTTATTCAAAGCAGCGAGGTATTTTCGTTTTCGTTAGATGCCGTTTTATTGGCTGATTTTGCCAACCCGGCTAAGAAAAAGGAGCAGAAAATAGTTGATTTATGTGCAGGAAACGGTGCGGTCGGTCTTTTTTTGACGCCAAAATCCAGTGCGCAAATCTACGAAGTCGAAATTCAGCCGCGTTTGGCCGACATGGCAAAAAGAAGCATTGACCTAAACGGTTTGGAAGAACGCGTAACGGTGATCAACGATGATTTGAACAATGTTTTTGAGTATTTGGCAAAGGACTCGATCGATACGGTGACCTGCAACCCGCCGTATTTTGAAGATCAGCCCGACAGCAAGAAAAATCCCAATCAGTATTTGGCATTGGCTCGGCATGAGCTTGCGGTGACGCTTGAACAGACGATTGAACAGGCCAGCGGTTTGCTCAAAATGAACGGAAGGGTTTCGTACGTTCATCGTCCGGAACGCTTGATCGAAATGATCGAATTGATGAAGAAGCATCGTTTGGAGCCGAAACGAGTGCAGTTCGTCTATCCAAAAAGGAATCGCGAAGCAAACATGGTGCTCGTTGAAGCCATAAAAGACGGCAAGCCGGGCGGACTTCGCTTTATGCCGCCGCTTTTCGTCTACGAAGAAAACGGGAAGTACACGGAAGAAGTCAGGAAGATCGTATATGGATAAAAAATATTATTTTTATGTTCTTCTTTGTTCTGACAAAACGCTTTACGGAGGGTTTACGACCGATTTGAAAGTTCGTACAGCAAAGCACAACAGCGGCAAAGGAGCCAAATATACGCGAAACAGGCGGCCCGTCAAGCTGATATATCACGAAGAATTTTCTGACAAATCCAGTGCGTTGAAAGCAGAATATGCTTTCAAGCATCAATCTCGTGCCAAGAAAGTGGCTTATCTCGTCAATCACGGCATAAAAAAAGAATTATTTAAAAGATAATGAAATTTCCTCTTGCCAATAGCAATATTAGTTGATATAATTAATGCTGTTGTGGAGAGTTGGCAGAGTGGTAATGCACCGGACTCGAAATCCGGCGAACCGGTAGTACCGGCGCGCAGGTTCAAATCCTGTACTCTCCTTTTTATAAACAATATGCTATAGTTCAAATAATTTTAAAATCGCCCATAAACGTTGATATGATAACGTTTATAGGCGATCTTTTTGTTTCTGAGTTTTCATATGTTTTAGTATGTTTTAAAAAAGTCTGCACACAGTTTGCACACATATGAATAATTTATTCTTTAATTTACTGCTTTAATTTCCGTGATAATTGACGTAATTTTTCTTATCATCAACATCGATTAAATAAGAGTATACTCTAGATAAGGAAATCATTTTGAGAAACGCAGACAATATCAAGGCCGCCATATCATTTAGGTTGAAGGATGATATAATAGCATACAGAAATGATTTCTATCCTAGAGACTTAGTCGGTGTTTCCTACAAATTTACGAGTACGTCGGTCGCACTTGGGGCAGTAATAGGAAAGGTACCCAATGTGGCAATTATTGTTCCCAGGGGAAGTAATGGCGGTTACGTTGAGTTGATAGCTGATGAAGCATATAGAAAGCAGCGAGAGTTTGTTATAAACAGTGGCGCTGATTTAGAGTTAATGAAAAAAGAGGCTGGTTTGTATATTTATAAATTGAGGTGATATTTTTATGTTGAGTAAGGAATTGGCTCGAAAATATTATCTGGAGCGAATCTATGCAGAATCACGCAAGCCGGATTATACCGAAGAAGAACTGCGTCTTCAAAAAGAAAGAGCAAAAGAATTAGAAGAGTATGGAAAGAAAAGACGCAAGGAACGTGAGATGAGAGCAGCCAGAAAAAATAGCTGACTTTCATTTGTAACGTGAGGTGCAAATATGGCTAAAGATGACTATGATGTGGTTGTCTTTGAGCGCTTTGATGGCGGTCCCAATAAAATGACGTTAGCAGAAGCTAAAGGTTTGCCGATCAGGTGAGATGTTTTTGCTTGTTCAATAAAAACAAGCCGTAACAACGCTTGACTTAACATTTGATATTTAGTACACTGTATTTATCATAAATGAACCGGTGAAAAAGAGGAGTAGAAAAGAAGACCGCACAGAGAGTGGACGGATGCTGCAAAGTCCAACGGATCGACTTTTCGAAAGACACTTTCGAGGCGTGCTTGATGAAAGCACCGCGACATGGCGCGTTATCCCTGAGTTTATAAGCCAAGGTGGTACCGTGCTTTTGCGCCCTTGTCGATCAGAGATGATCGATAGGGGCTTTTTTGTTGCCGGAAAATCAACAGGAGGAATTAAAAATGAAGTACCAACGTCCAAAGGGCACTGCCGATATTTTGCCGGGCGATTCCGAAAAATGGCAATTTATCGAAAAAAAGGCACGTGCATTATTCAAAAAATTTCGCTATCAGGAAATGAGAACGCCGATTTTTGAAAACTTTGAGGTCTTTTCAAGAACGTCTGGCGAAACTTCAGACATCGTGACAAAGGAAATGTATGATTTTTTTGACAAAGGCGATCGTCACGTTACGCTTCGTCCTGAAGGAACTGCTGGAGTCGTTCGCAGCTATGTGGAAAACAAGCTTTACGGACCAGAAATTCAAAAGCCGTTCAAGACATATTACATCGGACCGATGTTTCGCTATGAACGCCCGCAAGCCGGACGTTTCCGCGAATTTCACCAAATTGGCGTCGAAGCATTCGGCGTCGACAATCCGACGCTTGACGTTGAAGTCATCGCAATGGCGATCGAACTTCTCAAGAGTTTTGGTTTGAACAGTCTTAAGCTTGCTTTGAACACGCTTGGCGACAATGAGTCGCGCGCGGCTTATCGACAAGCTTTGATTGATTATCTCGAACCTTTTGAAGCAGAACTTTCAGATGATTCAAAAGAACGTCTTCACAAAAATCCGTTGCGCGTATTGGATTCAAAAGATGAAGGCGATCAAAAAATCGTTGAAGGAGCACCGTCAATTCTCGATTATTTGACGGACGATGCAAAAAAGCACTTTGAAACGGTTAAATCGTTGCTTGACGACCTTGGCATCGAATACGAAATCGATTCAAACATGGTTCGCGGCCTTGATTACTACAACCATACGATTTTTGAAATCATGAGCGATTCCAAGGTCTTTTCAGGCAAGTGGACAACCGTTTGTGCCGGCGGACGCTACAACGGTCTGGTTGAACAGCTTGGCGGACCTGAAACGCCGGGCATCGGCTTTGGTCTTGGCGTTGAGCGTTTGCTGCTTATCTTGGAGGCAGAAGAGGATGCATTTGACATCGAAAACGATCTTGACGTTTACGTTGTCGGCATCGGTGAAAGCACGAATGCTGAAACGCTTAAGATTGCAATGTCATTGAGACGCCAGGGATTCAGTGCCGATCGCGATTATCTGTCGCGCAAGCCAAAGGCGCAATTCAAGACGGCAAGCAAGCTTGACGCCAAGTATACTTTGACGATCGGCGAAACGGAACTTGCCGAAGGAAAAGCTAATTTGAAGAAAATGGAAACAGGCGAAGAAATAAGCGTTTCCTTAAATGATGTTTATGAAGACTTTGCGAAACTTGCAAAGTAGGAAAGGAAGATATTACAATGAAGCGAACGACATACGCTGGATTGGTCGATGAAAAGTATCTCGGTCAAGAAGTGGTTTTGAAAGGCTGGGTACAAAAAAGCCGCAATTTGGGAAATTTGATTTTTGCAGATCTTCGCGATCGTGAAGGCTTGGTTCAGCTTGTTTTCAGTCATGAAATTTCAGAAGAAGCATTCAAAATTGCCGAAACGCTTAAAAGCGAATACGTAATCGAAATCGTCGGCAAGGTCGTCGGTCGTGCTGAAAATGCCGTCAACCCGAATATGAAAACCGGCAAAATCGAAGTTGAAACAAGCAAGGTCACGATTTTAAACGAAGCAAAAACGACTCCATTCAGCATCGAAGATGATACGACGGCAACTGACGACACTCGTCTGCGTTATCGTTATCTCGATTTGCGTCGTCCTGAAATGCAGCGTTCTTTGATGATCAGAAATCGAATCACGCAAACCGTTCATCGTTATTTGGATGAAAACCATTTTCTTGACATCGAAACGCCATATTTGACGCGCTCGACTCCTGAAGGTGCCCGTGATTATCTGGTTCCGTCGCGTGTTTATCCGGGACATTTCTACGCACTTCCGCAATCACCGCAGCTCTTTAAGCAATTGCTGATGGGGGCAGGCTATGATCGCTATTATCAAATTGCGCGCTGCTTCCGTGATGAGGATTTGCGCGGTGATCGTCAGCCTGAATTTACTCAGATTGATATGGAAATGTCATTCATGACGGCTGATGAAATTCGCGAAATGACGGAAGGCTTGCTGAAAGCAGTCATGAAAGAAACTCTTGGAATCGAAATTGAAACGCCGATTAAGCAGATTACTTGGAACGAAGCGATGGATCGTTTCGGTTCAGACAAGCCGGACATTCGTTTTGGCATGGAATTGCAGGATATGGCAGAAGTCGTCAAGGGTGCCGGCTTTAAGGTCTTTGATTCGGCGCTTGAAAACGGCGGTCAGGTCAAAGCAATCGTCGTTCCTGGCGGTGCTGACAAGTATTCGCGCAAAAAGATCGAAGAAAAGCAGGAATACATCAAGCGTTTCGGCGCCAAAGGCCTGGCTTGGATGAAAGTGACGGACGAAGGCTTGGCCGGTCCCGTTTCCAAGTTCTTCAAAGAAAAGGAAGCAGAAGTCAAAGAAGCAACCGGTGCCAAAGCTGGCGACCTGTTGTTGTTCGTTGCCGACAATCGCAAGGTCGTTGCTGATTCTCTTGGATATTTGCGCGTTTCGATTGCAAAGGAACTTGATCTGATCGACAATTCCAAATTTGCGTTCATTTGGGTCGTCGACTGGCCGTTGTTTGAGTACAGCGAGGAATTTGAACGCTATATCGCAGCTCATCATCCGTTCACGATGCCAAACGAAGAAGATCTGGATCTGCTTGAAACGGATCCGCACAAATGTCATGCTCAAAGCTATGACATCGTTTTGAACGGGTATGAGCTTGGCGGTGGTTCGATTCGTATCCATCGTCGCGATATCCAGGAAAAGATGTTCAAAGCGCTTGGATTTACGAAGGAAAGCGCTGAAGCACAATTCGGTTGGTTCATGGAGGCACTTGATTACGGATTCCCTCCTCATGGCGGCCTGGCTCTTGGCCTTGACCGTTTCGCAATGCTTCTTGCCGGCAAAGACAATATTCGTGAAGTGATTGCCTTCCCTAAGAATTCCAAGGCGTCAGAACCATTGACGAATGCCCCGAGCACCGTTTCCGAAAAGCAGTTGGAAGAACTGTATCTGAGAACGGAAAACAAATAGTTGACAGCAAAAATTCCTGCTTTCTGCTTGAATTTAACGAAATGCCGAACGAAGACGGTCGATTTGCGACTGGCTTTGTCCGGCATTTTTTATTTTATAAAATACAGTGCTGTTCAAGGAAAGATCTCATTTAAAATTTACAGACACGTTTTGTTTTTGGGTTGTTCCGACATAGCAGGCGATTGTCACGCATCCGCAAAACCCCGGCATCATTCGGGTTTTTAATTTGAGGCAGCCTCTTTTTCAATCGTTATTTTCAATAAACTTCTTTAGGCCTTTTACGACGTCGTCCATTGCTTCGCTGCGATATGAATGATCGGAGATATTTTCGAAATCCTTTTGGGTGTTGATGTAGCCCATTTCAAGCAAAACTGACGGCTGAGTGTTGTCACGGATAACGAGAAAATCTCCTTTGTCAACACCGCGATTTTCAAGTCCTAGGGCTCCGAAGCTTTGGTTGATGCAGCGTGCGAGTTTAAGCGATTTGCCGGTGTGATAGTAATATGTCGTAAATCCCGAAGCGGCATTCGGCTGATCGCAAGAATCAAAGTGAATACTGATGAAAGCATCGGCATGAACCTGTTGGGCAAGAATCGGTCTTGAAGAAAGGCTGACCGTTTTATCTGAAGAACGCGTCATGTAGACCTTGGTACCATAACCTTCAAGCTTTTGCTCAAGTTCTTTGGCATAAAGGAGCGTGTACTTCTTTTCCATCTTGTTTTTGATTGACAATGCGCCCGAATCTGCGCCGCCGTGACCGGCATCAATGACGATCGTCGCATCGCTGAGCTTTTCGATCGGGTTCTTATAACCATCGGCAATCATCCAATCAGCGACCCATCCTGTTTTGCCGTTGTCCGTTTTAACGTGAAGCCAGTGATTCTTTCTTGAATAGACGGTCAGACGCTGTTCTTTTTTCAGGAAGCTTTTTTGCGGAAATTCAGTGCCGGGACCTTCTTTTAACACGGCATCAGTTGTTTCGACAACTATCTGATTCATATAAGTCCTGGTCCGATAGCCCAAGATGAAACCGAGTCCGAGAACAAGCAGCATGAGCAACAGGCTGCTTTTGGAGAACGGGCTTCGCTTTTGAGGATGAGACCTTTTTTGTCGAGTTTGGTTAGTCAACGAAATTTCAATCCTTTCTTTATATCTCAACATTATCAATTATAGCAAGAGTATGCTTGATTTTAAAAGAAGCAGTGAAAAAAATCGCAAAATATCCATAAGAAGTTCTTTTCATTTTTTTAAAATTCTTGCATACTATAACAGACAGGATAAATTTCGAGGTGAGAGACATGAAAAAACTATATTTGGTGCGCCACGGTCAAACGTTGTTTAACGAATTGCACATGACTCAAGGATGGTGTGATTCGCCGCTGACCGAACTTGGCAGAAAACAGGCAAAAGAAGCAGGGCGATCGCTCAGGAACGTTGATTTTTCAGCAGTTTACACGTCGACTTCGGAAAGAACTTCAGATACTGCGGAATTAATCACGGACAAGCCCTATACTAGACTCAAGGCATTGAAAGAAATTTATTTCGGACTTTATGAAGGGCAGCGCGAGTTCACGCAGCCTAAGAATTGGTTCGTTGACAACACCGATGCGTTTGTTCCGTACGGAGGCGAGTCCGTTCAAGAAATGGCTGAAAGATTTGAAAATTGCGTTAAGGCAATCATGAAAAAAGAAGAAGGAGAAAATATTTTGATCGTCTCGCACGGATGCACGATTGGAACTTTTTTGGATCGTTTCGCACCGGATACGATGCAATTGATCAGAAATCAGCATGGAATTCCGAACTGCAGCATTGCGGTTTTTGAATACGAGTCTGAAACCGAGAATTTCGTGTTGGAAAATTTGGTAGATCCGCTTCGTTGGGGTCATAAAGACGATGATGTCGTAAAACTCTGAATTTCACGATGGAAATCTTTTTAGAAAAGCAGTTTGAAAGCATATGAAAATAATGGTATCATATCTTAGAATGGTTTATGGCCTATAATGAATCAAGATTTAGGAGGAATTAACTCAGATGGCGGATATTAAATACAAACGTGTTGTTTTGAAATTGAGCGGTGAGGCATTGGCCGGTGAAGCAGGCCATGGCATCAATCCACCCGAAATCCGTAAAGTTGCCGAAGAAATCAAGGAAGTTCATGATCTCGGAGTCGAAATCGCGATTGTTGTCGGCGGCGGCAATATGTGGCGCGGCGAAGCAGGTGCAGCGATGGGCATGGAACGTGCGCAAGCCGACTACATCGGCATGCTCGGCACGGTGATGAACGCGTTGGCATTGCAGGATAATTTGGAATCGGTCGGGGTTCCGACACGCGTTCAAACGGCGATTGAAATGCGCCAGGTTGCTGAACCTTATATCAGAAGAAAAGCCATGCGTCACCTCGAAAAAGGCCGCATCGTGATTTTTGCCGCTGGGACCGGTTCTCCATATTTCTCAACTGATACGACTGCTGCGTTACGTGCCTCAGAAATTAACGCCGATGTGATTTTGATGGCCAAAAACGGTGTTGACGGGGTATATTCGGCAGATCCTCGTCAAGATGAAAATGCGGTCAAGTATGACAATTTGACGCATCTTGATATTATCAACAAAGGTCTTAACGTAATGGATACGACGGCATCCTCCCTTTCAATGGATAATGATATTCCGCTTGTCGTCTTCAATATGAATAAGCACGGCAACATCAAGAAAGTTGTTGTCGGTGAAAATATCGGTACGACGGTTACGAAATAATTGACAGCTTTAAAAGCCGGGTGCGCAGTTCCCGGCTTTTTTGATGTCAGATTATTTTTGACAAATTTACTTTGGTTAGATAACATAGTATTTGGTGATGATTTGGAATTATCTCGTGATATCAATGATAATTTCCTCAAAAAGGTTGACTTGAAAAAGCAACGGATACTTAAATACTTGATCGATGATTTATCGATAATCAGGAAGGAAGAAATAACAATGGGTGTTAGTTCAGAACTAGTTAAATATCAAGAAAAGATGCAAAAAGCAGAAGCCGCTTTGCAGCATGAGCTTGGCGGGATTCGTGCCGGCGTCGCCAATGCCAGCCTGCTCAATCGCGTGATGGTTGAATACTACGGTGCTCCGACTCCGCTTAACCAAATGGCGCAAATTTCAGTCCCTGAAGCACGCGTTTTGCTTGTTACGCCATATGACAAGTCTTCTTTAAAAGACGTCGAACATGCCTTGTTGGCATCAGATCTCGGCTTGACGCCGATGAACGATGGCAGTGCAATTCGTTTGGTCATTCCGCAGCTTACTGAAGAACGACGCAAGGAACTTGCCAAACAGGTTCGTGCGGCGGCTGAAAAGGGCAAAGTTGCGGTCAGAAACGTTCGTCGCGAAATGATGGATTCATTAAAAAAGGCACAAAAGAACGGCGACATGAGCGAAGACGTGCTTCATGATCTGGAAGACGAAGCACAAAAGATTACGGACGCTTCAATCAAGAATATTGATGGAATTACGGCTGCTAAGGAAAAAGAAATTTTGGCAGAATAGTCAGCTTTCCGAAATAACGGGGCAAAACGGCGCAATTTCAGGCAGAATGCGCTCAGCTGCCCCGTTATTCTTGTATCTGCTGAAACATGATTCGGAGGTTTTGAAAAGATGTTTTCAAAATTATTTAAGACGAATTCAGAAAATGAAACTGAAGAAGTCGATTTAGATGAAAATAAGATTCCAAACCATATCGCTGTCATCATGGACGGCAACGGACGCTGGGCGCAAAAGAGACATTTGCCGAGAGTTGCCGGACATAAGCAAGGGATGGAGAACGTAAAGGAAATTACCAAAGCAGCAAGCAATCTTGGTGTCAAAGTTTTGACGCTTTATGCATTTTCAACTGAAAATTGGAAGCGTCCCAAGTCTGAAGTCAGTTTTTTGATGGATCTTCCTTCAAAATTTTTTGACACGTTTGTTCCTGAATTGATTGAAAACAACGTCAAGGTAAACGTGATGGGGTATACGGATCAATTGCCGGAAAAGACGCAAAAAGCCGTTTTTGATGCGATTGAGCAAACAAAAAACTGCACGGGAATGATTTTGAACTTTGCCTTGAATTACGGTGGCAGAGCAGAAATCGTGACCGGCGTCAAAAAAATTGCCGAGGAGGTTCAAAATAACGAGCTTGCTGCAGATGAGATTGATGAAGAAACAATCCGCAAGAGTCTGATGACGGCATCCGTTTATCCGTATGACGATCCGGACCTTTTAATTCGGACAAGCGGTGAAGAACGCATTTCCAACTTCCTGTTGTGGCAGCTTGCTTACAGTGAGATGGTTTTCACCGATACTTTTTGGCCTGATTATTCTCCGGCTGATCTGGCGGAAGATATCAGCAAATTTCAACAACGAGATCGTCGTTTCGGCGGTCTGAACGAGGGGGACAAAAAATAATGAGAACACGTGTCATTACGGCAGTCGTGGCTTTGGCCGTTTTTATTCCGTTATTATTGATTGGCGGCGTGCCGTTTAATGTTTTGGTTTTTGCAATGGGCATTGCCGGAATGTCTGAATTTTTAATCATGAAAAAAGAGCTGATCGTTTCCGTTGAAGCATTGCTCAGTTTTATTGGTATTGCGGTGATGCTTGCGCCTGGCCAGTGTGCAAGGTTTTTGCCGAAAAACGTCACGACGCTTGATGCTTTTTATTTCGTAATGCTTGCGCTTTTGATCTACACCGTTTTTTCAAAAAACCGCATTTCGTTTGATGATGCAGGCGTTACGGCTTTAGGTGCGCTCTATGCCGGGATGGGCTTTCATTTGATGATGCAGGCTCGTGCCCAAAGCGTTTGGGTCATCTTATATGCGCTTTTGATTGTTTGGATTACCGACTCTGGTGCTTATCTGATTGGTCGAAAGCTCGGCAGGCACAGACTTGCGCCGCATGTCAGCCCCAACAAGACGTGGGAAGGGTCAATCGGCGGAAGTCTCGTGAGCGTAATCGTCGTTGGCCTTTACCTTGCATTTTCACCGGTCAAGTTTGCCTATGGCCTTCCGATTATGCTGTTGTTGACGGTTGTTTTGTCTGTCGGCGGTCAGATCGGCGATTTGATCGAATCTGCTTTCAAACGTCATTATGGCGTTAAAGATTCCGGTAAAATTCTTCCGGGACACGGCGGAATTTTGGATCGCTTCGATTCATTGTTGTTTGTGTTGCCATTGATGCATTTGTTCGGCCTGATTTAGGCCAGAGAGGAATCTGCCCGTGATTACGACAATAATAACTTTTATCATCGTCTTTGGAGTATTGGTGTTCGTACATGAATTCGGGCACTATTTCTTCGCTAAGCGTTCCGGAATTCTGGTGCGTGAATTTTCCATCGGCATGGGGCCAAAAATTTACGCGTATCACAAAAACGGAACAACTTATACGCTGAGGATCTTGCCTCTTGGCGGATACGTTCGCATGGCCGGACTTGAAGATGAGGAAGATTCTTTAAAAAAAGGACAGCCGATTTCGCTGTTGTTGGACGATAACGGCATCGTCAGGAAAATCAACGCATCTTCCAAGATGACTTTGTTAAATGCAGTGCCGCTTGAGGTGTCTGCATGGGATCTTGATCAAGAATTATGGATCAAAGGTTATGAAAACGGTGACGAAACAAAAGAGGTAACCTATCAGGTCGATCACGATGCGATGATTATCGAATCAGACGGAACCGAGGTTCAGATTGCACCGCTTGACGTTCAATTTCAATCGGCGGCGCTTCCTAACAGGATGATGACGAACTTTGCCGGGGCATTGAACAATTTTTTGTTGGCAATCGTTGCGTTTGCGCTCGTAGCGGTAATGCAGGGCGGCGTCATTACCAATACGACGACGCTTGGTCAAGTGCAGCACGATTCCGTTGCGCAAAAAGCCGGGTTGAAAAAGGGCGACACGGTTGTTTCGATCAACGGCGAAAAGGTTGCCGATTTTTCGGAAATGGCTGCAAAAATTGATGCCAACCCGGGCAAAAAACTTATTTTTAAGGTCAAACGCGGCAAAGATCAGGTTCTAAACATCAGCCTCAAACCCAAGACGGTGACTGAAGACGGCAAAAAATCAGGCAAAATCGGGGTGATTGCAAAACAGGCAGTCAACCGCTCTCCGATTGCGATTGCTGAGTACGGGTTCGTTCAAACGTGGAACGTCATGAAACAGATTTTTGCTGCTTTGGGAGCAATGCTTCACGGATTCAGCTTGAATGATCTCGGCGGCCCCGTCGCAATGTATTCATATACTTCAAAAGCGGCTCAGTATGGCGTTGTCAGTGTTATTTCGCTGCTCGCGTTTCTATCGGTCAACCTTGGAATCGTCAACCTGCTGCCGATTCCTGCTTTGGATGGCGGCAAGCTTTTGCTGAACGTTATTGAAGCTGTCAGAGGCAAGCCAATCGATCCGAATAAGGAAGTCGTTTTGACTTTGATCGGTTTCGCATTTATGTTGATTTTAATGTTTTTGGTAACGTGGAACGATATTCAGCGGTATTTCTTCCGCTAAGATGGTGTATAATATTACAAGTAAAAATTTGAGAGGGGTATCTGCTTTCTATGAAACAGTCAAAATTGTTGATTCCTACTTTAAAGGAAGTGCCAAGCGATGCTGAAGCAATCAGCCACCAATTGATGCTTCGCGGTGGGTACATCAAGCAAATTACGGCGGGGATGTATGCATATCTTCCGTTGGCATATCGCGTTTTGCGCAATATTGAAACAATTATCAGAGAAGAGATGGAGAATATCGATGCGGCTGAAATGCTGGTTCCGGCTGCTCTTCCTGCAGAACTTTGGAAACAAACCGGTCGTTATGAAACATATGGCCCGAATCTTTTCAAATTCCAAGATCGTCATGAACGTGACTTCATTTTGGGACCGACGCACGAGGAAACATTTACGACGATCGTGCGCGATGCCATCAAGACATACAAAAAGCTGCCGATTACGCTTTATCAGATTCAAACGAAGTATCGAGACGAGAATCGTCCGCGCTTCGGGTTGCTTCGCGGTCGTGAATTTATCATGAAAGACGCATATTCGTTCCATGCTGAAGAAGAAAGTCTTGATAAGACGTTCCGCGACATGGACTCTGCTTACACGAACGTTTTCAATCGCGTCGGGTTGAACTTCCGCTCGATTATCGGTGATGCCGGAGCAATGGGCGGCAACAATTCCAAGGAGTTCATGGCGATTGCTCCGATTGGTGAAGATACGGTTGTTTATTCTGATGAAAGCGACTATGCTGCCAACTTGGAAATGGCTCAAAACAAGCGAACGATGCCAAAGTCGCATGAAACGTTGGGAGAACTGCAGAAGGTGGCAACTCCCGGAGCCAAAACAATTGATGAGGTTGCTGAATTCTTGGGTTCTTCAGCCGATCGTGAAATCAAGACGCTGCTTTTCATTGCTGATGAAAAGCCGGTCGTTGTTTTGATGCACGGAAATGACGAAGTCAATGAAGTCAAGCTTAAAAATTATCTGTCATGCGACTTCTTGCGTCCTGCCGAAGAAGATGAGGCAAGAAAATACCTCGGTGCAGGCTTCGGTTCGCTCGGCCCCGTCGGAGTTTCCGAAGAAATCGAAATTTTGGCTGATCTTGATGTTGAAAACATGGCAAATGCCAGCGTCGGCGCAAACGAGGACGGTTTCCACTACCTCAATGCCAACCTTGGTCGCGATTTCAGCGTAACTCATTTTGCAGATCTCAGAACGGTTCAAGAAGGGGAAATTTCGCCTGACGGAAAAGGCCATCTCAAGTTTACGCGCGGAATCGAAATCGGACATATCTTCAAGCTCGGCACGCGCTATTCCAAGGATTTGGATGCCGTCGTGCTTGACGAAAACGGACGTCAGCTTCCAATCATCATGGGCTGCTACGGCATCGGCGTTTCCCGTTTGCTTTCTGCAATCGTTGAACAGCATTCTGATGAAAACGGCATCGTTTGGCCGCGTTCAATCGCACCGTTTGACGTGCACGTGATCCCGGTCAACATCAAGAAGGAAGAACAGGTCGAACTTTCCGAAAAGGTGACGGAATTGCTTGAAAATGCAGGGTATAAAGTCCTCGTCGATGATCGCAGGGAACGTCCGGGCGTCAAATTTGCCGATTCCGATCTGATTGGAATTCCTGCCAGAATCACGGTCGGCAAAAAGGCTGCTGAAGGCATCGTCGAAATCAAGCTGCGTCGCACGGGTGAAACGCTTGAGGTCAAGCTTGACGAATTGCTCAACTCGCTTCAGATTTTGCTCAAAGAAGAAAGCCTGGCTAAATAATTTTTGAGATAAGGCGTTTCTGATATTGTCAGGAGCGCTTTTTTTGGATAAAATTGACGCATAAATCAAAAAGGATGATTGATATGGCGAAAACAACTTTAAGATTTGCAGAAATCGATGATGCAAACGAGCTGCTTCAAATTTATGCTCCGTACGTTGAGCAAACTGCTATCACGTTTGAATATGATGTTCCCACGGTAGCCGAATTTTCAAAAAGAATCAAAAATACCAAGGAGAGGTATCCTTACATCGTTGCGGAGAGTGACGGCAAAATCATCGGCTATGCTTATGCCGGCACGTTTAAATCCAGGGCTGCCTATGACTGGGCAGTTGAAACGTCCATCTACGTTGCAAAAGACGATCGCGGTCATGGGACGGGCACGCTGTTGTATGCCGCGCTTGAAGCGATGCTGAAACTTCAAGGCATCACCAACGTCAATGCCTGCATCACGTATGCGGATCAAGAAGATGAGCATCTTACGCACGGAAGCGTTGATTTTCACAAAAAGCATGATTATCGACTCGTTGGAAGGTTCAAAAAGTGCGGTTATAAATTTGACACGTGGTATGACATGATTTGGATGGAGAAGTTCATCTCAAGACATGTCGTTCCGATGCCTGCAATAAAATCAATCAAAGAAATTGAAGACGAAGCCGAACGGACGCTTGAATCGCTTTCGTGAAAGCATTAAGAGGATAAAAAAATAAAAGTCCGGATGAGTTTCAAGCAACTGAAACTCATCCGGACTTTGTTTTAAGATCATCACGGGACTTTTTTCAAAGCTGCCGTTTGTTTCAAATGAATTTTTCTGCAAAATATTCATGAAAGCTTGCATCGTCGGTCAGTTCCGGATGAAAAGACGAAACCAGCATGTTGTCCTGTTTTGCACAGACGATGTTGCCATCGACCGTAGCCACGGCTTGTGCTTTTTGTCCGAGTTCTGTGATGTAAGGAGCACGGATAAAAACGAGCGGAAGCGGATCTTTTGAAATTTCAGGAATTTCTTTTTCGCATGAAAAACTGTCAAGCTGAGATCCGTAAGCGTTGCGTTTGACGGTGATGTCCATCGTTGACAGATAGCGTTCGTCTTGATCTTCAATGTTTTTGGCGAGCAAAATCATTCCTGCACAAGTCCCCCAAACGGGCAGACCTGCTTCAATCGACTGTTTCAAAGGTTCGGTCAGATTAAAGTAGTTGAGCAGACGTCCCATCGCAGTCGATTCACCGCCTGGAAGAATCAGGCCATCGACTTCTGCGATCTTTTCTTTGGTTTTGACGATGACGGGCTCGATTCCTGCGAGTTTTTTAAGCTTTTCTCGATGTTCTTCGATTGCGCCCTGCATGCCTAAGATTCCGATTTTTTTCATTTACTTACCATCCGCGCTTGTCGAGGTGTTCTTCTTCAGACAAAGCATCGCAGTTGATGCCGACCATGGCTTCGCCGAGATCTTCAGAAATGACAGCGAGTTTTTCCGGATCATCGTAGAACGTGGCAGCTTCGACGATTGCCTTGGCACGTTTCTTCGGATTGCCGGATTTGAAGATGCCTGAGCCGACGAAGACGCCATCCGAACCAAGTTGGAGCATCAAGGCAGCATCGGCCGGCGTTGCAACGCCGCCGGCGGCAAAGTTGACGACCGGAAGCTTGCCGTTGTCGTGAACGTACTGAATCAGATCGAACGGCGCAGCGTATTCTTTGGCGAGATGCATCAATTCAGGCTGCGACGCTGCTTGAACGCGTCGAATATCCTGCTGCATCGTCCGCATGTGGCGAACGGCTTGCGAAACGTCGCCCGTGCCTGCTTCGCCCTTGGTTCTGATCATGCTGGCTCCTTCGCCGATGCGTCTGAGCGCCTCGCCAAGGTTTCTGGCACCGCAAACGAACGGAATGTCAAACGAGGACTTGTCGATATGATTTTCGTAATCTGCCGGCGTCAAAACTTCTGATTCGTCTATGTAGTCGATTCCGATTGCCTGCAAAATCTGCGCTTCGACGAAGTGACCGATTCTTGCCTTTGCCATGACCGGAATCGAAACTGCTTCTTTGATTTCGCGAATCATTTTCGGATCCGACATGCGTGCAACACCGCCTTCTTTGCGGATGTCCGCCGGAACGCGTTCCAAGGCCATGACGGCGACCGCTCCAGCGTCTTCTGCGATTTTGGCCTGTTCGACGTTCGTCACGTCCATGATGACTCCGCCCTTTAACATTTGAGCCAAGTTCTTGTTTAAAGTGTAGCGATCTGACATATAAAATTCCTCCTTGAATGCAGATAAGTCCCTTGATAAAATTGTAACGTAACAATTTTGAAGAATTTCCAAGAGTCAATGACATTATAATCAAAAGCGAGGTGCGTGACAATGGAACAAGACATAAAACAAGAGATTGTATCGATACAGTTGAATAGTGAGAGCATGATTCCGCTGTATGTTCAGCTTTATCGCCATATCAAACAAATGATCGAGCAGGGAAAACTGAGCACCAATTTCAAGATGCCCCCGATCAGATGGATGGCAGAAAAGCTTCAGATCAATCCGGGAACAGTTGTCAGAGCATACAAGGAGCTTGAAAAGAACGGCTTTTTGATCAGCAAGTGGGGCAGCGGCAGCTTTGTGGCTGAAGTACCGCTTTATGAAAGCGAAGAATCTGACGAACAAACCGCATTCGCGTATCAAAGCACTGCATTTTCAGAAGGAATGATCGACATGTCAAGCGTTGCGCTCGATCCGGACAGATTTTCCGCCAAAAGCTTCAAACGCGCCGTCAATCGCGTGCTTGACGCTTCGGGCGGCAGAGCCTTTACGGTTGAAGACAATCTTGGGTGCTATTCGCTAAGAGAATCGCTTGCGCTTGAGCTTTCCAAACGCAAGATAATGACTTCGCCCCAAAACGTGCAGGTGATTTCTGGCGCTCAGCAAGGGATCGATATTTGCGCGCGCGCAATGATTGAACCTGGCGACTGCGTGTTTGCGGAAGATCCGACCTATCCCGGGGCGCTCGAATCGCTTCGGGCGAGCGGTGCCAAAATCATCGGAATTCCGATTGACGAAAATGGCCTTCGCGTTGATGAATTCGAAAGAAAACTGGAAGTTTTTCGGCCCAAGCTGGTGTATTTGATGCCAATCGTGCAGAATCCGACGGGGCTTTCAATGTCGCAAAAGACCAAGCGCAAGATTTTGGGACTGGCGCATTTTTATGATTTTTACGTCATTGAAGACGATTATTGCAGCGGAATTTTGTACGATGAGGTCGAATCGGCTCCGCTTAAAGCCTATGACCGCGACGATCGCGTAATCTACATCAGAAGCTTGTCGCAAATGTTCGTGTCCGGGATGAGACTCGGATATCTGATTATGCCGAGCAAGCTTGCCGACAGCCTGAAAAGCGTCAAGCGAATGACCGACATTCAAACTTCAGGTTTGATTCAGCGAATTTTTGACTATTATCTGCGCAGCAATTTATGGAACGAGCATAAAACAAAGCTTCAAGAGTCTTATCAGCATCAATTTGCCGCTTCCTGTCGCATTCTTGATGAAAAATTCAGAGCTTCGTTTGATTGGTGTCTTCCGTCAGGAGGTTTTTGTTTTTGGATCAGACTGAAAAACGGACTTTCAGCCAAAAAAGTCGTCGAAGAATCGCGCAAGCGGGGACTGATCATTTCAAACGGAGACGCATATTACGTTTACTCCAAACCTGACGATCATTTGCGGATTTCAATCGCGCAGGTCAGCGAAGAAAAAATGATCGAAGGCTTTGAAAGATTGGCAGAAGCGATTGCCGAGATTTCTTAGTAATTTTTTAATAATTTTTAGCAGAAAAAATGCAAGGTGCCAAAAGCCGCGTCATTCTTAGCACTCTAGCATGAACAGTGCTAAAAACAGGACGAAAAAGCCGCTGAAATCACGTTTTTATGGTGTTATCCGCTTGACAAGATTGCCAACCTTGTGTATATTAATAATTGACTTAGCACTTAGATGTGTTAAGTGCTAAAAAGAGGTGATTGTATGTTAACTGAACGACAGCTTTTGATTCTTGAGGCAATCATTCGCGACTATACGAATGAGGGACAGCCAATCGGATCGAAACGTCTGGAACAGCAATTGCCTATTCATGCAAGTTCGGCAACGATTCGAAATGAGATGGCTGCGCTTGAAAAACTGGGCTTGATCGCAAAGGAGCATTCAAGTTCCGGGAGAATTCCTTTGGAACGAGGGTATCGCTATTACGTCGACCATATCATGAAACCTGCCAAGATAGACAGGGGCGCGGTTCAAAACATTCGACAATCGTTTGGGAATGAATTTCAAAAGGTTGATGAGATTGTCGCCACTTCGGCACGGATTTTGTCTGATCTGACGAAATACACGGCTATTTCGTTAAAACCTGAATCAGCCGACATTCGGTTGGAAGGGTTCAGGATGGTTCCGATTGGCGATCGGCAAGTCATGGTGATTCTTGTTACCAGTGACGGCACGGTTGAAAGTCAGATGTACAATCTTCCGGCAGGAATTCATGGCGACGAGCTCGAATCGGTCATTCGCGTCATTAATGACAAGGTTGTCGGCTTGTCACTGAATCAGGTGGTTGCCAAGTTGCATGAATGCTTGCCCCTCATTACGAAGTATTTGCATAAGCCTGACGGATTCATGGATGCGTTTGGCAGCATCCTTGACAAAGCGGTCAAAAAGCAGGTATACGTAAGCGGCAAGACGAATCTTTTGAGCTTTGCGCACTGGGAAGACCCGGAGCAGATCAAAGCTTTGTATTCGCTGATCGATCAGTCGGCGAACCTTGGAATGCTGCTTGAAAACAGGGACGGTGACGTTTCCGTCAAATTGGGATCCGAGCTTTCGGATGCGCTTTTGTCCCATTACAGCCTTGTTTCTGCAGCGTATGATGACGGTAATAACGGTCAGGGAATCATTGCGATTCTTGGTCCGACGAACATGCCGTACTCAAAAGTCATCGGCCTGCTCGATGCATTCAGAGATGAGCTTACGCAGCGCATCTTTGATTATTACCAGCATCTGAACTGAATTTTGAAAGAAAAGGGGTGTTTACGTGGCTGAAAAAGATCAAGAAAAAAAGCCTGAGGTTTCTGAAAAGGAAAAAGTGACGGCTGAAAAGAACGTCGATCAAGACACTGCAAAAAAAGAGCCCGAAAAAAAACAATCAAGCGAGGAAACGGACGAGGAAACGGAAAAGAAGCTTTCAGATCTCCAAAAGAAATATGATGAGCTGGAAGACAAGTATCTGCGTGCCGAAGCCGAGATGCAGAACATGACCAAACGCTTCAAAAAAGAACAGCAGCAGCTGCTCAAATATGAAGGACAAGACCTCATTCGAGAGATTTTGCCGGTCGTCGACAACTTGAATCGCGCTTTGCAGATCGACGTCAAGGAGAGCGGTTCCGAACAGCTTAAGCGAGGAATCGAGATGGTTCAGCGAGACATGGAAAAGGCTTTGAAAGACAACGACGTCACAAAGATTGAAGCATTGGGACAAACTTTTGATCCGACGCTTCACCAGGCCGTTAAAGCGGTGCCCGTCGAAGAAGGTCAAAAAGCCGAAACGATCGTTGAAGTCTATCAAGACGGCTACATGCTGAAGGATCGCGTTTTGCGTCCGGCAATGGTCGTCGTTGCACAATAATTAAGGAAATCAATTAAGAAAAGGAAGAATATCTAATGGCAAAAATCATTGGTATCGATTTGGGGACGACTAACTCTGCAGTTGCAGTCCTCGAAGGCAAAGAATCTAAGATTATCACAAATCCGGAAGGCAATCGTACGACTCCTTCCGTCGTATCATTCAAAAACGGCGAAACGCAAGTCGGTGAAGTTGCCAAGCGTCAAGCAATCACGAACCCGAACACGATTTCATCAATCAAGCGTCACATGGGCGAAGAAGGCTACAAGGTAAACGTTGAAGGCAAGGATTACACTCCTCAGGAAATTTCGGCAATGATTCTTCAATACATCAAGGACTATGCTGAAAAGTATCTTGGCGAAGAAGTTACGCAAGCCGTTATCACGGTGCCTGCATACTTCAACGATTCGCAGCGTCAGGCAACAAAAGATGCCGGCAAGATTGCCGGACTCAAAGTTGAACGCATCGTCAACGAACCAACGGCTGCAGCTTTGGCTTACGGTCTTGACAAGCAGGACAAAGACGAAAAGATTCTCGTCTTCGACCTTGGCGGCGGTACGTTTGACGTTTCCATCCTTGAACTTGGCGACGGCGTTTTCCAAGTTCTTTCGACAAACGGCGATACGCATCTTGGCGGTGACGATTTTGACAACAAGATCATCGACTGGCTGGTTGAAGGCTTCAAGAGCGAACACGGCATCGATCTTTCAGCTGACAAGATGGCAATGCAACGTTTGAAGGATGCTGCTGAAAAAGCTAAGAAAGACCTTTCCGGCGTAACTTCGGCACAGATTTCCCTTCCGTTCATCACGGCCGGAGCAGAAGGCCCGCTTCACTTGGAAACAACGCTGACGCGTGCCAAATTCAACGAATTGACGCAAGACCTCGTTGAACGCACGAAGATTCCCGTTCGCAATGCTTTGGCAGATGCCGGCTTGACGAATGCCGATATTGATGAAGTCATCCTGGTCGGCGGTTCAACGCGCATTCCTGCAGTTAAGGAAGCCGTTAAAGCTGAAACGGGTCACGTTCCTAACGAATCAGTCAACCCTGATGAAGCGGTTGCTTTGGGTGCTGCCATCCAAGGCGGCGTCATCACGGGTGACGTCAAGGACGTCGTTTTGCTCGACGTTACGCCTCTTTCCCTTGGGATTGAAACGATGGGCGGCGTCTTCACCAAGCTGATCGATCGCAATACGACGATTCCAACGTCCAAGTCTCAAGTCTTCTCAACGGCTGCCGACAATCAGCCTGCCGTAGACATCCACGTCCTTCAAGGCGAACGTCCGATGGCTGCCGACAACAAGACGCTCGGTCGTTTCCAATTAACGGACATTCCTGCCGCACCTCGTGGCGTTCCTCAAATTCAAGTCACGTTCGATATCGATAAGAACGGGATCGTTAACGTTTCTGCCAAGGATCTTGGCACGAACAAGGAACAAAAGATCACAATCAAGAGTTCGTCCGGCCTTTCAGACGAAGAAATCGATCGCATGGTCAAGGAAGCTAAGGAAAACGAAGAAGCCGACAAGAAACGCAAGGAAGAAGTCGATCTCAGAAACGAAGTCGATCAGCTTCTCTTCCAAACGGACAAGACTTTGGGAGAAGTCAAGGACAAGGTCGATGCTGCTGAAATCAAGAAGGTTGAAGATGCTCGTGATGCTTTGAAGAAAGCACAGGAAGCAAACAACCTTGAAGAAATGAAGACTAAAAAAGACGACCTTACGAAGGCTATCCAAGATATTTCCGTCAAATTGTATGAACAGGCACAACAGGCACAGCAAGCAGGTGCTCAAGGCGCAGCCGGAACGCAGAATGCGGGCAATGGTTCTGCAGGAAACGACGGCAATACCGTTGACGGCGATTTCAAAGAAGTCGATCCAGACGATAAGAACTAAGAGTCAAAAAAGAGCTGGATTCATTCCGGCTCTTTTTTATTCATTGAACCTATGTTAAGCTAGATTCATAAGCATGAGAAAATTTTTGAAGGGGTATCAATATGGCAGAACAAAGAGATCCATATGATGTTTTGGGCGTTTCAAAAGACGCATCTGCTGATGAAATCAAAAAAGCATACCGCAAATTATCAAAGAAATACCATCCTGATCTGAATCATGAGCCAGGGGCTGAAGAAAAATTCAAGGAAGTCAATGAAGCTTTTGATATTTTGGGCGATCCTAAAAAGAAAGCTCAATACGATCAATTCGGCGCAGCAGGTGCGCAAGGCGGATTTGGTCAAGGGTTTGGAGGCCAAGGCTTTGGCAGTGGCGATTTTGGCGGATTCGGCGGATTTGGCGGATTCAGCGACATCTTTGATTCATTTTTCGGAGGCGGAGGCGCCTCTCGCAAGCAAAATGTTCCGCGTCAGGGACGCGATCTTCAATACGAGATGCGCTTGACGTTTGAAGAGGCCATCTTCGGCAAAACGACTGAAATTCAGTATTCAAGAGAAGAAACGTGTTCAACGTGCAACGGCAGCGGTGCCAAGGCTGGGACAAGTCCCGTTACCTGTTCTCACTGCGGCGGACGCGGATTTATCCAGGTTCAGCGTCAAACGCCGCTTGGCCGCGTAATGACTCAGCAGGAATGCGACGTTTGTCATGGCACCGGCAAAGAAATCAAAGAAAAATGCACGACTTGCCACGGCGCGGGTCACGTCAGAAAGAAGCATGCCGTTCAAGTCAAGGTTCCGGCCGGCGTTGAAAACGGCAATCAGATGCGCTTGCAAGGACAAGGCGAAGCCGGCTTTAACGGTGGTCCTTACGGTGACCTGTTTATTGTCTTTGTCGTTGAACAAAGCAAAGAGTTCCGTCGTGACGGTGCCGAAATCTACTTTAATCAAGACATCAGCTTCGTTCAGGCGGCTTTGGGCGATGAAATCGAAGTCAAAACCGTCCACGGAAACGTCAAGCTCAAGATTCCGGCAGGAACGCAAACCGGCACGACTTTCCGCTTGAAAGGCAAGGGCGCGCCAAAATTGCGCGGATCCGGCAACGGTGACGAGCAGGTCACGGTCAACATCGTGACGCCAAAGAATCTCAACGAAAAGCAAAGACTTGCTTTGAAGGCTTTTGCGGAAGCCTCCAGCAAAAAGGCGTTTGGCGAAGGATTCTTTGAAAAACT
>Ga0256406_1001386_pt1 | contig 39548 bp, 30 predicted proteins | sample RumenRJG_03DNA_FD_185986 | JGI IMG/M metagenome (GOLD analysis project Ga0256406, IMG submission 185986) | Bovine rumen microbial communities from Lethbridge, Alberta, Canada - RJG_03 | ecosystem: Host-associated > Mammals > Digestive system > Stomach > Rumen | place: Canada: Alberta | collected... | reverse complement strand
GTTTGGAAGTCAGGACTATTTCAGGCAGATTCAGGAAAGCAGCCTTATTCCGGGCGATATCGGTATGAAAGACATGTCAAGCACAGGTCAAAACAACCACGTCGGTATATACATCGGAAAAATCAACGGAACAAAATATTGGATACACTGTACGTCATGGAACGCGCCGGAAAGCAGCGGCGGGATGCCTGGCGGATTTGGCACAAACAAAAGCGGGGTGCGTATAAATGCGACAACTTCATTCCATGTTTATCTTAGATGCAGGACAATTTAAACGTAAAAGGGGACGCCTTCTTCTTTTTATCCTTCTTTTCCCCCTCCTTTTCTCCCTCTTTGTCCCGCATACATATGCGCATGCGGCAGAGAGCGAGTCGGAGTACGGAATAAACACGCCCGACGTGCCGGACAATAACGGCTTTCCCGGCGGGTACTACCGCGAGCCATCATCATTTGACAGTTATGTGGAATACTACGACTACTGCAAACAGATGTACAGCGAGGGATATATGACAGCGGACTTTGCATGGACGCCAGAAGCATATGCATATGCGATGTCTCAGACAGATGAGAACTATGAAAAGCTGCAGGAAAGCCTGAAAAAGAGAAAAGCTGAAATGACGGGTGAAAACGACGGGAATGCGGCAGAAGAAACAAACGGAGATGCTGCCCCCGGGGACGGACAGGCTCCCGGGTCAGACATAAAGATGACCGAAAGCAGCGCTGAAAAAGAAACGGAGATGTCGCAGGAGAGCAAGAATGTAAATGCGGTCCTCAGAAGCGTTATCATAATGGTCGTTCTTGTTGCGATAATCATGTTCGCATCGTTTTATGCAAAATCTAAAAAAAGAGAAGGCTGACGCACATGTCCGTGCGTGCGGCTCGCAGAAGAGCTCCTGACACCGTATCGGCGCCGGGAGCTTTTTTGCGCAAAGACACACCCTTAGAAGCCGCACCAGATTTCCTTCTTTTTTTGCATATTAAAAACAGCACATATATCAGCACACATACTCTCGGAGGTGGTTTCATGGATATTTCAAATTTCGTAACGGCGCAGGAGATAATCCCGTTTAAATATCCCTTAAACGGGACATGGGTGATTTCTATCGACATCGGCTTTTCAAGCGTAAAGGGCTTTTGCCCCAATTCAAGGTTCTGTTTTCCGTCATATGCAAAGAAGCTTGACAGCCCGCTCAGAACTGACGACCCGGACGACATCTACTACAGAGACGATACGGGGCTCTATCTTGTCGGCATCAACGCGCAGGAAATCGTAACGTCCAGCGACACAAACGATACGCGCTCGCTGTTTGACAGAAACAGATACTTCACAAAAGATTTTCAGATTTTCCTGAGAACGGCATACGCAATCGGGCTTATGGAAAACACCGTGATGCGAAAGGCATCACAGATGCCTGTCTTTATTCAGACGGGCCTCCCGGCAGCATATCTGAAAGAAGACGCGTCCAAAATCAGGGCGGCTTTTACAACGCCCGGAAAGTTCGAGATAAAGATTGGAACAGGCAAGTGGAGGAGATATGACATGGCGCTTAGAAACAGCGAGCTTTCAGTCATGTCTCAGCCAGCCGGAACGCTGAACTCAATCATGGTTTCCGATGACGGGAGCTTTCGGGAAAACGCGAGACAGTTTATGGCGGGCAACATCCTCATCGCGGACGCGGGCTTCGGAACCTTCGACCCTTACGGCGTAATCAACAGAAAGGTTGCGCTTCAGGAGTCAATAGACAACCTTGGAATGAAGCGGATACTGGAAAAGGCATCGGAAAAAATCTACAAGGACTATCACATCGATATCAGGATTCCGCAGATGCGAAAGTACCTTCGGGCCGGATATTTCAAGCGCACCGACATCAGAAGGATGAAGAGCGAAAAAATCATGCTTGCGCCTTACATCGACGCTGCATGCGAGAGCGTAGCCGCCGAGTCCCTTGAAAAGCTCTACGACATGGCCGGGTTCTTCCAGGACTACGATATCCTGGTCCTTACCGGCGGAACTGGTGCTGCTTATTTACCATATTATAAAAAGGCTTTGTCAGAGATGGACGGGCTCACAATCATCGCCGGAAACGACGGAAACGAGCTGCCAATCTACTACGCAAACGCCCGCGGTTATTACATGACCGCGTTCAGGAACAAGGCAGGTGGTAGAACTTGAAAAAGATAGAGGTGAAGCTCTATTACTATCACGACATAGACCTTGTCTCAATCTACCGCTCAGCAGATATAAGCTTTCCCGATGCAACCAAAAAGGCGCTGAAAGCATACGCGGAAGGGAAAGCCTTCAAGATAAAAGTGGGAGAAAAGAAAGAGAAAAGGACACACGAAATCTACAAAAAGTGCTTCCACTACTACATCGCTCTGAACGAAGAAAAAGACAAGGAAATAATAGAGCTATTAAACAACATAACCTTCGGATACAGGAACAACTTCATAAAAACCGTTCTGAGACATTACTTAGGCTGCGAGCTATCCGCCGAGTACCTCACAAACAATGACCAGGCCTTCCTTGACAGGCGGGCAGAGATTCTGGCTGCCGGGAAAGAAACAGTCGAGGTAAAGCACGCAAAAAGAGAAAGTGAAAAAGTAAAGGAAAATGAGAGTGCTTTAATCCAAGGAGCGACAGAAGCGGCAAAGGAAAATGAAAAGACAGAACAAAAAAATGAGCGAGAAGAATGGCAAGAAGAACAAAAAAATGAGCGAGAAGAATGGCAAGAAGAACAAAAAAATGAACGAAAAGTAGAGCCGGAAGAGCGAAAAAATGAACGAAAAGAAGAGCAAAGAGAAGAGCAAAAAGCAGAAGCTGAAACAGGCAGCGAAGAGAAGAAAGATATAGATGTTTTCGGAGGCGGTCTTGGAGATTTGCTGTCCGAGCTTACAGAGCAGTATTAAAAAGAAGCTTTAAAAATGGAGGGAAGAAATGGCGGCTTCAAGGTTCAACGACGCAGTGTTTTTTGACGAGGTTGTCGAGGGAAAGGTCAAGGAGATACAGAAACTCTGCGAGGATGCAAACATCCCCTTTTTCATGTGTTTTTGTGTAGAAAATGATGAAAAAAAGACAAAATACAAAAACTATATCCACGGGGCGCTGTCGTCCGGCATACTCCTCACAGACGACAGAATCACCGGGCACATCGGAGTGGCGAACGGCTTCAAGACCGTGCCAGGGACGACAGGCGGGCCTTCCATCGAAGAGATGATTGATAAAGCCGAAAATGAGGGAAAAATGATTGAAAAAACAGAGGGAAAAGAGGAGAGCGTCATAGAAGACGGGGAGGACACGGGCTTTGATGACGAATGATGAATATTATCTGATTTTTATAGAAAAAACAGGAGAATGTTCTCCTCAAGTTTCCCCTCCGTTGCCGGAATATGGAAGCCTGTCTTTAGCAAGACGGGAAAAAATAAAAGGCATAGTAAAAAATAAGATGAAAAAGGCCGGAGATGACGGGCGACTCGAAAGCGGGAAGACCCTCTATATCTGCGTGTCCGGAAGCGAAGGGTTTAAAAAAGATGTGAACGACGCAGCGAACGAAGAGATTGGGGAGCTGAAAAAAGGAAATATATTGCCAAAAGAGTTTGACAACATAAATGAGATATACGAGCTTCCATGTTATCTAACAAAGCCGGTAAAACCGGAAACGCAAACGAAAAAGACAAGTGGGAAAAGTGATGAAAAATATCCGCCAACCATCGCGGAAAAGATAAGGGCGTGCCTTCCAAAGGGCTCCAAACTTTCAGACTCCGACATATACGTCATCATCCTGTCAATGCAACAGGTTTCGAGTTCAGAACTTTCGCCCTGTACGCCCCTCACACAGTACGAATATTTCAAAATGCTCGTAGACAGATACGCTGTTGGTGATGGAAGGGCGGAAAAGATAATAAAAGAAGTGGAAGAGGGCGATAACGTAATTGGAAAAATCGCGCAGATTCTCGGAAAAGAGAAGACATAATTTCTCATATTATAGTAGATGCCGAGAAGGAGGTGAGAATGCTTGTATAAGTTTTTGGGTGATGAATACATAAAAATATTTGAGCAGATGTATTCAGGCCAGGATGTCGTCGCCCTTATAAAAAGATACGACACAATCATTCAGGCAATGATGAGCGGAAGCTTTTTTGCCGCGGCAATCGCGACATTTAAAGCGCTGGCGCTTGGAATCACGCTTCTGTACTGCCTGCTGGATTTGGCAAGCAAGGTGACAGAAAAGAATTTCAGCACAGCACAGCTCTTCAAGGTGCTTCTTAGATACTACGTGGCCGCGATGATTATCTTAAACGCTGATATCATCGTCGATAACCTGTTTAAGCTTGCGACGGGGCTTGCGGCATCTGTATCAAATGCATCTATCGGGAATGAGATTAATCTGCTTGACGCAAAAGCAAAACAGACTTTCTATGAAAAGCTCGACTCAAGGCTAAACTTCATAGACACGATGGGGTATGTTTTCAAGGGCGCGATTCCATGGTTTATCTGTATAGTCTCAGAGCTGATTATTCATTTCGTACTAATCACAAGAGCGATTGAACTTTCAGTAAGAATGGTCTTTGCACCGCTTGCCCTCGCTGGCATTTATAAGGGCGGGACGCAGAGCTCGGGGGTAAGGTACATAAAGAAGATATTATCCCTGGCCCTGCAGGTAGTTGTTATTGTTCTTATCTGCTCAGTCGCACAGACGATTATCTCATATCTGTCGTCAACGTCAGGCGCCGGGAGCAATGCCGTATCAAGCGGAAAGTCTCTTATGGATATCCTGTTTAATGCTTCAAATGGCAGCGTTGCAGGAACAATAACAGAAGAGTCCGCGGAGGCGTTTCTAAGCGCGACACTTGGCGGAGCAAAAGGAAACTACTGGATGGCAATAGGTGTGATGCTTGCCAAACTTGGCGTGCTTTACAGCTCGATGCCGTTCTGTGATGAGCTCGTAGGGGCAAGGTAAAGATAGGAGGTGAATTACGCGGAAACCCCGCGCATTTTATATGATAGAAGTTCAGGTTCCAAAGGATATCATGCAGTACGAGCCGACACTGATAGGACCGCTTACTGCAAGACAGTCAATTTTTATCGGTATCACGGGAGCAGTGGAGTTCCTCTACTACTCAATTATGCAGGCGCTGCATATTTCTCTGGCGATGGATACGCTCGTCGGCATCGGCGTGCTGCTCGCCATTCCATTTCTGGCGCTGGCAATATTAAAGCCTTTCGGCATGAAACCGGAAACGTACTTTTTATACTACCTGATTCCGGAGTTTATCGGAAAGCAGGACAGGCCGTATGTGATTAAAAACCAGTATCAGGTCGTGCTCGATGAAATAAAAGAACTAAGCAAGACCGATGAAAATACTAAAAATGATACGGCAAAAAAGAAGAAGAAAAGTACGACAAAAAGCAGACTTGACAAGATGTATCTCTAAAAATAGGAGGGAATTTTAATGGGATTATTTAGAAAGACAGCTTCCGGTTCAAGCAAGAGCGCGGTAAACAGTACCAAGCCATCGCTGAAAGAAGCAATGAACGTGCCGAAGACGGCACAGGATTCAATTCCTTATATGGGAGTTTATGAGAACGGGATTATACAGGTAAAGGACAATCTCTTTTCTAAGATGTATGAGGTCCCGGAAATCAATTTCAAGACAAAGGATAATGAACGGCAGACCGATATCTTCGAAAAGTTCATGGAGCTGCTCAGCTCGTTCGGACCTGAGGTTCATATCCAGCAGGTCATCCTTAATAAGACAATCAAGAAGGACGAGATAGAGCAGGGCATCCTTTTGAAAATGCAGAACGATAAGCTGAACGAATACCGCGAAGAGATGAATGAAATGCTTATCGATAAGATGGCGCAGGCAAGGAACAATATCATCCACAAGAAGTATTTCATAACATCAGTCGAAGCGGACGATATTGCAGACGCCAAGAGCACTTTCTCCAGAATTGACGCTGAAGTGTCAAACGGGTTTGAGCGCGTGACAAAAACCCCGGCTCGCCCGATGTCGCTTGTAGATGAGCTCTCCGTCCTCTATGAAATCTACAACATGGACTCGAACGTCCCGTTTTATAGACGGACACGCTCTAAAAATCCGAATGCAGCCGAAACATTCAATATGAAGCATATCCACAGGATGGGACTTACAACAAAGGACGTTATCGGCCCGTCTTCTCTGACCTTCAACAGAGACTACATGATGATAGGAGAGAAGTATGCGAGAGCGATGTATATCTCTGAACTCCCGACATATCTGCGCGGCGACTTTTTAACTGAGCTTTCAAATGTGCCGTTCAACCTTGTAATCTCTGTGCATTACAGAGCACTCCCGCAGGACAAGTCATCCAAACTCCTGAAAGAGAAGCTCGTGAATGTCAACGCAAACATTGTTGATTTGCAGAAGAAGGCATCCAAGTCCGGGTATTCGGCGGAAATCATTTCACCTGAAATCAGACAGGCATCCGAAGAGGTTGAAAACCTCCTGAACGACCTGACACAGGACAACCAGAAGCTGTTCTTTACAACAATCTGCATTCTCGTATACGGAGACAGCAAAGACAGCCTTGATGAGAATACAAAGCTTATCCAGTCCGTGGCAGAGCGGTTTGTATGTCAGGCCAAGACACTCACAACACAGCAGGAAGCGGGGCTTGATTCAGCTCTTCCGATTGGAGCCAACAAGCTGCAGGTTGAGAGACTGCTCAACACGAAGGCGGCATCCATCCTGCTTCCGTTCTCTGTCAAGGAACTTGCAGATAAGAACGGTATGTACTACGGCGTAAACGGCGTATCTAAGCAGATGATTCTGTATAACCGCATGAGCGCAATCAATGGAAACGGCTGTATCTTTGGTGTCCCTGGTTCTGGTAAGTCATTCGCCGCAAAGAGAGAGATTGTATCCGTGATGCTCGGAACGGACGATGAAATCTTCATCATTGACCCTGAGAACGAGTACAGCCAGCTGGCAAAGCTGTTCTACGGCTCAGTCATCAGAATCGCTCCGGGGTCCGGCGTGCATATCAACCCGATGGACATGAGCCTTAACTATTCGGGCGAGGATGGAACTGACCCGGTGACGCTGAAAGCAGACTTTATTGCATCAATCTGTGAGGCGGCCATGGGTTCTGAAAGATATGAGCTTTCTCCAATTCAGAAGACCGTCATCGATAGATGTGTAAAGAACGTCTATAAGGACTACATCGAGACTCTGAGAGAGGAGGGGAAGACGGAGGACGCGGAAATCGTGCCAACCCTCGGAGACCTTTACAAGGAGATTGATTTACAGCCGGAGCCGGAGGCACACAACCTTGCTCTTGCACTTGAAAGATATGTAAAGGGCACACAGAACTCGTTCGCTTTCAGAACAAACGTTGATGTCACGAACAGGCTTACCGTTTACAACATCAAGGATATCGGCGCAGGCATGAAGTCAATCGGTCTGCAGGTATGCCTTGATAACATCTGGAACAGAATGATTTATAACAAGCTGCACGGAAAGCGGACATGGCTTTACTGTGATGAGTTCCATCTTCTTACTCAGACAGCAACATCTGCAAAATACACCAGAACAATCTGGAAGAGAGCAAGAAAGTGGAATGGAATCCCGACGGGTATCACACAGCAGATTGAGGATATGCTTAACAACAAAGAGGGCAGAGCCATCATCAACAACTCCGAGTTTGTCATGATGCTGTCCATGGACCCGTACAGCCGCGTGCAGATGCAGCAGATGTACAACCTGTCGAACGAAGAGATGGAGTATATTTCAAGCTCTGGCTCCGGACATGGCCTTATCTACTATGGAGACATGGCAAACATCATTCCGTTTGAGGACAGGTTCCCGCAGAACACAAAGCTTTATAAGGCAATGACAACGAAACCTGACGAGAGCAATAACCAGTAAGCATACAAGGAGGTGCTTCGAAAATGGGATTTATAATAAACTGGTACATAGAAGCCTTCCTGACCGTAAATGGATACAGCAACCCTTACGTCGATATCATCCTGAAATTCAACAGATATTTCAGACAATTGTTTGTAAATGTCCATTTTGATGCGCTCATGAAAATCATATGGGTCGTCGGATTCATGATGATGCTGATGTATTTTTTCGGAGATATGTCGGAAAAGGCGGCAACAAACCAGTTGTCTACGCTGATTGTTGGTAAATCCTTCGCGTACCTGATTTTGGCCGCTTTTCTGACATACCACGTAAAAGACATCTTTATCCTGATGATTAACATCTCTGATGCGCTGAATAATCAGATAACAGCGGTGGCCGGTGAAGCTGCGGCGCAAAAAAATATAAACTTCAACAAAATTCTGACAGATAAAGCGACATATCTGCTGTTTTCAAGATGTATATCGAATTACTTTTCATTTTTGGAACAGCTTGGTTATTTCTTCCGTGGCCTTCTCCTTCACCTTGCAGACTACGCCACAAGAATAATTCTAATCTACATATCGGCATCAAGGACAATTGAACTATTCCTCTATTATCTGTTTGCGCCGATAGGAATATCTGACATCTTTGAGGTATCAGGAGCAGGAACCCTGAATCCAAATTCGTCCGGTATCATATATCTCAAAAAGGCGTTCTCCATAATGCTTCAGCTTGCAGTATTTACAGCAGCCACGCATATGTCAGGAGCGCTTACAAAGGCGGTTTACAACCAGCAGAGATATGAATCGACAATACAGGGACTTAAAGAGAACGGCTTTGGAGGGGTGGCTGACTTTATAACAAAAACCATAAAAAAAGACAATGTCGGGTCTGACATACTGGAAGGAATATTTAACGGATTCACTGATGCCGCGGCAAAAGTAAAGCTCAAAGCCTCTGTTGAGACTCTTAGATATACTCCGGTAAGGGGGCCAATCATAACGCAGCAATGGATGATTACAAAATTCGCCAAAACATGGGATTCAGAGGAGGCGAGCGAAGAAGGCAAGAACGGCATTATATACATAGGTAATATCCTTGACGAAAACGGAAATGTAGTTTCCGGAAATAAAAGGCTGTATGACGCAATTGTCGCAAACACAAGCCAGGTAGACGAGGGCGGAGGAAGAAACTTTGACGGAAGTATGAACTTTGACAACCTTCCTGTATCTTTGCAGGAGATGTATCTTATGGACAACAACACATCCCTTACATCGAGAAACGGAAAATTTGTAGTAAAGGAAGTTGTAGATGAGGCCGGAACAGGGCAGCATATCTTTGATAAAAACGGCAAAGACCTCACAGCACAATATCAAAGCATAACAAAAAATGAAGCTCCTTATTATCACATGACAGTCGATTCCACAGAGACTTTCCTCAACTACATTATCGGAAACAAGGGACAAGGGATTGTCTTCTACATTCTGCTTATGGCTTCAAACGTTCTGCTCATTCACATCGCTGTCAAGGTAAGCGAAATGCTTATGGGCGTTTAAAATCCAAAAGGAGGGAAAAATGTCAAGTGGGCAGAATTTTTTAGCGGGCGTAGTAGCCGACTGGTATATAAAAATATATAACTCCTTCTACGCCCCGAATAATGATTATGGAACACTTAAACTGTACAGCAACGCCATAGGCGATACTTTTACACAAAATCAGACGGCTTATAAGATGTATCTCGTTGTAAGAGCCATCGCCTTCGGCATTTTGACGGTATATTTTCTTATAAATTTAAGCGAAAAGGTGACAGAGGATAACTTTTCAACCCCGCAGCTCTTTTCTTCACTGCTGAAATACGTCGCCGGATATATGATAGCCATCCTCTCGTTCGACGCGGTGAAATGGATATTTTTCTTCGGAGATTCGCTTATTGACCTTTTAAAAACAACATCGACAGTTTCGCCGATTCCGACATTTTATAAGTATCCGCTCGAATACAGTCTTGTGAAAGCCGGGAAGGCCGACAGCTCATTCAGCCTTATTGGATATCTTTTTAAAGCGATACTTCCGCTCGGTCTGTGCGTGCTCTATGATATCGTTTTAATTTATATGATTCTGTCAAGAATCATAAAAATCTGCGTCAGTGCAGCGATGTCTCCGATAGCAGTAGCGGACGTGTTTGATTCAGTGAAACGCTCGGACGGAATCAAGTTTTTTAAAAGGATTTTCGCGATGACTCTTCAGTGCAGCATGATACTTGTGATATCTGTCCTTATGACAAACATCACAAATTACATGGTACAGGACCAGACAGAGACAAGAACAAGCATGACGCAAAGTGCATCGGATGCTGCTCAAAAGATAACGGATGCAAGAAATTACAAGATAAACGGAAATGCATTTTCCGACTTTTTCAGCTCAAAAGAGCGCAAAGATATCATCTCGCAATATACGACCAATAAAAAGGTGAATGACTCAAACGCATTCAAAAAGATAGCTGAAACGTATACAGACGACAAGGCTCCGGCCCTGCTGAAGTCATTCTATACGGAAGATTACAGCATCCCTGTAGGCTTCCTTGATTCCGTAATTCCACAATCAACGGTCGCATATTTCACGCTTATAGCAATGATGGCCATAAAGATGGCCCTCATTAGAAAATCAAACGCTCTCTGCAACACAATCCTTGGCGTCTGACTTTGAGGAGGTGAAAAAATATGGGCAGTTATCCACTGGCCGAAATGTACATATTTGTATATAACGCAATCTACAAGCCCGACGCCATTACCGGAGCGATGAATACGCTGAACGAGGCCATAAATGTAGTATCTGAAAACAACGTTGTGGCAGCCATAAAGCTTGTACTTTACGCGGTAGCCTTAGGGCTCGTAGGGCTTGCTTTCATAACAGAACTGCTTGACAAAGTGTCCGCCGGGGACTTTTCGATACAAATCCTTTTCAGGGAAATTTTAAAATATATCTTCCCCGCCGTTCTTCTTTACTATGCGCCGGATATTTTTAGAAACCTGCTGAACATGGCAAACGCAGCGACTATGGCGGCAACGACAGGGCTTAATACGGCAGATTTATCAGCTGATACGCTTGCAACTACAATTGCATGGAATCCGAATACATTTGGAATGCTGCGCAGAATAATATACTCGATAGACATTATCATACCGTACCTGTTTGCTCTTGTCTTTAAGATAATGATTGCTTTTATCCTTTCATCCAGACTTATAGAGCTTAACCTTAGATTTATCGGTGCTCCGCTTGTGTTCGCTGGAAGCTTTTACGGAAAAGGTACATCGTCAGACCTTGTGAGATTCTATAAAAGGACGTTCTCGCTTATGTTTCAGCTCGCGGTCATCACCATCATATGGCAGACAATGCTGATATGCCGGTCGCTGATTATCAACTATTCAAACGGAGCGAGCAATGAAAAGATGCTGCAGGATATAAAAAACGGGGATTACACCTCAGCTCTTGCAGTAAACGATAGCGTTTCAACACATCAGGTCTGGGCCATCAATCCTGAGACAGGAATCGACCCGAATGACCTGCTTATGAAATATATGCTGGACCATCCGATATCTTCATACAAAAGCTCTGAAGAGGCTCAGAAAGATTACAACGAGTACAAGTGGAGCCTTGTACAAAAGTCTCAGACATATTCAGTTGATTTCGTTGAGAAGTTTATGGATACCATATCCGGATACGGAAGCCTTCAGGGCACAGTGTCAAGCTTGATTTTCATGTTTGTTGGAATAAAGATGGTGACAAAGAGCAGACAGATAAGCGATTCAATTTTCCTTTAATGTTTTATGCCCTGCACGTTTTCTCGTGCAGGGCTTTCTGTTTTTTGCATATTAAAAGAGACAAATGCCAGAAAAACACTTTTGGAGGAAATTTTTTATGCTTGATAGAGAAACAGAACAGAGAAACAGAAACATCGTCAGCGCATATCTCGGAACGGACGAAGAGGATTATCCGGTTGCGGTCATGGACTTCGCAGTTTATGGATTCAAGGGAGAAAACGAAATCAACCCTGATGACAAGCGGTTCTATGTCGCAGCCGTTGATACAATCATTTCTGCCATTGATTTTGTAGGCGACTTTGTAATTGTGTCTCTCGATTTTAAGGATTCCGGAGTGAGCCTTCTAAAGACAATAGCAGAAGGCGTCAATAGATTTCACAAGTATGGTTCAGGGACATCAATTATGGTGTCTCAAATAGTATCATTCCTTGAGACATCCAGGCACAACATGGCGCTCACAAACCCGCTCGCCTGTATCCGCGGATACTCGCCGGATGATGAGCCGTCCCCGATACTCACGCTTATATACGCAGCCGAGAACGTAATGTTCTATGAGTCAGAGATTGACAGAGCACAGATTCAGGCAGACGTAGACAGAGAGCTTCTGAGCATGGCGGAGAACATGGCTGACCTGCACGATGAAGATGAGTCCATCGAGACCCCGGACGAGAAAGAGGAAAGAGAAGAGGAAGAGGAAATCTTTACTCCGGACCTTTCCGGTATCAGAAGCACAGGGGACAAATACACGGTAAAGAAAAACGACAAATCACTAAGAATCGCAGGAAAAAGCGCGGCAAATACACGCGTAAGCCGAGTCGGAACAAACAGCCGTGTTGGCGATAAACGAACGAACCAAGTAGGAAAGAGAGGGGGAGAAAGAGATGCAGAAAAGAGAGACTAAAAAGAGGGTGGCGGCCGCCGTTCTTGCGGCCCTTCTCGCCTCCACAATGGTGGCGGGGGCCGTCCTTCCTCAGGCATACGCCGCTGAAGCACCTGTGCAGGAAAAGCCAGGCAGCGTTTCGGACGCACTTGATGCGCTGGCAAAAGCAGCGGAAGAGGAGGAGAAAAAGGGGGAAGCGGCTGAAACGGAAGATGATGCTTTCGCTGAGACCGAAGATGAAACTGAAAATGAGACTGAAAACAAGGCTGTACAAAAAGATAAAAACGAGACAGAAGAAGTGGTTGCCGATAACAACAATAAAGGCCGTCCGGGGAAGAGCTTAAAGACCTTCCTTATAGAAGCAGTAGTGGTCTTTGCGGCGATGTTCTTTATCTCCAAAATTTTTATCGCCTCTTACACAAAGAAATAAGCACAAAAAAAGACCTGCCGGGAGGACCAATTCCTTCTGACAGGCCTTTTTGTGTATCGGGGAAGCCCCTTATCTTTCTTCCTCCTTTTCCTCTTCTTTTTCTTTCTCCGCCTCCTTCATCTTTTCTTCAAATGCCCGCTGATACTGCATCAGAAGATTCGTTTCTCCACCGTCCAGGCTTATCCCGCTCATATAGTCAGCCATAGAGTTGAGCGTATCCTTAACATCATTAAGCTCTCTGCTGTACCCCTCATTTTCTTCCTTTAATTTTTCATTTTCCTTTTTCAGCGAAATGACGTTTGCGTTTTTTGCCGCCTCATCATATTTTTCTGTCTCTTTCCTGAGTTCTTTTGCTGCCATTTCGGCGGCCTGCCCGTTTTCTATGTAAGGTTTCCATTCGCCCCATTGCTGAGCCGAGATTACGGCATAACCCTTGTACATCTGTACCTGCGACAGCTCGTCTTCGGCGTGATTTCGGGCGAACAAAAGCGCTTCGTATTTCTTTTTCAGGGCATCCAAATCGAAGTTCAGGCTTTCTTTTTCCTTTGCAAGGTTCTCGTTCTCTTTTTCAAGGTCGTCCTTTTCCATTGTCTTTTCATTTATAATCTTTATCGCGGCCTCAAACCTGGCATTTAAAGCCTCTCTTTTCTCTATCAGGTCGTCTCTTTCTTTCTGAAGGTCAGATATCTCGGCCTTAAGTGAATCAAGCTTAAGCTCCTCTATTGTTCTGTTGCCCTTTGCGGTTGCGTGATTTGCCACATCTATATCGCGCCCCATGCGCTCTTCAAGATACTGCTTTAAGCGGAGATGAAAGTCAGCACCATAACAGTCATGCAGAAGCTCTTTTGACGAGAGGTGATAACCCGGGCGGTCCTTCTCCTTTACTATCGGAGTAAACAAAAAATGCATGTGCGGGGTTGCCTCATCCAGATGCACCCATGCTGACACTATGTTATCTTCTCCGACAATCCCCTTAAAAAAGTCGTATGAGTTTTGAAAGAACTCTTTTGCGCGGTCTGGCTCCTCCTCGAGCAGGTCTTTAGGCATGGTGATTACAAAAGAATCAAGCACGTTTACGTCCTGCCTGTTTAGAACGCGGACTCCCTCACCTGTCAGGCGATGTTTTACATACTCAACGTCTGTGTATCCCTTATGCGCGCCTTCCGCAAGATTGTAGTTTAGTCTTGTGCGAAGAGGGTCAATATGCACGGCTCTGCTGTTTGATGCCCGCGTAACCTCCCCGTCCTTTCCAACTTTTGAAGCGCAGTGGTTTATGATACGCGAAACCTCCGGCTTTCTGAATTTATCTATGTTTGCCATCGTAGTTCCCTCCAATTTAAGTCTTTGGTTTTAATATGCCCGCCAGTTCTCTTTTTTGGTATTACCAAAAATCCCGACTTCGCCAAATCTTATGAAAATGCACGCTCCGGCATATTAGAGAGGAAAAGAAAAAGATTTTTATTATGAAAGGAGAACTTAAAAATGGCAAACAGAAAACCTGAAAATTTCGGTAAGAGGATTTACGGAAGCCGTGCAGACACCGCTAAAAGGAGGTATCTCTCGAAGGATGACATCGAAAAGATGACCCCGGAACAGAAGGCAAAGTATGTAAAGCGCGACGCAATATGGGAGAAGGATGACTACGACAAGCTTCTTTCAGAAGGGGTAGAAAAGGTTGCCCTGTATTTCAGAGATTCCGTTCGAAGAGCCGTGTATACGTCTCCAAGGAAGTATATGAAAGACGCGTGCACTCTGTCAGAATACGCCATTTCTGTGCAGAGAGTCAGAGACAAGATGGAAGATATAAAGACGTATGAGGACATAGAGAAGCTTTTCTCCTCAGACACTGATTTCTTTTATCGCGGCGGAAACCTCTTGTCCATCTCTCCAATCTACGGTTATGCGCTTGATGAGAGAAAAGTCTGGCATTTCTATGCAAAGACAAAAACCTACCTGGCACAAGAGATGAAAGAGAAGCATTTCCTTGAGACAGAGAGGGAAACCCTCAAGGTCGTATTGAGAGAGGAAGGGAAGATATTCCCGTCTTTCACATACGGCTCAGAGGTCCTTGCAGTGAAAGATGAAGAAACGCACGTTCTGACTGCTCCGCACAGATAAATTTGGCGGGTTCCCAAAAGAGAACCGACTAGATGTATCCATACGCCACCGTTTTTCATCCTCCGCACCCGACGGAAATGACCGTATTACAGGGTTATAAGACGATTATATTGGACGATGGACTTTACCTCTTAAGCTTTCCATAAGATAAGCAGATGGAGCTTATCCCTGTACTTACACTGCATATGCAGAACATATACAAAGGCGGGCTCGCAGCTGAGCCTGTTGAATACTTTAGTTATGCAGCAGCAGGCTCTTCACGGAGCTGCTGTTTTTTTATATTTATCAGTTTCGTCCCGAAATTCTGGTTGCTGAAATTATCGTGTATCATTTCTTCTATCAGTTTATCCTGGCATACCAGGAATTTTTCAAAACCATTCAGACATCCTTCCCTGTCAAGTTCATTCTCGTTAGTTGCATAGAATATAACAAATGAAGAATAACAGTCTCTTTGTACCATATGACCGTCTATTATCTTCTCTCTGTCGCTTAATGACATTTTGACGTATGTATCTGAAGCATGGTCATACTGGCTTGCCTTCAGTTTTAAAGCACTTACATCAATCACAATTCCACAATTAGCTTCAACTTTTCTCTTAATCGTAGATAAAAATTCTGACGGCGCATGTTTCAATATACTGCCGCCAAAACGCTTTCTTCGTTTAAATTTACGGATGCTGCGCTTTTTCCCAGCCTTATCGGTTATAATAGATTCCGTATTCTGTCTTTCAGTCTTTGAAGATTTCTTCTGTAAGCTCTTATAGTTCATGGTCTCAATCTTCACAATAGAGCCTGAAGCTTCAAGCCATTCATTGGCAAGATGATTGTTTGACTGTTCTACATATACCCGTTGTTTTCTGTATGCTGTACGGAGCCTCATCTTTGCTCTTTTCATAGATTCCGAATACTTGATTCGCATCCCTTTAATATATACGCCTTTGTCGTCATAACATTCCGGATTGTTAATCCTTGTCAGTTTTGAAAGGCGGTTCTGCGCCCTGACAACTTTCTCCTGATACTTATTGACATCCGGAGCCAGTTCTTTAAAGGAAAGCTTGCTTCCATTATATGAGGTCATGGTCGAAACCCCGGGGTCAATAGCCATTGTTCCGGCTCCAATCGCGTGTTTCTGAGGAGGGACCCCTTCCATTACAAGCTGCAGAAAAAATCGGTAATGAGTCCCGAAAGGCTCCCTTATGATACGGCAATACTTTACCTTATATCTCATTGCTTTCTGAAGCCATATATCGTTTTTTCTGACTGACTTTAATTTAAACACAGTACCGCATACCGCAACTGCGTCTGCTTCTGGTTTATAGATAATACCTGATGTTGCTTTCTTGCCTTCAAAAGAGAACGTTTCCTCAACTTTACGGAAACGAATCTTCTTCCCGAAGATTGCCTTTTTCACTGCACTATAAAGGGCAGTAGCAGTTTTCTGTACAATATCGATTACGATTCCGCCTTCGTATCCGGAATTTTTGCCTCTTCCAAAATATGCATGAAGGTCATATTCTGTAAGCTGATACGCTGCAGCACACATGAATACTTCCCTGCCCCATTGCTTCTTTTCTTTATCGTCCTTGCACGCGAAGAACTGACTCAGGCAATATTTATACCAGACATCTTTTTTCAGCTCGTTCAGCTGCTCAATGCAGTGCCTTACACCGGCATTATACATGCGTCCTGTAATTCTCATTATCTTATTCAGCTTGTCGTACCCACGGTCATCAGTAATGATTCGTCTCGTCACAACAAAAGACGGGGTAGTGTTTTTTGCCATATAATGCCGGCCTCCTTTCTCAAATTCTTCTATACGTTCTTCTGGCTTTCAATATATTGCTGTACAACACTTAAGGAAACAGCCCCAACCGAAGAGATGAATGCTGCACGTGTCCATAGAGTAGGCAGCTTTCTTCTCAGCTCAGGAAATTCGTCGCGCAATATGCGAGAGCTCTTTCCTTTTAATAACTTTACGACATGTTCAACGCCAAATCTTGGGTTGCAATCAACAAGTATATGAACATGGTCGGGCATGATTTCCATGTCTAATATATTAAAATCGTTTTCTTCTGCTATCTGTGTAAAAAGCTCCTTTGCCCGTTTAGCGATTTCTTCTGTCAAAACCTTTCGTCTGTATTTTGGACAAAACACTATATGATATTGGCAGCTATACACGAGATGAGAAGAATGCTTATATTCTTTCTTTGCTTCTGGATAATTCATATTTTATAATCATCTCACTTATTATTTATGATATATACATTATATAACAAATATCACAGAATATCAAGTTTCGCGCTTCTTAGTCGTCCTTAAACTGGGGCGCGTTTGTCGTTTTCCTCTGCGCGGATAAATCCGGCAGCATCCAACTCTGCCTTTCCGTGAATAAATTCACTGCCTGCCAGCTCTATTCTTAATATGCGAAAAAACACATCTCGCGTCGCATAAAAATGTTTTTTGAACATATTGAAAACAAAAGAGGACTTTCATCCCACGGCTAAAGCCGTGGACTTTCCCGCCCGCTAAAATCTTTTGTAATACCAAATCCTTGAGGCTTTCGAAAATCTCATGAAAACATGTGTTCCGGCATATTGAAAGAGAACAAAGAAACTCTTTTAAAAGATGAAAGGAGAAATAAAAATGGCAAGAAAACCTCAGAATTTCGGTAAGAGGATTTACGGAAGCCGTGCAGACACTGCGAGAAAGAAGTATTTATCAAAAGATGACATCGAAAAGATGTCCCCGGAGGAGAAGTCGAAGTATGTAAAGCGCGACAAAATATGGGAGAAGGACGACTACGACAAACTTCTTTCAGATGGGGTAGAAAAGGTGGCGCTGTACTTCAGGGACTGCGTAAGGCGGGCGGTATTTCCTTCCCCCAAAAAGTACATGAAAGACGCGTGTACCCTGTCAGAATACGCCATTTCTGTACAGAGAGTCAGAGACAAGATGGAAGAAATCAAAACGTATGAAGACATAGAGAAATTTTTCTCCTCCGACGCTGATTTCTTTTATCGCGGAGGGAATCTCTTATCCATCTCGCCAATCTACAGCTATGCACTGGATGAGCGAAAGGTCTGGCATTTTTACAGAAAAACCAAAGACTATATCTTGGCTTCCATGAAATCCGACCACTTTCTTGAGACAGAGAAAGATACGCTCAAAGTAGTAATAAAAGAGAACGGGAGAGTGTTCCCGTCATGTACATACGGCTCAAAGACGCTCGCTGTAAGGGATGACGAAGCCCACACCATGTCAATCTACTACGTAAGGGCAAGCCTTTACAACACGATTGATGAGGCGGAAGCGTATCTCGTCGATACAAAGAGCACGACCGTAATCTTTACAGGGAGCAAAGGAGAGTGCGAAGCAGAGGCGGAAAATGTCCTTAAAGAGAGGAAAGAGAAGCGGAAAAGGGAGAGAGAGGCAAGACAGAAAGGCAGCTTTATCCCGCCGCAGCTTAAAGTCATTGAGCGCACCGGAAGCGACTACTCAAAGCCGCGGATGATTACCGGGAAGAAATTCATGAATGATTTTGGGCTGTCAGGAGGCCAGTACGGAAACTGGATGACTGCTTCAGACAGGCAAAAGTCCCTCGCTATGGCGTATGACGCAATGAATGACCTTGCAGCGGCGCTTGAAGCAGAGCCGTCATCTCTTGGCTTTTCAAAAACTCTCGGAATTGCCTTCGGAGCAAGAGGCAGAGGCGGAAGCGCGCTTGCGCACTATGAGCCACAGTTTAAGGTAATCAACCTTACCAAAACTCACGGTGCAGGGTCGCTTGCTCATGAGTACGGACACGCCCTTGACAATTTTATCTACGATAAAATTAAGGGCGGAAAGGGAAGCATCTTTGCAACAAATGACAGACGTATCATGCCGGAGATGGACGCTCTTGTCCGAGTGATGTGCTTTGATGACAGTGGAATGCACCACACAAAGTTCTACAGGTCCGCAATCGCGCTTGACTCAGAGAGAACCAGGCCTTATTTTGCAAAGCGGGAGGAGATGTTCGCAAGAGCCTTCGCCTGCTATGTAAAAGACAAGCTTGCAGGTCTTGGCATCCGGAGCGATTACCTGACAGGACACGCTGATGCATTTGAGAGCACCGCCCCGCAGGGTGAGGAGCGCATGAAGATTAATGAGGCCTTTGACAATCTCATCGCCGCTTTAAAGGACAGACACATCCTTGAAGCAAAGAGAGAGATAAAGAAGACCGAAAAAGGCGCCGCGCACCTCGAACTTCCGACGCAGGAGGATGAAGACGGGCAGCTTTGCTTCGTATTCTGATTTCTTTCTGATTGCCTCATTTAGCCTTCCAAAGGATTCCTTTGGGAGGCTTTTTTGTGCCTGAATTTAGACATATTAGAAGAAAACAAAAATAATCATGGAGGAGATGCTTAGATGTATATCCCGCTTATTTTCCTTTTAACCGCCTTTTTTCTTGGCTTTTCAATATCTTTAAATCTGTCATCCCGTTTTGAGATGCCGGGGGAGAACTCCGGCTTTTTCCTTACGCTTGCGCTGGCGTTTCCGGCGGGAGCAGTAGTGCTCGGAGATATATCATACTTTTCCTCATATTTTTCTAAAATCTATTTAAAAAATGTAGAAAATTGTCAGAGCAGTGGTATTGCGGTAGGAGTTATCGCATCGCTCTTTATCTCTTTTTTCTTTCTTTTTTTAAATAAAAAAACAGGCAAAAACGGGATACGTATTTATAACGGAAGGAAAGCTGCGTGTGAGGCGGTGTTTTTTGCCATTCTTTTTTCTTTTATTTTTTTCTCGTTTTTTTACGTGTTCCATGTGAAGAACGGCGTCCTTTACTCAGGCGCGTCAGTCTACTCTGACTACTCGCCTCACACTGCAATGATTCGGTCGTTCTCCAAAAACAACAACTTCCCGACGCAGTACCCTCACTATGGCGGGGCAGACGTAAGGTATCATTTTTTGTTCCAGTATTTCATCGGTGTTTTGGAACGCCTTGGCATGAGGATTGACACGGCATATAACTTATGCTCCGCGCTTGGCCTTTCGTCTTTTTTGATTTTTCTTTACTTTTTATCTTTAAAGCTTGCCAAAAGCTCGGCCGCCGGGATAATAGCCATCGTCATGTTCTTTTTCAGAAGCGGGAGCGCGATTTTTATTTATCTTTTTAAGAATAAAGAGAACATTGGAAAAGCGATTAAAAATCTGAGAACGCACTCAGACTTTATCGGATATACGCTTCATGAGGACTGGGGCTTTTGGAACTACAACGTGTTTTTAAACCAGCGGCACTTAGGCTTTGCCCTTTCGATAGCAGCGGCTGTGATTTTTGTCTTTTCTGATTTTGTAAAAGAAAGAGAAAAAGATGCGTGGAATATCCAGGCGTTCAGAACATCCGACATAAAAACGTCGCTGATTCTCGGCATTCTTTTGGGCCTTCTTGGCTTTTACAACGGGGCTGTAGTAATCGGGTGTCTCCTCATCCTTTTCGGTTTCTTTTTGTTTTCTTCAGAAAAGCTTGATTTCGTAATAACTGCCGGAATTTCAGTTATTCTGTGTTTTCTTCAGTCAGGCTTTTTTATAAAGTCAGGAGGATTTAAGCCGAAGTTTCAGTTCGGGTTTATCGCCGGGAATACGGCGGGAGACGTACTGACATACATCTTTACTCTGTCCGGACTGTATTTTGTGGTCCTCATAGTCCTTTTAATGTCCCTTAAAGGGAAAAGCAAAAAAATACTTCTGTCCTTCATGGCGCCTTATATTTTCGCTTTCTGCGTGAATATGACGGGGGATGTTGCGGTAAATCACAAGTACATCATCATGGCGACGCTTTTTTCAAACATATATGTGGCATACTCAATCGATGCGCTCTGGCGGGAGAAAAACGCGGTGCTCAGAATATTTGCCTCCGTGCTTTTAGTCTCGCTGACGCTCACAGGCGCATATGACATGAGAACAATCTTTGTAAAAAACGAGTCAAAAGCAGCGGTGAATTTGAACTCCGAGCTTACAAGGTGGCTCTGCAAAAATACAACGGAGGATGATTTGTTTTTAACGCCGCAGTATTCGATGAGCGAGTTTACGATGTCCGGAGACATGATGTATCTTGGATGGCCGTACTACCCGGCATCCGCAGGATATGACACAGATAGAAGACAGGAAATTGCAGACTTGCTTTACACGACAGATGATGAAAAAACTTTCGAAAAAGTGGCGAAAAAAGAGGGAATTGACTATGTAGTGTATGAGCAGGGAATGAGCACGGCATCTGATGTAAAAGCCACAGATGAGCTGATTAAAAGGATATGTAAAAAGGTGTTTGAAGACGGTGAGACTGCCATCTACCTGGTGCCGAACTGAGAAAAAGGACCGGGAAAAACAAGAAGAAAAAGAAGAGAGCGCTCAGCAAAAATTTTTCGCAAATATCTATCCGCTGTGCGTTTCGGCATATTAAAAGAGCAGAAGAAGAATATTAAAAAGAAAGGAGAAAGGAAAGAGTATGGTGAAGGATAAGGATTACGATTACAAGCCGGAATACTACGTTTTTAATGCAAACTTTAACAAAAAGGGCGAGATAGAAAAGTACAATATTTTCAACAACGTAACCGTCTATAAATACACCTGCGCTCTTCTCGACAAGTATTACGCAGGACGTATCAGCTTCGATGATTTCGCGGAAGAGCTGCGCAAAACTGTAGCGTGGCAGGAGATGGGCCGCGTAGAGTACGAGACTGTCATAAAGGACATGTTTTACGAAGGCAGCGAGAAAAAGATTGACTGCTATCAGCAATTCGCGCTGAACTACAGAGCAGCGGCGAGAGAAATCATCGCGCAAAACCGGAAATACTCAAAAAGATACAAAAAGGCGCAGAAAAAAAAGGAGAGGGCGGCAGCGAAAGGACAAGAAAAGGAAGCGGACAAAGAGGCTAAAAAGCACTGAGATTTCTAAAGAGGCGCAGCTGTGTTCTGCGCCTTTTTTGTGCGCGGAGAGACACAAAGGAGAGAAAAGTTTGCATATTAAGAAAAAGAAAAAAGGAGAGGGAGGGTTTTAAACTTGATAAAGGATAAAGAAAGTATTAAAGAGTTTGTAATTTTCATGCTTCCGGTAGGGATAACCGTGCTGTCGGTTCTTTCCTTTTTATCGCGCTTAAACGGGCGGGAAGTAATCATATCGCTCCTATGGCTTATCTATATCATTTTGTCTGGATTCCTTTTTCTGCCGCTTATCCGCATGCTTCTTCCGACGTTTAAAGACAGGGGATATGCGTTTTCATTTGCCTTCGGCGGGATGCTTCTTCCGGCGTTTTTGATGTTTGTGTCAGGAGTGCTTTTCAATACTCCATTCACGCGCCTTCCGTGCGTCATTTTCGCCATATCACTTGGCGCTGTTTCTGTCTATTTTGCCGCTCGAAGGCGTTCTGATACCCTTCTCTTCACGGAGCAGGAAAAGCGGCAGATATGCGCTGAGATATCGCTTATAGTCTTTATCTACTGCATGTTTTTGTGGCTTATCAGCAAAAACAGCGCGGCATACGGGCTTGAAAAGTTTATGGACTACGGATTTTTAAACAAGATGATAACATCAGAAAAGCTCCCGCCAGATGATGTCTGGCTTGCCGGGAAGGACATCAACTATTATTATGGCGGGCAGTATTTCTGCGCTTTTCTTTCAAAGATGCTGAATACTCCGGCAAAATACTCATATAACATCTGCCGGGCACTCATCCCGGCAATCTTTACCGCTGAAGCGTTTTCCTTGTCTTTTCAGCTCATTTTTGACAAACAGGGACGCGCAAAATATGCCATTCCATTCGGGGCGCTAAGTGCCGCAATGGCCTCTTTCGGAGGGAATGGCCACTATTTTTTCTATAAGATTTTAAAGATTGGAGGAAAAAAATACTCGTACTGGTTTCCTGACGCGACAAGATTCATCGGACATTATCCGAAAGAGACGGCGGACGCGGCAATACACGAGTTTCCGTGTTATTCTTTCATCGTCGGAGACCTTCACGCTCACATGATTAACCTCATGCTTGTGCTCGTTCTTCTGGCCATCCTGTACACGGGGCTTGTGCGCAGAGAAAGGAAATATTACACGGCTGCCGCCTCCGGCTTCCTCGTCGGAGTCTTCAGCATGACAAATTACTGGGACTACATCATCTATCTCACGGTCTCTGTTATCACATATATCGCCTGCGCGCTTTTGTCTGACGACAGGCGGAAGAGAAGAGTGCGCGCCCTGGTGCTTCAGATAGTTATCACAGTATCTGCCGCATACATAACAGCCATTCCGTTTAAGATGAGCTTTTACAGCATCTTCAAGGGAGTGAAGCTTTGCGTATATCATTCAAAGATATGGCAGCTTCTTGTGCTGTGGGGGATACTGGTACTTCCGTCAGTGCTGTTTATTATCTTTTTCTGCACAAGACTTATAAAGACAAAAAGGTTTAAGGCTTTTAGAGAGAATGAAGTCTTCACGTTCATCCTCTCGTGCTGCGGGATAGGCCTTATCGTAATCCCTGAGCTTGTATATGTCGTTGATATATATGACAGCGGCCGCTCACGCGCCAACACAATGTTTAAGCTCACATATGAGGCGTTCGTGCTTTTATGCATCGCGTTCGGATACATAACAGAAAGACTTCTGTCGCACAAGAAAACGGGCTTTAAGGCAGCTGGGGCAGCGCTTACAGTGCTCGGGCTCTGCGGACTTGGATATTTTTATGAAGCCGCGCATTCATGGTTTGCTTCATACGCACACTCTATAGACGCAACCGTATATCTAAACCAGGATTCGGAAGACAAATTCGAAGACGACAAAAAGGCCATAAACTGGCTTGTCAAAAACATAAAGGGAAAAGACAGCGTGATTTTGGAAGCGCCGGGAGACAGCTACACGAACTATGAGCGCGTCTCCGTGCTCACCGGACACTCGACCGTAGTCGGATGGCACGTACATGAGTGGCTGTGGAGAGATGACGCAAAAGATGTGGCAAAAAGAATAGAAGAGGCAGACAGCATATATACAGATAAAGACCCTGAGACAGTAAAAGAGCTTATTAAAAAGTACAAGGTAAAATACATCTTCATTGGAATATGTGAAAAAGAAAGATATGAAGAAGAAGAAATAAACACAGAACTGCTTGAAAGTCTTGGAAAGAAAGTATATGACGACGGGAAAGCGGAAATTATAGAGATGGACTAAGGCAGGGACTCTGCCGTCCGGCAATATTTTTCGCAATTTTGCATCAGGCTTCGTATTTCACATATTAAAAAAGTAGAGAAAAACAAAGCACAAAAAGAAAGGAGAATTTTCATGGGACTTGATATGTACGTAAAGAAGGTAAAAAAGCCTGACCTTATCCAGGAAAAGCTTTTCAAGGTAAGGACGCAGGAGCTTGACAAGGATGGATATGTATTGTTCGACCTTGACGACGAAAACGAAGCGGCGCTTTGCAAGGAGATAATGCCATACGCCGTGGAAGCCGACCTTACAGCTTCATTCTTCGACGAAGACAAGCTGCGAAAGGATTTGACTATTCCCGACAACATGCATCTTGTCATAACGCAAGGCGGCGGCGGCGCAAGGAATATCTCTCTTACATATGCGGAGGAGAAGACGTGGCGCTTCCCCATCTCTTATGAGGACGCAAAAGAGATTTACAAAAACGCGTATCCCGAGAGAGAATTCTCCCTTGACGAACTCATGTCCGCACAAAAAGAGACTTTGGCCGTATATCTGCTTAACGCCCCGGACAAATCTGTTCTTAAAAGGGTGATTAAAGATAAAGAAAAGGTCGATGAGGCGCTTCGCCTTGCTGACGCTGGGTATAATTTTAACTTTCTTGGATGCAAAAACGGAGAGTTCTATCTTTCAATCAGTGAAAGGGTTGCAACAAAAACGGTGGAGATTGACCCGCATGATTTCTATGAGCCGGGCGGAAAATACACCCGCGATGAGGTCAGGCACTATGCAATCTTTGAAATCGGCAGCCCAATCAGACAGTGGCGGAACGACGACAGGCTTTCAGAAGCCCTTGCGAAAGCATACAAAAAGGACGGCGTAGAACTCTTAAACTGCGGATACTATCCCCTGAGCGAAGAGGCAAAAAAGCTTATTAAAGAGGGGGAAAAAGACGCGGGATGTACATACAACAGTCATGAGCCGCTTGAAGCATGTCCATATAAAAATGAATGTGTGTGTTATACTGAGTGGTATTAACCAACTAAACCAAAGCACTAAAAAAGAGAGGGGAACAGTTAAGTGACAAAGAATTTGACGGAGGATGCGGTACGAGATTTAGCGCGCGACACCCTCGGACTTGCCGACAGCGACGCAGCGCGTGCGGGCGTCGGTCAGCTTACAACATTTAATCAGCTTGGCTTTCCTGGTGTCATGGATAAACCAGATGGGTGGTATCTGCCGAAGAACAAGGCAGATGTAGCGCTGGTATTAGAGACGAAGGCGACACGCATTGCCCTTGGCAAGGCACAGGTGGACGAGGTTCTGAAGAACGTCCGAGTTGTACAAACGCAGTACGAGAAGGTTGTTGGTGTTCTATACAACGGAGAGGACGTGCGTGTGTTCAAGGGCGATGAGGAAGTCAAGACGCTCGACAAGCTGCAGCCCGTCGATTATTATTTGTCGCTTTATACCGTCAATAGTATCGACAAGGAACGTATCTACCAGCTGACAGCACATATTAACGACTGTCTGCATTTCGAGTTCGGTATCAAAAACCTGTATCATCGCATGATTTTCACAGCGTGTGCGTTGGTTGCCGAGCGATACGGGGCAAAATTGAAGCGCTTGAAGAATCTTGGATATGCAACGTTCCACACTGCGATTCACTCGACGCTCTCCAAGTCGCTGGAGGATAGTCGCAAGCAAAATGTGAAGATTGATATCCTGCTTGAGGAATATTCCGACATCAAGATGAACTCAACCGACAACCAGAAGGCAATCAACGATTTTATCGATTGGGTCGTTGAGATTTCCGAGTGCGTCAACTCGAATGAGTGGCGCGGCGAGGACGTAATGGGTATCTTCTTTAACGAGTTCAACCGCTACAAGAAGAAGTCCGAATCAGGACAGATATTTACGCCAGAGCATATCACTGACTTCATGTACAAGATTCTCGAAGTAAATATGAATGACTGTATTCTGGACGCCACGTGCGGTTCCGGCGGCTTCCTTGTGAAGGCCATGGCAAACATGATTCACGAGGCTCGCGGCATGGATGCGAAGAAGGTCGTCGAAACTAAGACCAGCGAGATTAAATCCAAACAACTTTATGGCATAGAGTTCGACCGCGAGATTTACGCATTGGCATGCGCAAACATGCTGATACACAAGGACGGCAAGACGAACCTTGAGCAGATGGATACCCGCTCAAACGCAGCCCGCGAATGGATGCAGTCCAAGCCGATTACGAAAGTGTTGATGAACCCGCCGTACGAGAGCAAGTACGGCTGCATGACCATCGTCGAGAACGTACTGGACAGCGTTCCGGCACATACGCAATGCGCGTTTATCCTGCCGGACAAAAAGCTAGAGAAGGCTTCGAAGACGCAAATGAAGCGGATTTTGAAGAATCACCGTCTGCGCAAGGTTATCAAGCTGCCGGAAGACTTATTCTTCGGCGTGGGCATAACCACGAGCATCTTCGTGTTCGAGACTGGTGTCGCGCAGGAGGACAAGAAGTTCTTCGCTTGTTATATGGAATCCGATGGATTAACGACTGTCAAGAACAAGGGGCGCCATGATGTTTACGGCAAGTGGGAGGCTATCGAGGCGCATTGGGTCGATGTGGTTGAAAGGCAGAGCGGCGACGATACGTGCCAGTGGGTTGACCCCGCAGAGCACCTGTCATATCAGATGCCGCAGAAACCGTTCGAGATTTACGAAGAAGATTTCCGCAAGACGGCGATGGACTACCTGATGTTCCAGCAGGGTATCGACGCAAAGGCATTTGGTGAGAAGCTGTTAGATACAGCGATGTATTCGAGCCGTGTAAGCGCCGATGACAAGTCCGTGACAGTAACCATGCGGAAAGGCGAAGACGGCGATGACAAAGATTGATATGAGCGGATGGAAGACATTTGTTGTTGGCGAACTTTTTCCGTCTATTGTAAAGCCGCCCGTGCTTCACGCACGCCAAGTGGTCGAGGCTGATGATGGTATTCATTATGTAGTGCGCACAAAATTTAATAATGGTATTAAATGCCGTATACGTCCAGTAACCGATGTGGCTCCGAGCCCTGCTGGTGTGATTACGTGGGGGGCGGAAAACGCTGCATTTTTCTATCAAGCGGAAGAATTTCTTTCCGGACGTGATATTTATTACGTGGATACGCGGGCGTATAGTGCCACCACATGCATGTTTCTTGCGACATGTTTACAAACAGTGACTCATAAGTATCCGTATAATTATGGTTTGTTTCCTGACATGCTGAAAGAGGAGCAAATCAGCCTCCCTGTCGACGCATCCGGCAAACCTGATTGGGCGTATATGGATAAGTACATGTCGGCGGTCATGAGGGAATCTTGGACATGCCTCGAGAATATTAAGAAAGTCAAAAAGGAGTTTCATCAGGTCAATGTTTCCGGTTGGCGTCAGTTCTCTATCGGCAGTCTATTCAGGATTGAAAAGGGCACACGTCTGACCAGAGCAGAGATGATAGACGGAGATACACCGTTTATCGGTGCAACTCTTGAAAACAACGGGATAACGGCACGAGTGGGCAACATCGAACATGTTCATCCCGGAGGACTAATGACCGTTGCGTACAACGGTCAGAAGGCGACTGGCAAAGCATTTTATCAGCCGATTTCATTCTGGGCGTCCGATGACGTCAATGTGCTTTATCCGAAATTTTCTCTCACTGAGTATATAGCTCTCTTTCTCGCCCCGCTGTTTTGGGAAGCAGGCAGGCCGTACTCTTTCGGAGACAAATGGAGCAAGGACGTCATGGAAAATGATTGTCTCATTCTGCCTGTCAACGCGTCAGGCAAACCTGATTGGGATTATATGGACAAGTATATGCGGACGATGATGGATAACACAAAGTCTGATTTGTCTGCTATGCGGTCAATCGGTTAAAGGCTTGGCATTCCACGCGACTAAAGTCGTATTGAACGTCTAAACGAATTAGTAACCGTTGCCATTCAGAAAGGCGGTGGGAGTAATGCTGAAAATTGATACAAGCAAATGGAAAGAGTTCACTTTAAAAGAACTCGGATTCATCAATTATCACGGTGAACGACTAAATAAAGCTGCCCGCATAGATGGTAACATTCCGTTTGTCACTGCTGGCTTTGATAATAGAGGTGTCGCGCAATACATTGGCAACGACAGGAGAACATATCATCGGGCGATTACAGTAGACATGTTTGGAAATTGCTTTTTTCAACCAAATGACTGCGCCGGAGATGACAATGTTTATTTCTTCGTGAATGATAGCAATAGTATAACAGACGCCTGCAAGTTATTTATTTCTGCCTGTATTCATGCAAAGACATCAAAAGAATACGCATATATCGAACAATTTAGACAGCCAAATGCTGATAAGTTAAGCGTAATGCTCCCTGTCAACGCATCCGGCAAACCTGATTGGGCGTATATGGATAAGTACATGTCGGCGGTCATGAGGGAATCTGGGGCACGCCTCGATAATATTAGGAAAGTCAAAAATGAGTCTCATCAGGTCAATGTTTCCGGTTGGCGTCAGTTCTCTATCGGCAGTCTATTCGAGATTGAAAAAGGCACGCGTCTGACCAGAGCAGAGATGGTAGACGGAGATACACCGTTTATCGGTGCAACTCTTGAAAACAACGGTATAACGGCACGAGTGGGCAACATCGGGCATATTCATCCCGGAGGACTAATGACCGTTGCGTACAACGGTCAGAAGGCGACTGGCAAAGCATTTTATCAGCCGATTCCATTCTGGGCGTCCGATGACGTCAATGTGCTTTATCCAAAATTTTCCCTCACTGAGAGTATAGCACTCTTTCTCGCCCCGCTGTTTTGGGAAGCGGGCAGACCGTACTCTTTCGGAGACAAATGGAGCAAGGACGCCATGGAAGATGATTGCCTCTCCCTGCCTGCCAACGCGTCAGGCAAACCTGATTGGGATTATATGGACAAGTATATGCGGACGATAATGGATAACACAAAGTCTGATTTGGCTACTATACAGGGGGTTCCGTCCATTAATTAAGCACAGACCACGTCCATAAGGCAAAAGCCGCACGGATGTGAAGACGCCCTTAATCAACTAAACTAAAGCACTAAAAAAGAGAGGTGGAGAACCACCTCTCTTTTTTTTAGACAAAAGGGAAAACTGACATATTAAAGAAGAACCTAAAAAAATCCAAAATAAGTAAAGGAGAGAAAGATGAACATTAAGGAAGCGAAGAAAGCAATTGAAATGATGGTAAGAGAATATCTTACCAAGGACGAGTACGGGGACTATGTAATTCCCCAGCATCAGCAGAGGCCAATCTTCATGGTAGGCGCCCCAGGAATCGGCAAGACGGCAATCATGGAACAGATTGCCTCCGACCTTGACGTAGGGCTGGTGTCATATACCATGACACATCACACCAGACAGAGCGCCTGTGGATTTCCTACCATAACCGAGGTATCGGTTAATGGGAAGAAAGTTAAGGTGACAGAATACACCATGAGCGAAATCATCGCAAAGGTGTATCAAATTATCGCTGGAACAGGAAAGAAGGAAGGCATCCTGTTCCTCGACGAGATTAATTGCCTATCCGAGACGCTCGCCCCGGCGATGCTGGAGTTCCTCCAGTATAAGAAATTCGGGAATTGGCAGCTTCCGGAGGGCTGGGTCCTAGTTACGGCCGGAAATCCGCCTCAGTTCAATAAGTCGGTGAAGGAGTTCGACGTGGCGACACAAGACCGTCTCCGCATCATCGACATCGATGCGGATTTCAATGTATGGAAGGAGTACGCCATCAACAAGGGCGTACATCCTGCTGTCATTGGATTTCTGGCAATCAACGGCGGGTGGTTTTATAAAATCACATCGTCGGCGGCTCACGGAAAGCAGTTCGCCACAGCCCGCGGCTGGGAGGACCTCTCAACCACAATTAAATCCTACGAAAAGTTGGGATTCGAAGTTGATGAGGAGTTAATATCCCAGTTCATCAAGGTGCCTGAGGCAGCACAAAAGTTCGCCGTATATTACAGGCTCTTTAAGAAGTACCGGATGGACTACGGTATTCAGGACATTATCGACGGAAACATCGGCGATATTCTCATCACCAAAGCTGTCTCAGCGAAATTCGATGAGCGGCTGAGTATCATCTCAATGCTCACCGACGCGGTTACGTCGCTGACGTCCGCTTACCAGCAGACGTTTGGTGCGCTGTCTCTTGCAGCCCGCCCGCTCCGCAAGATTAAGAAGCAGGCAAGCGGCGACTTCGATGTGAGGGAAGCAATTCTCTCTGCTAAAGCAGACATCGAGAGAGAAATGGCGAAAAAGAAAGAGGCAAATTCTCTGTCAAGCGCTGAAAAAGCCATTGACAGCGAAGCAACCCGTTTCCTTTCGAAATACGCTGAAGCAGCCGAATCTTCCGGGAAGACAGCAGATGCCATCTTTAAGAAGGTTAAAGCTGCCTTTTCGAAGGATTCCAAAAAGCTTGCGGCAGACGGTAAGACAATCAGCCACGCGCTTGATTCATGCTTTAAGTTCGTAAGCCAGGCTTGGGGCGATGACCAGGAGATGGTTCTCTGGGTGACTCAGATTACCACAACCGTTGCTACTATGATGTTCATTGCACAGAACGGATGTGATGAATATTACAAGTACAACGGAGCCATCAAAATCTCCGAAAACAAGGAGAGAGAAAATCTTATCAATGAGATTTCGCTCTTCCTTGACGACGACGAGAAGGCTTCCGGTTCAGCATCTGCTTCCGCGTAAGAGAGAAGGTTTGAGGTCGCGTTTTGCGGCCTCATTTTTTTTGTTTCTCCTGATAAATCGGCATTTTAAAAATGACACCAAAAAAGCCATAAGAAAAGGAGAAAACACTATGAACGAAAACGGAATGAAGAACCTTTTTGGGGAGAGGGAAATTCTAATCTCCGAAAAAATTATCAAGGAGGTTAGAAAGGAGCTTTACATTAAGCTCAAGGCGCTCGCACCCGCGCTGTACCGTATGCCGACGGTCTATATCCCGTTCGACACGTTTGGAACGGACGGGCACAAGATGTACATGTCCCCGTTTGCTTTAATGGCACTTTATAAAAGCGCCCCGGAAGACGTGATGCACAGGTACCTGCATTCGGTTATGCATTGCGTCTTTCTGCAGCCGTTTCTCGACGCTGCGGATAAGGACGAAGTCATTTGGGAGATTGCAATCGATATGTGTATCGAGAATGCAATCTCAAAAATGGAGCCGGAATTTGTCTCGCAGGAGGAGAGAGATGTTCTTTCGGAGCTGGCAAACGCCGTAAAGCTCCCTGTCCCTTCAGCGGTGTATTGGGCCATCAAAAACGGAAAGATTTCCGAGGACCCAAAGCGTCTGTATGAGCTGTTCCACATTGATGAGCATATCTGGCTGCAGCAGAAGCAGAGCCAGCAGGGTCAGCAAGGCCAGCAAGGCCAGCAGTCTCAGAACAAAAATAGAAATGGTCAGAGACAGGGTCAAAGTCAGAGTCAGAACCAGAACCAGAACGGGAAAGGCAATGGTCAGGGACAGGGTCAAAGCCAGAGTCAGAATCAAAACCAGAACGGACAGGGCCAGAGCCAAAACCAAAACCAGCAAAATGGTGGCGGAGACGCAGGCACGTCTGCTGACGACTGGAAATCTGTTGCAAAGCAGATTTCCTGCGACATGAAGAGCTTTAACAAAACCGCAGGAGACAGTGCAGGATGCATGGAAAGCACGATAGACTATGTAACCCGCGACAAGACATCATACGACGAGTTTCTTAGAAGCTTTTCATTTATTCAAGAGGTAATGAAACTCAACATGGATGAGTTTGATATGATGGCTTATGCTACAGGTCTTGAAATGGACCCTGACAATAACATAGCCATCATAGAGCCCCTTGAGTACAAGGACGAAAAACGCGTCCGAGAGTTTGTCGTATGTATCGACACGTCCGGCTCCACGTCCGGGGAGGTCGTCGAGGCGTTCCTTAAAAAGACGTACTCGGTGCTTAAATCCACCGAAAGCTTTTCCTCAAGAGTAAATATTCATATCATCCAGTGCGACGCAAAAGTACAGGACGATACGAAGATTGAAAACAAGGAGCAGCTTGAAAAATATATGAAAAACCTCAAGGTTAAAGGCCATGGCGGGACAGATTTCCGTCCGGCGTTTAACTACGTTGAAGAACTCATCAAAAAAGGTGAGTTCGAAAACATCGGCGGGCTCATATATTTTACCGATGGATACGGCAGCTACCCGGCTGAACCTACGCCTTATAAGACTGCGTTTGTATTCCTTGAAGACTACACCTTCACGGATAAGAATGTTCCAGCATGGGCGATGAAAGCTTACTGGACGCTTGACGACGCAGAAGCTGCAAAGGCCGAAGAGATTCCGGAAGACGTTCACTATTCAGCGTAAGACTAAGCACCAGGGGAAACCTTGGTGCTTTTTTTTCGCGATTTTATGTGGAGCTGCTTTTTCTGCATATTCATTGTATAAAAAGAAAATTCAGACAAAAAGAAAGGAGAAAAAGATGGAGAAAATTGACGGGAAGGTTAAGATAGCGGTCTCTACGAGAGCGCTGTTTAATCTCGAAAAAGAGAACGAAATCTTCGAAAAGGACGGGGCGGCAGCATATGAGGAATGGCAGACAAAGCACGAAAAAGACGTGCTCGCAACTGGTCCGGCATTTCCGCTTATCAAGGCACTTTCTGCCATGACAGATGAGGTGGAAATATTCGTCGTGTCGAAAGCGACAGCGAACATAAGCCTGAGGATTTTCAATTCCACGAAGCATTATGGACTTAAAAACATAACCCGGGGATTTTTCACAGGAGGAGAGAGCCTTGTCCCGTACCTTAAAGCGTTTAATGTAGATTTATACCTTACGATGTCACCAGAATCTGCAAAGCAGGCGGTTGATGCGGGTATTCCGGCAGCGGCGCTTATCTCGGGGCACAACTATGACGCAGAGACCGATTGCGTACGTGTCGCCTTCGATGCTGACGCAGTCCTTTTCTCAGACGAAGCGGAAGCTGTATTTCAGGAAGGCGGACTCGAGGCTTTCAATGAGAGCGAAGAAAGGATGGCAAACAAGGAGTTGTCATCAGGACCGATGGCCAAGTTTCTTAAAGCCCTTGCAAAGCTTCAGAAAAGCAATGGCGAAATGGTAAGGACGGCAATAGTCACAGCCCGCTCGGCCCCGGCACATGAAAGAGTCATAAAGACTCTCATGAAATGGGGGATAAGAGTAAACGAAATTTTCTATCTCGGGGGGCTTGACAAGGCGCCGGTTCTTGAAAATTTCAAGCCGTTGATATTCTTTGACGATAAGCACTACTACACAATGTCGGCGTCAAGGTTCGTTCCTGCAGGCACCGTGCCATATGTCGCGGGGAGTAAGCTCGAGACAATGAAAGAAGTGAAATAGCGCAAGCAGTCAAACCGTCAAACCATGAGAGAGAGGTGTATGCCTCTCTTTTTTTGTGCTCGTCATCTATTTTCGCAAAATTAGTCTGTTTCCGAAGCTCCTGCATATTAACCGAAGAAACAAAAACGTTTAATTGCAAAGCCGGACCGGCACGAAGGTTTCCGCCATCCGGCGTGGAGGAGAATAGATGACGCACGACACTTCAAGAACAAATTTTAACATTCCGTATAAAACCGAGAGAGAGGGACAGATAGAGTTCTTCGAGAACTACGGAATCCCGTACAGTAATGACGATTCTGTCCTTATAGACAACACAGACGGAATCTATAACGGAAATATTTTCGAATTTAAGCTGAACATAACCAACCTGAACAAGACACTGTTCCAGGCAATCAAGTATCTGTCCAGGATGCGCATAAACGGGGAATCCGTTCCTGCGACAATCCTGCTTATCGACCTTAATGCGACAACTGTTTATGTCTATAAGTCTAGTGATTATTTTGAAGCAATCCACAAGGTTTACACCGGAGCGGCGTCGAAAAACAACGACGGCTTTGTTGCAGGTAATTATGAGGAGATGCTCGACTACAGCGACATGGTGCAGTCCTCACAGGTCCGGAAGCTCCTCAAAGGGAACAAAATCAACCCTGATGAAATGTACATGCCCGTCGATATCGACGAAAACTGTATTGTTGGCTGGGCGGAGCGTTATTACCGTGAGCTTCCACACGCCAACAAGGGTGATTTTCTCGGAGACGATTCCGGCACCGCAGTAAAGATTACTGGCGAGATTCGCGAGCCGCGACATTTCAAAGGCCTGATTAACCCTTATACGGGGAAGTCAAACGAGAAGTTTAAGTATCTCATGGACTGCTTAAACGACAGGCTGAGTAAAAAGGACCTCGGCGCGTTCTACACGCCGGAGCCATACGCGAGAAAAGCAGCGGAGCTTGTCGAAAAGGCGGTCGCAAGGGTCCCGGAGGGCAATGACTACATCATTCTCGACAGGTGTGCCGGGACAGGGAACCTGGAGGCTGCGCTTATCGGACTTACAGACAGAAACGGGGACGAACTCATCACACACTGCGTCGTCTCTACTTATGAATATTATGAGTATAAGGTTCTTTTGGAGCGCATCGGCGATAAGGTGCGCGACATCGTTCCACCGTCTGAAGCAAACGTCATTTATGAAAACGGCAAAATCATAAACGCCGACGCAATGAGTAAGGACTTTATAAACAATCCTGTCATTCGTCAATACGTTGACAACCCGAAGTGCACGATTATTTTGTTCGAGAACCCGCCTTATCATGACGAAAGCAGCGGGGTTTCCGGCGGGAAAGTAGAACGCTCTGGGAAAAGGCAGTCATATGTTGCGAGAGAGATGAAAGCTGAAGTCAAGGGGGTCGCAACGAATGAGCTTGCAAATCAGTTTATATGGTCAGGGTTTAAATACTACTTGAGACAAACTACAGACTCTTATGTTGTCTTCTCTCCGATAAAATACTGGAAGCAGTATGACTTTTGCAAGGTCCGGCCTGTTAAAGCCCTTCTGTTTAACCGTATGTATTTCCACGCGACGGCGTCATCGATTTCATGTGTTTTATGGACGAACGAGCCGTATAACACCGAGGAAATTGCCGCTGGCATATACGATATTAAAGACGAAAAGGTTGTTTTTGTAAAACATATAAATCTCAGAAAGTGTCATCAACCAGCGTCAAAGAACTATTCGAAAATGTCATTTAATGACAACGAAATATCGAAATTGTGGTGTGCAAAGGACGGAGCCGAGGCGTTTGACAAAAACATACAAGTAAAGTCATATAGAAACAAGGATGTTATTGGATATCTCGAGGCTGATTCTTTTCAAATCGCTCCGCATGTGCGCAACATTACAATCGCATGCTTATATAACGGCCATGGATGTTATCTAACAGGCGACAGATACAAAGACATCCTTCCACTGTGGGTCGCAAAGATGGTCCCGCTCGACAACTGGTATGAGAAGGATGTATATGCAACCACTTCCGACGGTGGCGACGCTTATGTAAAGGATAAGGACTTCCTTAAATCCTGCCTTATCTACACATGCCTGTCCAACCAAAACAAGTGTCTTTCCTTCGACGGCTCCGATGGCAGACGATATCAAAACGAGCTGTGCTTTGATGACAGCCGGACTGACAAGCCACTGGCTCTTCAGGACCTGCAAAAGTACGCAGCATCTGAGGATACGGCTCTCGATGGTGACGAAAAAGAGCTGATTGACTTGTGGAAGCAGATTTTAGAGGAGGCAAAAAAGGCCTCCGGATACAACCCGGAATATAACTATGGTGTATATCAAATCGCAAAAGAGCTGAACACATCGCACGTGGTTGGAACCGGAAAAAACAAGAAGATTGTATATGACAACCCCGTTTTAAACGGGCATCTCGAATCTCTTCGCACAAAGCTCAAGGCATACTACAAGTCGCACATTACAGTAAAGATGTTTAAGTACGAGCTTTTAAAATGACTATTAATTAAAGAGAGGCGCATGTCTCTCTTTTTTTTGCATATTAAACCGAGATATATACGAAAACAACAACAGGAGGTTTAAAAATGCCAGACACATACAACGCAGACAGCATAACGGTACTTGAAGGGCTCGACGCGGTAAGAAAGACGCCGGGCATGTACATAGGAAGCACCGGGCAAAAGGGCGTAAATCATATGCTCTATGAGATAGTAGATAACTCTGTCGATGAACATATGGCGGGATATTGCAGCGAAATTATCGTAAAGCTTAACGCAGATGGTTCCGCAACTGTCCAGGATAACGGCAGAGGTATCCCCGTTGAGATGCATAAAAAAGGTGTGTCCGCCGAGAGAGTAGTGCTTACAACGCTCCATGCAGGCGGGAAGTTTGACAGAGGGAGCTACCGCGTATCGGGCGGGCTTCACGGGGTAGGGTCGTCGGTCGTAAATGCGCTCTCGGAGTTTATGAAGATAGATATATCAAGGGGAGGAGCCATATACCACGACGAGTACAGGCGCGGAAAGCCCGCACAGGAGCTTAAAGACGGGCTTCTCCCGGTAGTCGGAAAGTCAAAGACAACCGGAACCAAAACGACATTTAAACCTGACAGCGAGATATTTGACACTATTCTTTTCGGAACAGAAGAAATAAAATCGCGGCTCCACCAGATAGCATACTTAAACCCCGGGCTGTCAATCACTTTTATTGACGAAAGAAAAAACAGCAAAAAAGACAAAGTCATCTACCTTGAAAACGACGGCATCGCCGGGATGGTGAGCGACATGTGCAGGGATGATGAAAAGATTCAGAAAAATCCAGTTGTGCTTTCTGGCATATCAGAAAACATCAAGGTAGATTGCGCATTTCAGTACATAGAAGAATTTCATGAAAACATCACGGGCTTTTGCAACAGCATCTATACGGTAGAGGGCGGAACACACATAACCGGGTTTAAGGCAGCTTTTACAACAGTCATTAACGGCTACGCCAGACAGCTCGGCGTCCTTAAAGACAAGGACGATAACTTCACGGGGGCAGACGTAAGAAGCGGGATGGTTGCAGTCGTCTCTATCAAGCACCCGGCCCCCGTGTTTGAAGGGCAGACAAAGACAAAGCTCAACAATCAGGATGCGGCAAAGGCTGTCTCGTCCGTCATAACGGAGCAGCTTACCCGGTACTTTGACAGAAACCCCTCAGAACTAAAAGCGATTATCGACTGCGCACAGAAAGCATCAAGCCTCAGACACGCGGCAGAGCGCACAAAGATGGGAATGCTTCAAAAGCCAAAATACTCTTTCGACTCAAACGGGAAGCTTGCAAACTGCAACAGCAAGGACGCATCAAAGTGCGAAATCTTCATAGTGGAGGGAGACTCCGCCGCCGGGAGCGCAAAAATGGGGAGAGACAGAAAGTATCAGGCCATCTTTCCCATCCGCGGGAAAATCCTGAATGTCCAGAAGGCAAGCATAGACAAGGTGCTCTCAAACGCAGAGATTAAGACGATGATTTATGCCTTCGGATGCGGCTTCTCAGAAGGCTACGGCAATGACTTCAACATTGAAAAGCTTAGGTACGACAAAATCATCATCATGGCAGACGCCGATGTAGATGGCAGTCATATCGCAACGCTTCTCCTTTCGTTTTTCTACAACTTCATGCCGGAGCTTATATACGAGGGGCATGTCTATGTGGCTATGCCGCCGCTGTACAAGGCATCAACCCCGGACGGAAAAGAGCAGTACCTCTACGACGACAAGGCTCTTACGGCTTTTCGCAAAAACCACCGCTCATTCAAGCTTCAAAGATATAAGGGTTTAGGAGAGATGAGCGCGGAGCAGCTGTGGGAGACAACACTCTGTCCAAAAACCAGAAAGATGCGGCAGATAGAAATTGATGACGCAAAGAGAGCAGCCGACATCACGTCTCTTCTTATGGGAGACGGGGTACAGGCCAGAAGGGAGTACATACAGAAAAACGCGCAGAGCGCAAACCTGAGCCTCTGATTGGAGGGAAAAATGGCGAAAGAAAAACAGAAAAAAGAAAACGAAAGAGAAGAAGAAGTCAGCACCAATATTATAAAGACCGACTACTCGGAAATGATGAGCAGGTCATACATAGACTACGCCATGAGCGTCATTACCGACAGGGCCGTCCCAGATGTCCGCGACGGGCTCAAGCCCGTCCAGCGGCGCATTCTCTACGACATGGGATGCGAGCTTCATCTGTCGCCGAATGGACCATACAGAAAATCGGCCCGCATTGTAGGAGACACAATGGGTAAGTTTCATCCTCATGGGGACAGCTCTATCTATGATGCCATGGTTGTTATGTCTCAGGATTTCAAAAAGGAGGTCCCGCTCATAGATGGACATGGAAACTTCGGCTCGATAGAAGGGGACGGGGCCGCGGCATCAAGATACTGTCTCGCCGGGGATATGCGTATAAATACAAATCTCGGGCTTATAAAAATGGAGGACATTGTTCCAGAGAGCCAGCTTAACTCCGACAACGAGATTAACATCAAGGTTGTATCGCTTTTCGAACATGTGGAGGTGGCAGACAAGCTCTTTAACAGCGGCATCCATCGCACAAAGCGTATAACCCTTGACAATGGCATGACATTCCGCGGGTCTTTTAATCATCCAATAGCCATAATAAAAGACGGAAACTTCCAGTGGAAGACGCTTTCACACCTTAAGGAAGGAGACGTGGCTATTGTTCCGCTGAACGTGAAAAATCTGTCAAACAGGCACAATATTAGTGATGCGGACATTTTTGACTGCGCCGTAAGCACGGCAGGAGAGCTTGAAGACATAGACGAGGAAATCATGCTCTCAGACAGCTCCATACAGCGCCAGTTTATCGGGCACTGCTTTGGAATCGGGGCGCAGATAAAGACAACAGATAAAATTCCGTCCATGTTTCTGAGGCTCTCAGATGGCGCCGCCAAAGACATGCAGCTTCTTTTGCAGATGCAGGGCGTGTTGTCATCTGTCCGCTTCGGCGGAGTATTCATAGACTCAAGCTCTTCCCTTAAGACATTTTATGAAAATGTATCAGGCCTTGACAAATGCGGAGAAGTCCTTGCAAGACGACGGGACACAGATTATGAACCTTATCCCTTTAATGAGACATACGCATTCGTTCCGGTATCACGCATCGAAAACACGGGAATGGAGCCTGTGTATTCCGTCCGCGTACGCTCAAAAGACCATTCATTTACAGCCTGCGGAGTCATCAACCACAACACTGAGGCCCGCCTTACTCCAATCTCAGAGGAGGCCTTTAT
>Ga0256406_1001385_pt1 | contig 39555 bp, 30 predicted proteins | sample RumenRJG_03DNA_FD_185986 | JGI IMG/M metagenome (GOLD analysis project Ga0256406, IMG submission 185986) | Bovine rumen microbial communities from Lethbridge, Alberta, Canada - RJG_03 | ecosystem: Host-associated > Mammals > Digestive system > Stomach > Rumen | place: Canada: Alberta | collected... | reverse complement strand
CAGTATACCAGGGGTCAGCCACATCGCGGCTCTTGCCCACCCAATCCATCAGGAGCGAGACCTTGCGATTTTCCACCGGGCCAGATGTTTCACGCGTGTACACGTCGGCCGGCAAAATCCAGCGCAAGTTGCGCAAATTGTTACGGTCCATGAGCACAATGTAGTCGTAATACTCGTAGTCGCGAACCGTCATCTGGCGCGCCGTCTTTCCACTGCAATCGATTCCGTGCATAGCAAGCATGCGGCGTGCCGGCGGGTAAACCGGATTCCCGATTTCTTCGGTACTCGTCGCAGCACTCGCGATTTCAAAATCTATATCTTTCAGCTGAGACTGCGACGCCCTCTGTTGTAATTCGGCAGGCAAATCCCGCACCAACTTTTTCATCACGAATTCAGCCATCGGGCTTCGGCAAATGTTCCCGTGGCACACAAACAGAATCTTGATTTTCATGCAGACAAACTATTTCAATTAATTTATTTAAGCCGAACCATTTGCAAGTTGCTACCAATACGTACCAAGTAGTTTCCAGCACGTTCGACCATCACGGCAAAATTCGCCGATTCAATCTGACCCTGTTTCACGATGCGGCCCTGCAGATCGAGCACCGCATAGGCAGCTCCCACACGGGCGTTTACCACCTGAATTTCGCGACCGGCGGCCATGAGAGAGAACTGCGGAACAAAGCCATCGGCAACAATCGCATCCTTGCCCTTGCTGGAACTAGACTTGGCACCTGCAGAACTGCTGCTCGAAGATTCTGCGTCGCTTGAACTGGACTTGACCTCGCTACTTGAAGACTTGGCACTGCTTGAAGATGCCGCAACGCTAGAACTACTCGGGATAGCCTCCCATTGCGCTGATACAGACAAGTCCTCGGATACTGTCGCGGGAATTTCAGTCACAATGTCATCACCCCATTTCCAGCCAGCAAAGAAATAACCATATCTCGAAGGCGTTGGCAACGGTAGCACCTGTCCAGGCGTATGGAAAAGAACATTGGTCGGCAAATCAACATACCTTGCCACATACAGCAGAACAAGATACTGCGTCTTATCTACCGAGAATACAGGATATTCATCGCCCTGAATCCAGTTATCGCCCCTGACACTACCCACAACCTCTGCACCGGTGGAATCCTTTAGTACATAGCCTTGCAGCGCCTTTGCCACAGTGCTATCTTCAAAAGCCTCCGCCTTGACAGGAGTACCGATACTGTCTTCAGGCAGCGTTCCGTCCAAATAGAAGTTGTTTTCAAAAGTGACTTCACTATCATACATTTTTGAAGGCTTATCGCCGATAACCCTACCCTTGCTGTAATTGTTAAGGACAAATGAGCGTTCAGGCCTGCATGTTTCATATTGACATTTTCCCAAATCACCTACATAATAAGCCCCGATCAGGCCACCATATCCGCCCTTAGTTTCTATGTCGGCAACATTGTAGTTATTCGCAATGAAGAAGTTGCCTGCCGCTTCACCTACCAGTCCTCCGACAGGTCCTATAACAACAAATCCTTCTACAGGGGGCCTCTCGATGACAATGCTGCCTTCATTGTAATTCTGCACAAGAACTGTAAATTCGTCAGCATGACCAATAATACCGCCAACATCTGTTGATGTAGCATGAATGATTCCCCGATGACCGCTGTTTCTTATAATCAGCAAATTATGCGCTTCCGAGACTAGACCACCAGCAGTTCCGCCCCTTACATAAATAGCGCCATCAAAATGCGTATTTTCAATTTCCATAATTGCAGTAGAATTGGTATAGCTGCAAATAATTCCGCCAGCATCATAATCACTTGAAATGAAAGAGTCCTTGACCTTTAAATTACGGATGGTGATTGTTTTTGCGTAATACTTGGGGCTTGCATCATAAAACATCCCTTCGGAACCGTTTATATAAAGCCCAGAAACAGTGTGTCCCTGACCATCGAAAATTCCACCATTGTAAAATGCAATCGTTTTCCATGGCAGAAATTCACGCATCCTAGCGCTGTCGAGCGTACCATCACGCTTCAAGACATTCTCGTTGACCACGATATCCTTCGTAAGCTTTCCACATGCATAACCCAGACGCTCATCCTCATTGTATTTTCCTGTGGTAAACGAGCCGTCCGCAAGTGCCGAAAATCCGTAAAGCTCCTCGGCATTCGAAATGATGTAGCAGCTGTCCGCAGGGTCTATCGCCGGTTTCTTGTATTCAAACCACTTTGCATAGAATTCCTTGTCGCCCTTGTCACTGGTCGTGATGGAATCGACAGGATTGCCGGTCAGCTCTTCGTTGTCGTACCAGCCTATAAAGATGCTGCTGTCACGCGTGTAATGACGAAGAAGCTTTTTACCAATACTACCCAGATAGCAGTCTTCAGAATTCCCCAGGATGAGTGCATCTTGATAACTTGCAGTAGGATTGCCGCATCCCATATAAGACCCAGATTCAGTCACGCCACCATTGGCATGGTAGATTATCTTGTAACGGTCATACATCCTAGCCCAATATTCAAGGTCGCCCGTTGTTGTATTGGAAATTGCCGTATCGTTTTCTCCGCTGAAATCGGCATTCCTATACCAGCCACCAAAAACTAGGTTCTCCTTGGACGTTCCCTTAGGAAGCATCGTAGTGAGGCCGGCAACATAATTGTCAAAATATTTAGCCGTATCACCATCGAAGGTATGGAATTCAACCGTATATCTGGCTGCAATGGAGTTATTAAGTTTACCCGAGAAATTCGGATAAGGATCCTTGCCGACATCCTGTCCCCAAATGGCGCCACTCGAATTTTCTCTCAATAAATATGCCACCGCGCCATTGCGAAATGCTGCGGAATCTACTAGAACTCCATTACCGCTAGACCCTTTTTCCAGTACGTAACAGTTGTTGATCTTGATTGATTCTTTCGGACTATACGGATAACCTATCAATTGGGAATAAAATTCATACTTATTGTCTACAAGTTCTCCAGCGCTATAGCAATTTGTCAAGGTCAATGAAGTATTCTCGCCCACATAACCGACAACGCCCCCAACAGAGGGAACATGACTAGGCTGGTTTCTTGTAGCTTCAAGCTCAGACAGCGAATAGAAATTAGTTATTTGGGCTTCACCATCTCCAGTAACAGATTCTACAAGAACACCAGCTACGCTTTTTGTCAAGAAATAGGAATCGATTATTCCCAAATCCTTGACAACGACCGTATGTTCGCTTGACGAGACAAAAGATTTAAAGAGGCCCGAACCCGTCTCGGAGTAAAGTCCCGAAATGACGTGCCCATTGCCATCGAATGTTCCCGAAAATTCCTTTATCGGTTCCCACACGACCAAGAAATCGGCACCATCGCTGCCAGGCCAAGCCCACTTACTCAAGACACTGTCATTCACGACAATGTCCTTCGTGAGTTCGCCGCAAACAGAAGGATCCGCATCCGTAGAGTCATTCCCGTTTACAATTTCGGCAAAGCCGTAAAGTTCCGCGGCATCCGTAATCTGGTAGCATCCGTCAGAAAGCGCCGGGACCTTGGGGGTGATTCCCTTGGCAGAAACCGCTGTAGCACCCGCCATAAAGGCAAGCGTTACGATAGCAAAAGAAAATGGCCTGAACTTCATGATTTATGTTCCTCTCCAGAAAATCCATTTAATCTAACATAACTAAAAATAATAACTATTTTTTAGCGCATGCCAACCCGTACCCATGTAACGCACGAATTTCCGGCCCTATACGACCGCGAATCCCGCGTATTGCTGCTCGGCTCCATACCCTCGCCCAAGTCGCGCGAGATGGCATTCTATTACGGGCACCCACAAAACCGATTCTGGAAAGTCATGGCAATCGTACTCGGCGAAAGCGTGCCCGAAACCATCGCACAAAAGAAGGCCATGCTCAAAAAGCATCACGTGGCCCTATGGGATGTTCTGGACAGCTGCACCATCGTAGGCGCAAGCGACACCAGCATCGAAGACCCCGTTGTGAACAACATAAAAGAACTCGTGAAAAAGTCCAAAGTCACACGCATCTTTTGCACCGGCGCCACCGCCCACAAACTGTACCAGAAACTCTGCGCCAAAGACGTCGGAATAGACGCAGTCAAGCTACCCTCTACCTCGCCCGCCAACTGCGCCGTATCGCTAGAGAAATTGGTTGAGGCCTATAAAATGATTTTGGAATAAAGGAGGCTGCATGAAATTCTTGAATATTTCCGCACTGTTTTGTGCGGCGGCATTCTCCGCTGCGACGGCATCCGACACCGTCTCGTTCGTGAACTTCGAGAACCGCAGCGTCGGCGTGTACGGCAATGCAGAGGCCAAGGAAGACTTCAAGCGCAACGATTACGACAAAAGCTGGTGGTACGCCATGGACAAGAACAATGGCGAAAACTCCAAGATCGTGTACGACGGCGAAGAACACGGCAACGTGCTGCAGCTCAAGTACCCCAAGGGCTGCGTAGGCCCGAATGACAACGACACGCCCGCCTGCGCCGCGCAAATCATCCAGCCACTCGTGAAAACCGCCGACACCATGTGGAGCGCCTACGACATATTCTTCGAAGACGGATTCGAGTTCCAGCTCGGCGGCAAGCTGCCCGGACTATGCGGCGGCAAATGCTACACCGGCAACGCCATGCCCGAAACCGGCGACGGCTGGAGCGCACGCATCATGTGGCGCAAAGACGGCAACGCCGTGCAGCTCATCTACTTCATGGGACAAGAGTCCGTATATGGCGACGATTTCAAGTGGAATCTGAACGGCACCATCACGCAAAAGCAGTTCACCACCGGCACCTGGCACCGCATTGTGAACAAGGTAAGCATGAATACCATAACCGCGCCCGGCAACGGCGACAAGAACGGCCGCGTACAGGCGTGGATTGACGGAGAACTCGCGCTAGACGTGGACACGCTCAGGCTCCGCGACTACGACACCGTGAAAGTCGACAAGTTCTACCTCTCCACCTTCCACGGCGGAAGCAGCACCGAATGGGCCCCCACCCACGACTGCTTTATACGCTACGACAACTTCACCGTATCGACGGATTCCATCACGGTTTCTGCGAAAGCAGCTGTTTCGGACTCGACCATCCGCGATACATGCGACGGCGAAAGCTGCGGACAAGGCTCCGAGCGCATTTTGCAGCGAACACAGAATCGCGCCACCATCGTCCCCGTCGAAAGCTACCGCATCAATGGCACACTCGTCGGCCGCAAAAGCACCCTCCCCGACGCCGCCACGCACCAACTCAAAAACGGAAAACGGGTTAAAGTTGTGAGGTAGAAATTCCTTTTTGCAGTTGCCGAGATTTCCTCGGCAACTGTGCAAATTTTCCACATGGTGTATGAAAAATTTTAGGGAAGGTCTTGTAAAATTGCTGAAAGCTATACTAATTGTTTTTTCGTAAGGATGTCCTATCGCCCAACCTTTCACCCAACTTATTACCTAACTTATCGCCCAACCGCAATCACATTTCATTTGCGGACGAACTTTTCGACCGCAAAATTTCGGCCTTTTATTGTATCATTTATTGTGTCTTTATTGTGTCATCCACACGGAATTTTTTGGCCACTTTTTGGGCCATTTTTTAGGCCACATTTCCGTTTCACCGAACCTTTCGAGCCTAAGCTTTTTTCGTAGTATGTTTTATTGTCGGGTTTAACGTCGGATAACCATCCCTAGCGCAAATAGTGTATATTATATCTAGTTGTCAAGGAGAACCGCAATGCCCCCAAAACTCTGGAAAACCTGCAAAAAATGCGGCTGCGACAAGCCCGAAGACACCGAAAAGCTTTGCGAGCAGTGCAAGGCTAAGCGGCGGCAATTCTGGAGCGACCTCAAGAAAGTCGGCGGCGTTGCTGCAGGAGCACTCTTGGTGGTATTTGCTGGCGGGAAAATGAGGAAGAAATAAAAGACCATTTTGTTGTCGTCAACAAAATGGTTCTTATCTATCCTTGGGCAATATATTGTTAATCGCCAAGCAGTACTTTTTTCATTTTTTCATAATGATCTCTTATTTCATTCACACCATTTTTATCTATTAGCAATTTACCTTCATCCCATTCGCTATACGCCATCATAATTCTTTGCTTTATGCTATCAATCTTTTCACTCTGTTCGTAGTGTTCCTTTTTTGCAAGAGGCATATAATTGCTCAACTTCGAATTCTTAGAATTGCTAATTAAGCAGAGATTACCAAAACAATCAAGATTCTCTTTACTTATTTTGAAGTTTTCTCCTTCAATTGGATTTTGCGGATAATAGTGTTCCACAGAACTTCTAAATGTAAATTCAAACACGGTTATTCTAGAGTCATTTTTCAATTTATCATTATCACCTATAGCATCAAACGCTGACTTTGACGACCTGAAATTTTGCCACAATAAATAATCAAGATAGTTGAAAATAAAGTTTTCAACAGCAGTTCCTTGATTTAAAGCAGCCAAGTTCAATTTGTTATTATCAACATTGACAACTTCACAGGCGTTTTTATAAATAACTTGGAAATAATCTAAAGGTGTATTTGCCAAGAAACGATCCCGTAAAAAAGCCTTTGCCATTTTCTCAAGGTATTCTTTATATGCTTTGGCTGTAATCTTTTCTTTTTGTTCAAAGCACCATTTTAATGCACCATTCAGCCAATGTTTATACACAAGTGTCGGTGTAGAAACATGGAACATAGCAAGCAGCATCACTATTTCGTGATTTTCTTCGCTTTCAATGTCCGGATTCGAAGATTCACTGAACGTACCCACATACGAATAAGAACGCTTCTTTCCTTCGTAAATACGAACGCGTTTTAAGCTCCACCGATCTTTTGCGCCAACGAACTCACGTTTGATAATAAATTTGTCGTACAAGAATTTCATTCTCAAAAGATTATAACCAAAATCTTTAACAAATTTACGATTCTTTTCGATATCATCCGATTTTATAAACGGCTTGAACAAATCAAGCAGGCGTTTATCATCTAAAGGGATGTCTTCGCCCGTCTGGATACGTAGGACATGTAACAAAAAATTCGAGAAATTTACAACCGTATTAAAGCGGACATTTGAATCTTCTGCGTTTTCCGTAGATGCTTTAACAAGGACTTTGTTTTGAGCGATATTTTCAAGGCTCTCTTCATCACCTATTTCTTCGTTAGAACTCTTGAGATTCTCATATACTCGATCTAAAGAATCGTCAAGATCATCCCACAGATTGCCATCCTTTTCGTTCCCTCTAAAAATAGAATCGCGTTCATTTTTAGAAAAACCATATTGAACATAGCGTTCCATGTTGGCGGTCGCCTCCCATATTTTATTAAAGGCGACGCGATCTGTTTCATCAAGACATTTTAGACATTGAGCTTTGAGAACTTCGTGTTTTTCCAGTTGTTCTCCACGGCTATTCATAATTTCAAAATAATGGTTCAAATCGGTATCATAGGGGACAGGAACTCGCAAGATATAAACACGATTTGCGAGGTAATTTACAAATTCTTCCTCGCTTAGATTTTTTTCTTTAAGAATCTGTCCTAAAGCCTTTTCTGCATCTCGATAACCCTGTATAATATTCTCGTTCGGATTTTCAAAAGAGGGCTTATCTAAATCAGACCAAAGCATTCTCAACGATTCAGTAGACCTCGGGCGACTCGCAAACGACAAAATATTGCAGCGGAACCATTCCAAAGAATTTTTCCTATTTCGCAAAAGATTTAAAAGAATACTCAAAGTCGTCAAACGTTGCTGCCCATCAATCGTTTCATAAATGGTTGTAGCCCCTTCTTTACGTTCATAAACAATCAATGTTCCGATGTAATAATTGCAATCATTTTTTTCTTGCGCATAGTCAGCAATATCTAGAATAAGTTGACGGATTTGAGGTTCCGTCCATGCATAATCGCGCTGATAAATGGGAATCTCATAACGAACGTCGGATTCCTCAAAAAGTGCTTTAATAGCCAATGGTGAAAAACTATTTTGCATAATAACCTAATTCCCGAATTTTATTCACAATCTTTTCTTCTTTTGTTGCCTTACATTCCAAAAGAGTTTCCAGCTCAACATTTAAAACATCCTGAGGCTTTCCGGCATCGCGGATAATCTTAAACATTGGAAATTTTGCATGCCCCCAATTTAACGCATAGTTATCTACAGATTCAATATCGACACTATACAATTTCAATCGTAGCGTATACGCCCAAGTAAATATTTTTTCAACAACACGATCAATATTTTCTTTTCCAAACTTATCTATATAGGCAATTAATGCGCAATAGAACATGTTGCGTACATATCCATCTCCTGTTCGTCCACGACTCTCATGATTATTTACAAGCGCTAGAATATCATGAGTCCTGTCATTTTCAACATCCTCTCGCATTTTTGCATAATACGATACATATTCAAAAAAACGTTTACCATTAATTATCACTTGATCAATCTGAAAGGGAAATTCAAACGATTCATGCAAAATTTTTGAATGACAAGAAGAATTAAATTCGTCAACATAAAAGTGTGCAATTCGGTATAGCTTGGTGTATGGAAAATTTTCTTCCAAATTTGGACTTATCCCTTTAAACGCATCAACATCATCTTTCGTGAAATATCGTGCCGATTGTCCTCTCCCCCAATTTTTGATGCGGTAAAGATATTGCGAGAACAAATCCGACAATTCGTCAGGTTCCATATTCTCCCATTTTTTCACTGCATTTAATCGCTCTTGTTCAGTAGAAGTCCTATTCATTTCTCGCAAATGATATGCTTTGAGCAAATCATGGGGTTCCAAGTCCTTGCCGCGAGCATTCTGCGAATCAAAGAACTGAAATGCTTCAGACACATCATCAATTACGACCTTCACAAATTCACATTGATTAAAAAAGAACTTTAAGAAATCCCATTTCTTTAAATCAGATTCACGACGTTCTATAACCTTAAAGTTTTTTTGCACATTCTGTTTAGTAATCAAATTGGAAAACTTAAATGTTGATTTCGGTCTAAAATTTTCAATTGCGTCACCACGTATAAAAACATGTCTTTGAACATCCTTATTCTTTTCAATAATTGGATAAATCTTAAGCGCCAACAAAAATAACGTTATCGTCCTTTGCTGACCATCAACAATATCTAGCATTCCCTCGTCCTTGTTATTATGGATAACGAGGGTTCCAATACGATAGGCAGACTTATCAAGATTTTCCAAGATGTCATCGATAAGCTGATTGACATTCTTTTCGGTCCATTTATAGGGTCGCTGATATTCCGGAATGCGCAAATTCGGAATAGAAAGTAATTGTTTGACAGAAATTATTTCTGGTTGTAAAATGGAATTATTCATAAGATTAAGAATTAGATTTTAGAGTATTTTCCGTCTTCATTTCTTTGAATCTTTCCAAGATTCCAAAGCCACAGCAAACGGAAAGACGCCTGAGCGTTCGTTGACCAACCAACATTGTAGTTTTCAACAAGATAGTTACAAAGATCGCCATCAGAAATTGGTTCGGCACTATTTTCTACTAGGGAGACTGTTTCTTCTATGCCAAAAATTCTCGCCTTCATAAGTTCATATACACCGGTCTTTGAAGGATTCTGCAATAAATTTTCAGCAACAGGAGTCACCCTATAGACCTTATCCACAAATTGCACCAATCCAAGATTGGCAAAAATATTGCTCATATAGCTCATTATTGTCTTATCGCTATTCACATTTTCAAAATTGCTCTTGAACCATTTTAGCAAGGCGTCCTTGGACATCGGCTTATCTTTAATCGCACCAAGAATACTTAGCAACGATTCATAATAATGGTCTATTCCACCAGGAAGAGGCCAAATCGCTTTCTTTTTATCGGATGGGGTGTCATAATCATCGCTTTCCAGATTTTCAAAATAGTCCTCATCCAAAGAAAGAAGTTCGGAGGTCTTAACTTTAACACCGATACGGTATTTAATTAGGAGGTCTAACAGCATTTCCCCATTAACAAGAGATACAGGCACTTTATTTTTTGCGGCAGCCTCCTCTTTTGCAGCCTTAGTAAAGTCTCCGGTTGTAATAATCAATCCACGCTGGTCCGTTTCGGCAGCACCACGAATTTCCCTTACAACACCATCACCCACATTACCATCATAGCGCTTTACTTGCACCGCTGTTTTGACATTTGTAAATCCATAGACCGTCAAAACCGCCTTAACATCAATTCCCTTGTCACCAGAACGTTTGGTAACTTCAACGTTTTCATAGCCAAGTTTTTCCAGCAGATCTCCGATAAGATGTTCAAAAATGAACGGATCCGTATTGTGCAGGCGCTCCTTCAAAACAGCCCTTTGCGCCTTATTATATTCCTGAATGATTTGTTCCGGCGCTTTTTCCCTATTTGATTGCGAGGACGCTGCGAATATACCCCTCCCAACCTTCACAAATGGCGATTTATCGCCATATTTCTTTATATCTGTATAAATCAAAGCACCCATCGTAGCTACAGGCGTTTCTCCAGAACTTTTAATAAGGCCTTGTGCCACGGCAGCCTCGTAAATTTCGGCCGTAGACAAGGGACGTTTTGATTCCTGAAGAATCTTCATAGCGGCAGCTTTAAAAGATAATGTGGACATAATAACCTAGCTGGAATGTTTTACCTAAATCTATTTTAAAATTTGCAGAAAAAAAAGCGAACTGCCACGATAATAGTTTTTTTTTGCGAAATTTGGGCAAGTTTGGCCTATAGAGCAAAAATCAAACATTATGTCCCAAAATACTTGACTTTTGTCCCAAGATTATTTATATTAGGGAATAAGGTAAGTCAAGTCCATGAAAAAGAAGAATGTCATCAATCTGATTCGCTATTACGCCGAGAAAAACGACCCCGCATTCCGCGAGGAGGCATACGAAATCGCCCGGGATTTTGACGCTAGCGGCGATTTTCAGCTTTCAGAATACATCATGGCCCTTATGTCCAGTGCGAACGCCTTTGTGCCGCAAATGCACGAAGACCAGATGACTTTTTTCCGCAAGGTCGCCCCTTCGCACGATCCCCTGCCGCTCCCTACGCCCATTGAGAAGGACATTATCGGAATCATCAACGCCATCCAACGGAACATGGGAATCAACAAGTTCCTGTTCCAGGGCGCACCCGGGACGGGCAAGACCGAATCCGTACGGCAAATCGCCCGTATTCTGGAGCGCGACCTGTTCTGCGTCGATTTCGACACCCTCATTGACAGCAAGCTCGGCCAGACGCAAAAGAACATTGCCGCACTGTTCGATGAGCTGAACCATTTTGCGCACCCCGAAAAGATTCTCGTCCTGTTCGACGAGATAGACGCCATCGCCCTCGACAGAACCAACTCTCACGACCTTCGCGAAATGGGCCGTGCCACGTCGGCAATTCTCAAAGGCTTCGACAACCTGAACGAACAGATTACCGTCATCGCCACGACGAACCTTTTCAAGCACTTTGACAAAGCCCTTTCCCGCCGTTTCGATTTAATTGTCGATTTTAACAGATACACGCAAGAAGACCTGCAAGAAATTGCGGAGTCTATTTTGAATAACTTCCTAAGCAAATACAAAATCGGCTATCGCAACACTCGCCTGTTCCGCAAGATTCTCGGCCTGCAAAAGAAAACGCCTTGTCCGAGTGAAATGAAAAAAATTCTGCGAAACGCAGTCTGTTTCTGCGATGAAACAATCGAGGGCGACTATTTAGGTCGCGTCTATGAATTGCTCACAGGCGGCACCACCGGCAATCTACATCGCCTGCATGAACAGGGTTTTACCGTCCGCGAAATCGAGATTCTTTCAGGAGTATCCAAAAGCCAAGTTGCACGATTCCTAAATACTCCGCAACAAACAGCAGGAACATCCAAACCTTATAAAAACGGAATCCCGCAACGAAATCGACGCAATTTATACGTCAAAAGACTCGATGAGATAAATCTTGCGGAAGTCTATAAAAAAGGCGAAGAAGAAGTGGTGTGGGGGTAGAACAAAAATTACTTAATCATTCCTTCCAAGAGAACACCGAAATTTGTACCAACATTATTTTTTAATCCATCCTCAGTTAAGCAATATTTTTTTGAATTTATTATCGCTTGTTGGACCTTATCTTTATAAAAGCGATTAAACCGCAAATGCGTTTTACTGTAGGTTCCACCTTGTTTTAACTTTAGACAATTCTCTATATAAGTTCTTCCCTTCGTCCTTGTTATTTTATCCACATCCACTTTCTTATTTTCTAAAACAAAGGGCAAACTGTAATTATCTAATGTCTCATGATGCAATAGCAACCATAATTCAAAACAAGGATTCGAAACTACTAATGTGTATGCGTCATTTTTTCTTATTTCGGCAAGGACTTCATCATACTGTTCCTCTGTAAAACTATTTTTATCTCTATCAACAACAAGTACAAACTTATCGTCCTCTGAAAATGTTGTACTTTCTAAACAGGTCAAAGCATCCTTCAGCAAAAGCAGAGGATTGGACGAAGTATTCTTTTCATGTTTTATAGGAATAACTTCAATCAAGGGATCTATTTTTAATTTAGACCTAATGCTCATTACGCCATTTAAATAGTGATATTCCGTTTCTTTTCCTTCACATGCGAAGAATATTTTTATTTTGGGGTTCTCAGAAAAAGATTCTATAGAATAACGTTCTCCATATGGCTGCTCTATCCGCATTTTAGACCTCGTCATCAAAGGAGAAAAAGTCATCAAATATAGGAGAACCACCATAACGGCCTTCTAAATATGGCTTTTCTATTTTTTTGTCAAAGCGTTCTTTAAATCGATCAAATGGGTATATCTCACTACTTCCATCATTACGTTTTTCAACAAAGAATATCTCGTCCTGTCGCAAAATATCTAAATCAAGCAAATGACTTTCGTGCGTAGAAATCAAAAGCTGAATATTTTTCTTTTTAGCAAAATTCAAAAATTTTTTCACAAAATATACTGTTAACTGAGGATGCAAGCATCTATCAATCTCATCTATAACAAATAATGTATTTTTTTCCTTGCATAAAACAACAGATAACAAATCTAACAAGCGCTGAGTACCATCAGATTCATCACCAAGAGAAAATAAAACATCTTTAACGTCATTATGCTCAAAAAGGACTTCTTGAAACTCCAATCCTTTAGATTTAGAAGTCGCAAAAAACAAATTTCCATTAATTTTTAATGTTGATTTTGCATGTTTTTTTCTACAATGGGGGCAAGCGGAAAACCTTGTTAACTGTTCTTCTATTCTAGAACGATCTTTTTGCGGTAAATCCTTTAATACCTGCTCTTTACTAACATTGTTAAATTTAATATCCGATATGCCCGTTGCAAAACATTTCAATGACTGCAATAATTTTGCTGAGTCTTTATTTGTCAAACAATCATACCCTGTAACAGGTGTTTCGGGAGATGAAACATTAATATTAAAAAGCCAATGATAAATATCATTCAAAATTTCTAAGCCAGGATTATTTTTTATAAAATCATTCTTTTCCGATACAAGATTTCCCAAAAAAAGTTTATCACGAACAGATTTGTAATCATCAAAATATATCGACAATCTTTCATAAGATTTTTTTTCTATTAAATCTTTATTAAAATCGTATTTAAGCGTTTCCGTATTACGAGAAAAAAGAGGTTTATTTTTTTGAGGTTTTAATTCGATCAACCATTCTTCAATTATAGTTCCTTCGCTGATTAAGATTTCAAATCCATATGCAAAATTTTTCCCATCAACAACAAACTCAAACTCAAAGTACGAATTTTTCTTTTTATTTCCACTATTTAAACGAAAATATGATTCTTTATCACATGTTCTTGTTCCAAAATGCAAAATCATCAAAGCAAATTGCATCGCATCTACAAAATTCGACTTTCCAGAAGCGTTTGCGCCATACAACGCACCAAATTTTAATACTTTAAAATCAGGAGCCTTAAACAAACGTTCTTTATGTTTTTGAATACTTCCTGCAATCATAGATAAAGACTGAACTTTATCAAAGGAACGAAAATTACCCACAGTAAATCTTGTCAGCATACAACCTCCATAGATTTTTATCAAAATATAGCTTCATTTTGTGAAAAAATCACATTTCTTTTGAATATTTTTCACAAAAATAGAAAAAAATGGGTTTTAAAAGCTATTTTTTCTAAAAAAAACTCTAGACAAGGACTCATTCAATGATTCTTGATAACGACCCACTCGGCATACGCAGCATTGATATTAAATACGAAGGTTCGACTAGAGCGACCCAGTATTGCATTGACGATTTTATGAAGCGTCTTTATGGCAGTCGCAAAATTACGGACATGACTATTTTGACTTGCGAAAAATATCACGCCCTAATGCTATGCTTTGAAAATCGGGACCTCGTTGTCTTTATCAAAAGCGGACTGACTTCGGGTTATTCTGGCGAAGGCCCCAAGGGAACATCGCTTATTATTCGCCTTGCCGAAGAAGCCGGAATTATCATTAAGGAATTGAAGGCAGCACCTTCGCTATTCAAGAGAATCAATTCTTCTCGTGCTACAGTAAAGGATGTAGAATTCATCAAAAAGAACAGCACGGAAAGTCTTGATTACGACCGTCTTTGCCTACCGAATGTCGATAACGAATATGTCAAACGAGCGAAGGAATCCTTCAAGAAAAACAAGGATATCATTTTCGTTAGAAAAGAAGACGAAAAGACGAAGGATGCTGTTGAGATTAATCTAGGAAAAATAAACAAAAAACTAGATATGCTCATAAAAAAATTGGACAAAATTGAAATTAATACCAATAATTCTGGCCTTTCATCAACACTAAAAGAAATCCTGACTATTCTATCGTCTATAAAAACAGTTTTTGGAAGTTAAACTATTGCATCACCCTTATCTTGCAGCATTTTCACCATATTATCCCGAAGCATCATCATCATCTTATTCATCCTTTCATAATCTGCGTTGAAAAATTCAAATGCATCCTTGATGATTTCGCACTTCTTTTTCAAGTCAGCATAGGCTTTTTGACAAGTTTCCGGAGTCGCAAGGTCATAGTCCCTTGCAACATAATGGACCAGGGTATTTCGCACATCAACAAAATTCTTGAACTTCGTTTTTGCGTGACGTAACCGCCCTTTCCACTCAATTTTATAATCGAACTTGAAAGCAAAAAGCCCCTGTTTTTCCGCATTTTCCAATTCTTTATTACAGCGAGGGGTGTAAATCGCCTCCAACATCTCCACACCAATTGGACCAAGCGGCGACTTATCACCTTTCTGTTTTTCTATCGCTTTCTTCAAAGACTCCAAAAGTTCTTGAGGAGTTTTGCCTGTCCATATTCCACCACAATGCTTGTGCATCCAACGCAATCGCAATTCGATAACATTGCACAGATAAACCGTTCGACCCAACAATTCAAAGACCTGTGATTGCGTAGATGTTTCTAACGACATAATCCCCCTCAATAGCAGCCTTCCAGTTTCTTTATTATCTCGCGCTGGGCCTTTTCGGAAAGGTGCTTTTTGCAGCGGATGGAATCCAGTTCAAAGGAAAGGTCCTCGATTCGCCAGCACTTGGTTTCTTGGCTGTGCGGGTCCTGGGAATCCGCCGGCTTTTTGCGGTACACCTTTATTTCGGGGTTCGCCCACACGACTATCGGCTCGACGAATGCATGTTCCTTGTTCCGGTTGAAATCGGGGTCAAGGAATTCCTTCAAGGCCGCGGCATTGCGCCTCGCCTGCTTAATCGGGTTGGAATCATCAGCGACTTTCTCGTATCCGCTTTTGCGTTTCTCATAGAAATCGGAGCCGGAATATTCAAAAGTCCCGGAACGGTTTTTCACCTCGATTGCAAACACGCCCCACGGCGAAACAAGAGCGATGTCGATATCTTCCTTGCGGCCGTTAAAATGCAGATTCCTGAAAATATGGCAACTGCCGTCCAGCGATTCCCTCAGGGCATCGACAACGTGGTCCTCACCCTCGAACCCCTTCTTGAACGACGCAATCTTGGAATCGAGATAATTGATAATCTTGTCGAGAGGCCTTATAATTACAAAATAGCCGGCAACAAGCATGAGCACCGCGCCAACGCCGATAATCACCCAAGCAAGCCAATTCAAATCGGCAAGCGACGAATAATCATACACGAAAAACGCCCTGTATGCATACCACAGCAAGTATGCAACGCAGAGCCCCAAGGCAGCGCCAATCACGAGACCTTCCCTTATAAGGTAACGTTCCGTTTTGCGCAGCAGATACGAACTCTTTGGAGAAGTCACCAGCAGCGGGCCCTTGCCGTCCAGAATCTTCTGGCGTTCAACCTGATAATGGTAACCCAGCAGAATGACGCAAGCCGAGCGAATCTGGGCACTCTGGGTTTCGCCCATGAGCGAATGCAGGCGGTTCCAATCCATGCAGCCGTTGTGCCTGTACCACAGTTCCCTAATAGTCGCCCAGCCGCCGTTATCCGTGACCTTGACAGCGACCGCCTCGTCAATATTCCTGGGGAGATTGCCGCCATCGATGTATTCGCGGATTTTGCGTTCCCTATCGACAAGGAGAACCTCGGCAGCCTTGCGGACCTGCTCGTTTTCTGCCTTGGCAGACGCCTGGCGGAGCATTTTGCAAGTCAACTTGTCTTGGTCCAAAAGTTCACCCATGGTCTGCTGGGAACCGGGCCAAATCATGCTACGCGCGCGAGGAATTGTAAGAAACGGGGAGGACATGGGGATTTATAGCAAGGGATTCTTGTCTAAAAATACTATTTTTTTTTCAAATTTCGATGATTTTCATCTAATAAATTTGCACAATCCCAATTTTTAAAATCCCATATTTGCAATTCTTTTGTAAATATTCGGATTCGTCAAACAGTTGAAATTAAACATTTATTGGGCGCCATATTCAGCACGGCTCTTACTCATGATTTCATGCTCCGCATCATAAAAATTATTTTACTCTTATTTACAAAATAAATAATACAAACAAAATTATCAAAAGTTATATTTCTAAAGTCATGGAAAAAGAGATTAACAACATTGAAATTTTCGCATTTAAAATCAATCCCAACGACATTCGTTATAACTATATTTACGGATCTATTATAAGAATAGAACTTTCTCATAAATTAGTGATTCGCTACCATTTAAAACAAAACATAGAATCTGTAAGAAATAAAAAAGAACTTTTTTTGGGCTCCATAAAATCAAATACAGAATCACTGAGTTTAGATTTCAATGGAATATCCTCATTACTAAAAAAAATCACCATAGTATATCCTCCTGCTGATGTAGACAAAGATTTGTCCGTAAGAATGGTTCAGAACATTGAAATACAAGATGTTTATCTGCACACAACGCAACTTTATTGTCTTGCAATGTTTTCACCTGTAGACAAGCATTTTTACCCAGTTAAAGATCACGCTGAAAGTGGCCCTGCAGAATACCATTTCCATATAGAATACAAAAAAGATCACAGATACAAAATGAGAATGTCTTTTGATCCTAAAGAAACAACCGATGCAACATTTGATACAGATGGTCATCCTCTATACTGGGATAAACATAACCATGGCATGAAAAAGTATCTCAACAATGAAAACGATTATCAGAAACAAATGATTCATTTTCACTGCTTGAAAATGAAAGGGAAAATGTCTGTTACGGCATTTGCGGTATTATCGCAGGGTAAAAAATTATATTGGAAAGGCTAGGCATTAAAAAAGGAGTTTTTATGCAATTTCCAGAAAGGCCAAGAACACACGTCATAGAAAGTAGTTCCTTGAAAGTTTTCAACAACGTTATTGTCGATGAATGGCTTGTTAGAGAATTAACTGAGCAAGACTATGGAATAGATTTACAATTGGAGATATTTGAAAATAGCCAAGCTACCGGGAAAATACTGCAAATACAGCTCAAAGGGTCCGATGCCCCCTCCTATGACAAAACAGCACCATTCGTTACATATTATGGAATAAAATCATCAACAATCAATTATTGGAGCAGCCTGCCGATTCCAGTTATCTTTGTTTTTGTTGATACAAATACAAAAGATTGTTTTTACTGTAACATAAATCATTATATTAGGGATAATTATAATGATTTTAAGAAACAAAATCTACACAACATTAAAATTCCTACTAGTCAAATACTTCAACTCGCAACATCCTCAAAAATCATAAATGACATTTACAATCAAGAAATGCAAAGAGCAGAATTTGAACGACAGATTTACGAGTTTATGTCATCTACAAGAACTTATCAGGAAATTCTACAAGAACATTACGATCCATATTCCGTCATGCCAATTGTTGATGGAGACGAAAATAAAATTCACAATTTACTTAACGTACTGAAGAAATTATGTTCTCATTTTAGCATTAGTTGGAACGCGCCCTCAATCAACGATATCTCATCTCCCTATGGTTCAAAATTTTGCACAGCCATCTACGAGAGAAAATTGTCTAAATATAGTCAAAGTATAATTGATACCATGAGAAAAATTGCAAGAGAGATTTGCAATTTAGTCCTAACGACTGAAAGAAATTATTGGTATTACAAAGATTTAAACTTTTACAATAATCTATCAAGTTTCAACCCTGATATAGAAATCGAAGACTTGCAATGATAAGTCCTGATCCTATTTTATTAACTTTTCCTATTTATTTCAAATAATTTTTAGAAAAATAAAGAAGATTGACACAATCAATCTTCTTTATTTTATAACATTATAAGGTAATATATATTTATCTCCATCCCTCTTCTTCTAGTTCTTTTTCCTTTTTTATCGCTCTCTTAAAATAGTCTATTTCCTTTTCTGCCCATTTCTTTACTTCATCTAATGACGCGCCCAAAAGGGGCTGCAAAGCATTTATACGGCCCTCGTACATCGGAATAAGAGAGCCACTCCACATATATGAATTTAATTTTATATCTAATTTATCAAGGACTATTTTGTCATTCCCATACTTAAAAACTATTTCCTTTGCCAAATTTGTGAATTCTTGTTTGCCATTTGTCATTTCAATAATAGGAATCATTTCAATCAAGCAAGGCGGTGCTTTATCTGGATACTGTTCACACCAATTCATAAATATTGAGCACCGGCTTTCATCAAATAGATTAATCCTATTATAATTATCACGACCCGAGAATGTGGTTCCTAAAATTGAAGTATATGTATAGAGTTCAATAGGACTACAACTAAGCAATCGTTCCGAAAGATCGGGCCAAATTTCTTCAAAATATTTAGACGACAAAACTCTATACAACTCTGACACTTCATAGTTATTTTGCGCTTTTGGAGAAGAAACAACATAGTTCATTAATTCACTATGTATTTTTTTGGCAAATGCATCTTCATCAAAAGCCTTTAAAATAACCGATATATTGTGTCCAGTGAATTGAATATTTAAAACAGCCGTTTCATTGATATTATTATCAATCAAGCTTAATATTTTTTTTGCAACCTCACCACCTATATTACTTCTTGAGAAGCATAAATATGAATTACATATTTTCATCAACGACGAAAATCCATTTGAAAAAGAATTTACCATTTCAAAAAAGGCCATTATTTTCTCAGCAGGCCAGCCATTGGCATTGCTATAATTCCAAAAAGATTCAAAACAAGAAGCAGGGCTACGACCGAATTCAACTTGCTGTTTCAGTTCCAAAAATAGTGCGTTATCAAACGAACATTCCCTACGAGCGGCTATTATAAAAAATGCATCTTGATTATTTAAATTTCTTAGAATATCTAAAGATTTCTTAAATAATTGCTCATCACAGAATGCAAAAAAATCTATCAGCAACGAGGAATCCGCATTTTGATTATTATTCAAAATGTTCACCGAATCTTCTGCAAATATCAAAGATTTCTTTTCATCCATCCCCTCGGCTAATACCTTACCAAATGGATGAACATTCATCACTTTAACTAACATCAACTGTTCAAGTGTACTCTTGCTGTAAGATTCATTTTTAAGAAATTCTTTTGCCAAATTTTCATATGCAATTCTTTGTTTAGCAAGCATTTGTTCATAAGATAAATCCTCCGTAAAATCAAAACATTCTTTTTGAATATCTTTAAATCTTGACACAAAATCTAACTTCGTAAGTTTATTTATTATATCATGATATTCATGCTTTAAATTTTCATCCATTCCACTTGAAGCGAAATTTACCAGCTCCTTCATTTTTTCACGCATATCATCCCAATCATTTGCTTTTTTTTCGCAAAGTTCATTGATTATTGGGAGGATTATAGAGCCAAATCCAAATCGACATAAAGGCGCAACAGATTCTGTGATAATTTTTTCAGCCTGTAACGTATATTCAGACGTTGATTGCATTTCAGAAACAACTAGATCAAGGCAAGCTCTTATATAATTCTCAACCTCGACCTTATTTTTAGGTTCGTAATTTTCCCTTTTTTGTGTTCCAAATTGTTCAGCTCCACTATAATACACAAAATGGCTAGTTGTCAATGCGCTAGATAGCGCTTTTAAAACAATATTCTTATTTTGTAAATTTCTTATCTTATCTTTTAAAAACAACGATCTTCGTTCCAAATTCACGCTTGTTGCAGGCAAATATATTGTAAATAGGCGCGTAAATTCACCTGTCGCATTATTCGACCAAGTTTCGTTTTCTGCATTCGCAAATTGCAACATTAGAGAGGCTCCGCTTTCAAACGTTTCCTCGGCAAAGCACAATTTTTCAAGAGTCCAAACTATATTTCTTCGACCAGTTTCTATTTTCAAAAGATTTTCTTTTGACATACTTCCAAAGACTTTAGTATACAGCCTAGACACCGCTACTGGATTCACATTCACAAACGAGCAGAAGAGACGTGAACCCAGTTCAGAATCAATCACTTCTGCATCAGCAAAAGGGCTGTTATCACCCAACATTTGAGCCAATATCTCTTGAGCTTTTGCGTTAGCTCCCATTAATCCAAATCTACGGCAAAATGCCCCTGTTAAAACATTCTTATGTTCAGAAGATTGAATAACTTTTATAACTTCTTTCAAATTTTCAGAATTTTTATTTCGTAACCATTCTGCAATTAAATACAAAGCCAACGGAATTGGCCTTAACGACACAGCTCGTCCCTTTTTCTCCAATATTCCTCGATACAAATATTTAGAGATTGATTGATCAAACAATCTCATTTTATCAGAAACAGGATTTTCAAAAAAAGTTATTTCTTCCGATTTCGCCACAAGTTCCATTTCACCGCGTCGGTCCGCCTCAATTCCAAGAGAATCAAATAAGGATAACGACTGTGCAACTATTCTATCATTTTCTTCTTTTTTTACGCCCAACAATTTACTAACTAAAGCCTCATCACAAATCTCCTCAAGAGGTTCTTCATTCCTAAATTGCTCCACTAAAAGTTCGGCCATAAAAGGATTTCCGCAAGAAAAAATTCTTGCATGCTCAATTTTATCTTTTAAGATGTCTTTGCGGCGATCTAAGATGCCATTTACAACTTCAGATGATTCATTCTCTAACCTTATTTCGTTGCATCCATTAAAAGATACATCCTCATTTACATCATTACTAATGAAAAGTACGGGGTTAGGAGCCCTATTTCCTTTTCGAATCTTCTTAACTTCATCATAAATAGAGCCTTCACAATTATCCAATACTAGAAAAGCTTCAGGATAACATTTGAAAATAAGCTTTATTCTTTCATATATTTTAGATGGCTCATAATGATTACAATCACAATAAAGATAATGATCTTTTTTTGCACTTGATTTAAAGCATTCTGCAACAAACCTTGTTTTTCCCATTCCAGACAAGCCTAATAAACAAAGTAGCCCTGTATTATTTAAAACCAATTCTTTTTTTTCTTTCAGGCTATCTGTCCAAATAAATTGCCCGCCATATCTATTTTCTTCAAATTGACGATTAAGTCGAATAAACGGATGATATTTTTCCGCTGAATATTTCAAAGCAGCTTTTGCAGACAACTGAATTGCATCAGGTAATACCTTTAGTAATTCTCTTTCCGCTTTATCGCATTCTTTCTGATGCAAACTTTTCAAGGAAAAAGTAATCGGAAATCTTCGTTCCCGCGTATCAAATGGAATATATTTTACATTTTCATGAGGTTCTCCATTCACATCATTCATCACAAGAATAGCTTGATTTTCAAATTCTGGATATCGGCTCAGGGCTCTATGAAATTCAGAATATACATTATTATTTGGTTCTCTTCGGTAAGAAGAAATTAAATGAATTTTTCTTAAGCATCTTTCAAGTAAATTTTCTTTTTTTTGAACAACCGTCATATCTCCAATAAATATGTCGCATTGGCTAGCAAATTCGAGCATTTTTTCAGAAACTCGGGGAGTGCCAGGAACTCCATCAAGGCCACTATGCAGCTTAAATGTTATCCCCGTCAGTGAACCCTTATTTGCAATTTCATTTAATGCTTTATTTATACATCTATATAAAAAAGCTTTGTTGTTGAAGCCTTGTCCATCAGTTTCTTCCTGCCATGAAAAGAATACATCTAAAACCATACCAACCTCTTTACCCCTTTGAATTCTTTACTATCAAATCCACGATACTTGTTATCATAGAATAAGCTTTTTGCTTTTCACTTTCAGAAAGGATCGAAGATTCTATTCCCTTGATAGCTTTCTTTCCAAACCGATAAGTTGACCAATTCGTTTTTCTCAGTAAAACAAAAAGTTCCTTCTTTAAATCATCTTTATACTCATCAACAAGTTGTGTCGTTAAAGATAATTGCATTTGCCCTATAAAGTCTTTAGCCTTTGAATCAACAATCAAGTCTGTTTTTTGGATACTTTCAAAATACTCAGACACCATTTGCAAAAGATCCGCTAATTGATTCTTCCCTCTTAGATAAAAAGCATTTATTGGTAGTATTTTCGCTAAGTCGGCAACCATATTTTCATAACTTTCAGCTAGTTTTTCCAACGAATCCAAAGCCTGCTTTTGTGCTGCAGGAACGATATTTTCTTTTAACTTTTGTGAAGAAGCCTCTTTTAATGCATTTATAGCGCTACTATCTATTGTTGGGAATTTCTTTTTCACTTCAACCAAATAGTAACCCATATATTCGTCTAGCATTTTTTCTGCATTTAGCCTATTTATCTGAAAAAATACTTCTAGAAGATAATGAATAGATTCATTTAGAATCTTTCTTGTTTCTGCTTGATTCTTTTTATGATAGATAATAAGAGCTGGTGCTGCTCCAATTACAGCGCCAATAAGAACAGATACTGCAGAAATTATTGTGGCATCATTTAACATACACAAAGTCTCTTTTTAACTATGTAGGTTCATATTTTTCAGAACTTTATCCCAAAAAGAATCCTTTATATTACATTGTTTATCAATTATATATTTCCAATCCGTTGAATTAAACACCTCTTTAAAAGCGGAAATAAAATTGGCATCATTTATATCAAACGGGATCTCTCGATTTGGTTTGATTTGAGCAACAAGATAACTTTCATCCTCTTCCGAATAAGTTGTAGCGTCAACAAATAGCCACCTTAACGGACGCTTATTTTTTTCATGAATCATGTCATCATCATTAAATGTTTTTACTTGAAGCACTATATCACCAGCATCAAAGCAAGCAACATTTTCTACATCATTATCATTAATAACATTAACAGCATTTAATTTCTGTTCAGATTGTATGTTATCCTTTATTGCTTTTTTACTTTCTTGCGACCGTTCGTCACAATAGTTCAAAATCTTGATTTTAGGTTTGCAGGAAAGATTCATAAATTCTCTAAAAGTCATAACCTTATTCTTTGTTGAAGGGACAAAGACCTCTGCAATTCTAGCCTTCCTTTCCAAATCCTCAATTTCTTCGTAATTTGCTAGGCGAATGTTTTTCAGGCGCGAAATTTCTGCGTCTATATCAAAATCATTCGATGGAATAAATACACCTGATTCTTGAAGTACATCTCCAGACAAAGCGTTATAAGTTAGATTAGCAGAAGTGATAATGGTTCCTCGATTTTCAGCCCAATAAATCTTTTTGTGCATATTGTCGCTAAAAAAGATTTTTACTCCTTTTTGTTGAAGCAATCGAATTCCGTTAGCACTTGTTGCTCCTGGATGCGGCCAACAATAGATTTGCAAATTATCAATATTCGAAATGTAATCAATCGCGTTAGAACCGACAAAAGCAACTATCGCAATTTTTCTGCATTTAGAATTAAACAGAAAATCAAGTTTTTTTCTGATTTCATCGGAACTTTTTAGATATTCACATTGCATTTAATTGTCTCCTCTCTCAAAATCACCTTACCACTACTTGGCCGTTCATTAGGAGCGGGAGGAGTTTGTCGCGGAGGGTGGTGAGTTTTTGCGATTCTTTCGCTTTTTCAATGATTTCATTATACAGCGGATTTACCTTTTCATAATATTGATGTAAAACATTTTGTGTAGGAAGGGCGATAGGCGACTTATCCACGGTATCTTTATTGATATGCGGTTGTTGAGCTCCGCCCCTTAATGTGTTTAGACGAGGAATTTCATTTACCAAATATGGGTAAAGATATCCGTTTTTCAAAATGTCATTTTCTTTAATTCCAGCCACAGATTGGTTAATGCACGCATCTATCGCCATAATGCTAGGACGCAAATGTCGCGTTATAGACAATGTGACAGAACCTGCAGGCAAATACGCTGTTGCACTATTTTTTACTGCATCTTCTGTAATACGTTTTTCCGCATTTAAAATCGGAAATTCTGCAACTTCACCGGAATTTAACCACGGAATATTTCCATTCCAATAGCTTTCATTTTCTGTAGATGGTGTTCCCCCAAGGACCGTTTCACAAACATCTCCAACAACATTCACTTCCCAGCCGGCGGGGATTTCGCGTTTGAGGGTGGGGTTGTAGGTCATGGGGCCGCCGGTGGTTTTGTAGGGGTGGCCGTTTTTGTCGGGGAAGTCGTATTGGACGAACCAGTAGTCGTATAGGCGTTTTGCCATTGCTTCGAGTTTCTGGTTCATCTTTTTGTTCAGGGCGATTTTATCATCTAATGCGGAAAGGACTTGAACAACTTTCTTTGATTTTTCCGTGTATTCCGGAATATCTAAATCACGCAAAAAACCAAGCGGAACAAATTTCTGCACAGCCCCCGCCATTAAAGCATCAATCTTCGCTTGAATCAAAGGAGATTGTAGATAATAATACAACCAATATGCTTTTTCCTTGTTTTGACAAGAAAAAACCCCCATATTCTTGATAGCGTAATCAATCTTTTCCGAAGTTTCGATATAAACATTACCAACAGTTCCAATCATTGAGAAAAGAATATCCCATTGATGAACCTGGCTACGTTTATTCACATTTTCAAAATCTTCCTCAGAAATCAAATATGCCGAGGAAATATCCAAACTTCTATTTGCAATGTGTTTTGATGTAATAAGAAGTCTACCATTCTCCACAGGCTTCGGAGAATCGTGAGTTCCATCAAAAACTTTTTTGCAATAATCAGTTGCTATCATTTTTTCCAAACCTTCACTTAAATTGCTTTGCCGCTACCATTCCTCACAATGAGATTCCCATACTACCTTCTTTTCGCCCGAATTTCCAAATATGTTTTTTCTTCAACTTCATCTGCAACACCCGCAAGCCTAGCAAAAGGAGATTCATTAGCGATTCTTTTAGCTTCTAACCTATCGTGAGCATCCTGACGAATCTCTTGCTTACGCCTTTGTTCTGCTTCTTCATCATATTTACGCTGTTTCCTGAAAATAACTATAGGAACAATAACAGCACCGATTGCACCAATTGCCGCAATCAACGAAATCAAGCCAGAGTAATTATTCAAAATTTCCATTCCAAAAACATCCTTCAAACACTTATTTTTTCATTCTTCTTGATATTTTACTTTTCAACACCATCATATCCGCAATATGTTGTTTAGTTTCCATATTCATTGGAACTCGTCCTAATTTATCCATCGCGGCTTCTTCATCTAGCATTGATTGCAATTCTTCTTTACTGCGTTTTCTTTCAATAGCAATGGGGACAACAATAGCAGCAAAGGCAGCAACAATGGCCGCTAGCGTACCAATTAATGAAATCAAACCAGCATTATTATTCAACCATTCCATCATTTCACAAACTGAAGTCCTTCAAGTTGCTTCTGGATTTCCTTTTCGAGTTTGTGGCTTTCGGCGAACATGGCGGCGAGTTCTTCGGTGTCGGCTTTCATCTGGGCGTTGAATTCGTCGGCGGTAATATCCACGTAGTCTATCTTGATGTCGAAATACTGGCCGGCGCTCAGGCTGTAGCCTTTTTCCTTGACTTCGCTGTAGGTCACGACTACGCTGAAGTCTTCGACGGCTTTGGCCTTGCGGAAGGTGGTCACGATTTTCTCGATTTCGTCGTCTTCGAGGCGGACTTTCTTGAGGCCGTTCGCGTCCTTGTATTCCTTGCCGAGTTTGCTTGCGTCAACGAGGGTGACTTTGTCCTTGTCGGTCTTTTTGCGGGTCTTGTCGAAGAAGAGCACGCTCACGTTGGTGCCGGTGTTCGCGAATACGTTGCTGGGCATGCTGACCACGCCATAGACGATGTGTTCGTCAACGATGCGTTCGAGGATTTTGTGCTCGATGCCGGATTTCGCGGTGATGAACCCGGTGGGGATGACGATGGCGCCCTTGCCGCCTGCCTTGATGCTGTTTACCACGTGCTGGATAAAGCAGGTGTAGATGGCCATGCTCTCCTTTTTCTTGTTCGGGACTTTCGGCACGCCTGCCCAAAAACGGGCGTTCCATTTCTTTTCGATGTCGTCGCGGGTGTCGCTGAAGTCCATCTTGAAGGGCGGATTGCTCACAACGTAATCGAACTGCTTGAGGCTCTTGCCGTCGTCGCTTTTGTGGTAGGGTTCCAGGAGGGTGTCGCCCTGCACGGCGTGATCAAGGCTAGATACGAGTCCGTTCAAGAGCAGGTTCAGCTTGAGCATTTTGTTACTGCGCTGCGAGATGTCTTGCGCAAAGATGGTGCAGCGGTCTTCGCCAATCTGGTGGCTGAGCGCCATGAGCAAGGTACCGGTGCCTGCGCTGGGGTCGTAGCATTCTACGTTGTGCAGGTCGGCATTGTCGCCCACCAACAGGCGGGCCATGATTTTCGCGATAGCCTTGGGCGTGTAATATTCGGCGTACTTGCCGCCGCCTGCGGTGTTGTAGTCCTTGAGCAGGTATTCAAAGATGTCCGAGAAAAAGTCGTAGTGTTCGGCGAAGGCATCTTCGAAGCTGAAGTTCACCAGCTTATCGACAAGAGCGCGGGCAAAGTTTGCACGCTGGGCGTCGTCGGTCACAAAGATGGTGAGCTTTTCGAAGATGGGGATTTTCGTTTCTTGCGCGGTCTTGGTGTAGAATACGTCCAGGTTGTCCTTCGCGATGGCGACCATAGTCTCGTCGAAGATGACGTCGAAATCGCCCTTGGCCTGCTTGTTCCAGAGGTTTGCAATCAGGTAGTCGGGCTTGAACACCGGGACTTCGGGCGGCAAGAAGAGGCTCACCTTTTCGCGGTCGGCCTTGGAGAGTTTCGCGTATTCCTCTTCCCACTTGTCGGATTTTTTGAGTGCCTTCAGGCAAGGGTCATTAATTTTCTTGAGTTCGTAGCCGAACTTGTCGGCCATAAACTTGTACAAAAACACCTGAGTGATAATCTTGTATTCGTTGCCGTCATTGCCCATGCCATACGTTTGGCAAGTAGCCTTGAGAGAGTCGATAAGGGCAATGGTCTTGTCTTTGATGTTCATTTAATTTCCGTAGTAGGCGTTATACTGATTCATGTACTGCTTGGCGATGCGCTGCTGGATAAACAGGTAATCAGGCATTTCGGGCTTGATTTGCGGGAAATGCGCAAGCCCGTCTGCAATTTCTTTCATCACGGTCTTGCCGAAGTAGGCGTCCTGTTTGAGGATGTCGTTGCGATCGAAAACCTTCGCGTCAATCGTTCCCTTGATGGTCAAAAGAGCCTGCACGATTTCTTCGTCGAACTTCGAGATAATTGGTGCCTGGTGCTTGGGTTCGCGGGCCTTGTTCTCTTCGCGAATGCGCTTGTGAACATAGGCGAATTTCGTGTCGCCGTTGTACTTGCGCAAAAGTGCTTCGTTTGATTTGCGGAGTTCTTCGAGGCGTTTCAGGATGTCGTTCATCGCCTGGTTCTGCTCGTTATAAACGGCAAGATTTTCCGGGGTAAAGCCATGCTTATCAAAGATGCGCTTGAATTCCTGTTCCAATTCAACAAACACGGGGTCTTCGTGATCGAAGTTATCCAGGAATCCGCGAAGAGCGCGTTTGTATTTTTCACGCAGTTCCGTGCCGTTATCGATGATTTTCAGTTCTTCGGTGCCAATGCAGCTAAAGTTGAACTCAATGTTCATCATGGCTTCGTTTACGGCAAACTGAGTCGCCTCGCTGTTGGTCCACGCCTCTTTCTGGTTAATCATCGCAATGCGGTGGTTCACTTCCGAAAGCATGAGCGGCAACTTTTCGATGTTCAGCTTTTCAAAGTCCTTTTTAAGGGCATCGTCACCGAAAGTGCGTACAAGGTTCATCGCGTCCTTGGCGAGTTCCAACGCCTTGCGGAGTTCAATCAAAACCTTCTTGTCTTCAAGGCTAGAAATCTCTGTAGAGAAAACTTCCGCGTTGTCGGTGGTATAACTGAACAGAGCCTGACGTGCCACCTTCATGTGGTTGATAAGGACGTCCTTGTCTTCCATGACCTGATTGTACATATCGGGCAAGTTATCGTCTGGGTCAGTATCGGCATCATTATAGCGGTTCAGTTCCTGCAAATACGCGGCATTGGTCTCGTCAAAATTCTTCTTGATGTCGGCAAAGTCAATCAAGAATCCGCGTTTCATGTTCTTGTACGGGCGATTCACACGAGTAATAGCCTGCAACAAATTATGATCTTCGATTTTGCGACCGAAATACAATCGCTTGAGGCGCGGTGCATCAAAGCCCGTCAGCAACATGTTGAAAACAATCAGAATATCAATCGTGTAGTTCTTCTTGAAATCGTTGATAATCTGCTTGCGGGTTTCCTTGTCGTCGCTATCGAAGAGAATCAGGCCCGCCTTCAAGTTGATTTTCTGGATGCGGTTTTCATTGAGTTCGTCCTGAATCTCGTTGAAGAACTTGTACAAGTTTCGAGCCTGTTCCGAAGATTCAGCAATAATCATGCCGCCAAGGTCGTTGTCGCCCTGCATGGCACGGAACTTCACCAAATCGTTGATGATGTAGCGGAGCAACGCCTTCACGTATGTGGGGTGCCGAATAATCATGTCCTTCGAGACAGAACCCTTCTCCACCAGTTTCTGCACGCTTTCGTAAGCATCGTTCAGCTTTTTGCGGTAACTTGTCTCGATATCTTCGCGGATAATCTTTAACGTATAGCCGTCTTGAATGGAACGGTCGTAATAATACGTGTGGAAGTAATCGCCAAAGACCTTGCAACTCGCCTTTTCACTCCCGATGAGCGGTGTGCCGGTAAGCGCAATCTTGATGGAGTTCTTGTCGGCATTGAAGAGGTTCGAAAGGAAACATCCGCCCGGTTTGTAGCCGCGATGCGCTTCGTCCATAATGAACACGCGTTGCAAATTCGTGGCGTAATTCGGGATTTCCACTTTCTCGGTATCATTTTCAAACTTCTGGATGTTCACCACGGTAATTTCATCGACACCGGCGTTGCCCTGCAAGGCCTGCTGCGTGCGGAACTGTTCCATGAGTTCCGTGCGGGAATTTGCTGTTGTCACCTTGAGGCCGCGATTGCTCAATTCTTCGGTTGCCTGCTCCAGCAAATCCAGGCGGTCCACAATAAAGTAAAATTTTGCAACCTTGTTCTGCTTGGCGTAATAGTCCTTGAGGACTTTGCTCAAGTGGAAAGAAAGCGCAGTCTTGCCCGAACCCTGCGTATGCCACACAATGCCGGACGTCGCACCCGCTGCCAGTTTTTCACGGATAATCATGGCCGCAAAAAATTGCTGGTAACGCATGATGTGCTTTTCGTGGCGGCTCTCAATTTGACCGTCCTTCTCTTTTTCGACATGCAAGTAAGCGATGCCGTACTTGAGCAAAAAGAGCAGGCGCTCCGGGCTTACCATAGAAGTAAGCACACGGTTCGTAGGCGTGTTGATATCGAGATTCGTTTTGTATTCTGGATTCTCTTTCAAAACCGGAACATTGAAATCCATTAGAACTCTTTTTTCGAGATCTGCAGGAATCGGCAAATAAGGATAATTGGCATGGAACGGCGCAATCGCTGCACGCTTGGGATTCTCTTCCCTAAAGCAGTTGAAACGCGCTTCGTTTTTCGCAGCCGTGCAATAGAACACACCTTCAATCGGGACGACACCGCCCTTGGCATCATACTCCATATTGTTGGAGAAAATCATCAACTGCGTGATGTTAATGAAGCGGCGGAACTTTTTCTTCGGAAAGCGCTCATCGTTCATCCGCTTACTTTCGGCCACCATGCCGCCCACATTGTTCGGCTTCTTGACCTCGATAAATACAAGCGGGAGCCCGTTGATGAACAGCGTAATGTCGGGACGGAAACTTTCATCACCATTGCGGCAAGTGAATTCCGCCGTGCAATGGTAAGTGTTGTTTTCCGGGTGTTCAAAATCGATCAAGCGAAGCGGAGAGTAGCTGGTCAAACGCTTGTAGAACTGCTGGCCCAAATCGTCGTCATCCAGTTCCTTCTGAATGTCTGAAAGCACACTCTGCGCAGAAACAGTCGCAGCCGGATTCAACTTCTTGAACTGCTCCGCAAAAATGTCCACAAGAATATTTGTTTCCGGGTCGTAGGGAATCGCCGGCGTTGCGCCAGACTCTGAAATTTTTCCCAAATACGAATAGCCGATGCGAGCCAAATGCTGAATCGCAGTCAGTTGAACGCGCGTCGCTTCCGTAAAAAGACCAGGCATAAAATCAATATCACTTATGTATAAATTACCATAATGAATATAAGTTTTTACGCAGTCACTAAAGTGGCTCCGCGAAAAAAAATTTGACTTTCAACGCATCTGAAAAAAATCCATTTTCACCTCTTGACAAGTAGTGCTCAAAAGTGTAGTTTTTGGTAGACTTAGATAAAACATCTGCGTTTAAAAAGCTTGTACGCAGAAAGGAGCATAGAATGTATACTACCGCCAACGGCACCGTCACCGACGCCCAAGCCGCCGAAATCGATTCTCTCAACAACGAAATCTGGAAAAACTTCTGGAGCATTCCCCGCGAAAAACGCACCAAAGCAGATTGGGAAAAGCTGCTCGACATCCAAATATTGGTGAAAAAGGGGTGAAAACGCCGTTTTTAGTGAAGTTTCCGCAATTTTTAGCCCCCAAAAAAAGCCACGCAAGTTGAAAAATTTATAATTTTTGTATGATTTTATGTTGAAATATCTATAATTTTAGAGTATATTTATGTTGAAATATCTATAATTTCCGAAGAAAATGGCGAGGAAGCATGTTCAAACGCAAGGCATATGACAAATTGAAGGAGTGGAAACAGACTTACTCCGGGCGGTATGCCTGCCTCCTGGAGGGTGCGCGGCGCGCGGGCAAATCCACCATCGCCGAGGAATTTGCCAAGAACGAATATGAATCCTACATCCGGATTGATTTCGCCAATGTCACGGACGAGATGCTGGATGTCTTTCGCGATATTTCCAAGCCGGACCTTTTCTTTTTGCGGCTCCAGGCAGAAACGGGCGTAACTCTCAAGGAACGCAAGTCAGCGATCATCTTTGACGAAATCCAGCTTCAGCCCAAGGTGCGCCAGGCAATCAAATACCTTGTTCAAGACGGCCGCTACGACTACATCGAAACAGGGTCGCTCATATCCATCAAAAAGAACATCCAGGGAATCGTTATCCCTTCCGAGGAGCACAAGATTAACGTCTATCCCATGGATTACGAGGAATTCATGTGGGCTATTGGCAAAGATCCCGCGGTGATACGCGAAATCTACAAGGCCAAGACACCCATCGGGAACGCCACCAACAGAAGCCTGATGCGTGATTTTCGGCTTTACATGGCTGTCGGCGGCATGCCGCAAGCGGTCGATGCATACATCCGCAAGGAAAACTTCGAGGTTATCGACGGTATTAAGCGGAAAATCAACGACCTGTATTTTGACGACTTGAAAAAACTGGACCCGACAGGCCGCCTGTCAAACATCTACAAGGCAATCCCGAGTCAGCTTGCGCTGAAGAAAAAGAACTTTGTCATCACCGCGGCAACAGGCAAGCAGAAAACGCCAAAAGACGGGGAACGTTTTTTTGAACTAATGGACTCCAAGACGGTACTCGCCTGTTACCATGTGAGCAACCCGGCCTCGGCTCTCGCACAGACAAAGGATTTGGACAAGTTCAAACTTTACACCGCCGATACGGGGCTTTTTATTTCGTTGATGTTCGACAACTCGAAACAAACCAACGAGATTTACAAGAAGCTCCTAAGCGACAAACTAGATGCCGATTTAGGTTACTTGTACGAAAATGTCGCGGCCCAGATTATAGCCTCAAGCGACAGGGAGCTGTATTACCACACCTGGCAAAAAGAAAACAGCACGCATTACTACGAGATAGACTTTCTGCTATCGCACGGCCACAAGGTTGTCCCTGTTGAAATCAAGTCATCAGCGGCGCGGAACCACGAATCCATCGACCAGTTTGCAGAAAAATATTCCAAAAAGGTTTACCGCAGAATCCTCTTCTCGCAAAAGGATGTGGACCACGTAGGAACACTGCAACTCAAACCCCTGTATATGCTGCCGTTTGCATTGGAAGAGATGTAGGTATTTCCGCAATTTTGTCCAATTTTTCCATATACCCCTGCATATAGATTTCGGGCATAGCCGCGACACGGTTTGCAAAAGTCGCGAACAAAACACCCAAATAGGAGTAAAATCATGGAAAAAGCTATTCTCGGTAACGATATTTTCGAAAAATTCAACGAAGGCGAGCTCAGGCTCCCGGGCAAAGCGGTCGCTTTCAAGGATATCGCCTGGTCCAAGCACCCAACTTTTGAGGGTGTAGAACTCAAGCATATCATTACCGCGAAAGAAACCGGCGGCACATTCAGCTATCATTTGGTGAGAATCGCGCCGAACAAGAGCATCAAAACGCACATTCACGAAACCCAGCTCGAAACGCACGAGGTTATCGCAGGGAGCGGGGTTTGCATCAATGACGGCGCCAAGCTGGAATACGCTCCGGGTATCATCTCGATTATGCCGGCGAAGGTCCCGCACCAGGTTGATGCAGGCAATCAGGGGCTTTATCTGTTCGCAAAGTTCATGCCAGCGCTTTGCTAAAAATCATTTCACGGCACGTTTGTATTCTTTCGGAGAAAGGCCGACGACTTTTTTAAAGCAGCGGTCCATGTGGCTTTGGTCGTAAAACCCGGCGTCAAATGTCACCTCGGCTGCTGGCCTTTCTTCGAGCAGTTTTTGCGCCTTGCGGACTTTGCACTGCATCTGGAACTGGTGCGGCGTAAGTCCGAAGGCCTTTTTGAATTCGCGTATCATGTGGAACGGGCTGATGCATGCATCATGCGCCATTTGTTCTATCAGGTAAATGTTTTCGGGATTTTCGAGAATGCTTTTTTGCAATTCATCTAATCGCGCGCAGTCCTCAGCCACAATCTCGTCGGGCTCCAATGCGGTACACAGCACCACCATCGAATAGCATTCATCGCCTACCGTCTTGATTTCATGCAACGTATTCGGCGGAATCTGGAACTGTTCTCCGGCGCCATAAATTTTCGCCTCGCCGTTCAGCACAATGCAAACGCGGCCCTCTTCAATATAGCCCACGGTCATGTGCCCGGTATGCGTGTGCGGCGGGTACGACTTGCGCCAATCCTTGTAACGCACACATTCAATCCGCTCATTCTTTTTGCTGTACGAAATCTCGCTCATTTTCTACCTAGCAAGGCAACCGCAAATTAGCTATTTTTGGCACATCGTCAACAATTTGCGGAGTCGATATGCCAGAGAAATTTTCGAAATGGGTCGCATGCTGGGGAAACGCTACCTCTATCACCGACCGTAAAGAGGCCACTTACGCCAAAGACTTGACTCTCCGTTATCCGATTCGCGCGTGCTTTTCGGGGAACAAGTTGCGGTTCCATTTTTCGAACCTCACCGGCACAGAACCCGTGACAATCAGCGAGGCATACGTCGCGCATTCCGCCGATTCAACCTATTCTCCAGTCGCGATCACATTCGGCGGCCACACCTCCGCCGCAATCCCCGCAGGCGAAGAAATCTTGAGCGACGAAATCCCGTTCGACGTGACCGCTGGCGAAACATTCGATGTCAGCCTCTACTTCGCAGACTTTACGCAGATGAACGCAGGCACGGCTATTACAGGCCCGCTTTCGGGCGGCAAATACAGTTACGGCAACTTCGCAAAGTCCGCTACGCTCCCCGACGATCTCACGCGCAAAACGAACTGGATTTATTTCCTCAACACCATCGACATTTTCACCGAAGAAAAGAATTTCGCGTTGGTGTGTTTCGGCGATTCCATCACGGCGCAAGATTGGCCCGATTACCTCACGCTGCGTTGCGCGCGCGAAGGTTTCAACAATGTGGCCATCATCCGCCGCGCGGTAAGTGGCACTCGCATCCTCCGTGAATACAGCTGCATCACCTACGCCGCCTACGGTCTCAAAGGCGCCACCCGCTTCCCCATCGAAATGAACGTGGCAGGCGCCCGTAGCGTCATCGTGCAACACGGCATCAACGACATCATTCACCCTGTCGGCGTAGAAGTCAACAAGTTCCGCCCCTGGAGCGACATGCCCACGGCCGACGACCTCATCAACGGCGTGCGTTCGCTCTACATTACGCACGCCCGCAAGCTCGGACTTAAAATTTACAGCGGCACGCTACTCCCGATTTACGGCTGGCGCACCTACAACGAAAATCGAGACATTATCCGCATGGCATTTAACCAGTGGCTTCGTACCGCCCCCGACTTTGACGGCTGCGTAGACTTTGACAAGGCAGTATGCGGTCACGACAACCCCAAGGCATTCGCCAACGGATTCGATTCAGGCGACCATTTGCACCCCAGCGCCAAGGCTTACGAGGCCATGGCCGAATGCGTTCCCGAAGAATTGTTGAAATAACAACTCCTTCACCCTAATCTTTGGCCCGCAAAAGCGGGCCTTTTTATTATTTTGTTAGATATCACGGAGATGCCTATGCTAGAACCACTTCACAACATCATTACGACTCTCAGCGATTTTCTCTACCAGCCCTTTATCGTGCCCTTCCTTTTGGTGGCCGCGGGCTTGTATCTGTCCATCCGCATGGGATTCCCGCAAATCCGTCTTTTTGTCGAAACACTCCGAGTGCTTAACGAAAAGCCGGTGCAAGGTAGCGGAATTTCTTCTTTCGGCGCCCTGATGGTTTCTACCGCATCCCGCGTAGGGACAGGAAATATCGTGGGCGTGTCGTCGGCCATTTGCATGGGCGGCCCCGGTGCCGTTTTCTGGATGTGGCTGATCGCAATCATCGGCAGTGCATCGGCATTTGTAGAATCGACCCTCGCCCAAATCTACAAGCGCGAGGACCTGGTGACTGGCCATTCTTACGGCGGCCCCTCTTACTACATACAAACTGCTTTGGGGCAGCGCTGGCTCGGCATCATTTTCTCGGTGTTTATCTTGCTCACCTATCTGGTCGGCTACAATCTTTTAGCCTCCTACAACGTGCAAACCAGTTTTTCGGGTTACGGTTTTTATAGCGAAACCAAGACGCCCATTATCGTGGGTGCCATACTCGCCATCCTGTTCGCACTTTGCGTATTCGGCGGCGCTAGGAAGCTGACGAAGATTACAAGCTACCTTGTCCCCATCATGAGCATCACCTACATCGTTGTGGCCATTGGCGTTATCGTTTTCAATTTCACCAATGTCCCCGCAATGTTCGCAACCATCTTGAAAGATGCCTTCTCGTTCGAAGCAGGTGCCGGCGGCTTTGCAGGGGGCTGCATCATGTACGGTATCAAGCGCGGCCTTTATTCAAACGAAGCAGGTATGGGTTCCGCACCCAACGCCTCTGCCAGCGCAAGCGTTTCACACCCGGTCAAGCAGGGTCTGGTGCAATCGCTCTCCGTATTCATCGATACAATCGTGATTTGCTCTGCGACCGCCCTGATGTGCCTTTCAACAAGCGTGGCTCCTTCCAGCGAAATTTCTGGAATCCCCTATGTGCAGGCATCGCTCCATTCCGTCTTTGGCGAACTGGGCCCGATGTTCATTACGGTGGCGATTCTTTTGTTCGGTTTCACGACGCTTATCGGCAACTACTATTATACCGAGGGTTGCCTGCGGTTCATCATAAACCGCCGTCCGGGCAAAATCATCATGACCGTATTCAGGATTATCGCCTCGATTATCGTGTTTGCAGGCGCCCTTGCAAGCGCCGGCTTTGCGTGGGATTCGGCAGACCTGTGCCAGGCCTTGATGGTTGTCGTCAACATCCCCTGCATCTTGATTCTTTCACCAATTGCCATCAAGGCGCTCAGGAACTATACCGAGCAGCGCAAGCAAGGCAAGGAACCCGTTTACTTCGCCAAGGAATGCGGCGTGAATCAAGACACCGATTTCTGGAACCGCTTAGAATAAAAGCTCACACGCTTTTCTTTACGCTCCAACTGCCCATGGTCTTACCGTCATGGGCAATTTCACATTTATGAAACGTCTCGAAACCGCATTTGGTGTAAAATGCGATATTCTTCTCTGAATTCGTGAACAATGTGAGCTGCTTGCCGCCACGTTCGCGGACATAGTCTCCTGCAAAATCAAGCAGCCTAGTACCAATGCCCTTTCCCTGCAATGGCGGATCCACTGTCAGCGAGCCCACGTACCAAATATCCGGTCCGCTTTTCTTGTAATCGTGGCAAGGCTTGCCGGCCGATTCGTCCATAGCGAGCCAAGTTTGCATGCGCTTGAAGTTCACATCAAGATAAACCTGCAGCCAGCCGTGAATCAAAAACTGGAAAACCGACGGCCTCTCGAAATGCGGAGGTTCAAGCTCCGCAAGGCCCACGATTTTGCCATCTATCCGGGCCGTCAAAAAACGCGCCTGTTTAAAATACGTCAGCCAACCCCTGTACATCACGGCCCAAAGCATCTTCAGCCGTTCCGTCGTATCAGGGAAATAGTTTGCAAAATACGCGTAGTCTTCATAGGCCCGAACCGACATTTCCACAGCCTCTTTCAGGTCTTCGCGTTTCAATACTCCGAATTCGATATCCAAAATACACTCCTTTTTTACCCAACCTTTCCAAAACGGAAATACCCTAAATGTAATATACATTAAACATTACAATAAAGTAATAGTTTTTTCCTATATTATTTCATATGAAACCAAATCATTTTTTAGCTCTCGTCTGCGCCGTCATCTTTATGGCAGGCACTGTGACTCACACAAATGCAAAAGTCATACAAACTTACGACGAAGACATTAAAATCGTCAAAGTAAACGACAGCAATTTTGAAAATGAAATTCTGAATTCCAAGAAGCCGGTCATCCTGGAAATTTCTTCGACCAGCTGCCCGCCGTGCCTTATCATGATTCCGACCCTCATCAGCATCGCGAAAAATTACAGCGACATCAAGATTGCCTCGGTCGGCATCGACGAACCGGGCATCGAAAAAATCAAGGCGTCGCTCCCGATCCAGGCATTCCCCACATTCTTCCTCATCAAGGACGGCAAGATTGTGAATAAGTTAGTCGGCGCCGTCAAAGAAGAAGAATTGCTCGCAGCCTTGCAGTACACACCGAATCCCAAGGCTAAAACAGCACAATCCGCCAAGGCCAAGAAATCGAAAAATTCACCTAAGAATCTAGTGTGCAAAACACCCGGCCAGTTCAACGGTCTTAAAAATCTTGTGACCATCTCGTTCGTATTCGGCGCCACCGAAATCGAAAATGTCGACATCGTGACCGACGTATTCGTGCCGCCAGAACTGAACGACCAGCGCGAACAGATGATTGAACATGTGCGTGCAAGCGGCAAGGGCGAAGTAGAGCCCACCATGACAGGCTTCCGCATGCACATCGACAACAACTGCCGATTCATGAAGGCCATGGACATGAAACGCACCTCGACTTACGGCGAGATGCGTGCAGGCCTTGAACTGCAAGGCTTCAGCTGTCAGTAAACACCAACAAAGAGATTCCCGATCGAGTCGGGAATGACAGTGGAACATTACTGTTTCTCGTAGCGCACATACGCAAAGCGCTTGCTATCGGGGGCCCAGGAATTCACATTAATCGTTCCCTGGCCGCCGAAAAGCTTAAGAATCGTGCGCGGCTCGCTCCAGCCGGTTTTGTCGCTACCCGTCATCAGGCGGATTTCCACATTCTTGTTCGGAACATGTTCGCCGGGGCGCACGTCGCGCTCATGGTAGGCTAGCATCACGACCTTCGTGCGGTCGGGCGAAATGTGCGGGAACCAAGTATTCAAATGAGCATCAAAAGTCATCTGAGTCTGCTCGGAACCGTCGGCCTTCATGCGCCAAGCCTGCATACGACCCGTGCGCACCGAATTGAACCAGATGTATTCGCCATCGCAGTCGTATTCCGGACCATCGTTCAAGCCGAACGCCGTCGTCAACTGAGTTTCGTTACCGCCTGCAGTCGGAATCGTATAAATATCGTATTCGCCATTCCGTTCGGCACAGTAGGCGAGTATCTTGCCATCCGGCGTAATGCCGTGCAAATAACTCGGCGCAAGGGGCGTCACCAATTCCGGCATGCGGCCGTCATAGAAAATCTTGTAAATGCGGGAAAGGCCGTCTTCTTTAGTATGGTGACTCACGTAAAGTCCCGTTCCGTCAGGAGCAAGCACATGGTCATTATTGCAGTTGTCCACAAAATAGCTCGGCACTTCGGTCACGTCGCCCGAGGCAATCTCGTATTTATAAATGCGGCCTTCTCTATTGAAGGTGAGGAACTTTCCGTCGGCGCTCCAGTTGGGCGCCTCGATCACGCAATCAAATTCGTCGAGCACTTCGGACTTGCCCGTTTCAATATCGAAAACTTCGAGAATCGACCTGTCACCGCTACGGCCCCAAACCTGGGCGGGGGAGAGCTCGAACGGGTAAGACACACCCCATGATGCACGAAGTCCATCCATCTGCGTCATCATCTGCATGGTCTTGGAGTGCGGCATTTCGGCACATTCCTTTTGGCCTTTTTCAAGGGCAGCCTTGCAGGCCAGTACCTCGTACTCGTAGCAGTTTTCGATGCGTGGGGGAGTGATCGATTCCAAAAGCGAGCCCGCCTTATCGAACAGCTGGATTTCCACCATGTCATTCAGGTTCAACACGCGAATGAATCCGTCCGTACCGTAAATCACGCCCTCGTTCTTGAGCGGCGCCACCATCGAAGTCTTGAGATGCGCCACCTGGCCATTCGCATAAACCAAGTCAATCCAGTCCGTGGCATCGACACCCGTATCGAACTTGACGCAATGGGTCTTCGTCTGAACGATATGATTTTCGGCGCCGGCAATTTCATCATCCGTCAAGAAGATATCCGCAAAAGTCAG
>Ga0256406_1001384_pt1 | contig 39564 bp, 35 predicted proteins | sample RumenRJG_03DNA_FD_185986 | JGI IMG/M metagenome (GOLD analysis project Ga0256406, IMG submission 185986) | Bovine rumen microbial communities from Lethbridge, Alberta, Canada - RJG_03 | ecosystem: Host-associated > Mammals > Digestive system > Stomach > Rumen | place: Canada: Alberta | collected... | reverse complement strand
TCAAGGCCGCTATGGACAAGCTCCAGGGCATGATCAGCTCCATGGCCCAGGCCGCCGGTGCAAACCAGGCTCAGCCGGGTCCGCAGCCGGGTGCTTCTGAACAGCCGAAGAACGACAAGAAGGGCGACGGTCCGGAAGTCGTCGACGCGGAAGTGGTTGACTAATTTCAACCTTAAAAAATTGAACAGGATTCGCCTCTCAAAAAGGGGCAATCCTTTTGTTGTAAAGTAACGATTCTTGATTTTTTATATGACGAGTTTGCCCGGAGGGCAAAATGGCTGAAAAAAGAGATTATTACGAAGTTCTAGGCGTCGGCAAGGACGCGAGTGCTGACGAGATCAAGCACGCCTACAAGAAACTTGCCATCAAGTACCACCCGGACAAGAACCCGGGCGACAAGGAAGCCGAAGAGAAGTTCAAGGAGGCTGCCGAGGCCTACGACGTGCTCAGCAACCCCGAGAAGCGTAAGCAGTATGACCAGTTCGGCTTCAACGCCCCTGGTGGCGGCTTTGGTGGCGGCGGATTCGGCGGCCAGGGATTCTCGGTCGAGGATATCTTTGCGAACTTCGGCGATATTTTCGGTGGCGGATTCGGTGGTTTTGGCGGCGGTGGCCGCAGGAGCTCACGCAAGGCCGGGCCTCCCCGCGGGAACGACTTGCAGATCAAGGTGGCGCTCAGCTACAAGGAAATCTTCGAAGGCTGCACCAAGAAGGTTCGCCTGAAACGCTACACGCCTTGTACGGAATGTAACGGTAAGGGTGGCCAGGACATCAAGGAATGCAGCACCTGTCATGGAACGGGTCGTGTGCGCCGCTCTACAGGCGGATTTTTCCAGATGATTACCGAGAGCGCCTGCCCCACCTGTAACGGTACGGGTGAAGTTATCGCGAAACCGTGTAGCAACTGCCATGGCGAAGGCCGTGTGCAGGAAACGGAAGAGATTTCCATCAAGATTCCGGCGGGCGTTGCCGAGGGCCAGTACCTGAACCTGCGTGGCGAAGGCAACTGCGGGCCTCGCGGCGGTGCCTGCGGCGACTTGCTGGCGGTCATTGCCGAAAAGCCCGACGACTTCTACACCCGCGAAGGCGACGATTTACACTGCGAAATCAAGGTGCCGGTCCACAAGCTGGTCCTTGGCGGTACGCAACGAATTCCGACGCTGGACGGTGGCGAAGTGAAGATCAAGATTGCGGCCGGCACTCAGGCCGGAAGCATCTTGCGCCTGCGCGAACAGGGCCTGTACCCGCTGAACAAGCGCGGCGACCGTGGAAGCCTCTACGTGAACATCGGCGTGGAAATCCCGAAGGATTTGAGCCGCGAAGAGAAGGAACTCTACCAGAAACTCGCGGAACTCAGGCACGACAAGGAAACCGCGCAGGAAGAAAGCTTCCTCGAGAAGATGAAGAATCTGTTTAAGTAGACGAAAGAATTCCCCCGGCATTTGCGTGTCGGGGGTGTTTTTTACCCATTGACAAACACTTTTTTATTATATATATTAAAAAGTGTTAATGAGGGTGCAAAATGCTTTTGGAATTCTTGAAATCAAAATTTGGGCCGGGAAAACCTATTTTCACCGAAGATGCCGAACCGCTCGGGCTTTCGGCTGGTAATCTGCGTCAGCAATTCAAGAAACTGGTCGATGCGGGCGAACTTTCGCGGTTTGAACCGGGGGTCTATTTTTTGCCGGACCCCAACCACGAATACTACCCCATATCGTCGAACATGGTGGCCGAGTATAAGTATATCACCGATGGCGATGAAATTTACGGTTATTATTCCGGTTACACCTTCGCTAACCAGTTGGGATTGTGTCTGCAGGTGCCGTATAAGGCAGAAATCGTAACTAATAATTCAACAGCTATCGCCCGTGAGGTTAAAGTTGGACACACTCCATACTACATTCGTCGCGCCAAGATTGCCGTCACCAAGGAAAACCGCAACGTACTCCAACTTTTAGACTTGCTTAAAGATGTTGAAGAATATACGGACTACTGCTGCGAGGAAGAAGCCCCCGACATCATCCGCAAGCATATCCTGCGCAACAAGATTCTCCGTGCCGACGTAGATAAATACATTGAGAACTTTCCTCTAAAAACGTATAAGTATATCTACGACCTGAGGCTTTACGATGTACTTGCATGAAGACAAATCCCTTTTCAAAAAAATAATTCAAGATGTTAGTGATTCCTTAAATATCTTGGATGCCGTTGTTGAAAAGGACTACTACGTTTCCCTTATTCTTAAAGAGATTGCAGCCTCGTCGGACAAGGCCGTTTTCAAGGGCGGCACTTCGCTTTCCAAGGCATTGAAGGTCATCAACCGTTTCTCGGAAGATATCGACATTTCCTTTTCGGAGCATATCGGGGCATCGCGTCGAAAGAAACTCAAATACAACATAATCGCCCCCATCGCCGACAAATTGGGCCTTGTCATTACTAATTTTGACAAAACGCAAAGCGACCGCGACATAAACAACTACATATTCGAATACAGGCCGCTTTGCAAATCCAACGCACATATCGTCCCCGCTGTCAAGGTTGAAACAAGCCTTGTCACGGCAGTGTTTCCGTTCAAAGCGATGCCAATAGGGAACTACATCGCAGATTACGCAAAAGATATTTCTTTGCGCGATTACGGACTGGAACCGTTCATGATGAACGTTCAGGCTTTGGAGCGAACTTTAATTGACAAGATATTCGCTATCTGCGACTATTATCTAACCCAAAAGTCCCGCCGTCTATCGCGACACATTTACGATATTCACAAGATACTTCCGCTAGTTAAATTCGACGAGCATTTCAAAGAACTTCTTGAGAAAGTTCGCGAAATTCGCTGTTCATTAGACATCTGTCCTTCGGCAAAACCAGGGATAAACATCAATCAGCTTTTGAAAGAAGTCTGCGAAAAAAACTTTTTCAAGCAGGACTACGAAGGTGTGACGCGGTTCTTTATTTTCGACAACACCAAATACAAGGACACGATAGCCTCCTTGCAGAAAATCATCGACCTAGGTGTTTTTGCGTAAGAATCGGATTTCGTCCGAGAATTCTTTTAAAAGTGACATTTTCTAGATTCTGGGGTGTTTAACAAGGGAAAGTTTTATAGAAGAACGTTTCTTTTGGATGGAGACACAATGAGAAAAGTGGTCATTTTGAATGCAAGCCCGCGCAAAGACGGAAACATCAGCCAGATGTTAAATATCATAGGTGATACCCTGTTTGAAAAGGGCACCGAGGTAACAATCATTGATGTCTGCAAGTTGGAATTTCGCCCGTGCATTGGCTGCATGAAATGTCGCAGCACTCACGATTGCGTGATGCCGGAGGACGATGCGAAGCGGATTTTGCGCCTGGTGCAAGAATGTGATGGCCTAGTGGTCGGTTCGCCTTGCTACTGGGGCAACATGACGGGGCAACTCAAAATGCTTTTCGACCGCTGGGTTTACGGCATGATGGACCACAGCGAACGCGGTTACCCGATTCCATTGTTAAAAGGGAAAAAGGCCGTTATCGTTACCACATGTTCTACGGCATGGCCGTTTAACATCTTGTTCAAGCAATCAGCAGGAACCGTCCGCGCCCTGAAAGAAGTGCTTTGCTGGAGCGGCTTCAAGATTGCAGGCGTGATTCAAAAAGGCGGAACCCATAAGCGAAATGGCCTTACGCCCAAAGAAATTGCCAAATGCAAGAAGATTGCCTTGTCACTTGGTTCGCATTAAAGGCGTGAAAACGCAATTGGATTAAATTATCGGAAAGCTTTCACGATATTCCTTGATGATTTCCGGATGCGTCTTGGCGTATTCAAAGATTTTATCGCCGAGACCGTTTTTTACGAGATTGACGAGAGCCTGGCTCGGAACCGCACCGATGCTCGGGCATGTAGGCGTGAGCGCGATGACGAGTTTTCCGTCTTTATTCATGATGCGCAGTGGCCAAATGGAGCAGTCGAAGGGCTTGTCTTCGGGCTTTAAAATGCAGCCTTTTTGCGGGTTCAGGAAAGTGCAGGGCACTTCTTCTTCGGGATCGGCGGTTTTGTATCCGCCAAGAACAATTTGACCGTCGCGGAACTCCCCCACCACACCGTATTCGTTGGGCTTGCTGAGTTTTTCGGCGACTTCAGGCGGGAAAAGCGGCGTTTCCCAGAGACTCTGCCTGCGGAAAGAGCAGCAGAACTTGCAGGCGGCACAGGATTGTTTGGAGAGGATGGTAGAAAGCATGATTACTCCGGACTGGATCCTTCGACTTCGCGCTGCGCGCTTCGCTCAGGATGACAAGTAAGGTCGCGGGGATGACTTGATAAGGTTTCGCCGTCTACGACCGCATGCGTCTTGTCTAATATAGTTTGCGGGTAGTACGAGAGTTTGGCCTTGCGGAGGCCTTCGATGTTGATATCCTCTTCGCGGTTGATCAAATGAGCTCCCGTAGCCCAGAGCTTTTCGGCGAACAATTTGTTTATAATCGCATATCCGCCATTCACGGCATATTCGTCGATGACCTTTTCAAAATGCGTGTCCCAGACGCCGGGCAAAATTTCTGAAGCCATCGTCATGCCGGCCGGAATTCCTCCAATATAGAGCACCGCCCCTTTCATGCCGAGAGCATCAAAGTTTTCGAGTGCCTCGCGGATAGCGCAGTATTCCGAGAGCCTAGATTTCTCATCTTCGGAGCGTTCTGCCCAGGCGGCTTCGCGGCATTCGCAGGTGCATTCACAGTCGGTGTCGCTGGATTCGCCCAAGGTTTCGATGTTGAGCCAGCTTTTTTCGACCGCAAGCGCGTCTGCAAAATTCTCCGGCGTAAGCGGGCGGATTTCGTAGTCCGAATAAGTCCTGTTAAAACGCGAGATATGGTTGCGCTTTTTGCGGTACTGGTTTCCGGCCAAGGTGGCAAGACCTTCGGCAGAATAGATATAGTCGCTGTCGCCGCGGTTTTCTTCGAAACGGAGTAGAGGCTCGGCGCTGTCCGCCCCAGCTGTCTTAAAATATTCCCGCAAAATCTGTGCCCGCGGCTCGTCGACCAGGCAAAATTCCAGCGGACGGCCCGATTTGTGGGCATCTTCGACAATACGTGCGAGAGCTGCTTGCGGCTCCCCCGACCCGAGCGGGAAAGCATAGCCCCTGCGACTCCCCTGCCCGTTGTAATAGCGGAAGAGGAACCCCTCTTGCAAAGCGATTTGCGTTCCGTACTTTTGGCGCAGTAGATAGATATTCGCGAAGCTCGCGTCACTGCCGCTATAACCCGAATCGGCCACGGCCTTTGTCGCCGCAGCCCGGTCAGAAAGTTCTGGAGTCTTAAAGTTTATCATCTACTAGAAAATACAATTTTTCTTGTCACAAGTAACTAATTTTTTGCACCTTGTGAATACAGCGGTAAACAGTAACTTTTATTCTGCGTCGCGCTGGAGTTGCGGGATTATTTGTGCGGACCATTCCTCGAAATCACCGGCTTCAATGTGGTCGCGGGCCTGTTGCATCAAGTGCAAATAGAAATGCAGGTTGTGGATGGTCGAAAGTGTCCAGCCGAGGGGTTCCTTGCTCTTGAATAGGTGGCGCAGGTAGGAGCGGCTGTAGTTGCGGCAGCAGTAGCAGTCGCATTCCGGGTCGAGCGGCGCATCGTGCTGGTGCGCGAACTTGGCATTCTTGTAACGGAGCACTCCCCTGCTGGTGTAAACGAGGCCGTCTTGGGCGTTTTTCGCGGGCAAAATACAGTCGAACATGTCGACCCCGCGGGCAATAAGCGAAAGCAGGTTCCAAGGAGTACCCACCCCCATCACGTAGCGGGCGCGGTCTTCGGGCAAATAGTTTGTACAGAAATCCGCAATTTCGTACATAGTTTCTACGGGTTCGCCTACGGAAAGGCCGCCCATCGCGTAGCCGTCGGGAGCGAGTTCCTTGAGCGCTTCGATGGATTTTTTGCGGAGTTTCTTGTGCATGCCGCCCTGCACTATCCCGAAAAAGAATTGCGGGTAGCCGTGGAGTGGCGGGTTTTCGGCGAGCCAATCCATAGCGCGGCGGGTCCATTTGAGCGTCAGGTCCAGCGAGTGCGAAGCCTCTTCGACGGTGCTCGGGTAAGGCGTGCATTCGTCAAAAGCCATGATGATGTCGGCGCCGATTTCGCGCTGGGCCTGCATCACGGATTCGGGCGTGAACTTGTGGCGGCAGCCGTCCAACAAGCTCTTGAATTCCACGCCGTCTTCGGTAATGTGGCGAAAATCCTTGAGGCTCCAGACCTGGAATCCGCCGCTGTCGGTGAGCATGGGGCCGTTCCAGCCCATGAACTTTTGCACGCCGCCCGCTTCGGCAATGAGCTTGGTGCCTGGGCGCAGGTACAGGTGGTACGTATTCGCGAGAATGATTTGCGCCTGCATTTCGCGGAGGTCCCGCGACGAAAGCCCCTTCACGCTCGCAAGAGTGCCCACCGGCATAAAAATCGGAGTTTCGATGGTACCATGCGCCGTATGGAGGCGACCACGGCGGGCCTTGCTGCGCGGCGACTTTGCCAAAAGTTCGAAGGGGTTCTGATTCACAAAAACAAATGTAGTAATATTGGCTTTAACACTTTTGCATACTTCATATATTAGTTCGGCAAGTCCGCATTGCATGACAAGCGCATTTTTGCTACATTTACCGCGTTCAAAATTATAAACCAAGGATTAACAATGAGCAAGAATTACAAGATTGCAGTGCTTCCGGGCGACGGTATCGGCCCCGAAGTGATGAAAGAAGCTGTCCGCGTGCTGGACGTGGTTTCCAAGAAGTTCGGTTTCGACGTGAACGCCGAATGGGCAAACGTCGGTGGTGCAGCATACGACGAAAGCGGTTCTCCGCTTCCGGAAAGCACCCTCAAGCTCGGTGAAGCTTCTGACTGTATTCTTTTCGGTTCCGTGGGTGGCCCGAAGTGGGAACACCTCCCCCCGAACCTGCAGCCGGAACGCGGTGCACTCCTCCCGCTCCGCAAGCACTTCAAGCTTTTCTGCAACCTCCGCCCGGCCCGCGTCTACAAGGAACTTGCTGGTGCATGCCCGCTCCGTGCCGACATCGTGGGCGACGGTTTCAACATCCTCACCGTCCGCGAACTGACGGGTGACGTTTACTTTGGCCAGCCGAAGGGCCGCGAAGGCGTTCCGGGCTCCAAGGAAGAAATCGGTTTTGACACCATGAAGTACAGCCGCTACGAAGTCGAACGCATTGCCCGCTTCGCTTTCGATGCCGCCATGCTCCGCAACAAGAAGGTTGCCAGCATCGACAAGGCCAACGTGCTCACCACCAGCGTTCTCTGGCGCGAAGTCGTGAACGAAGTCATCAAGGACTATCCGGAACTCTCTCTCGAACACCTCTACGTCGATAACGCCGCCATGCAGCTCCTGAAGCGCCCGCGCGAATTCGACGTGCTGCTCTGCCCGAACCTCTTCGGCGACATCCTCACCGACGAATGCGCCATGCTCACCGGTTCCATGGGTCTCCTCCCGTCCGCTTCTATCGCCGAAGGCTCCTTCGGTCTCTACGAACCGGCCGGTGGTTCTGCTCCGGACATCGCAGGCAAGGGTATTGCTAACCCGCTCGCCCAGATCCTCTCCGTGGCCCTCATGCTCCGCTACACCTTCAAGGAAGAAGAAGCAGCCAAGGCTATCGAAGCTGCCTGCGAAAAGGTCATCGCTCAGGGCTTCCGTACTGGCGACATCTACCAGGAAGGCTGCACCAAGGTCGGTACAGTTGGAATGGGAGATGCGATCATTAAGGCTTTGGGTTAATCTCAAGCAAACACACTTAAATGAACGCCCCGCAAGGGGCGTTTTCTAAATACAAAGCTCTAATTAAACCATGCTCAATACAACTCTCTGTTACATAGAACAAGACGGCAAGTACTTGCTGCTCCACCGCGTCAAGAAGAAAAACGACATCAACAAGGACAAGTGGATCGGCATTGGCGGCAAGTTCGAGGAATGGGAATCTCCCGAGGACTGTATCAAGCGCGAGGCTCTCGAAGAAACGGGCCTCACGCTGATTCGCCCTAAGTACAGAGGGATTGTCACCTTCATTAGCGACGGCATGGACCAGACCGAGTTCATGCACCTGTTCACGGCGACTGAATTCACTGGCACTCTCAAGGAATGCGACGAGGGCACGCTCGAATGGATCCCCAAGGAAGATGTGGCCAAACTCCCCCACTGGGACGGCGACTTAATATTCCTGGCGCTTCTCGAACGTGGCGAACCATTTTTCTCGCTCAAACTTACATACAAAGGAAATTCGCTCACCCAAGCCCTGCTGAACGATGAGCCAGTCATCCTTGAAAGTTTTTTAAAACATTTTTGCAAGTGATATTTCTCACACTCTGCATTGCGATTCGTGTAAAAGGCAAGGAATTAAATTGCGCTTTTCAGCGCAATTTCAACAACAATAACTAAATAAGTGTAAATATTTTTATATTTTTTACAAAAAAGTTTATTCCAATTAAGATTTTATTTTCTATCTTATTGGTTACTCCAAACCAACCCCTAGCAGAGTGCATGGCAAACCGTGCACTCTGCGTTTTTATTTACCATTTAGCAAGGGCAGCCCTGACTATTATCGGCTCTGCGTTAGCAGTTACCATTTAGCTAGGGCAGCCCTGACTATTATCGGCTCTGCGCAAGCAGTTACCATTTAGCCAGGGCGTTGGTAATAATGAGGTCTTGAAGTTTTTCGATGGCGCGGGTCTGACCGTGACGGTCTTCAGTTTCATTCGCCTGCACATCGTAAGTGCCTTCGGCACTCAGCGACTTGGATTCGTAAATAACACGTTCCTTTACGTTGTCGTAAAACTTGACACTTACGCGAATCGTTACGCGATAGGTTTCCACGTCGCTGGAACTGTTATAGTTTTCCGGCTTATTCGTATAGCTCAAGAGAGTCATTTCGAAATCAGCATTGGCATTGTCGTTGACGACACGCACACCGCCCGCATTCTTTCGGAACATTTCGAGCACCCCGGCGCGGATGTTGTTGGCCAGCACCGGGTCAAGCGTCTTGTCTTCGACTTCGTGAATCTTGACCGTCTTGATATGGCTTGGGAGCGTCGATGCCGTAAAGCTATAGCAACCACTCAAAAGCCCTACACACAGGGCTGCCGCTACAAAACAAAGTAAACGAGACATATACCTAGAAAACATACCTCAAATTTAAAAAAAACACACCCAGAGGGAGTGTCCTTAAAGCAACAAATCTGTTAATTCCTAGAGCGATGTCTTGAAAGTCCTAGATGACCATCTGGTTGATAATCTGCACCACCCATTTAGTATCATTTAATACGCACTCTATTTTTTCCGCTTTTTTAATTCTGAAATCCGAACTCCGAATTCCGAATTAACTATCTTTAACCCGTAAAATTTTTATCATCCGAGGCATAAAATGCTTGACATCAAAAAAATCCGTGAAAATCCGGAATACTACATTGCTGAAACCGAAAAGAAATATACGACCGTAAGCCTTCGTGACGTGCTGGCAGTCGATAACGAACGCCGCCCACTCCTCACCGAAGTCGAACGCCTCAAGAGCGAACGCAACGCCCAGTCCAAGAAGATTGGCGAACTCAAGAAGAAGGGCGAAAACGCCGACGAAGCTCAGGCCGCTACGCGCGAACTCGGCAACAAGATCGACGAACTCGACAAGAAGCTCAAGGAACTCGACTACAAGCAGACCGAAATGCTCATGCACGTGCCGAACATCGCTCCGCGTTCTCCGGAAGGCAAGGACAGCTCGGATAACGTTGTTGAAAAAGACGGTCCGATTCCGGCCGACTACTACACCAAGAACGACGACTTCGCCCGCGTTGACCACAAGACTTTGGGCGAACGCCTCGGCATTTTTGACTTCGAACGCGGCGCCAAGATTTCCGGTTCCGGCTTCCCGGTCTACCGCGGTCTCGGCTCTCGTCTCGAACGCGCTCTCATTCAGTTCTTCCTCGACGAACACCAGAAGGCTGGCTTCGAAGAATTCACTCCTCCGTACCTGGTGACCCGCAACACCATGCGCGGCACGGGCCAGCTCCCGAAGTTCGAAGAAGACATGTACCGCTGCGACAAGGACGACGACCTGTTCCTCATCCCGACTGCAGAAGTGCCGCTGACCAACCTCTACTCCGGCGAAGTGATTCCGGAATCTGAACTCCCGAAGCGCATCTGCGCCTACTCCGCCTGCTTCCGCCGCGAAGCCGGTTCCTACGGCAAGGACACCCGCGGTCTTCTCCGCTTACACCAGTTCAACAAGGTCGAAATGGTCTACTTCGCCCATCCGGAACACAGCTACGAAGACCACGAAGAACTCACCCGCTTCGGCGAAAAGCTCCTCGAAAAGCTCGGCCTCCCCTACCACCGCTTGGCCCTCTGCAAGGGCGACCTCGGTTTCGGTGCCGCCAAGTGCTATGACCTCGAAGTCTACGCCCCGGTGGAAAAGAAGTGGCTCGAAGTGAGCTCCTGCTCGAACTTCGAAGACTACCAGGCACGCCGCGCCAACATCAAGACGAAGATTAACGGCAAGAACGTCTACGTCCACACGCTGAACGGTTCTGGCCTTGCCACTCCGCGCGTGATGGTCGGCATCTGCGACAACTACCAGCAGAAGGACGGCTCGCTGTTGATTCCTGAAGTGTTGAGGCCGTATATGAATGGGCTTGAGAAGATCGAACCTAAAAAGTAATGAGACTAGGGAGGGCTCGCCCTCCCTAACCCCCTCCCGGGCTTCGGCAAATTGAGTTTGTCTTGCGCATACGCATTGCGTATGCGTTTTATTTATTTTTTTCTTAAAATCTTTGCTTTTATTTCCCATCAAACTTGTTACTTTTTTTATATTTCAGTCCAATTTAAACACCTCTCATGGAGAATCCATAATGAACATTAAGTTGCTTACCCTCGCTACCGCCGTTGCCGTTTCCGCAGCTGTCGCTCAGGACTACGACGACGAGTACGAAGAATCCACTTCCACCGAAGCTTCCACTGAAGCCACCCAGGAAGAATCTGAACCGGAACCGGCTCCCGTTGCTACCGCTCCTCAAGTCGCACCGCAGCCGATGCCCGTTTACCAGGAACCGGCACCCGCAGAACAGCCTGCTGCAGCTCCGGCACAGGGCGGCCTGAACGTTCTCCACGGCAATGCCTACAACATGGTCGGCAACGAAGCTGCCGCCTCCACCATCGGTGGCGACATGAACGCCGTCTACAAGATGAACGGCCGCAAGCTGATCTACGTTGAACCCTCCGACAAGTACGGTGCCTTGGCTCTCGGTAGTGGTTCGATGACCTACCTCCTCGCCTTCGACAACAGCGAAGATCTCGGCATGCTCACCGCCGGTATCGCTATGAAGAGCTTCGGTATCGCTTTGGACGTCGCTCTCGATAAGGAATGGCGCTCTCACGAAGTGAATACCGCCAACAACAAGAACACCAACGACCGTCGTACCACCGGTCAGGGTGATATCATCCAGCTCCGTCTCGGCGCCCTCCTCGGCGGCGTGGATCTCACGGCCCAGCTCTATTGGCTGACCTACCAGGACGAAACAGATACCGAAACCGATAACGGCGTTAAGGTTGAACATGACGAAGACTACTGGACTCTCGGTGGTAACCTCGCCATCTCCAACGGCCCGTCCGCAAAGAACCTCGCATGGTCTTTCGGTGCACAGTTCTACCGTCATACCGACTGGCAGAAGGATTCCCAGGGTAACCAGAGCCGCGAAGTTACTGGTGAAAACGCCTACATCCACATCCAGCCGTTCTTCAATCTCGGTACGCCGGTCTTCCAGAGCGAAAATGCAAACGTGTTTGTCGGTTTGAACACCTTCGTTCCGGTCCGCATCTATGATGAAATCGAAGAAGGCGAAGGCAACGCAACGACCACGAACAACCGTATGTCCTTCGGTCTCTACACCAGCCCGAACATCTTGGGTGAAATGGCCGTTAACGAAAACTGGATTGTTTTCGCCGGTGCCACCTACCTCTGGAACGTGTTTAGCCGCAGCAGCACCGAAAAGGAAACCAGCCTCACCAAGACCACGGACGACACCTCCATCATCACGATGCACACCTATGCCACTCAGGCTAACGCAGGTGTCCGCTTCCAGTACAGCCACCTCATCGTCGAAGCTTCTATCGCTAACGACCTGGGTAGCGATGCTTGGGCAGGCCTCGTCGGTAACCTCGGCGTGTTCTTCACGTTCTAATTCATCAGAGGTGACTTATGAACAGTGTAATCAAATTCGCCATGGCTGCGAGCGCACTCGCCCTGGTCGCTTGCTCCGGCAAGGGATCAGCAGACGCCACGCTTGACGGCCAGGAATTCTTTAAGGACGATTCGCCCGTTTACTGCCAGGCAACCTATAACGGAGAACTCATGGCATGCGGTCAGGTGTCTGCAAACAAATGCGGCGGCGACGGCGATGGCGATAAGGTCGATTATTCTATAGCAACGTCATGTCCTTCGGGATACCGCGACAAATGCTCCGTTGATCACGAAACGATCTATGTCTACAATGATCATGTGAGCTGTGACGACTTCGTATCCGACGATGACGAAGACTATGGTTACGATAGCGATTACAGATACGACGATGACGACGATGAAGATGATAATTGGGATAGCGGCGACAATGATGTAACCCCTATATCCAATTCGGGATCCATCGGCAGCATCTGTGACAACTACACTCAGATTTGTTCGGGCGTCTATGGATGCTTCGACGATGGCGAAGTGTATTCCTGCACATCTAGCAGCTGTACCAAGCTCAGCGAAGATGATGCAACGTCCGCTTGCGGATTCGAGTACTAAAAATCGCAACATCTAAATAAACAAGAGCGGACCGAAGGGTTTTCCTTCGGTTCGTTTTTTTTAAAGATGCATCAATAATCTTATTTTATTGCTATTTTTGAATCATGGTCTTAAATATCATTTGGCTCGTATTTTTCTTTGGCGCCTTTGTCGCCTGCATGGTTCAATGGATCGCCTTCGGCGATTCCGGCATTTTCAACAAGGCGATCCTCGGCGCATTCGACATGTCTAAAACCGCTTTCGAAATTGCCATCGGCCTCACAGGTATTCTGTCGCTTTGGCTCGGCATTATGAAAATCGGCGAAAAGGCGGGAGCCGTGCAGATTCTCGCTAAAATCGTGCAGCCGCTGTTCAGCAGGCTCTTCCCCGAAATTCCGAAGGGACACCCCGTCACCGGCACCATCATGATGAACGTGAGTGCAAACATGCTGGGCCTTGACAACGCCGCAACCCCCATGGGCCTCAAGGCGATGAAGGAACTGCAGGAGCTGAACCCCAACGAAGACAAGACGGTCGCCAGCAATTCGCAAATCATGTTCCTGGTGCTGAACGCAAGCGGACTTACCCTGATTCCCGTAAGCATCATGACCTACCGTGCGCAGATGGGCGCCGCTAATCCGAGCGATGTGTTCCTGCCTATCCTACTTTCTACGTTCTTCAGCACCATCGCAGGTATTGTTTCAATCAGCTTTTTCCAGAAGGTCAAGCTGAAAGACCCGGTAACGGTTCTTTGGCTCGGCGGTCTTACAGCCGCAGTCATGGGACTTATGTTCTACTTCAGCCATCTCACTGCAGAAGCGATTGGAACCACAAGCCTCTTCATTAGCGGACTTGCACTATTTGCCGTTATTGTCGTATTCCTCGGCCTCGCTGTCTACAAGAAGGTGCAGGCTTACGAAGCCTTTGTCGAAGGCGCAAAGGACGGATTCCATACCGCCGTGATGATTATTCCGAACCTGGTCGCCATCCTCGTTGGCGTTGCCGTATTCCGTGCCAGCGGAGCAATGGATTTGCTGCTGAACGGAGTTTCCTGGGTGCTTGGTTTGTTCGGAGCAGGTAACGACGTGGTCCCTGCCCTCCCCACTGCACTCATGAAGCCCTTAAGCGGAGGAGGAGCCCGAGGCATGATGATCGATGCGATGAAGACCTTCGGTCCCGACAGTTTCGCAGGCCGCCTCAGCTGCATGTTCCAGGGAGCAACCGATACGACCTTCTACATCATCGCGGTCTATTTCGGTTCTGTCGGAATTAAGAAAACGCGCCACGCCATCACGTGTGCGCTCATCTCCGATGCTGTCGGAATCCTTTCGGCAATAGCGATTGCCTACCTGTTCTTCCCGCCGACTGCCTAATCAAACGGCTTAAGTCAAACGCTTAAGTCGCCTGCGCGATCAGCAGTCCAAGATAACCAAAATATACAGCTAAAAGAATGGCACCGGCGATACGGTTCAATCGACCGTCGCCTTTACGCCTATAGCCAAGAACAATCAAGGCAACGGTCAAAGCAATCATCAAAGGCATATCACGATAAGTGACCGCCTCTTCAATTTCCTGCATCGGAGAAATGGTCGCCGCAAGGCCAACAACGGCAAGCGTATTGAACAGGTTCGAGCCAATGATATTGCCAAGCGCAAGGTCGTTCTCTCCCCTACGGGCAGCGGCAATAGAGCTAGCCAATTCCGGAAGAGATGTTCCAACGGCAACAATCGTCAAGCCAATCAGAAGGTCGCTCACGCCAAGCGTACGGGCTATTTCAACAGCACCCCAAACAAGGGCTCGAGAACTCACGACAAGCAACACAAGACCAAGAACTAACCAAAAGACAGATTTTCCGAGAGACACCTTTTTCGCTTCGGCAGAATCAGCATACCCCGACAGGCTCTCGGATTTTTCCAACTTGGCTTTTTTCAGTTCGCGATGAATGCTGTAAGCCATTGCGGCTGCAAAAACAGCAAGCAACAGAATGCCGTTCCAACGAGCGACGTTTCCATCCCAAACGAGGATAATCGAAAGAACTGAAACCGCGAGCAGAATCGGCAAGTCTCCGCGAAGCACGGATCGCTGCATCAAGATTGGAGAAATCAGTGCGGTCGCCCCCAAAATCAGCGCAATGTTTGCAATGTTGCTTCCATAAGCGTTTCCAAGCGCAAGCTCAGGATTTCCCTGGGCCGCCGAGATGGCAGACACCGTAAGCTCCGGAGCAGATGTTCCGAAACCAACAATAACCATACCAATAAGGAGCGTGGACATGCCGCAGAATTCAGCAACACCTACAGCACCATCCACAAACTTGTCCGCACTCCAGACGAGGACGGCCAAACCAACAATTACAGCAACAATAGCAAGTATCATAGACTAGAACGGATAGAGAGTGATACCCACGTTAAACGAGGACGCATCCAGGTTCAAGTTCGTATACTTCAGATGACCGTTATAAAGATCGGACATACCAAGCTTGGCATCAATATCAAGCGAGATATACTGGTTGGCCATAATCGAGAAACCGAAAACAAAGGACCAGTCCAATGCATTGCGGTAATCATCCATCAAGTCAACCCGTTCAGAGTAGCGGTTGCTGTAGCGGTCCGTATATGTAACCTTCAGCTTGTCATAAAGAGGAACACCGAGTTCGACACCGAGATCGAAAAGCAAGCTAGAAGATGGAGCCTTGAAGGAGAACAGGACCGGGATATCGATCATCTTCTGCCTAAACTCGAAATTCGTCGGCACATCGTTAATGCGGTAGGACTCGCTCGCCTTGGTCTGCTCGTACAAGGCACCGAGCTTAATGCCCATCGTATATTCGCTCAGGGGAATCAAAGCAACGAGACCCGCTTTCCAGTTCATGCCGGTATAGCGGTCGCTATCCCAGTCGTTACCGGAAATCTGATAGGCACCGACAGAGGCGTGTGCACCGATCTTGAACTTCATCGGCTTCAGTCCCATCAGGTTATCCATCGTCACGGTGTCCTTGCCTTCGCGCTCGGCGACATAAACCGTACGGACGGGAACACCGTCTTCGCGAGTGTAGACCGTTTCGTAATAGACCACATTCTTCGCATCGCGGAAACGTTCAACAGCCTGGGGATCCTTGTCAGCACCGCGAACAGCCTTCGGGGCCACGACAACGGCGGGTTCCTGCACCGGTTCCGCAGGTGCGGCCGTCACGACATCGGAGCTAGAACTGACCGGAGCGGCTTCAGCGGCATCGGCACCACGGACAGCCACGGGAGCAGCTTCTTCGGGAGCGGCTTCAACGGCAGCAGGAGCTGCTGGGGCCGCCTGTTCTGCGACAGTTTCTGCCGCGGGAGCAGCAGGTTCAGCAGCAGGTGCCGTAGCGGAATCAACCGGAGCCTGCGCAAAAGACATCGCCGTCATGGCGACTACAGCGAGAAAACCTTTAATTGTACGATTCATAGAATCCTCCACTTATACATCTGTATTATAGCATTTTTTAGCTAAAAAAGCAATTTAAGGCCTCAAAAAATGACCAGATGCCACAAAAAGCGGATAGAAAACAAAAAATACTTTTTCTACTTTGACTTTTATGAACTATTGCCCCCACTGCCATTCCCCACTCAAGGAAAACGCCACCTTCTGCCCGCACTGCGGAAGCGACAAGGATACCGGCTGGAGCGAAGGGGCGGAATTTACCGACCTCGAAACTCCAGACTACGACGAAATCGTCGAAAATGAATTCGGGACAGATGAATTCGGAAACAAGAAGAAAAAGGCGAACCCGATCGCCATCGTAGCGGCAATCATCGTCGCCCTAGCATTTATTGCGGCAATGGTACTACACTAACCGAGAGTCTTTTCCAGGGAATCCAGGATTTCGGCGGCCTCGCTGAAATCGTAATCTTCAAGCAGTTCCTTCAGCTTGCGCAGAAGAACTTCTTGACTCTTTTCAAAGGCAATCCCGTCTATACCGTCCAAGATTCGCTTGCACTGGGTCGAAGAACAGGTATCCACCGCATCCTTCAAGGCGACAACCGCTTCACGCAACTTCTTTTCTGCATCGGGATCATCCTCTTTCTGGACAGGCTCGTTCTGTTCCGTCACGATATCCGTCAGAACGATATTCAGTTCGTCGACAAGTTCACGCAGGTTTTCTTCGAAAACATTGTAATCGCTGAAATTGCACTGTTTCTGTTCAAGGTCCGCTTCAAGCGTCGCCGCAAGGTTCTGGACATGGCTTGCTCCGATTGTTCCGCAAAGACCCTTAATCGTATGCACGATACGGGTTGCCTCTTCGTAATGGAACTGCTCGATGAGAGAGCGGAGATTGAAGGAATTTCCACCATAATCGCGTACAAAGCCCTGCAAAATCTTGAGGAACATGTTGCGGTTATTGTTGACATGGTAAAGGCCCGATTCCGCGTCAAAATTCTTGACCTTCTGGAAATGCGAAATAAAGTCCTTGTCGTCCTGCGAGATATCGGCTTCGTCGTCCTTTGCGGCCCCCTGCGTTTCGGCGGCAACCGGCAAGAACTTTGCCAATTCCTCGTATAGAATCGTCGGATCGATTGGCTTCACGATATGCGCATTCATCCCTGCATCAAGGCATTCCTCGGTATCCTTCTTGAAGGCACGGGCACTCATGGCGAGGATCGGCACCTGCTTGAAGTATTCGTCCTCGCGGGCACGAATTTCGCGGGTCGCCGTAAGACCATCCATAATGGGCATCTGGATATCCATCAGCACCAAGTTGAAGGCATCCTTCTTGAGCATTTCCAAGGCTTCCTTACCGTTGTTTGCAATCATCGTGGTAAGGCCGACACTGTTCAGCAAGGACACCGCCAGTTCCTGGTTCATCTGGTTATCTTCGACCAGAAGAATCTTGGCTTCCTTGAAGTAGATTTTACCCTTTTCTTTCTTGACCGCCTTCTGGTACGTGAGCGGATAACCGAAAGCTTCCTGCATGGCGCTCAACATGGAACACATCTGCAGCGGCTTAGAGACAAACGCATTGAACCCGAGTCCTTCGGCCGTCGAAAGTTCACTTTCGTCAAAATGGATCGGATGCATCAAAATCTTGGGAATCGACTTCATCGAATCGCTCAGGCCATGCACAAAGTCAAAACCGTTCAAGATAGGCATACTGTAATCCACTAGGAACAGATCGTACGGATCCTCGTTGGCTTCTTCATGAGCCTGGATCAGCTCCAGAGCCTCGTCAACGGAACAGGCTTCCTCGACAACGCATTGCAGACGCGTCAGGTAATGGCGAAGAACCGTCCTCAAGTTCGCACAGTCATCGATCAGCAAGATATTCTTGTTGCGCAAGCGATCTTCATTCTTCCACTTCGGCTCGCCCGCCTGCGATGCGACCGGCAGAGAAATCGTAAAGAAGAACTGGGAGCCTTCACCCGAAACACTCGTCACCTGCAACTGGCCACCCATCAGTTCCACCAGGGACTTCGAAATCACAAGTCCAAGTCCCGTGCCGCCATACTTACGCGTCGTAGAACCGTCCGCCTGCGTAAAGGCGTTGAACAGGCGCGAAAGCTGCTCGGGAGTCATGCCAATTCCTGTATCTTTGACGCAGAAATACAGCTTGACCGTATTGTTCACCTGCTGCAAGAGCTTGACACTCAAAGTAATGTCGCCCTTTTCGGTAAACTTGGTCGCATTGTTAATCAGGTTCGTGAAAATCTGCGAAAGACGGAGCGGGTCACCCATCAAGATTTCTGGAATATCCGGATCTACATCCACAATCAGTTCAATCGGGCGGCCTGCAATACGAACTTCCGCAAGCGCCGCCACCTCGCCGATGACATCCTGCAAAACGAGTTGCGTAATTTCAAGATCCTGCTTTTTAGCCTCAATCTTCGAGAAGTCAAGAATATTATTGATGATGCCGAGCAAGGATTTTGCCGCATGACTAATGCGATCCACAAAACCGCGCTGGTGATTGTCCAGGTTCGTTTCCGAAATCAGGTGCGCCATACCGATAATGGCGTTCATCGGCGTACGGATTTCATGACTCATGTTCGCGAGGAATTCGCTCTTCGCCTGGGTTGCCTGTTCGGCAATTTCACGGGCCGCTACCACTTCCGAAATATCGATCATCGAAAGCATGTAGCCGACAACAGTTTCCTGCGTCTTCAGGGTACAGCCTTCGCCACGGAACCACGTTTCCGAAGAACCATCCTCGGGCTTCAACATAAAGGAATCTTTCCAGACTTCGTCCTTCTTGAACGATTCGATCATCGACGTGATAATCGGCTCGGGAAGTCCCATTTCGGTAAGTTCGTTAATTGAAAGACCGACAAACGAACGCCATTCCTTATTCAAGAATTCCGCAAGTTGTCTCGACATGTACTTGACATGCATATTCTTGTCAAAGATAATCAGAATCGAGTGGTCGCCCGAAAGCATAATCGTATCCAGGATAGTATCCTTCTGGATTCCGCTCGTTTCATCGGTCACCATGATCATGAATCTTGTCGCACCGTTATCCTCGACAAGCACTTGGAATGACATGCCCCACCAAGCCACTTCCCCGTCGGAATTCTGAACACGCTCGATTGTCTTGCGTTCACTGGCGAGCATCTGGCCGCCCATGGCGACTCGACGCGCAAACTTTTCAAAGGTTTCAGACTTGAAATACTTAAACAGACTTTCGTCCTTCATGTCCTCGCCGCCGTTCAAGAAATCGACCACATAGGCGCTCGCATGAAGAATGTCAAAATTCTCGTTAGTCAGGATAATCGTGAAGTTGTCGCCCTTCCACAAAAGTGTATCGAACAAGGTACTGGAATTCACACTATCGTTCAGGTCACGCTGGATATAGCGACGGAAAAGGATATGTGACACAAGGGAAGCAAGCCCCATCAGCAGGAAAACCGCAATGGCAACTATACCGAAAACAGTCGTCGTATGGTTATCGATACTCGCGGCAATCTTGTTATGCTGACTCACGTGGACAATGTAGAACGGCAACTGGTTCAACGGAGTCACCATGAAAATCAGCTGCTGTCGGTGTTCATTCGTCTTTTCGAAACGCAAGATGCGCCCGTTCATCAAGGTATCGGAGGTGAACTTGTCCGCAATAAGCTGGAGCAGGTTTTCAACGCTATCCTGCAAGACCTTTCCGCGATTGGTCTCATACGGGAAATAGGTCAGGAGGTTGTCGCTTTCGCTGCCCACCAGCATCGTGATGCCGCCTTCTTCCTTGGCGAGCCCGCCCATCGAAAGACGAACCTTATGAAGATTGATATCCTCGGCGACGGCACCCTTGAACTTGTGGTTCTTATCCCAAATCGGATACGAAATCGAAAGCACCTGCTTGTTCACATCCTTACGGAGCGTCGGTCCCGTGTAGGCAAGCCCGCGCTTGCGAGATGCTTCCAGATACCAGCCCGTCGTGCGGAATTCCGTCTTTCCGCTTTCAAGCTTCAGTCCACGACCCGAAACAAAGTCGCCATCCTTGGCTCCATAGTAGACGTCGACAATCCCTTCGCCCCCCTGCTGCGTCTGCTTATAGAGCATGGGACGGAGCGCGTTATCCTTCGTTATCTGCTGGAAACGCTTTGAAAACGAGAGGAACTTATCTTCACGATTCTTGAGGAATGCCTCGACTTCGGTCTGCACGCGTTCGTGAAGAGCCGCCTCGGTCTTGGCGACCGCAGAATCCACCAGCATAGAGCGCACCGCATACGAAAATATCAAGACCAGCACAATTGCCGCCATAAAAGTCGGCAAGACATAAACCATCGAAATGCGGTTTCGGAGGCGACGACGCTGCGCGTTTATGGGATTGTGGGTCAATACAAAACCTCGTTAGGATTCTTCTTTGAACCTATCGTAAATGGCGGGAAGCTGCGACTCCAGTTCCATAAAGGCATCGACCACGTCCGGGTCAAACTGCGTTCCCTTTCCTTCCAAGATTTCCTGGACTGCAACCTCGTGCGGGAAAGCCTCCTTGTAAGGCCTCTTGGAAACAAGGGCGTCGTAGACATCGGCAACCGACATCAGGCGCGCCCCGACAGGGATTTCATCCCCCTTGAGACCGTTCGGGTAACCGTCACCATCGAAACGCTCATGGTGATTCAGGATGATTTCTGCAGAAATTCGCACCAGCGGGTGGTCCTTGAGTTCATGCGTCGCATTGACGAGCACATCGTAGCCCATCTGCGCGTGCGTACTCATCACAGCCCATTCCTCTTCGTTCAGGCGGGCAGGCTTACGCAAAATTTCATCGGGAATACCCACCTTGCCAATGTCGTGCAAGGGAGCCGCCGTCGCATAGTAATCTATATATTCATTATTGGGAATCGCATCCTTGAAGCGCGGGTGGTTGCGCAATTTTTCGGCAAGCATCTGCACCAGCACCTGGGTGCGCTTGATGTGCGCTCCCGTTTCGGGATCACGGTATTCGGCCAAGGCTCCGAGACTCGTGAGCATCACCTTAAGAGTCTTACGCAGGTCCACCGTCTTTTCTTCGACAAGTTCCTGCAGATGGTCACGCTGGTGCTTGAATTCGAGCTGATTCTTGATACGGAGCTGTACCAGATTCGGATGGAACGGCTTGGTAATGTAGTCAACCGCTCCAAGGTCCAAACCCTGCTGTTCACTCTTGGAATCCGCCTTGGCGGTCAGGAACAGGACCGGAGTATTGTCAACAAGCCCCTTCTCCTTCATCTGGTGAAGAGTCTCGTAGCCATCCATTTCGGGCATCATCACGTCAAGCAAGATGAGGTCTGGCCTGACCTTTTCGGCAAGCTGCAAGCCCTTTTTGCCATCCAGAGCCACAAAAACATCATAGTCGTTGGACAAAATGCCTTCGAGCACTTCGATGTTTGTCTTCGTATCGTCAATAACTAAAATTTTCGCGCGGGATCGATCCATACACTCCTAATATATCATTAAAATTTGAAATAAGTCCAATTTATATTATTCCAACTTGGAATAATATGCCTTTTTTTGCACAAAAAGGGCAATTTGCAACATTATTATATGTTTTTTTGGGAATAAATGTGACAAAAAATACACCTAGAACATGGAAAAATTGTCAACAGAGCTAATTTTTGAAGCCAAACAGAGTGAAAACGAGTAATTATATTTGAAAAGGATGCAACACTGGATCCCCTCCCGATGGTCGAGGATGACGCAACAAATTAAGTCATCCTGGAGCGAACGTAGTGAGTGACGGGATCCACAAAAAGGTTAGAAAAGAGGAAAACATGAAACGCTCATTTGCACTAGCTATTATAGGGGCGGGAATCGCCTTTTCCCAGGATGTGGTCGACATAGCCCCCTTCTGGCGTGCTGTCGACAGCGTAAGCAAGAGTTTTGGCAACTCGGCCAACGACCTGTATACCGACCTCACCCTTCTCGACACCATAAAGCTTGGCGGAGAAACCTTCCCCATCACCTGGAAAAGCAGCGACACGCTGTTCCTCACCCACGACGGCTACATTAACGGCAGGTTTGTGGGCGAGAACAAGGAAGTGACCCTCACGGCGACCGTCCACGACGGCCTGAGTGCAAAGACACAGGACGTGCCGTTAAAAGTCTCCATTCACGGATACGAGCCCTACTCCAACTACCTTTTCGCCTATTTTCGCGACAACAAAGACGAAAACATCTACTACGCCCTGAGTAACGACGGCTACAACTTTACCGCAATGAACGGCGGGAACCGCGTGGTGGCCGCCGATACCGTGAGCATCAAGAAGGGACTCCGCGACCCGCACGTGCTGCGCGCCCCCGACGGCTGGTTCTACATGGTAAACACCGACATGAAGAGTGCCGAAGGCTGGGCGAGCAACCGCGGCATGGTGCTCATGCGCTCCCGCGACCTCATCAACTGGGAACACAGCACGGTGCACTTCCCCGACAAGTACAAGGGCAAGAACTTCGCGAACGTGACCCGCGTTTGGGCCCCGGAAACCTTCTGGGACGACACCTACGACAACGGCGACGGCACCAAGGGCCGCCCACTCGTGTACTTTTCGCTATTGACCAACGATGGCACCATCCCCTACGACAAGGTTTTCTACGCCTACTCGAACAAGGACTTCACCGATTTGGAAGGCGAACCGCAACATTTCTTTGACCGCGGCAAATCGACCATCGACATGGATATCGTCTACAACCCGGTCGACAAATTCTACCACGCCTTCTACAAGAACGAGGGCGATGGCGGCATCTGCAAGGTGACCGCAAGTTCGCTCATGCCCAAGAGCGGAGCCGCCTCCGGTTCGCAGTGGAGCAAGCCGAGCAAGGCCTTGCAACAGACGACCGAGGCCGTAGAAGGAGCAGGCGTATTCAAACTCATCAACCAAAACAGCTGGGTGCTGATGTACGACTGCTACATGAACGGACATTATCAATTTACAAGCAGTTCCGACCTCGAAAACTTCAAGTTCGTGCAGGACACCAAGACAAGCGGCGCATTCACACCCCGCCACGGGACCATTCTCCCGGTTACCGCCGAAGAGACCGCAAAACTCATGAAGGCCTTCCCCACCCCGGATTTCGAACCGCGAGTGATTGACATTCCAGACTCCATCGGCGTGTGCGACGGCAAGAAGGTCGTTGGCCCCTGCAGCGGCACGAAGATTATCCCCTACGTGAAGGTCGATGAAGGCGGCTGGAACGAGACGCTCGACCTGAAAGTGGCGAAGGGCGCTACGGTGCAGTTCGGCCCGCATCCATGGGACGGCAAGCTCTGGAGCTGGGAAGGCCCGAACGGTTTCAAATCCACCGGCCGCGAAAACACTCTCAAGAACGTAGACGGCGACTTCAGCGGTTACTACACCGTAACCTACACCAACGAAACCGGCTGCAAGAGCACGGCGCGCATCAAGATGGTCGTCGACGATCCGGACAAGCCCTACAAAGAGCCGGACACGACAGTCAGCATTGCCAAGAAATACCGCGATTTCGGAAAGCCCGCGCGCCTAAACCGCACACCGGTCTATTTCGACCTGCTCGGCAACAGGCTCAAGGCCAAGCCGAGAAACGGAATGTTCGTGGTGAAATAAGAATCGGGTTACAGAGACTAATAGTATCTCTAAATTGCGCGCGACAACTTGATAAACGCATTCACCGGGTCGGCATAATTCCAGATTCCGCCCAAAACAGAGACTCCCTGCACGGGGAGTTTCTTGATTTCGTCCAGATTTTCATGGTCAATTCCGCCAAAGGCAATGACCTGCGGAATTTTGAATGCTGAAGTTCCTTGCTCCGAATTGGACGAATCACGAGTTGAGCCGCACGCAATTAATTTATCTACAACCTTCCCGACACCGAGAACTTGAACCGGTTCGTAGACGGACTGCGGCTGGAACACGGGCCCCACCAAAGCGCCCGCCACCCATTCGGGAAGCATTTCAAGCTGTTCCAAATTGCGGCAAAAGGCAATACAGTTCACGCGTTTCCAGCTTTCGGGAACATATCCCAAAAGCGAAGTCGCCTCAGCGACGCAGCCCCGCACATCTAGGCGTTCCGCCAAGTCGGGAGTCCCACGTACCCAGATGCGGTCACGGCATTCCATTGGGAGCGCCATGAGCCAGCGTTCATATTCGCTTTCGGTCGCATAAGGAGCCCCAGTACGGCTCCGCTTCTGTAAAATAAGGCGCGATAGCCCACGAGAAAACATCTGCTCGATATCGTCAAATTCGGCAGAAAAATCGTCGGGAGCAGTCGTTATCCAGAGACGCATAAAAAAAGCCCCGCAAGGGAATGCCCTGCGGGAAATCGACTAAAGCTTCACAGAATCCTGAGAGACGAACTTCTTGATCTTCTTGTCACCCATCCAGAGTTTCTTGTGGCTCTGCAGGTCGGTGAGTTCCAGGTCCACCTGGTAGAAGATAACGGACTTGCCGCCTTCCTGGTCCACGATGGTATTGATGGTGCCGGTCAGCATCCAGTCGGCACCCGTTTCCTGATGGAGTTCCTTGGCGGTTTCTTCGGTAGCATTCCCCTGCTGGTCGGCCACTTCGTTACGAAGTTCGGCGCGTTCGGCGGAATTGGCGACAAAGTCAACCGCTTCGGAATTCAGGAGGGTACGTTCCATATCCTTGACGAAAGTTTCGACACTAATGTGTTCGTGGCTCTTGTTGCGGATCTTGCCAATCACGATTGTCGGGGTACGACCCATTTCACCAATCACGCGTTCAATCTTTGAACTGTGCAAGCAGCTCGTGATCATTTCTTCAGCCACCAGGCGAGAGTCGGTATCGTTCCACTTGCCCGACAAATCGGTCGTGGAGTTTTCGTCGATACGGGTCACGGTCTTGCCGCCACCACTGCAGGCAACCATACCGAGGGCGCAACCGAGAGCGAGAATAGTGAACAACTTACGCATTAGAAATCTCCTTGTAAATTTTTAAATAAATATATAAAAAATACCGCCGGTCAAAAGACCAGCGGCATTTTAAATTGTCAAAGAAAAATCGAATTACTTCTCAGCGAATTTCTTAGAGGCGGCCTTGACCTTCGGGTCGTTCTGGGCTTCCTTGATCTTCTGCTTGATACCGTCTTCAATCTGCTTCTTGAGCTTGGCGGCGAGGGCGGGGAAACGTTCTTCCAGGGAATCGCTAAAGACAGCCGGTTTCTTGGGAGCGGCAGGACCCTTACGCTTGGCGTTCAGGGGGCGCTTCTTCTTGGCCGGGGCCTTCTTTTCTTGGGATTTTGTTTCCTGAGGCTTGATTTCTTCTGTGGATTTGACTTCAGTTTCTTCTGACATAATAGACCTCTTGGAAATATTGTTAATTGACGGCGCAAAGATAGTAATTTTTTGAACTTTTCTCGAAAAAGCAATTAAAAATTATGCTTTTTTGAGTCAAAAAACGGGGGTGACCGCCACCACAGGTCGAGACTGAAATCCGTTTTTAAACCAAAATCAATAGTCTCAGTCCGCCGGGAACTATGGCCATTGAACAGCGCCGAAAAGATAAACATTCGTTCATAAATGACCCAAAAATCTTTGCAAGTATGAAAAATATAAGAAAAAGCGAAAAAATAAACAAGAGATTTATACAATAATTTCTCAAAAAATGAATATTGGCCATTCCTCGCTATATCGAGAATTTCGACATGACCCGGTCTATGGTCGCATCCACGTAGTTTGCGTAGATTAGCGTAGTCGAGAGGACCGAGTGCCCGAGCATCTTTGATACGATTTCGATCGGGATGCCTAGCGATATGCATGCCGTGGCGAAGGTATGGCGGGCCAGGTGGGCGTGCAGATACCGTTGGAAGCCGATTTTCTTGGCTCCCGACCTCAGGTTCCTGTTGAAGCAGGAATTGTTCACGACGTGGAGAACCTTTCCCTGGGGAACATCGCCCAAGAGGACCTTGGCCTGCTCCGGGATGGGAATGTAGACCATCTGACCGGTTTTCTGCGTCCACTTTCGAATTTTCCCGTTCTTGACATCATCGAAACACAGGCTTTTTAAATCGGCATACCTGAGCCCAGTAAAGCAAGAAAAGAGGAACGCCCGCAGCGACTCACGTTCGGCGAACGTCAACGAGTCGCCTTTGTCAAGAAACCCGTCATACAGGGTCCTGAGTTCATCTATTTCAAGGAAATGCCTGCGGCTGCGCACATGGCTCATGCGGTAGTTTTCAAAGGGCGATTTTTCAATCTTGCCACACTTCTGCAAAATGTTGACAAAGTTGCGCAGGACCGCAAGAGATCGGAATATCGTGCCCTCGGCGTTGTCCCGCGCCTTCATGAAATCGACGTAACCGTCCAGGAACGGCCTATCGATGTCGCTACAGTCCAGCTGGGAGCGATACTGCCGAATCTTGCTGATGTGCCCCATGTAAGTACTTACGGTGTATTTGGACAGACGTCCGGATTGCGCCTCTATCGCATTGCGTATTTCTTCAAAAAAATCACTCATAATCTTCCTTTCAAAAAAAATGCGCCAAAATTAGACAAATATTTCGGCCATAGTTCCCGGCGAACTATGGAGCATTTTGCAGCCCGTTAAGAAAAATATATCGGACACACGTTATGGCGCAATAGGACTGACTGTGCGATTTGCAAATCAATAAACAGCATGGGAAAATTTCAGGAGATTACGTTATAATGCAATTCGATTCATTCATCATATTTGGCGGATGCGGGTTTATCGGGACGCACATGGCAAGATTGCTGCGTGAACTGCGCCCAGATGCAAAGGTGTATATCGCCGATATCGAAGCGGAAGGTTCCGAGTTTTCGAGATTTGTCGATGTCCGCAAACCCATAAGTATGAGTGGCGAATTTGACAAGGACACTCTCATTTTCAATTTCGCCGCGATTCACCGCACGCCGGGACACCCTGACCACGCCTATTTCGAGACAAACATTCGCGGAGCAGAAAATGTCTGCGAATTCGCCCGTAAACACGGCATCGAGAACATCGTTTTCACAAGCAGCATTGCTCCGTATGGAGCTGCCGAGGACCTAAAAACTGAAGACACTCTCCCGACTCCCAACACACCGTACGGCATATCTAAACTCGTAGCCGAAAAAATTCATCGCGAATGGGCTGCAGAAAGCACCTGTCGCAGACTTTCGATCGTGCGTCCGGGAATCGTGTTCGGCACCGGTGAAAACGGCAACATGACTCGTTTGTATAAAGCCCTCAAAAGCCATCGATTCGCTTATGCAGGGCGTAATGATACAATCAAGGCTTGCATCTATGTAAAAGACCTTGTGCGAATCATGCTCGAAATGGCCGAGAATGAAAGTGCTGAACGTGTACAACTCCACAACTGCTGTTACTATCCGTCATTTACCATCAAGCAGATTGCAAACACCATGCTAGAGGCAACAGGCATGAAACGGCACATTCCATTTATTCCACGCAAACCAATAATGGCTGCAGCGACAATCTGTGGAATACTTGGTGGACTTGGACTTGGCATCTGCCCTGCCCGCGTAAAGAAGCTGATGGTCAGCACGAACATCAGTGGCTTGAAACTCTCTCAGAATTACCCGCTTTCTTATTCGTTGGAAGAAGCCTTCCGCGATTGGTACAAGGATTGCAACGGGAAGGAGTTGGTGTAGCGTGATGATAAGCCTCATCATACCCACGCTCAATGCGGGAAAATTCATCGAACCGTTGCTTAAGCGACTTAAGGAACAGACTGTTCCTATTGATGAAATTGTCATTGTTGATTCTGCTTCCGATGATGACACCGTAGTGAAGGCTATGAAATTTGATGGGGTAAAAGTAATCACCATTGACCGCAAAGATTTTAATCATGGCGGCACTAGGGATTTAGCCATTCAACAAACTTCAGGAGACCTTATCTTATGCCTTACGCAAGACGCCTTGCCTTGCGATGCCTACTATGTGGAACATTTGATAGCACCTTTTGCTGAGGATGAAAAAATTGCGATGGCTAGCGGACGTCAAGTTCCGCGTAAAGATGCGAATCCAATCGAGAAGCTAACCCGCGAATTCAATTACCCCAAAATATGCTTTATCCGTAACAAAGACGACATTCCCCATTTGGGTGTAAAGACTTTCTTTGCCTCGGACTGTTGTTCAGCATACCGCCGCTCTGCTTACGAGGCTATTGGAGGCTTTGACAAGCATATTCTTATTAATGAGGATATGAAAATCGCGGCTCAGTTCATTTACGCAGGCTATAAAATTGCATACGTGGGGACTGCTGGCGTATGGCACTCGCATAATTACAATTTAAAGCAACAGTACACTAGAAATTTTGATGTATCAGCCTTTATGACCATGCATCCCGAATTATTTGCAAATATTTCGGCAACTTCAGAAGGCATAAAAATGGTCAAGTGGGTGGAAAAGAAATTGCTCTCTCGTGGACATTTCTTTAGTGCAGCCTACTATGTTGTTGAAAGTGGTGTAAAGTTCCTGGCAAATCGTAAAGGTCGCTCATACCGAAACATGAGCGTTGCATCTTTGCGCAAGCATTCTATGCATAAGAACTATTGGGGATAATAGTGAAAATACTGTATTTATCTGCAGATTTGCGAAATGTTGGCCCCACTCGACAGACTTTGAATATCATAAAATATTCAGGCGTTAAAGAGTCTTGCATAGTCCTTACGTTGTTTGATGAACCTGAAGCCTCGCTAATAGACTTGTATAAAGAGGAAAACATTACTGTTGAATGCCTTCATCTACACAGAAAGCTTTTCATTTTCAGTGCAGTTAAAAAAATTGCTTCATACTGCAAAAATCATCAAATAGACGTCATTCACTCTAATGGTGTAAAGCCAGACATAATTGCCCACTTTGCTGCAAAGAAGGCTGGTGTCAAGCACATCATCACTTTGCGAAACTTCCCGATGGAAGATCTTTCTGGAAGAATGAATCCTTGGATTGGAAAGATTATTGCTCAATTCCATCTATTTGCTTTAAAACGTTGCAAGCATTTGGTGGCGTGCAGCAAGACGATTGCAGACAAAATGCTCAAAGCGTATGGGGTGAACATCACGGCGATTCAAAACGGCGTTGACACGCAAATCTATAACACCATACGAAGCGCAGAAAATCCATATAAAAACATTGGCATCAGCGAATTTGACAAGATTTTTATTTGTACGAATTCTTTCATACCGCGCAAACATAATGACGATATTGCAGAAGCCTTCATAAATGCGAATTTGGATAACGCCCACCTTATCTTTTTAGGTGACGGATTTCTTTTTGAAGAAGTCAAGAACAAGTACAAACAATACCCCAATATTCATTTTTTAGGCAAAAAGAAGAATGTTGTCCCATTTTTGCAACACTCCGACATCTTCGTTTCCGCAAGCGACTCTGAAGGCTTGCCCAATGCAGTTCTAGAGGCGATTGCTTGTGGATGCAACGTGATTTTGTCAGATATTCCGCAACATAGAGAAATTGCTGACGAACTCCAATCTTGTGGAGACATTTTTCCGTTGCGCAAAATCGAAGCTATTAGTGAAAAAATGCGTGATGCAGCGATGCAGACGAAAAAAGATTATGCCGTTGAACAACTAGCTGAATCCCCATTTACCATGAAGAACATGGGGGGGGGATATGGCGAATACTACCATAAATTAGGATTAGAATTTTAGTATGGTAGATCACTCGAAATTAGTAAACTTATGCATTATATGCTCGGCAGCGTTGTCGTACATACTAACAATGGTAATCATCCCTAAATCTGTGACGATTCCGATTGTTGTTGTTATCGCTTTGCTTATAGGCATGTCTTGGTATTTAAAATTTTACAGGCGACCTTTAATTAATGTTCTGCCTTTTATAAAAGCCTTTGGCCCATTTTATTTGTGGATTGTTCTTTCTGTTTTTTGGACTGTTAATTCAGATTATTCTTTTGCCCTTATACGAGCTTTATTAGGATTTGAATTTGCATGTCTTATTGGAATGCTTACAACGAAAGAATCCTCGTTGAAATATGCTCTGATAGGATTTATTATTGGCGGTTTGTTATCCTCTGCGGTTGTTCTCTATAATCAATATATGTTTATTGGGAAGATGAGGCTTGGACATTATATTTATGGGTCTGCAATGGAATTTTCAGGAGGGCTGACATTTTCCGCTTATTCCTGTTTGGTTCTGTATCGGCAAGAAAAAAAAATCGCCTATGTAATTCTTTTTTGGGGATTTATTGCTTTGTGCGCTTTAAGCGGCTCTAGAACTGCTATCATTTTTCCAATCGTTTTTTTTATTTTGTTAGACTTCTTTTACAATCAAAATATTTACAAGACAATTAAGATTGCCATAAGCGCCATTTTTATTATTGGCACATTGTTTTTTACATGTATAAACGTTCCTGTTTTTTATAAGGTTGTCGGATACAGACTGGAAACGATTCTAGAAGATAAAACAGAAGACGGTTCCTATATGGAACGTAACGAAATGAAAGAATATGGACTCAAGTTGTGGATGGAAAAACCTTTTGTTGGATGGGGTATTCATGGCTTTGCAAAAAAATATCAATCAGTAAATAAATATGTTTACAGCCATTGTGACTACGTTGAATTGTTGTCTTGCTTTGGAATAATCGGGTTCTCATTGTTTTATTTTCCTTATTTATCAATCTTGTCCAAAAGAAATCTGTATATAAAAGCGCGACAAAATTATTGGTATAGTTTTTTTATTGCTTTTTTGTTTTTGAATATTATTCAAAGTGGTGCTTCAATTCATTTTCTAAACATGAGAACAATGATGGTTTTATCTGTAATTTGCAACAGGGCTTTGGTGGTTCAAAATGCTTAAATATTTGATATATAAATACATCATCCGTTTAATTCCGGACTCCTTCTGGATTCGGCTTCAGTTTCGCCGTAAAATGGGATGTTGGCCAAATCTGAAAAAACCAAAGACTTTTAATGAAAAATTGCAATGGTTGAAGTTGCATGACAGAAATCCGCTGTATACAACCCTAGTCGATAAATATGCTGTAAAAAAATGGGTGGCAGACAAGATTGGTGAACAATACGTGATTCCAACGCTTGGCGTGTGGGATAAGTTCGACGATATAGATTTCGAAAAACTGCCAAATCAATTTGTGTTAAAGTGCACACATGACAGTGGTGGCCTCGTGATTGTGAAAGACAAAGCAAAAATGGACCTTGATGCAGCTCGCAAAAAAATAAACGATTGCCTAAAATTCAATTATTACTGGGCTTTGCGGGAGTGGCCCTACAAAAACGTTAAGCCTAGGATTATTGCAGAAACTTACATGGAAGACGAGTCCGGTTATGAACTGAAGGATTACAAGGTGTTTTGTTTTAACGGTATTCCTAAAGCTCTATTTATAGCGACTGACCGAGGTATCCACGAAACAAAATTTGATTTTTTCGATACCGAATTGAATCACTTGCCGATGAAGCAACATTACCCGAATAATCCTAACATAAAAATTCCTGATCCAGCAGGAATAACAAAAATGTTTGAATTGGCTCAAATTTTGACTAAAGAATTCAGGCATTGCAGAGCTGATTTTTATGATATAAACGGAAAAATATATTTTGGCGAATTAACGTTTTCTCATTTTAGCGGATTGCAGCCGATAGAACCTGCTGAATGGGATCAAAAATTTGGTTCGTGGATGAATATAGAAGGTTGAGGTGTTGAATGAAAAACTTTGTTAATAATCTTTTGAATAATGTTGTAGGCTCTGCGAAACATCAAATTTATCTAAAGCACGGAAAGTCTTGGTGCAAAAAGGCTAAGGCTAATGGCTGTAGGCGCTATAATCCAAGTAAAGACCTGTATAAAAAATATCAGGAAAAGTGGAGCGTGCTTGAAACACCCGTGATGCGAGAGTATTTAGAAGTGTTTGGTGCTTACCTGTCTGAGGATGAGGACCGTTTAAATATCGTTCCTGAAAATATATGCCACAATGTAATTGAACCAGTATTGAATCCTTATCATTACAGAGGCTATTTCGAAGACAAAAACTACTTCGCAAAAATTCTTGGCAAAGATATTCTACCGAATGAATTTTTACGCTGCATAAATGGGGTGTTTTACGATGGTGAGTACAATCACATTGCTGCAGAAGATGTTTCAAGGAAAATGTCCGAAGTAGCTTCCGTCGCTACGCGGATTATCGTAAAGCCCACGGTTGATTCCTGCTCGGGTAACAGTATCCAATTTTTTAACAGGAATGGACAAAAATTTGAAAACGCTGAAGGAAAAACTTTTGAACAAGTTTTCCTAAAAAATGAAGCGAGAAATTTTGTAGTTCAAGAAATTTTTGAACAATCTGATTTTATAAACCAATTTGGCCCTACGTCGGTCAATACGCTTCGTGTTGTAACATATAAAAGTGTGAAGGATGAAGAAATTCATGTTCCTGCAATGATTTTACGCGTTGGAAAGATTGGTGCGAATGTTGATAACGCTCATGCGGGAGGTCTATTTGTCGGAGTGAATCCAGAGTCCGGAAAATTGGGTAAATACGCTAGTGACCAGTTTGGCAAAACACAGACTGTCTTCAACGGAGTTGATTTTTCGAAAAACGAATTTCAAATCCCGAATTTTGAAAACGTACTTGCCTTTGCTAAAGATGTCCATTCCAAAATTCCCTACCATAGGTTGTTAGCCTTGGATGTCGTGCTGACACGGGGGGAGGGCTGTAAGTTGCTTGAATATAACATAAACGGTTTCAGTTCATGGCTTTTCCCGTTTGTGGGCCAAGCTCCGTTTGGAAAATGGACTGATGAAATTATTGAGTACGTAATCCGCGACAAAAGTTTAAAAGATTTTGGTGGGTATAACAGAAAATCCTATTCTATACAATGAACAATCCTTTGAATTACAAAATCGCTTTTATCATTCCCTATTTCGGAAAATTTCCAGAATATTTTAAATTTTGGCTAAAAACTGCTGGATGGAATCAGAACATTGATTTTCTTATTTTTACAGATGACCAAAGAATATTTGACTATCCTTCCAATGTGAAAGTTCATTACATGTCTTTCGCAGAAATGAAAGATTATATACAAAAAAAATTCCCCTTTAAGATTTCTTTAGAGCATCCATACAAATTGTGTGATTTTAGGTTGGCTTATGGGTTTATATTTGAAGATTTTTTGAAGACTTACGACTTTTGGGGGCATTGTGATTTAGATGTCGTTTGGGGTGATGTAAGACATTTCCTAACAGATGACGTTTTGAATAATTATGACAAAATTTTGGAACATGGCCATTGTGAATTATATAGAAATACGGAAAATATAAACAAACGATTTATGAAAGACAATCATCCGTTTATTTCTTACAAAGAGGTGTTTTCTACAAATGCGTCATTTTGTTTTGATGAAAAAACTTCACCAATTAACCGAAATTTGTGGAAAGACGTGAAATGCTATTCGAATAACAAAATAGTTGTCAACACGAGCTTTGACAACTTTTCAGGATTCTTTAAAGATTTTAATTCAAAAAAAATAGGCCATCTTTGCTGGGAGCAAGGGGTATTATCGTATCGATCCAAAGAATATGACATACAAGACATTATGTATGCTCATTTTCAATACAGAACCCCTCCTATATATGTTGATGAAAAAAGTGATAAATTCTTATTAACTCCAGAGGGGTTTGTATCCAAGTTAGACAAACGCAAGAGCTGTAGAGGCTTTTTATTTGGTTATAACATTAAAGCAAAAAAAAATACTTTACGGTTCTTTTTATACAAGATTTTATTTGCGTTAAAATTGAAAAATCGTTTTAAAAAGGTGTTTATAATTCCGAGTTACTTTACATATAAAGAACATTGGAAAGGGAAAATTGTAAAATGAGCCAGAAAATCTCTGTTGTAATGGCTGTATATAATGGCGAAAAGTATTTGCGGGAGCAACTTGATAGCATTTATGCTCAATCTTTAAAACCATTTGAAGTAATTGTTGTTGACGATTGTTCCACCGACAATTCTTTTGCTATTCTAAAAGAATATGCAGATTCAAAAGGCTTGCGTTGCATATCTAATGAAAAAAATCTTGGTGTAAATGCAACTTTTGCAAAAGCTATATCTCTTGCCACTTGCGATTTAATCGCGATTAGCGACCAGGATGATGTATGGTTTGATTGCAAACTTGAAAAATTATATCAAGCCATATCATCTATGCCTGCAGACGAACCAAACTTGGTGACTTCGGCAGTAACCGATGTTGACTCTAATTTGAATGTCGTCTATAAAAGAAATATATCCTTGCGTCCAATATCGTTTTCCGACTTTATTCCAGATTTATTTATGCAGGGGTCTACACAACTATTCAATAAGCAATTAAAAGACTTACTGCGCATAGCACCTAAAGGTACGTATGATTTGCAGATTTCCACAACAGCATCGTTGTGTGGAAATAGAAAATTTATAACTGAACCTCTTGGCTATTATCGACATCATGATAAAAATGTAGTTGCATCTTGGAATTATTCAAAACTAGGACGTGTTTTACGACATAATTTAAGAAAGCATGTTTTAGATTATGGGGTACCAAATGCCTATATAACACTTTTTTTAAAGCCAAAATATGAAGAATATAAATCAAAGATTCCTGATAATCGGAGCGCATTCTTCGAAAAAATTATAAGTGTCAATGAAAATATTTTCGGTTTACTGACAATTGGAGAATGGAGCTCTGCAAAACGAATTAGGGCTCTTGCAGGAACTTTGGCTTTGCATTTTTTCAGAAGATGAATGTAGTTTAGGAAATTAACAGGAGTATTTGTTTGTCGTGATTTCCTCTTTGGTATTAAACTTTTCGCTCTATTTAACAGCTTTGATTCTTGTCATAGTTTTTTTTAGGAAAAACTATGTAGCATGGATGGTTGTTGGCTTATATGCTTTAGGTAGTTTTTTTTGCATTGTTTGTTCCTATGAGCAACCATTATTATGTTGCAGATATATTTGTTACTACGAATTACAGCGAATTAGCCTTGCTATACCTTTTTGTGACATTTTGCTTGTTTCTTACACTATTGTTGCAAAGTGGGATAAATTATTCGAATCCAATTTATCCTATTCAAAATACTTGTTACGATTGCTTTCCTAATCTTTCTAAAATTTTCATTAAGTAACCAAGAGGGAAATGAATGAAGCTCCTAATTGTTAACCAGCCTCTATACAACAAGGGTGATTCTGCTGCCCACAAAGGTTTTCTTAGAACTTTAAAACAGCTTCTCCCTAATGCTGATATTGAAGTTGTGCTTGCTAATGCGAATGACGAAGCGATAAAAGAATTTTCTGTTGCTGGAGTGAAATACTCTGCAACAAGTTATATTGATTCCTCCAAGCTAATAACATATTTGCAACGTTTGTTCTATAGATTTTTTTTGTTGTTAAAAATTCAGAAATTAGCATTGTTGTTTCCATATTTAAATGTTTTGTCTAAAAAGATACAGGATGCAGATGCAATTATTTGCGCTCCTGGAGGAATCTGTATGGGCGGTTTTAGAAATTGGAGCCATATTTGCATTCTTTGGATTGCAAAATATTTTCATAAACCTGTTTTCTACTATTCAAGATCTATAGGTCCTTTCTCGGATAAGGGGTGGTCAAATAAACTTTTTAAAAAGAACAGTATCTCTCTTTTAAAGTATTTTAGTTTCATTTCTTTGCGGGATTCAAAATCTGCGAAATTTGCGGATGAATTGGGCATTGAATATATGCAAACCGTGGATCCTGTATTTTTGAATACTCCTGCAAATCACATTAGCCTTGAACAAGATTTTAAGTTGACAAATTCTTATGTAGTTTTTGTGCCCAATCGACTAACATGGCAATATACGTATCGAAATGTTCCGCAAGAAAGAATAGATTCGTTTTATTTGCAAATTATGAAATTGCTAGCAAAACGATTTGCCGGTATGGACATATTGATGCTTCCACAGCTTTTTGGAGTGAATCGCGGAGACCATGCTTATTTTGAACAGCTAAAAGAAAAAAGCAAAATGGAAAATGTAGTTGTCTTGCCTGAGAACATATCGTCGGATATCCAGCAAGCATTAATTTCCAAAGCATCCCTTGTAATCGGTGCTAGATATCATTCTGTTGTTTTTGCAATCAATAATTGTGTACCGTTTATTTCGCTTTCGTACGAACACAAAATGAATGGTCTGCTCGAAAGCCTTAGCAAACTGAATTGCTCTTTTGACCTGACAAAAATTTCGACAACTAAATGGAATGAGAACGAAGCTGTTGCTGAAATTGAGCAGATGATGGCTATGGCCAAGCCTGATTTAGAAGCTAGAGAAAAAGCCCATGTAATAGCGCAAAATTGCATAGACAAAATGGTAGAACTAATCAAAAAAGAAGAATGAGGTGCCGAAATATGATTTTTAGTCGAATTAAGCGAAAAATAATTTCATTTTTTAGGGATTCATTCTTTGCAGAATCCATATTATTTTGGTTTTCTTTATGTAAGCACAACGCCTCAGTGAAAACGACTGCATGTCGTGAGAAAATGGAATATACCCTATTGCGAGAAAATCATGTGATTGAAAAGGGCATGTCCATGAGGAATCCCAAAATAGGCTTTGGACAAAAGAAAGTGCTCGATTTGTGCAAAAAACTGCTGAAATACAAAAAAATCTATTCTAGCGAAAATCCCAAATTTTTAGATTACCCGGTATCTACAATCAAACGATATATTGAATACACCAAAGCTACGGGAACCGCAACTCCCGAAATTGAATCTGTGTGGATAAAATTATCAGATGATGGTCATTATGAGAAAATTCAATCTGGTATTGAAACCGTATCAAAAAATGATATTACAAAAGATTTTTCATCGTTTGCTGATTTTGTAAAAGCAAGGCACAGCATAAGATATTTCAGTAGAGTTATTCCTGATCAAAATATTATAGATGAAGCTCTGAAAATAGCTCAACAGACACCATCCGCATGCAATCGTCAGGGGTGGAAAGTTCATATTTTCAAAAAGGATGCTTGTAAAAAAATTTTGGAATGGCAAGGCGGTGCTCGAGGATTTGAAGAAGAACCAACTGTTGTTTTTTTGGTTACAGCTAATTTACGGGCTTTCTTGCATTATGAGCCTTTCCAAGCCTATGTTGATGGCGGAATGTACGCAATGTCTCTCATTTATGCGTTGCACTCCGTAGGTCTCGGTACAATTCCGTTGTCGTGTGGTTTCCATCATTCCAAGTTAAAGAGTCTCCATAATTTGTTTGATATTCCGCAAAATGAAGTGCCTATAGAAATTATAGCTTGTGGAACTTTGGAGGATAAGTTCAATATAGCCGTTTCCAAACGTAAGTCAATAACAGAAACAACCGTAATGCACTAATGCTTGATAAAATTTTATCAAAATTATCACAAAATAAACGAAAAATCATTTCGAATGTCGTCTGGGCGCTTTTAGGAAAGGTTGCTACCTCTCTTGGTGTTTTCTTTGTTGGTGTTCTTGTTGCAAGGTATTTAGGCCCAGAACAGTATGGACTTATGAACTATGTCATAAGTTTTGTGACCTTATTTACGGTAATTGCAGCTTTTGGTTTTGATTCCATTACGGTTCGAGAACTCGCCAAGACTCCTGAACAAAGAGACGAAATAATGGGTTCAGCTTTTTGGACAAGAATTGCGTTTTCGACCTTAGCGTATATCTTGGTTTTGCTTATAGGATTCTTTTCGCATTCTAATTCAGAAACTTTTCTAATGATAGCCTTGTATGGCCTGTATTTGTTCACCACTCCATTTACGGTTATCCGAAATTATTTCACCTCAATTGTTCAAAATAAATACATCGTTAAATCAGAAATTTCAAGGACGTGTATTGGCGCATTGATAAAAATACTACTTCTTTACTTTAAATTTCCGTTGATATATTTTGTATGTGCGGCTGCATTTGACTTTGTGCTTGTTGCAGGTGGTTATGTTATATCGTATAAAACAATGGTCGGCTCATTAAATAAATGGAAGCTTGATTTTTCTATCGCGAAGTTTTTGTGCTTTGAATCATGGCCGCTGGCGTTATCATCCTCTGCGATTATTGTTTATCAAAAAATTGATCAAGTGATGATAAAAAATATGATTGACGATGATTCTGTTGGGTATTTCGCCACTGCCGCGAGTTTTATGGCTCTGGTTATGTTCCTTCCAGGAATTTTATCGCAAACAATTACCCCTATGCTTGTAAAATTAAAAAGGGAAAATGAATTAGCATATTTAGAAAAAAGACAGATTTTTACAAATATTATGGTATGGGGTACATTGATTATTTCTGTTGTAATATCATTGAACTCATATTGTATAATTAAATTAACTTACGGTGATTCATATATTGCAGCTGTACCTGTTTTGCAGATTCTATCGTGGAAAACCTTTGGCGCAGCGTTAAGCGAAGCTTCAGGACACTTAATAATCATTGATGGCAAACAAAAGTGGGTTTTTGTTCGCAATTTATTTGGCAGTATTGCTTGTGTTTTTTTCAATTTAATATTGATTCCTCTATGGGGAATAGAAGGCTCTGCTCTGGTGGCTGTTATTACCACATTAATTACAGGCTTTCTTTCTCTCGCTATAATTCCATCTTATAGGACCATTTTCAAAGTTGAACTGAACGCAATTTTATGGGGATGGAAAGACTTAATCCATATCAAAAAATTTTTTTACGTCCGACAAAATCGGACATAATAAACAATTTATGAAAACATCTTCGACAACATTACCGCCGTTGCGCTCAACGCCCTTATTTCTTGGACGTTTCTCTACGTTTCCAACGGCGAATGTTCCTTATCGGCACACCCGTTGTTTCTGCAACGATATCATTGGCAATGCTGTAAAAAATTTCGTCAGTATACCCGACAAAAAAAATGCCATCGTCTCGAAACCCATTTGCCAAAGCCTTTTTCTCTTCCAGGGCGTTTGCTTCCACTCTTTAAACTTTTTTCTTTTTCCAGCGGCGAGCTGTAGTTTCAGGAACATGAAGAAGAGCTATAGCATCATCTATAGACAATTTACCAGCCTCTACAAGAATTTTGGCAACATCAATCTGAGTCGCTTTTCTTGTCTCAATTTTGGCTCCTGCCAAGCGGCATTCGATTTCTTCTTTTGTGACCATTTCTTGTTCCATAGCTTTCAAGGTTTCGTCATCCAAATTGTCAATACGGATTCGTTCCAAAGCCTCCTCAATAGCGCTGTTCCCAAAGGAGGGCATCTCGTTCTCGGTTCCGGCGTTCTTGAGCAAGTACAACCAGGCATCCGTTGCCGTCTTGACCTCGCTTGCGGACTTGTTGTAATTCGCAAGACTGACAATAATATACTTATTTTTAGCGAAAACAGGTTCTTTTATTCTATTTTCCATCGAGTTACGGCTGTAA
>Ga0256406_1001383_pt1 | contig 39645 bp, 42 predicted proteins | sample RumenRJG_03DNA_FD_185986 | JGI IMG/M metagenome (GOLD analysis project Ga0256406, IMG submission 185986) | Bovine rumen microbial communities from Lethbridge, Alberta, Canada - RJG_03 | ecosystem: Host-associated > Mammals > Digestive system > Stomach > Rumen | place: Canada: Alberta | collected... | reverse complement strand
AGAACGAACTTTCTTTACATGAATGGATGTTGTTCATAGCTGCATAGCTGTGAACCGAATCATCATGTCCGTAAAAGTAAACTTCGTGTATGTACAAGAAACTTAGCTTATCCCGAACTCAGGTTTGGAGATGACTGGAAGCACGAAGTAAGACTGATGGAAGTTAATCGTTACAGCGCCAAGAGCGATCCCGACGTATATTTGCTTGGCGGCGAGAACGCATGTCCGCCCGATGATGTGGGCGGTGTCGACGGCTACCGCAATATGCTCGACTTGCTCCAACATTCTGATGAGGACTATGAAGAGGCGGCCAGTTACACCCAGTGGCTGCCCGAGGGGTTTGACAAGAATCTGTTCAGCATTCGTGATGCCAAACTTCGCATCGACGATTATCTCAGAGGCGTAAGGACAGTACAGCAGATGATGGGCGACAAATACAATTAGGGATGAACAAGGAAAGACTGATCAACCAGCTGCTCAACGCCATCACATCGCTGGTAGACAATAATGATTACTTTGACTCGATTGCCGACATCAGTCCGGGGAAGGAGCAGGACACGATGGAGATCAAGATAGACTTGCCCTATCCGTCCTACCGTGAGGACCTGCTTAGAGAGATACCCGAAAGACTCAGCCGGTGGAAAGTCAACTCCTTCATCAGCACCTAAAGGCGATGACATCATCAGCTTCCACTATCGCCCTATCGATGAGCTGGTGGAGGAATGCAGCAGACTTGGGTAAAGGCTGCAAAAAGAGAATACCGGTGTAAAGTGGCAAGCAGCGAACCACGAAGGTGGGTGTAAGATATAATGCCTGGTATCTCGAATTTTCTTTTGGTGAACAATAAAAAAGACTATGAATGCTTTGCTAGTTAGGAAAATAGTCGCTATCTTTGCCAACGACGAACTAATTTACTCAATGCATTGAGTAAAATTACTCAAGATATAACAGCCTTCACTTAAAGCAAACAGAAGTTTATGTTCACAAGACAAGAATACAATATCATCAAGAAGCGGCTGGAGGAGCCCAGAAAGTTCATCCAGGTGGTTATGGGGCCACGGCAGGTCGGCAAGTCAACTGTGGTAAAGCAGGTATTGAAGGACATTGCTATTCCACATCTGCTTTTTCTGGCCGACGATGTGCCGGCAAGTAACCGTGCGTGGATCAGTGACTGCTGGGAACAGGCTCGTGTGCTGCTCCGTGTACAAAAAGCCTCAGAGGTGGTGCTTGTCATTGATGAGATTCAGAAGATCCAGGGTTGGAGTGAGATTGTCAAGAAGGAATGGGATATGGACTCCTATCAAGACGTTCCCGTCAAGGTCCTTCTCCTCGGCTCTTCTCGTGTACTTCTAGAGAAAGGACTTGCCGACTCCATGGCGGGCCGTTATGAGGAGATACGCATGGGGCACTGGTCCTATGCTGAGATGCGCGATGCCTTTGGATGGTCTCTGGACCAGTATGTCTTCTACGGCGGATACCCTGGCAGCGCAACGCTGATAGAGGACGAGGACCGTTGGAGCGACTATGTCCAGTCAGCCATCGTTGACGCCACGATCAACAAGGACATTCTTCAGAACACGGTAATCACCAAACCGGCCTTGCTTAAACAGACCTTCGAGCTTGCTTCGGCCTATTCCGGAGAGATCGTCTCTCTGACCAAGATGCTGGGGCAGCTGCAGGATGCCAAGAACACGACGACCTTGTCGGGATATCTGAACTTGCTGGAACAGGCCGGACTGGTTGGCGGTCTGCAGAAATACTCCAATGATATGGCAAGAAAGCGGGCCAGCATCCCTAAATACCAGGTGTTCAACAACGCGCTCAAGACCGTATTCGTGAACAAGAATTTCAGTCAGGCAGTCATGGACAGAAAGCTATGGGGACGTATCTTTGAGTCAGCCATTGGCTGCCATCTTATGAACGAAGCCTACCGTCACCGTCTCTCACTCTATTACTGGCGAGACGGCAATGATGAAGTTGACTTCATTCTCCAGAAAAAGAGTCAGATCATCGCCATAGAAGTAAAGAGCAACGATGAGCAGGACACGCATGGCCTTCATGTCTTTCAGGACAAGTTCCATCCGATGCTATCAGTCATCATCGGCCGCTCGGGAATACCAGCGGAGACCTTCCTCTCAATGAATCTGGATGAGCTGTTCTGACGTCATCCATCCATTCAGTACTTTACTCCATGAAAGCGAATGCAGGGGCACAGATCATATTCTGTGATATCGATAAAAAGCAGATTTCGGTCACTATAGACACAAGAAACAAAATATCCTTTATTTTTGTCTTGTATACAAGATAAAATTATTATCTTTGCAACATTCATCATTTATAGTATAGAAAAATATGAAGGATATTAACCGACAAGAATATTTGGACAAGATAGAGAAGTATCTCGGCAAGGATACAATCATCATACTTACCGGCCAGCGACGGGTCGGCAAGAGCGCTATCCTGCGTCTGTTCAAACATAAGGTAGAAGCTCTTGCTGATGCTAACGTAATCTATATTAATAAGGAGAAGAAGGAATACGATGCCATCCGCACCTATTCCGATCTGAATGATTACATTGATGAGCGCCGTGACCACGCTAAAACCAACTATATCCTGATTGATGAGATCCAGGAGATTAAAGAGTTCGAAAAGAGCGTCAGGAGCTATTATGAGGACGAGGACATTGAGATTATCATTACCGGCTCTAACTCAAAGATGCTTAGCAGCGACCTGAGCACCCTTATCGGCGGCAGGTATAAGGAAATCTATATACAGGCACTGAGCTATAAGGAGTTTATGGATTTCCATCAGCTCCCCGATTCTGACGAGACCCTCAGCAAGTATATCCGTTTCGGCGGTCTGCCAGGGCTTGTGAAGTTCGGACTTGACGAGCAAGATGCCAGCGAGTATCAGATGGATGTATATAGCACTGTGCTGCTGAAAGATGTCATCATGCGCAATCAGATACGCAACGTTCCATTCCTTGAGAATCTCGTCCGATTCCTGGCCGACAACACAGGCAAGATCATCTCAGCCAACAGTATAGCCAAATACATGAAATCGCAGGGAGAGAGCATCACCTCCACAATAGTCATCAATTATACGAAGTTCCTTTGCGACGCCTACATCATACATGAGGTCGACCGTTTTGACATCCACGGCCGGCGCATCTTCGAGAGCAACGACAAGTTCTATTTCGAAGACCACGGCATAAGGAATGCCCTTGCAGGCGGATCGAGAGAAGGCGACATTGAGAAGGTCATCGAGAACATCGTCTATAACCAGTTGGTACGGATGGGCTATAAGGTGATGGTAGGACAGCTGCAGGCAGGTGAGATTGACTTTGTATGCACCAGGCCAGAGGGCAATAGGATATATGTCCAGGCCTCTTACATCATCATGGATGATAATACTCGCAGGCGCGAATTCGGCAATCTGCATTCCATCAACGACAACTACCCCAAATATGTGGTATCCATGACGCCACTTGTAAGCTTATCCGACGATAACGGCATCTATCACCTGAGTCTGAGAAGGTTCCTGACTGAAGGCCTGCCCAATCAGTGACAAAGGACAAAATTGTCTGAAGACAGACCTTTCTCGACCGGATGCTAGCTCATTACACCGATTAAAGATTCTAAAGCCAAAATCAATGGCAAGCCGGTATCATTAAGTAGCCAGTTCTTTCCATCAGCAAGAAGAATTCTTTGCCCATCATTAAGACAAGCGTAGACCTTATCACCATAGAAGACCAGGCTATCAACGTACAGCATCTTGTCAACCTCTGTGGTATGTGAGATAATCTTCTTTCTAATGGGCAGTTTATCTTTGGTCTCACCAAAGGTAGCAACCAGCAGGCGGTTGAAATCGACATACTGCTGGACAGAAGAGACTTGCTGCTCAACGGATGAGAGAGTAGCAATGTCTATGTTGATCTGCTCCAACGCCTGGTAGGAGTACTTGCTGTGCTTGATGACTTCCATGCCATAGAAGGTTATTACCATCCAACTGACGGGACAGTTCATTGCATCGTAGACGATGGAAGTTTGCCAGCCGAAGACCTCAAAGAGACGGTCGGCATCATCGGCAATGGCAATCCATGTCTTTCCGTTCTTGAAGAACACGAAGTGTGCATCATAGTTGCCTTTGGAGAGTCCAATGAGACGGGAAACTTGTTCACGGTCGCTTGCATTAAGGGTATGATTTTTCTTTTGATTGATAAGCGTCATTTTCTTTTGGAGATAAGAATGTCTTGTGAACCGAAGCCCACAAGACACAGATAATAGATGAATGAAGGGGAAACTAAGGTAAAGGCAGCTCAAAGGTCTTGTAGACTTGTTTACCTTCCTGGTCAATGAAGAACCAGCGCTCAGCGCGGTATGGGTTTCCGTTGCCGTCTACAGATGCATAGTCGACTTTGACTTTCCACCCACTGAATGGACCCTTCTTTCCCGCCTTCATCACTAGTGAACGAATCTCTGCCATCCCCTTCATCTGACGCTCAGCTAAGCTCATGACATAACTGTCCTCCGGATCGAAACGGCGCATGTCGTCTGTGCGCTTCATGATGGTATCAGTAACGGTCTGCAGTGTTCGCAAGATACCTTGTACTTCAGTCTTGGAGAAGTAACCCGTGCCAAAAGCTGAGTCAGGCTCGGAGGTGGCGATGATCTTCAACTGCTGCGGATTGTCGATGTTCAGTGTGAGATTCTCTTTGGCCAACTCTACCATCTTACTCTTGGAAGGGCCGCATGACACGAGTGTCAAGCAGCAGAAGAGAAACATAATAATCTTTGTCATGGCACTCGATTCTATATTCCGTACTTCATGGACAGGTTGGTGATGTTGCCGTAAGGCTTGAAGCGGATGCGCTTCGTTGCAGGAATGGTGATGACCTCACCCGTCTGCGGGTTACGTCCCTGTCGCTCGGTACGATACCGTACTAACCAACGGATAAGAAAAGAAAGGAAATATAGTGATTATCAGTTGTTTGCAACTATATTGTATTTTCCGATGTTTTGCCAATTTTCCGTTTTTTGCCCTTGGGGTGTTAAAATTAACACCTTATTAACACCCCAAATGGAGGAAACTTCGTACCTTTACGGCGTCAACATACAACAATCAGAAAACAACGGAAAATCACTATGGCAGAGACAAGAGGCAAGAACAAAAATCTCATTGAAGCCGGCAATCCCCGCCTTCTGAGAAAGCCCGTCAAACAGGGCAAGGAGTATAGTCTGTATCTGGAGTACCAGATGGGCTATAACCACGACACCGGTACATCCATCCGCAAAAAGGAAACGCTTTCGCTTTATGTCTTGGCAAGTCCAAGGACAGTCGGCGAGCGCCAGAAGGTAAAGGAGACCATTGAGCTGGCTAAGAAGATTCGCTTTGAACGAGAGCAGGAGTTTTTAGAGAACAAGGAGGGCTACCGCTTAAAAAAGGACAAGACGCTGAACTTCCTCGACTTTTATCAGGCCTACATTGAGAATTACACTAAGAAAGACCTGCGGATGGTACGCATAGCGTACAACCGATTTGTTGATTTTCTGAAAGTCTATCATCCGTTGATGGCTGAGTATATCAAGCCCGATGCCATCACGCACGATATGATGGTGAAGTTTGCCGACTATCTTCAGACGCGTAGTGTCGGCGAGGGAGCCAAGAGCATACTGCAACGGTTTAAGAAGGTCGTCCGCTTCTGTGTCTCTCAGGGACTGATGGCAAAAGATCCATGTGAGGGAGTCAAGTGCATCGTTGACGACCAGGTGCTGAAGAAGGATGTCCTTTCGCAGGAGGAGATTCAGCGGCTCATAGACACCCATTATCCAAGGGAAAAAGAAAATGTCCGCAACGCTTTCATCTTCTGTCTCTATACGGGCATGCGTTTCTGTGATGTCAAAGACCTGCGGTATGGCAGCATCGACTATGCCAACAGACTGCTGTCATTTGAGCAGGACAAGACCAAGGGTCACTCTGCACGCAGTTGGGTATCGATACCGCTGAACGACGGACTGCTGACGCTTGTCGGCAAGCCCGAGGATTCCGGCAAGAGAAAGGAAGACCTCATCTTTGACCTCCCGACTTACGAGAGCTGCTGTAAGTCGGTTAGGCGATGGGTGAAGCGTGCCGGCATAGACAAGCATATCAGCTGGCACTGTGCCCGCCATTCCTTCGCTGTCAACATCCTCAACAATGGAGCCAACATCAAGACCGTTGCCAGTCTGCTCGGCCATAGCGGACTGAAACACACGGAGAAGTACACGCGTGCCGTCGACAAGCTGAAAGAGGATGCCATTAACAGTCTGCCGAAGCTGAAACTTTGAAGGAACGTTGGGAAAATGAAAATAAAATCGTACTTTTGTAGCATTCTATGGCTATACCTATAAATATAGAGAAGTTGCTCGGCGGCAACACAGTAGAGAATAACCGCATCGAACTGAAGGGTGGATGGAATCCTGATTCCATCTACCGAACTATCTGCGCCTTTGCCAATGACTTTGAAGACAATGGCAGTGGATATATCATAGTGGGTGTGGATGAGGACAACGGTAGGCCTGTCCGCCCTGTGAGAGGCGTCCCTATTGAAACTATTGACAGGATCGAGAAAGAAATGGTTGGGTTCAACAACCTTTTCGAGCCATTCTATATGCCACGGGTATCCGTTGAGGACATTGACGGGAAGAAGGTCATTGTAATCTGGGCACTGGCAGGTGATCGCCGTCCTTACAAGATTCCGGAGAATGTCACAGCCAAGCATAAGACTCCCAAATACTTCATTCGCTATAACTCCAGCACTATCGAGGCGAAAGGGGAGAATGAAATGGAGTTGATAGAGCTTGCCAACCGCGTTCCATTTGACGACCGTGGAAATCTGACGGCAAGGATCAGCGATGTCTCCATGCTCCTTATCCGCGAGTTCCTCAATCAAGTACAAAGCAAGTTGCTTGACGACATAGAGGATGCCAAGCCTCACGACGTGCTCGAACAAATGGGGTTGCTCGACGGACCAATAGAGAGTGAGCGAGTGAAGAATGTTGCATTGATGATGTTCTCATATCATCCAGAGAAGTTCTTCCCCGGCACACAGATAGACATTGTTATATATCCGAGAGGTAAGGATGATGACCCGGACAACTTTATAGAGATTGACCCTATAAAAGGCCCCGTAAACATCATTATCCAGAAGGCTTTGGACTTTCTGCGCACGATGGTCATACAACAGCGTGTGCAGAAAGTGCCGACTCAGGCAGAGGCTATACGGACTTACAACTACCCATATCAGGCATTGGAGGAGGCTGTTACCAACTCCATGTACCATCGTTCCTACCAAGAGCGTGAGCCGGTCGAGATTTCTATTATGCCCGATCAGATAGAGATAATCAGTTATGGCGGTGCCGACCGCAGCCTTAGTCTTGATGCTCTGCGTTCCGGAAAGCGTTTGCATGCCCGTCGTTACCGTAACAGGCGGTTGGGAGACTTCCTCCATGAACTTGGTTTGACAGAAGGCAGAGGAACCGGTCTGCCAACAATTCACCGTGAGCTAAAGAAAAATGGCTCTCCTGATGCTTATATTGAGACCGACCCCGACAGGACATATTTCATTATATCCATCCCATGTCACAGAGACTTCGTTACGGACGAGCTTGTAGTGGATAAAAATGGCAATGTCGTCGGCAAAGACTGGGTTACTAAGCTGGGGCAGAGCTGGGTCGGTGAAGATGACGCAGCTAAGGCAATAAAAGCAATTAACAAGCAGTACCACACTGAGTTAACTGCGTCAAAAGCTGCGTCAATAACTGCGTCAAAAGCTGCGTCAACTGCTGCGTCAATTATCAGACTTTTAGATGCATTGCTTTTTAATGATTTCTCAACAAGGCAACTTTTTTTAAAGGCTTCTATACCGTATAATGATACAAGCAGAAAGAAATATGTTAATTTTCTTGTTGAACTAGGTTTGATAGCTTGGGATCCAAAACTTTCCAAGCGTAGCCCCAACCAAACCTTGCATCTTACCGACCTCGGCAAGGCTGTCCTACAACGAATCAAGAAGTAACACAATATCACACTCACATTCTTCTATTTATAGTATGTTATAGCCCATGCAAACCTACCTCGCACCCAAGAAGCGCCTGATACCTTTGCTTGCTGCCAGCATCATATTCTTACTGGCTGTTCTCCTTGTTCTCTTTTTGTCACCAAGCCATTTACTTCTGGTCATTGACATAGGAATTCCAATTATCATTGTGGCCTTGCTTGCAACATGGTGGCTGAGCCGCAAGCAACTGGACAGTCTTTACCTTATGATGAACAACGCTTATCTCAGGTATAGGCAGGGCGTGGCATCACAGATGATAGACTACGACACGTTCGTGGGGAATTTCATGGAAGAGAACGATCCCTGCCGACAGCACTACCGCTATTGGAGACACATGAGGCACCATACAGATACTCTCATCCGTAACTTTGTCCATCGGCTGCTGACTGACCATAGGGAAGAAGCAGAGAGATATTTCTCGCAGGAATATGAAGGTCATGAGTTGCCCTTGGAGAAATTCAAAGAGCTGTGTGAGTTGAACAAGATTGCGCCCATCGGTGAGGAAAAGTCCGAAACGAAAAGGGAGATGCCATCCTCAGGCAATTGCTGTCCCACATCTAAGCCATCAAAGGCGGATGACAACAGACGAAGTTTTGAGTCCGTCCTTACCGACAAGGATATAGAGCTGTTGGTGGAATGCATCAATAAGCTTGGCATCATTGAGACTTATGAGCATGAAGAGATTACGGCAGACGACCTAAAAGACTTCCTCGACAGCGTGAGCAAGCCGGAGTGCCGATCTTTGGTACTCATCAAGAACAAGGAATTCGCCTATTTGTTCAAGAGTCTCAGTGCCTACAGGCTCATCGCTGCCCAATGGCAGGCACCTATCTATCAGAATCATCTGCTCGTCACCTTCTCAAAGAAAGAATACATCACGCGGCAGAACCTCTCAGTTTCTGCCAACAAAGCTGCGGAGGTACCACCGGACGGCGCGCAAGTCACCGATCAATACATCGATACAATCAGACAGCTCCACAGACTGAAATAACGCATCCAACCCCTTCTCTTATAGTAAAAAGTGCCGGTTAGCATGGTTAGCATCGGTAGCATGATTAGTATGCTACCATAGTGCTAATCATGCTAACTTTTTTATTTCTAATACTTTACTTAACTTTGCAGCGCAAAACTTGCAAAGGCGGGCAGTCGCGTCCGTCTATCAATAAACTATTAACCATTTATACTATGGAACACACACTTATCAGCAAGGTGGAAAGCCTTGAGAAACAGACTGCGCTGCACAAGCTGCAGATCGACGAGTTGACCCGCAAGATGCTGGCCAACAAACGAGTGATGAACATGGAGGAAGCCTGTCTCTATTCTGGCATCTCCAAGAGTACCCTTTACAAGCTCACGTGCAAGGGTGAGATTCCCCACTACAAGCCATCGGGGAAACTCATCTTCTTCGAGCGCGACGAGTTCGATGCCTGGCTGCTCGGCAACCGGGTGAAGACCCGCGACGAGATCAGCCGTGAGGCAATGAACTATCTGATGAAGAAAAACCTTAAACCCTAAGCATTATGGAAACACAGAACAAAGCAGAAATGGATGACATCATGTCCTCCTTCCGGCAGCTGCAGGAGAAGAGCGCCGTCAACACGAAGAGCTTCCGTGTGGCCTCGATGAACGAGTATCTGGAAAAGGCGAAGCTGCTGCCGCCCTTAGTGGTGCTCTATCCCAACATCGTTCTGGAGGGCGACCTGTGCATCATCTTCGGGCAGTCGGGCATCGGCAAGACCATCTTTGCCATGCAGGTGGCACGAGAGATTGCCGCCAAGGGCAAGCGAGTGCTGTATCTCGACTTCGAGATGTCGGAGAGGCAGCTGGCACTGCGGTATAACACGCCCAACTTCCCGCCAACCTTCTTCCGTGCCGAACTTAGGACCGACAATGCCGTGGACAACGTGCTGACAGAGATAGAGCGTGCCGCCGTGGAAAACCATGCGGAGGTGCTGTTCATCGACAACATCACCGCACTTGGGCAGTCACTTGACAAGGGTATGGAAGCCGGAACGCTAATGTCCTCGCTCAACGCACTGAAGAAGGAGCATGGCTGGACACTCATCGTACTGAACCATGTACCGAAACGCTACTCGGGTGCCATGCCCCTGTCACTGGAGGCGATACAGGGCTCTGCAAAGCTCAACCAGCTTGTCGATGATGCCATCGGGCTCGGTGTCTCAAGCAAGGACCATTCCGTCGTCTATGTCAAGCAGTGCAAGTGGCGCAACGGTGAGATGGAACTGTATGCCGACCATGTGGCCCTCTACGAGCGGACAAAGGACGAGGTAGGGAACCTCGGCTTCTCCTTCCGTGACTATGGTTCGGAACGTGAGCTGCTTGCCACGGAGACAGAGAACGGACAGGGAGAGTTGAGGTCAAGCGTTGCTTCACTCCACGGGCAGGGCTATACGCAGCAGCAGATTGCCGACCGGCTCAATATCTCACAAAGCAAGGTGTCGAGAATCCTAAAGTCACAAATGGCATAACACTATGTTCCACCACTCCGCACATTCATTTTATGCAGATTATTCATTTTATGCAGATTATTCACGCTGCATAAATGAATAAAGTGAATAAGGCGGACTAAACGAAGAAGATATATGTACGATTTCAAAAGCATACTTGCCACGAAAGCTCCCAAGGAGAAGCGTGGGATAAAGGAGATACAGTCTGAGGACATCGGACTTCACTATTCCTCTGTGACCGACTATCTCGATGCCGTTGTGGGCTATGACAAGGGCATGATGAGTGCCATTGACCGTCTTATAGAGCGTTACCATCTCGGTGCGACCAATGAGATCGTCGGCGAACATCGCGGCTCTGTCCTGCCGCGGATAGACAAGAATGGGCGAATTGCCGGAGGAAGCGTCACCCATTTCGATGTCAGTAACGGCACAGTGCTGAAAAACAGTAAGCTCACCGACCATCTCTACCAGTGGTATTGTTATGACTACTATAAGGATGATGACGTGTTCTTTGGTGAGCATACGTTGAGGTTCATGCCCGTTGCTGTCGTCCGTGAGGAGAAGACAGCCTTGCTCGGAGCCCTTGCAGACTATCCTCTCCACTGGCTGGCGGTAGGATATGGCAGACAACTGACAAGGAAAATGATTGACAAGCTCCATGGGAGACAAGTCATCCTGTTCCCCGACGAGTCCGTTGACCAGGAATGGGAGTTGCTGTTCGGAACAGACGTGAAAGTAGACAAGTCATTTGTAAAGACAGACATCAACAGACACCTTATCAACAGAATAAATAAAAAAGGAGGCTGTAATGCGTAATGGAATAAATTCAGACAAACAAAACCAATGCTTTGAAACCTGCCGTTCTTATGAAAGCGCGGAAGAAGAGAAAGGTAAGTCCCCTCACTTTATCACTAAAGTGACGGATGTCAAATGGAATATTGATGGGGCAAGTTATGCCGTTTGTCACTACAACGGCAACTTGCCCACCCATGAGGGGATGGGATCCGGTGCGCTCGAAACTCGCTTACTTTATCACTTTGTATATAAAACCAACCTGATGATAATATGAAGAAAAACACAAAAAACAAAACGGAGTTCATACAGTTCCGTGTGGATTCCACAGTGAAGGATTTGGCGAAGAAGATCGCCAACGAACATTTCGATGGGAACATGAGCGACATGTTCCGCTACTCACTTTATCACTGCAACTTCTGTGGTACCAGTGGCAATGTCGAGTTCGACAGCTCAAGAAATAGTTTTACACATCTTAGTAACGACGCGTCTAAAATGCTGGCAGCTGTACATGATGATTACATCAACCAGAACCGGGAGTTGAACCGCATCGGCAACAACATCAACCAGATAGCCTACCATGTCAACGCGCAGGCAATGTCCAGTCCGTCACCGGTGACACGCCAGGCAGCGGACAACTTGGATGTTATCCGGAAGGCGATGAACTCCGCACGGACTGTCAACGCCAACATCTGGAAGAGAGTGAAAGACTATTTTACCACAGTACAACAACCATAGCCTGACCACGGCATGGTCATCATATGACCGGACTTTGGTCATCTCCCGACCATGGTTTGGTCATTGTCTGACCACAGTATGGTCACCACATGACCACCGAATAGTCAAAACCAATAACTCATAGATTATGATTATCAAGAAACTACAGTCCGTCCACGGTGGCGTGTTCCCCGGGGCGGCTTACAACGAGAAGAAGGTCCTGGAAGGAGTAGCCGAGCTCGCGGGCTATGCCAATATCGACGGCAACTTTCTGCATACCTTGCGCACGCTTCATGGCGTAGGCATTGACTGCAGCAAAGAGGTGGAGCGGTATCTGCAAGGCCGCTCCGAGACCTATGGCAACACCCGCTCAACGCAATGGCAGCTGCATCTTGCCCTTTCCTGCAAGGGACAGGAGAAGAACAAGGAGCAACTGGTCAGCATAGCCCACGCCATGATGCGTGAATACGGCATGGGCTGTCAACCGTACTTCATCTACTTCCACCATGACACGGAGAACAACCACGTGCACATCCTCACAACGAGGATAACCGGAAAAGGACGGCTGTTGTCTGACCATCACGACTACCGCAGGCTCAATGCCGCACTCAACCGGGTCGTCTGCGAGGACCAGCAGAATGACATCAGACGGATGTTCGGGTACAGTTTTACGACCGAGGGACAACTGATGAACATCGCACGTGGGTTCCACTATAAGACCAGCGAGTCGAAAGAGGACATCGGTGTGCTGTCGTTCTATCACGGCGGTGCCGAGACCATCAGAGTCAGACGCAGTGACATTGAGGCCCGGATTGCCGAGGTGAAGACAGACAAGCGCGACATAGCACGACTGGAGGAGACCGCCAAACGCTTAAAGGCCATCATCATCAAGTAAATATCAGCGAAGTAGCAAAGTTGTGCAAATTAAAGAAATAGACATCCTTTATTTGCTGCATTGACAATTATTGCTTAACTTTGCCCAAATTTCAGACTCATGAAAAACAAAAGTCTTATCATATTACTTGTGTTGGCTGTGTTTCTTGTTACGGGTTGCAAGGAAACACACAACAGAGCTATTGACATAGCATACCAACTAACGGCAACAGCACCGGATAGTGCCTTGTCGGTACTTAATGGAGTTAACCAGGCAAAACTTGGTAAAGTCGATATGGCGCGGTATGCCCTCGTCTACACCATAGCACAGGACAAGAGCGGGATGGATGTTGACAACGATTCTTTGTTAAGGACGGCCTATACCTATTATGATAATAGAGAGCAAGACTCGCTCTATGCCAAGTGCGAGTACTACATGGGCAAATACTACATGCTCAACGACAGCACAGAACTGGCTATAGACTGTTTGCAGAAGGCAGCAGATGTTTCTAAAAAGACACAATATCGTCTAAAAAATAAATTTCAGAATGGGCATTATAATCTATGTTCTACATATCAAGACGGCAGTTTAGATATGGACTATCTGAACAGATGTTTAGAAGAACATTATAAAATGTCATCTTCTGTGATTAAACTTAATATAGACAAATGATGAAAAAATCTCTTCTAAACCTTATGCTTTGGTATGTTGCGTTTGGGTTGTTGTTTGCTGTTGTACATAATGAAATGTATGCTACGACAGTACATTCGCGTGTCATCATTGGTCATAATCATTTTGCATATATAGACTCTTTGGAACAAGATACCTTGAAAAAGGTGGAGCTTAATGAGGTCGTTGTCAAATCTAGTCAGAAGATTCATGAAATAAACAATGATGTCTATATTCCAACAGCATTGCAAAAGAAAGTGTCTATGGACGGCTATGACTTGCTCAGGAACATGGCAATTCCTCAACTGGACATTGACGCGATCACCTATGAGACAACCGTAAGGGGGAAAGCGGTGACCTTCGTTATTGACAATCATATTGTTACGAATCCCAATGATGTCAAGACACTATCCCCTAAAGATATTCTGAAAGTGGAATACGACGCCATGCCGACGGGTGAATATGCTCAATATGACTGCATTGTTAAGTTTACGACAAAGCGAAAAGATCGGGGCGGAAAGATCATGGCCAACGGGATGCATGGACTGAATAAGAATGTGGGGGATGGCAATGGCGTGGTAAGATTCTACAAGCAGAGATATGAGCATAGCCTGGCATATGCCGAGTCCCATTCCCATGACGAAGACTCTTATGCAGACCAAACCGAGCATTTTGTTTATCCGAATGGGGACGAACTGGAGAAAGGCCTTGTTTCCAACACTTCAAGTCATAAGAAGAGGAGTAGCAATCTGTTCTACAATTTTCACTATTATGGCGATTCCACGACTTTCAATGTGCGGTTAGGCTATCTGTTTCGTCGACCGGAGACAAGTGCTGGCTATCGGACCCGCTATCAAGGGGCTTTTGAAAGAACCATAACCTCATTGGAAACAAGCAATGAGTCTTCCTATTCGCCCTATTTGTCCTTCAGTAGCAGGTTTCAGCTAAGGGACAGCCAGCGACTGAGTTTCAGAGGATCTTTGGATTACTCCAACAACAGATTTGACTACCTGCTCAAGGAAGGGGCTTTCAATAATAGCAACTTCACGAAAGAGCACTACTACAGATTGGTCCTCGGGAGTAATTATACAAAGGTGATGGGCAAGAGCTGGACGTTGACGGGGGCTCTGTATAATTTCACAGAGAACTCAAGGATGAATTACCAGCTCAACCAAACGAAGGTGAAGGGTGGACTGACCTATTCTGAGACTTTGCTGGAAATGGGAGTCTCCAAACGCTGGTCGAAGATGTTCGCGTCTTTGGATGGCGGTATCAGCCAACTGGTATACAAGATTCGAGGAGACGCGAATAAATACCGTTATAGTCCACGCGTCTCGGCTACGGTGAAATACACGCTCACGCCGGGCCTCTACGTACAATATCGTGGCAGCTTGACGAACAGTTACCCGACAATGACGATGTACAACAACATCGAGCAGGACATCGACACAATTCAGAAAAGACGGGGAAATCCTAATCTGAAGCCCACGACCATCGTCTCCAACACACTGGATGTCAACTGCGATGTCGGCTCATGGTCGTTCTATGCCATGTATGACATGTTCATCAGTTGGAAAAACAATGCTGAGTTTGTCAGCTATGACAACGGCTATTTTATCCATTCGTTGCTGTCGGAGGGGCATTATTACTACACCAATCCGGAGATAGGAGTGAGCTATTCGAAGAATGGCTTCCTGGTGAAGACACGTTTGGGTGCTGAGCACTATCAAGTGACCGGCAGAAATGGGCTGACGGATACGGAATGGTATAACAAGTCATCCATTTCGTATGCTATCAACGCCCTGAATATCGGCATGTATTACACAACCTACCGACATGGCGTTTATGCCACACTTGAACAATGGTCCAACACCGCATTGTATGGACTGACGGTCTCTTACAAGCTTAAGGGCATTGGCTTGCAGGCCGGTTGCCAGAATCCGTTTACCGACTATCGTTCCCACAGTTCACTGCTCACGCGGGATTACAGCAAATTCCAATACCGCCTTGACAATCTCCGCGGGAAGTTCTTCTATCTGAAGGCATCCATATCCATGGACTTTGGTAACAAGAAACACGCATACTCTGATGTAGATACCGATAAAAGTATCAATTCTGCGATTATGAAGAATGGAATTAGTAATTAAAAATATCTTGTATGTCATTTCCTTTTTCAAGACAACATGACACGATGCTTTGTGGTGTAGCATGTCTTAGTATGATCTGTAGGTATTATGGCAAAGAAGAATCCTCTAAATACTTATTAAATTGTTGTAGACCAACAAGTGAAGGCGTCTCTATGCTTACGTTGAATGATGCAGCTATAGCGTTGGGATTTCGTGCAGTATGCGCCAGAATATCACCTTCAAAGCTGGTTCAAAATTCGTTTCCCTGCATCCTCCACTGGAACCAAAATCACTTCGTCGTCCTATACAAAGTTAAAAAGGGCAAGAAGTTCTATGTTGCTGACCCTGGCAAAGGCCTTGTCAAGTATAATCTTGAGGAGTTCAAAAGCCACTGGATCAGCACACGGTCTAATGGTGAGAAAAAAGGCATAGCGATGTTTCTGGAGCCCACACCCAGTTTCTATTCCCACAAGGAGGATGGCGAGGATGAAAAGAATAAGAATCCACGGTCGTTCCGTTTCCTCTTCGGCTATGTGAAGAAGTACAAACGCTATTTCGGACAAATAGTGATTGGGCTTATCGTGGGCAGTTTGCCATCCGCTATCCCATCACGATAGAGGCGCAGGGCAAGGTAACGAGCAACGACTCGGAAGAGCTCTTTGTTCCTTACAAATACCTTTATCTCTTTGATGAGCCCCGCACGGCACGCATCTCCGTGGAAGGGCAGGACAAGGATGCCATGCCCTGTGTGTGTCGGATTAACTACTATAGCAGGAATTTGATTGTCGTGGAAGGTAAGCATTATTTTCGTGCCACGGCCTCCATCCGCTCTTCTGGCTTCAGCGCGCAGCCCGGACTGGATGTCTTTGCCCGCATCGTTGTCAGCGATAAAACCTTATGGCAGCAGGTGTTCAGGTAGACCGTCTCTCACTGCCTTTGGCGCTATCCCACTTGCCGCGTCTTTAACTTCTTCAAGTCGATGCGGTTGAAATCGTAACAAAGTACTCAATGATGGGAAAAATTCCACCAAAAGGTGTAAGTTTCTCAAATTATATTCGTATTTTTGCCATGTCTTGCTGGTGATTCGTCTTCTTTTTTGCAGCACTAAGAGTTAGGTGAATTTTCCGACATGGCAAAATCCTGAGCAATATTTTGCTGCTTAGGAACTTATAAATAAATCTAAATTATAGTGCTGCGGAATTTAGAGTATATGGACAATAAAAGAAGCGAAACGAACAATATAACTTATAGTAAGCCAAAGTGTGTTAGCAGGATTATCGTTTTTTTGGTGATATGCTTGGTGGGCTCGATCTTAGTTGCTGCACCTTTTATGGGCCTTTTCTTAAATAACGGGGACAACGCAGTCGCTTCCAAATTGGCACCAGATCTCATGGCTATGGCCTGCTCTGCATTCCTATTAGTCGCGTTGGCCATAGAGAATAAAATAGAAAAGCTTGACTTATGGATGTTGCGGCCATCGGCACTTCAAATGAAAGTGGTTTCGATTTCCATTCTCTTAGGTCTGCTTTGGCAACTTGCCATATATCTCATTTGTCAGTTGAGCAATACGGCCTATCCACATCCTACTGCGGAACCATCCCCACTGCTCATTTCTATTGTCTCGACAGGCCTGTTAGGTCCTTTCGCTGAGGAAATGCTGTTCAGGAAATGGCTCGTCAGCATGATGGAAAGAGGTGGCTTTAACCCCGTTGCTATCATTGTGTGCAGTTCCATTTTGTTTTTCTGCGCCCATCTTGGAGACTCTTTCTTAAGAGTTGACACGCTTGTCTTTGCAATACCTTTATGCTATCTGTTTATCAGATACCATGATGTGAGATATTGCTTCATCGCTCATGCCGTCTGTAATCTGGCAGGAATAGTTTTCCCTCTTCTCATTCACTAAATCTTAAGTTCGCGGAAAATATTATTGCGTTGGTTGTTTGTTGCCTTTTAGGTGTAGAAGCAAAGGCACAAGTACAAGTACAGTTTAGGCTGTTAGACAGCCATACACGGCAACCTATTGAATTTGCATCGGTCTTCAATGCAAGAGGAACACTGCTGACGACTTCAGACTCCGAAGGTTATATTCGTTTTAAGGACAGTGTTCCTAAGTTTTCCGTATCCCATGTGGCCTACCTGAACAAAGATGTTGACACCGACACTTTGAAGGACAAGGTGTTGTACATGGATACCCGGGAGCAAGCGCTAAACGAGGTGTCAGTTGCCACGAAACGTCCTGAATACGTTGTGTTTGAGGCTTATTTCAGAGCACCGCAGTTCTATAACGGACAACTGGAGTATTATTATGATGGCGTGGCTTACTACTTTGTCAAGCTCAAGAACGGAGAGGTTGACCATCGTACGCTTGCCGCAAGATATTTCATTGACGAAAGCATTAAGAAAGAAGAATGCAGGAATGGAAGTCTTTTATCATACGCACCTCCTTTTCCCGTTCCTGACTTCTATGGTGTTGGCAAAAACAAGGAAGCGATGAATCCGGCATCCTGGCGAACAGACACGCTCGCTGCAAAAGTGCTGTTCAGTTTCGACCATCTTTATCCAGACACTGTGAAGTCCTTGTCTCTTGGCAAATATAAACAGCAGTTAAAAAGTTCCCACTTCAGCGAGGTTTATGCGCTTCGTCCTGATGGAATCACCTATACCGATATGGTCTCCAGCCGGTGGTCCCGACAGATGACGGTAACCATTAAGGACGTCCGCAAGATATATGACCAATGGGAAGAAGTGTACATCACTAAGGCTTCTTTCGCCGACAAGCAGGATGTGAAGAAGTTCAAGGACGAGAAGATTGGTATAGTAGATGTGGACCAGTTCATCGAGCAGTCCGCCATTCCTCCGATCAGCAACAGCATCAAGGCCAAGCTGCCGACAATGACGGTATCAAAACGCTAAGCCACCTGCTGCCAGCAGAATTATTGAGGCAATACGAGCAGCTGCCGATGCTCATAATCAAGCACCCATTTCTTTCCCATGAGGAAGCTTGCATTAAGACGGGGCTCCTCCGAGCCGTCGTCCGTGGGCTTGATGAAGTCAACCTTGAAACGATAATCGGAAATCTCTACGGGGATGTCTTTGCATTGCCCCACCTTTTTTGTAGTTAGTGCCTCCGCTATATCGGCACCGGGTATCTCAATATAAGCAGTAGGTGTCAGTTCGGACGTAGGAAGCACAGCATTGAATCTGGCTCCGGTATCAAAGAGTATGCGTGTCTTCTTGCCCGCAATCTTGCCTTTAAAGATAATCATGTTCAGTCCGTCGTCAGCATGCTGCTTCCAGGCCAAGGAAGTTGCGACGTTGGTGGGTAAATTGCTTAGGCGTTGGAGTTGGTACGTCTTCAGGTCAAAGCACCATGGATCCCTTTTTAAGATGTCACCACCGATAATAAACTTAGGGGCGAACTGCTTCAGCTTCCCAGCCAAATCCACAATGAAGCACCACACATGGGGGTATGTGGAGGAAGCAAAGGAGATGCTGTCCAAATAGACATAGGACGATTTGATGCTTTTCCCTGCAGTATTGTCCATCATCTTGTCTCCTTTTAAATCCTTGATGTGGCATGAATCTACGGCGTAGGCCGAATCGATGATACAAACCGAGCAGCCAGTATCTATCAATCCCGGGACGTTGTGGACCGAGCCGCCGTCAGAAAGAGCTACATCAGTATACATCCAGTCTCCCTTCATCGTTATCTTTGATTGACTCCAAGCATTTAGAGATAACAATGCCAGGGTGAGCATCAGAAGTAGTTTATGGTTCATTGCCTTGTCTTCTGCTTTATATGATAAGTATGCAAGTGCAAAGTTAGATATAAAAGCCGAGCTGGGCAACAATGTCCTAAAGAAATTCAGAGTTGTTGTACAGCTCCTCCTTTCCGATTCTTGCCCAACATTAACGCCTTATTAACACCCTGAGAAAGAAAAATCCCTTGTAAATCATTGATTTACAAGGGATTTGTAGTGCAAAAGGGTACCTGTCGCTCGGGACAGTTCTGCACATAGAAGCGCCCGAAGTCGGGGATGTTCACTTCTCTGTCCTCCTTGAGCGCATCGGAGATAGCGCAAAGGAAAGCGTCAACGGCTTTCTGCTCGGTCTTGTAAGGCATGAGTGACTTGAATGCTGCGGTCTTGATCAGTTTTTTCTTGTTCATATCGTATGAATTAGTTGTTGATGATTCGGTTAACTCGGTTATTGATTCATTAGGCTCAGTAAGTGCTGGCAGTGACATTGCTTCAGACGACATCTTCATCTCTGATGTTGAAGTCGGGCACGATGTGCGTCTTGTCTTCTGAAAGACGGAGGTAAGCTTTTGAGAGAGTACCGTTCTCACTGTTGAGAACAACTGGTTTGGATGTGATGCCATAGGTAAGAATTTCCTTGAGATCTTCGAGTGTCACGTTATACCCTTTGACATGCCGCCAGATGGACATGTGGTAAGGTTCGCCGACCTGATGATGATTGCAGCAGTTGAAAGCCACGGGACTGACCAGTACATCGTCGCCACATAGCGGACACTTCCCCACGATTGATGTCAGAGACATACCATACGATTCGTTCTCCATGAGGATGGCAGAGAAGATGCGTCCCTGCGAGTTGAAGCAGCCGTCAATGATGGTTGGATGTCGGTCGAGATAGGCCTCCAACTCATCAGGCGTGATGAACCGGTGCGAAAGGATGCCGTTGCAATGGAACTTACAGGTAGGATGCTTTCCAAGACTGTTCTCACAGTAGTAGCCCTTACTTGTGATTTGGATGCGACCACCACAGTGCGGGCAACGGTGTTTGAGGTAGAGCCCTTCGGGTACCATCTCCACTCTACCGTTCTGAACTTCAAGGTGAGCGAGATACTGCTTGCCTGTCTTGTCCTTCATCGTCAGGATACGTGACCGACCATGCTGACAAAGTTCGTGCATAATGTCCTCTGTGATGGTTGCCCCGTTGATTTGCTTCTCGACCGAAAAAGGACATGGTGTCACTGCATTCATCTGATTGTCGCATTCCCATCCTTCGTTTGTGGTCATTATGTCACCGCCACAAACCGGGCATTTCTCTCTAATGTAATCTTCTTCCATATAATTTTGAGTTTTAATTGTTTATCTTAGTAATCACCCACCCTTGGAGGGCGGGATTAAGGGAGAGGGCTACAAGTACTTCCAATCTCTTATCAGCCCACTCACAATATACTTTCCCGACATGACCGTCGCCCATCCTTCCGGGTCAAGACCGAACCACAAATCACTCCACGAGTATGTCTGGATCTGCCATGCCAGCAGCCACAGATCTGTGTTGATGGACTCCAGACGTGTGACAATCTCATTGGCTACATAGTATCTCTCCGCAGAGTTGAGCAGGTTGACCTTATGCTTCTCTGTCTTGCCATCCGAGTTCGTGACGTCGTAGCTGCCCGATGTTACAAGCTGCTTCATGAAGGGATAGAGCGAAAGCATTTGTGTTGTAGCATCAAGGAGCTCGTCAGAGACCAGTGTCGCAATGGCTGTTCCCTTGAGATTTCTAGGAATGGAGTTCTTGACCAACGACATATTCTTTGGAATCTCCACGGCAACAAGCTCTGTAGCAAGCTTGATCTGGTAAAGATTCTGCATGGCGCCTTGTGCGTTGGATAGGTAACTGAGCACCTTCTCCTCTACCTGGTGCATCCGTTCCATGGCCAGCGTCACGGCAGCCTCTGTGGCTATAATCTGCTGCTGCGTCTTCTCACGCTTCTTGAAAAGATCCTTAAGCATCTGCGTCTGTGTCAGTACAGCACCCGTTAGCGTCGGGTCCGTCTGCTGTGCACTGCTCCTCATGGCAAAGGCAGCGACAAAGGCAAGGCATAGAATTTTCTTTTTCATGGCATACATTATTATAGTGTGTCATCTGTGAAACCCACGTTTCTGCTCATTACGTTCCCGCATCTCTTGCCGGATGCGACTGAGGTTCTCATCACGCTGGAATTTCGTCTTTAGTTGCAGAGCTTCCAACGGCATTCCCCGGACGACATCGTTCCAATCCTTGTAGTTTTGTGGCGGCTTCCACATCTCCGTACGGCCCGATAGTCCTAACTGCTTCGACAGTACCACGGCGTTAGCTTTCCCGATATCCATCTCTATCTGCCGATCGTCAGCCTTTATCTGCAGTTTGTCGCCAACCTGCACCACGCCAAGACGCATGCCGTCAACCGTCCCTGCCATCCTCATTCCATAGACACGCCCGGCAAGATCATTGTCGAAGCAGTCCACAGCTTTAGCAAAATAGAAGTGATCCATCACACTACTCACCTGCCGGTTGGACAATGCACCACCGACAGAGACAAAGGCGGAGCGTGCCAGGTCTATCTTTGCACGGTTAGCCTGGTAGAAGGCCATGGCATCATAGGCCGACTCGCAGAAGTAGACTCTGTTCACGTTCCCGGGATTGTTGAGTGCTGAAGGGATACCCGCCACCCACATCGCAGTCGTAGAGTTCGTCCCTGCCGCCTTACCCTTGAAACCACGGTCACCTCGTAGTTCATAACCGACAAGCTTGTCACTGTCCGGTTCGCGATATGGGAAACCAATCATCGGCAGACCATACTTGTTATGCTTATCATTAACGATAGAGATATGACTGCTGAACAGATTGATTGTCTCCAAGGTCAGTCCTCGTTCCTTCAAAATGCCCAAAGCATAGTCAGTATTTGAAGTTATTGGCTCACCTACATAACGCTTGGGATTGAAGTTCTGAGAGATAGCACCCAATGAGTTGGCATATTCCCGATTATCAATGACCGGCATATTGGCGAAGTCAGCCATCACTTTGCCAATCACCTCCCATTGGTTACGGCCGACCTTGTTAAAGCGGTAGAGGTTCTCACTGATAAAATCGACTACATCACCTTTGGAGCTGCCGTTACGATGGAAGTAGCGCTGCATCTCTTTCTCTCTTGGATGGGAGATGATGATAGCGTCCAACTTGCCGCCATGGGTATCAGGCAGCACGAGTTCGATATACTTCCCCACTCCGGCATGCCGGTTCAACTGATAGCCGAGGTGGAAGGCCACATCATCGATACCTACCTGACGCTTGAGGTCCTTGAAACTTATCATAGCTCCTAACTATAATTTGAGTCCTTTGTGCTGCTCCGCCTGTTGCTTTCGGATCTCTCGTACCTCGTTGACGAACTTCCTGGCGACAGTGTCATGCAGTATCTGATCCTTCACAGCACCGGCAGGCATCAGTTCATAGCGCACACCGTCGATCTTGGGAATATTCTTCATGCCGAGATCCTTTCCCTCGAAGGAGGCACGCACGGCATAGCCACCGTCCATCTTCTTGATGATGGCAGCATCGTCGAACTTAGCAGAGAGGGCGATATCCGATGGCTGCTTCCAATCCTGCTTCGCCACATCGCGATTGGCATTGAGGTCCACCTTACTCATGTTGGCAGAAAGGATAGGTTGCTCACCAAGGGCAATCTTCTGTTCATCGATCTTCTGAAGGATCATCTTCGATGCCTTGTTGACATCGGACATGACCGAGACGATGAACTTCGGATCCTCACGCAGCGCATTGATCCAGCCCTGCATGTAGCAGAGATTATTGTCCAAGATGCGCTTGTCAAATCCCATGGCATTGCCGACCATGGCAGCCGTGAGCTCAGCCACTAACTCTTCCTTGGCGTACTTCGGATCGCCGAAACGTGTACCTTTCTCACGGTTCAGACGGTTGGCTGTTCCCGTAGAGTGCGTCATCTCATGGAGTGCGGAAGAGTAATCGAGGAACAGCTCGGCGTTGAGATCATCGGGCTCGATACCATGATCATCGCACCACTGGAGGTAGACGGGAGCGTGGTCACTGAGGAGGACAAGCTCGCAGAAACCGATCTTGCCGTTCTGCTTCATCTGAAAGAGTTCTTCAATTGTCTTATGCATAAACTGTAAATGATTAGTTGGTTATTATTGAGATTGAGTTAGCGCTTGAACGCCTGCTTGGCAGATACCTTCTCAGCCTTCAGCTCCTTGATCTCAGCGTTGAGATAGCGGGCTGCAAGCTGCTCTTTGGTAACAGTCTTGGCCGAGAAGAGTGCTTGTTTGTCGTGCCAGGAGAGGATGTGCTTGCTGGTCTGGCCCTTCTCGCCCAAGTCGGCGGAAACAGTCCACTGACCATCGAGTTGCTTGGCGACCTTCACGTCCTTCACACCTTCCTCCAACTTAAACTGATTGTAGAAGGAAGCCATGTGAAGCTGTTCAGCGAAGTTCTTCTCAACGAGCTTGGCGGGAGTTGTCACCCGGTCGAAGTAGGCGTTGAGATCTTCATGCGACATCGTACGTGACATCTTCTGGTCACCGACCTGTGTGTAGATCTTGTATTTGCCGACATTGTCACGAGACTCGTCGTGCTCTTTGTAGATGACCATCCTGTCGATGACGCGACCGTCAGAGAGTTTGTTGTCAGCCTTGAACTCCTCGGGAGTGACCTTTTTCTGCAGTTTCGTCGGATAGTAGGTCTGCATGAGTGCTTCTATGGTAGTCTCACGCTTCTGATAGGCCACTACATCCTCCGGCTTCATGAGTTGCGGACGGAGCTGATTGCCATCAAGACGGGCAGTGAAATACCACTTTTCGGGATTGAGATTACTCTGAAAGGCATGACCATGAGTGACCTTCTCACCGTTGACGGTCACCATCTGAGGCGGTCTGGGTTGTTTCACCTCTTCTCCATTTTTAGGCGTGGTGTCAGTTTTGAGGGATTGTTCTTTTGGCTTTTCCTTCTCGACAGAGGGTTGTACTGCCTTAGGCTTCGTCCCAACCTTAGGCGACTCTTCTTTCTTCTTCTTTGCCATGGTTAATGTTATTATTGGTTAGTATGATTTCAATTTAACGATGTTGTCCGGTACGTGTCAGCCGATTGTTTGTCGAACGTAGACCAATTTGCTGTCGAACGTCAGCCGATTGTTTGCCGAACGTCAGCAAATCGTTTGCCGAACGTCAGCCGATGAACGAACACTCCATTGTTACATCCTCATGCCTTTGGACTTCTCTGTCTTTTGCTTCTCAGAGAGCATCTGCTCATCCTTATACTGTAGCTTGTCTACTATCTGCTTGTATTCCCATCGGTTCTCATCCGTCTGGACGTAACCCATGTAGCCTTCGTGGGCATCATCGTAGCGGATGGCCTGCTGTCGCTTCCACTCCTCCATGTCACCCTTGACGACCTTGAACCCCTGTGGCTCGCGCAGATCCACACCAACTGTCACCTTCTCGTGACCTACCTCCAGTTCCACAGGCTTGCCTTCCGTGGCTGCCTGCCTTTGGTTGATTCCTAATGAAATGTCCTTGACTTTCTCAAGCTCCTGCAGTTTCTGCTGCATTTTAACAGTCGCCACGTCTCGGTAGATCAGACTATTCGTCTCCTTGTCCAACTGCACATAGCGGAGGGTGCGGTCGGCTCCCCTGTGAAACTCCTTCTGTATAGCCTCACCTCCTCGTACTCTACCCAGCTCGGCATCATTGAGACGGAGGCGGTTGTCAAGATGTCTATGCATCTGATAAGTAAGCAGTTGTAACTGCTCATTCTTGTCATAGACGAGTTGGATTTTCATGGGTACTTCCATCTCTCTGCCGTGGAGGGCAGGTACGCGGAGACGGAGCATCGGGGTGAGCTGACCACTGAGGATAGCCTCTCGCAATGGGTCGGGCATTTGAGCGAAATCCTTCTTGGTAATGCCAATTCTGGCGAACTTCTCAAACGGAATCTGTTCGTTCTTCATGATTATTCAGGTTATCAAAATGTGTTTGTGTGAAATATTCTTCCTATTTTTGTGGAGCAAAAGCCGCTAACCGTATAAACAAAACACAAACACAAGCCTTATGACAAAGTACTTACGTTGTGCTTTCGGACTGTCCACATTATTAATATGTGTATCGGTCCAAGCCCAGTTCTACACGGTCTCGTTTGTCAATCCAAACATTGACACGTTGTACAAATCAAAAGATCCGTACGCAAAGTTAGGAAGAAATCCGCCTGACTCCAACTATGGTACAAAGAAAAGCGTCGAAAATGCTTCAGAAAATATTCCGCTGCAAGCATCAAAAGCCAGCAAAATGCTCAAATTTGAGCCACTGACGCTCACGGATAGCCTCTTTATAGAGCTTATCAAGAAACGTCTAAATATCTGTTTACCACTTGATTACATCAGCTACTCCTCAAGCTATGGCTATCGCAAGGACCCATTCGAGAGGTGCCGCAAGTTCCATGATGGCATCGATATGCGATGCAAACACGAGTTAGCCTACTGCATGTTGCCAGGCAAGGTGGTCAAGGTAAAACTCAGTAAAACGGGTTACGGTAACCACGTCATCGTTGAGCATGGTCGACTCCGCACCCTCTATGGTCATCTTGAGGAAGTCTACATCAGGGAAGGTACTGAGATAGATGCCGGGACAGTCATTGGACTGACAGGTAGCAGCGGCAGATCGACGGGCTATCACCTTCATCTTGCTCTCCACAAGTTGGACGGTAGAGGACAATGGACAAGTGTCAACCCGCAGCCGTTCATCGAGACACTCAATGACTATATCAATGAGTTAGGTGAAGGTCTCCGCCGACTGCAAGGGATAGAATCTCCCACACCTATAAAAGAAGCCAAGCCTCTTACTATCGCCAACCTCTATGAAGAGATTAGACGGCAGGGCTTGAAGTTCCCCAAGATCGTTCTTGCTCAGGCGCTGCTCGAGAGCGGCAACTTCAGTTCGAGACTGGCCAGAGAGCAGAACAACCTGTTTGGCCTCAGACTGAGAAATGGAAGCTATGCAAGCTTTGACCACTGGTCAGAGTCTGTGACAGCCTATAGGGATTGGGTGCAGTATAAGCACGGACCGAAAGAAGATTATTACGTATTCTTGAGTAGAATCCGATATGCTACCATGAAAGGATATATATATAAGGTGAAAGAGATCGTGAGACAACTATGACCTTCCCAGACCTTTCATCTGTAGACAGTGATGAAAGCAAGTTTTTCAGGATCTACTCCAAAATAATAATAAAACCGACGATATTTTAGTTTGTATTCCAAAATATTTTATATCTTTGCACATAGATAAACGAAAAACAATGGAAGGGAATCTACAGAGAATCAGCCGACTAAATTATTGGAACGGCAATACACTTGAGCGTGAACTGAGACCCTTGAAAGCCTTGAAGGATAATTACCGAAAACTTCTCGTCACGATGGATGACATAAGATTGAAAAGCCTCGATGGTATAGAGCACGTTCAAGCATGGGAACTTGAGAATTATCTGCTTTCCAAGTAGTCGCTGAGGAACCTGTGCGGGGCAAGTGATTAAGATTTTTCTGCCAATTTTTAGTGGCTACTTTGAGGAGCTGGTACAACCTGTACAAAATCTCAAGGCGGTTTTATATCTAAACCTTTGGATTTTTGAAAAACAACAGGTATAAAATCTTTGGATTTTATCAAATAATGATGTTTTATTTGTTTGGGAAATATTAATTCCGTATATTTGCAGCAAAACTAACGGTTATAGATTATGGCAAAGAATCAACAGACATATTATCCAAGGTTCATAGACTCGTACTTGTCGGAATGGGCAAAGAGACCACTGCATAAGCCTCTCTTGCTCCGAGGAGCAAGACAGGTGGGCAAGTCAACCGCAGTCCATCATCTCTCGGAAAATTTCAAGGGCTTTGTTGAGATAAACTTTGAGAAGCAACCATCCCTTGCGCAACTGTTTGAAGGAGATCTGGATGTCAGGCGGATTGTGTCTCAAATGGAGGCAATCGTGGGCAGACCTATTACGGAAGGGGATACGCTGCTATTCCTTGACGAGATACAGGCTTGTCCTAAGGCAATCATGTCTCTTCGCTTCTTCAAGGAAGACATGCCGGGACTGCATGTGATTGCTGCCGGCTCACTTCTGGAATTTGCCTTAGATGAGCTTCCGACATTCGGGGTAGGCAGAATACACTCAATGTTCATGTATCCGATGACATTTGATGAGTTCCTTATCGCAAACGGTGAGACGTTGTTGATGAACGCGAGAAACCAGGCGACAGCTGCACAGCCACTTCCACAGCCGCTATATGAAAAGCTTATAGCAGAGTTCCGCGACTACATGCTCATAGGCGGAATGCCCGAGGCAGTGAGCAGCTGGGTCGCCAATCACGATTATCTGTCCTGTCAGGAAGTGCAGGACGATATACTTGTTTCATACGAGGATGACTTCCCTAAGTACCGTAAGAAAGTTGACCCTACACTTCTTAGGAAAACGATGGAAAGTGCGGCCGTGCAGGTAACGAAGAAGTTTGTGTATTCTAAGGTCGAGGGCGGTTATAGGGCTTACGATGTAAAGAAGGCTTTGGACATGCTTTATAAGGCCGGTATACTGATACCTGTTACCAATACCTCGGCAAACGGTCTGCCTTTGGGGAGCGAGGCGGATGATTCATGCAGAAAGTTCTTGCTGCTTGACACTGGAATCCTGCTCAGGCTACTGAACATGACAACAGGTGATATTTCGGAATTGACAGAGCATATACTTACATCTGACATATCCGACCTTGTGAACAAAGGACCGATGGCAGAGATGGTTGCCGGACTGGAATTGCTCCATTACCGTACACCTAATATCCGCCATCAGTTATTTTATTGGGTAAGGGAAGCGAAAAACTCCCTTGCTGAAGTCGACTATGTATCAAGTTTCAAACTGGCAGTGCTACCTATTGAGGTCAAAGCCGGAGTACGTGGCGGTATGAAAAGCCTGTGGCAGTTCATGAGGGAAAAGAAGCTCCGCAATGCCGTCAGGTGCTCAATGGAAAACTTTGGGTATTTTGAATATGAAGACAAGCAAGACAATAACAATGTCCGGCATGTCGTAATATGTCCATTGTTCGCCATTTCACAGATGAAAAGAATACTTGAGCCTTTGGAATGGGATAATCAAGACATTGAACTAACTTGAGCTAAGCCTCTGTGGTCATTACAGCCTATACCGAAGAGCCGGCACGACAATTCACGAAAGAAAATGCCAACTTTAGAAGTAAAAATGCGCCAACTTTGGAAGTAAAAATGCACTCGTTGACATGTTGCTATGCCGTAAGAAGGACGACAAGGCCGATGTTTAGCTCGGTTTTGCTTGCAGGGTGCGGGGGTTGGCTGTGGAGGGCCGTCCGCATCCGAGGTTGTCGTGCCACTGTATGGAACCACTTGTGGGTGTTCTCTTGTTGCGGATAGCCACAGCAATGCGTTGTACCATGCGTTGACCTGTTGGCCTCGTAGAGGGCGAACCTGCATTATACCCCACACAGCCTCGGCGAGGCTGAATTTTTCCTAACCATGCAAGGCGCAGCCGCAGCTTGGGGATTACTGCCTAAAGCGACATTAACTGGCATCCAGCCTCGGCGAGGCTGAATGCACGTTAGTGCGCAATGGTAACCTTAATACTTGTTAGAATAAAATCTATACTTTTCTTTGCCCAATAAAAAATAAAATACAACCTTTGCAAGGTACAAGACAACCCTTCAAAAACGGTTCGGCATTGGGAATTTGATAAGTCGCATGCTTCACTCCAAGCTGGTGAGTTGCGATTCAAGACATAAACGATAGATGGGAAATCTGGCATCGAATGGTCCTTTTCCACAATCTATGAACGACGAGAGTTCGCGGCTCTCAGAGTGGCAATGTTACCGAGGCACCGACAGCCTTCGGGTGTAGAAGAAAAGTACTTTTGCAATCCTTTGTGCAAATGGAACGAAATGGAACGGCCATTTCCAAAAAATACTTGCTTGTTTTCTTGCAGTTATCAGTTAAAAAGCCTAATTTTGCAACGATAATCATCCTTTTCGGCCGTACATCCCAGCATGTTCGACAGAAAAGATGTAACCAGGAAGTCGTATGACCGAGTTCCGCAAGAAATAGACACATCAGCGTATCTTTGCTTGTATGTGATAGCAACTATTTGTATCTGAGGAAGTTATGCTTTTCCCCAGGATGTTAGTTAATCAATAATCGCAACGTTTCCTGTGCGTCCTGATAGGTCTCAGTGCAGGGGTCGTGCTTTATGCCGGCCCTAAAATAATGTCCCAACCGATGTTTGTAACTCAATGGTGGTACCGCCGGTTTCACCGTAGGGGCACCCCTAGTGGGCGCCCTAACCCTCGGATGGCAGCCATGCATAGCTAGCACCTCGGAGAGGTGCCACATGGTTAGCCCCAGGTAAGGAGCGCAGCGACGTAACCTGGGGTGGTTCGGTGGCGAATAACCTGAATACCGGCCTCGAAGAGGGCGAACATGGTCAACTTCCCCCAATCCTTTGAAAGATTTGTTCCGATTTGCTCGATTCTTGGCGAAGCCAATAAAATAATAGCATAATCATTTTGATGTCAGAAGAAAAGTGATTATATTTGCAACAAAAAGAAAGATAATATGGCAACGTTACAGATACAGAACTCACAGATTCCAATAGCAGATGCTCTTTGGGCTCTCATTCAAAGCCAGCCAAAGAAGGTTCAGCAGGCAATTGCTAAGAAGTTCAAGGAGGAAGATGTTGAGACAGAACGTCAAAAATCATTTGTCAAAGAGACCTTATCACAGTCTTTGAAAGAGTTGGAAATGGCTCAGGAGGGCAAGATTCAGCTTGAGGATGCTCGCAATCTCTTCAAATAGGTAGCAATGAAAGTCGATTTTCACGTCACCCCTGAGTTCAAGCGAATGGCAAAGGCACTCGCGAAAAGGTACAAGTCTTTTGCTACTGACTACGACAAGTTCCTAAATGACTTGGAAGATGATCCTATGCAAGGTACTTCCTTAGGTGGTGGCGTTTACAAAGTTAGAATGGCCATTGCATCAAAAGGGAAAGGTAAAAGTGGTGGTGCAAGAGTCCTGATATACCATGTCAGCAAACTCACTGACGAACTATTTGATATATCTCTACTGACAATATATGATAAAAGTGAGATAGACAACGTCTCCGATGCCTATATCAATCAAATCATCAAGCAAGTCAAATAACGATTCTTGGCGAAGCCAATACATTAAACATCATGCGAAAGTTCTTTTCCGATAAGGCTGGTGCGACCTTCAACTTCGAGATGCCCACCTTCACCTATGCTGTCCGCAAGAACTGCATCGAACTCATCTTCAAGCTCGACCGTGGCTGCTATACCATCATCAACCTACAGCATGCTGCCAAGGACAAGCTGATTCTCACAGCCAACTGGCATCACTACTTCAACCGCATCCAGAACCCTGCGGTGCAGTACCCGAAAATAGAGAGGTGTTGTCCAACACTATCCTCGATACTTTATGGCGAAGATCCCGATGGTGTCAAACGTGTCCAGACAATTGATGAGGATGGTAACAAGCTTGACGCCTTCGGCATAATCTTGGATTGTCAAGAGGACGAATCCTTGCTCTTTACCATAGACCAAGATCTTAAGGAGAGCGCTCGTATGCTTGTCAACAAGGTCCTTGCCGTTTATCATGAGCTCTATAACAACCCTCCCTTCCCCGCATGGAAGACTGGGCTGGAAGAAATCTGGAACTGACTTTTTAAAAATGTTTTTCTATTTGCCTTCACTTTTTGCATTAAACGATTGATAGTCAGCTTGCTACGAGGCTTTTTACCTTCACCTTGCCTTCACTTACCTTCACCTACTTGCACCGAAGGGAGTGGATACGACCATAGATGATAGGCTTTATGATAAGTAATAGACATGTCGCGCGATTGTCGAGTGTTGATGGGGTGAAGGCAGGTGAAGGCAGGGTGAAGGCGATCTTTGAGTTAAGCCATTGATTGATAGTTGACTATAACGAAAAAGGTGAAGGTTGTTGAAAGAAACACTCAATTTTTATCGCATCATGATGTAACACCAATTGTCATGCGATATCAAGGCAATGGGCATGCGATTGCACAATGATCGTCATGCGATTGCACAGCGATGTCAATAGGACGGCATCGGGTATCAATGCAGTGACAGGTCTTGTACCGGCCATCAACTGAAAGAGAGACAGTTTTTCGGTTGGTCACTGTTGCGGATGTAGTATAGAGACATCTTCATAAAATACATGGTTATGAAAGAATATAAAGAACCAAACAATCAGGAATCTGATATAGTGTCTGAATCATGGGGTGGAACTTGGACAGAAACAAAGTTGGATGCATTCGAAAAATATGTTCGAGCCTATCTCATGGTTATGAAAAATTATCGCCATGAGAATGATTGGAAACTGATATACTTCGATGGTTTTGCTGGTAGTGGTTCTAGAACTAATAATCATGAAGATGAAGAATCTGGCTTGCTTGATGATCTTTTCAGTGACAACGAGATAACTCATGAAGAAATAAATGTTTATCGTGGTTCTGCAGAGCGTGTCGCTTCAATTAAGGATGTTGAATCATTTGATTACTTTTACTTCGTGGAGAAAGATGATGAATCAAGGGACCACCTTAAAAGTGTATTAACAAAATATGATTTGAAGAACCCGGTATTTCGTGTTGATGCCAATACGGAGATTAAGAAATTAGCTCAAGCCCTTCGACAGAATCGTAAATACAAGGCTCTTGTACTGTTGGATCCCTTTGGTATGCAGGTAGATTGGGATTCTATTAAAATGCTGAAAGGGTTATCAGTAGATTTGTTTATTCTTATCCCTACAGGAGTAATTATCAACAGACTGCTGGATAGAAAAGGCGAATTGACCCATCTTGATAAGTTGAAATCGTTCTTTGGCCTTTCCGAATCAGAGATTAAGCAGATCTTTTATAAAAAGATAAGTGAGCAAAGTCTATTCGGAGAAGAGACGCGAATAGAAAAGATCCAGAAGCCGATTGAGAAGATTGCAGAAGTTTATCTGCAAAGATTGAGAGGACTCTTTAAGAAGGTGATACCTCATCCTCTTGTCTTAAAGAATAGCAGGAACGTTGCAATTTATCACTTTGCCTTTGCCTCTCAAAATTCCAATGCATTAAAGATTGCTGGTCAAATTATTGATAAAGAACAATCATGAGTAGCAAGATAGAATGGACGGATAAGACTTGGAATCCCATTACTGGATGTACTAAACATTCAGCAGGTTGTCTTCATTGCTATGCAGAAGTAATGGCAAGAAGAATTAAGGCTATGGGTCTAAGTAAATATGCTAATGGCTTTAGGCTTACATTACATCCAGAATGTTTAGGAGAGCCTAAGAAATGGAAGAAAGGACACAACATTTTTGTCTGCTCCATGAGTGACATCTTCCACGAAGATGTTCCATTTTCTTTTGTTGACGCTGTTATGGAAACTATTAAAGCGTGTCCCCAACACCATTTCCAGTTACTGACTAAGAGAGCAGAAAGGATGACTGAATATTTTGCAGATAGAGAAGTGCCTGATAATGTCTGGCTAGGAGTAACTGTTGAAGATAGGGCAACCGTGTATCGCATTAATTTTCTGCGTCACATCAACGCAAAGATAAAATTTTTGTCTTGTGAGCCGCTTTTGGAGGATATAGGAGTGATAGATCTATCTCATATAGATTGGATAATAGTTGGCGGAGAGAGCGGAAGAAATGCGCGTCCGATGAAAGAAGAGTGGGCTGTAAATATTCAACGTCAGGTTGAAAAGCAAGGAAAAGCATTCTTCTTCAAACAATGGGGTACGTGGGGAAGTGATGGCATTAAGCGTAATAAACATGCAAATGGAAAGAGGCTTAACGGAAAAATATATCATGAACTGCCAGAATAATCATTTATACAAAATATGTCGAGATTAGAAGTAACAAAAGATTTTCAATCATTTGTTGATGGAGCGATGATTGAGGAATATACAGAGATATACGATTTTTATCAGGCTGCAGTTTCTGACAGCCAGTGTACGTTTGACGTCGAAAAAGCTAACGGCTCAGATGACACCCTCATTGTTAGGCCAGGCTTCGATGTTGCACTTAGGCTGAACGATAAACAGTTGAAGTTCCTACCATCATGGATAGAAGCAAAACTAATGAATGGATTAGACGCAGAGACATTTTGGGCAATGGAACATGCCAAAGCTAACGATAAAGATTGATGTTGAATATTAAAAGGGCAAAATATGGGAATACAGATTACTGTCTACGGGTCTCACCCGTTTACACTAGCATATGATGATTCCGAGATAATAGCTTTTATCTCGGATTACATAACGAAAAGAAAAAATACGAGGCAGCCTTATTTTACTTATTTCACTCTATGCAGAATTATATTAGAGAAAGCGAAGAATGACAATAAGTTGAAGGGAATGGAGCCTAATACTTATTATGAATCTCCCGATTTGGCTCAATCGGAATATACCCGTATAAGCCGGATTCTATGGGGATTTATATGGGATAAGAAAATCTACGTTGATTTTTCGAATAACTCTTATATAGCTCACTATGAGAATGACACCATACTTGGTATTATGTAGATAAATAGATATGACAGAGACCCCAGTTCAAACATTATATAATTGCCGCAAGAATTTTATCATCATTGGTTTGACAGGTGTGGCAGGTAGTGGCTGTAGCACACTTGCTCAAATTATGTCTTCAAGAGATTTCTTGCGAAAAGTACGCGTTCCTGATGAAATTTCAGGAAGCGAAGCTCCCTTAACAGATAATGAGGCTGCGTTTAAATACGATAAGCAGAAAGTCCAAGAGGATGCTACAGGCAAAGATGTGTTTCATCGCAAATATTCAATTTGTTATAATTTCGCCAAAGCATATTATGAACCCTTCACCATCATAAAATTCACACATGTCATCTGGCTATACGCCCTGCTTTGTTATAAACACCATCGAACAGGTAGCTTTAAGGAATATTTACGCAGCATACTATATGACAAGTACAAGCCAAGCGTAAAGAATCGAGATAAGGATTACAAAAAAGCCGTAGGATTTAATCCTGATAGCCGCAAAAGAGATATTGATAAAATCCTAAATGGATTTTCATTTTGGAATTGTCTCGAGGCGCTGAATATCGATGCAGATGTGCTGACTAAAGATCATATCACTGATGATCAAGCTAAGAGGCTGTCAAAAGTGTTTTTTGACAAAAGGAACGTATTCAACAACTTCTTAGATTTCATATTGAGCAATTTGAGCGTATTAGACTACTATTCTTTGTGTTTTTTGAATCATAGAATGGCAGTTCAGATACGCCTTACTGGTAGTCTTGAAGATCCATATGACGATGTTTATGATAACAGAGGAAATCAAGGATTCAAGCATCAGTACGACTTAATCAGACTTATCAATTTTTTGATTAAAGGTTACAGAAAACTCAATAATGATGGCTCTACAAGAATCGTTATTGATTCATTACGAAATTCTATTGAAGCTTGGTTCTTAAAGGAACGTTATTCTGCATTTTATCTTATTGCGATAAATGACGACAAAAATCGTCAATCTCATTTGAGAAAAGAGATTTCTCTCAAATCACGAGCAAAAGATGAAATTGTTAGTCTTATTACAGCCAAAGTCGATGCTCTTTCTGCAGAGGAAGTTAAGCCCAAAGAATTCGAAAGCGGTATCTTTGCCTCACCAAATGTTGAACAAGTGATAGCTGATGCAGAAATTCATATCAATAATAACATTGATAGGTATAATGGAGAATTACCTAAAAACGACTGCGCTTTCCTTAAAATGGAAGAACAATGGATGAAATATTCTTCATTAATGCTGCATCCTGGATTGATAACTCCTAGCGCAGAAGAAAGATGTATGTCTCTCGCCTTTACATCAAAATTTAATTCTTCTTGCATTTCAAGGCAGGTTGGGGCTGTTATTACTAATTCTAATCATTCTGTAAGAACTATTGGCTGGAATGATGTAGCTTATGGTCAAATTCCTTGTGGATTAAGAGATTTAAGAGAAATCATTGGTTCAAAAAGATGTGACAACATAAATTATTGTTATAGCAACTTTGAATATGGAGATAATCCCAGAAACAATTATGATTCCGAAAATTTTAAAGAGAAAGTTCGCTCTGACTATCGTGAAGTAATAAAGAATCCCAATTTAAAAGGGTTACCTTTGCCATTCTGTTTTAAAGATCTTCATAATAGGTATAAGGGAGAGAAGAACCAGGTCTTCACTAGATCCCTCCATGCAGAAGAGAATGCCATGCTTCAGATGGTTAAATATGGAGGAGAGCCATTGATAAACGGCATAATTTACGTCACAGCAAGTCCATGTGAATTATGTTCCAAAAAGCTATATCAGATAGGTGTAAGAAAAATAGTCTATATTGATCCCTATCCTGGAATTGCAAGAGAGCAGATTATTAATTCTGGCTATAAAAGACCTCGTTTAAAAATGTTTGAAGGTGCATACGGACAGACATATTTTAAACTGTATCAGCCTTTCATGTCATACAAAGACGAGTTAGATATTCGCTATCAGCATAAGCACTTTTACAGAACTCAAAAAGATTTGTTCGTAAAAATGATTGAAGCTTTAGGATTGGATCCAAAAAATAATTATACAGAAGAAGAAATAAACGAAATAGTTAGTAAACTGAAGAAATAGAGTTTATTCCTTTATAGTATACTATTACATATTTAATGTCACCATCAGAAAACAATAAACGCATAGCAAAGAACGCGGGTATGCTCTACATACGTATGTTCGTGATGATGGCCGTCGGTCTTTTCGCATTACGCTTTTGTAGTTTGGATGTACTTCTATAAATTATGACAAAGAAAGAATTCGCACAAATAGCTTTAGGCGGTGTGGTAGGTTCAATCTTCACATTCGCGCTGATGTTCCTTTTAGCCCGCCATTATCAAACCACACCTGTGGCGTTGATTAATAGCAACCCTAATTGGAAGGGATGGCAGGAAGAAAGATACCAGTTCGGGATGAACAAGCATAGGACGCCACAACCAAAAGAGGTGAAATCACCATTGATTAGTGAAGGAACTATCATTATGGGTGGAGATCCTACTATGATGCGTTGGGGGTTCCACGTGTTAGAGGGTTATGCTAAGGATGGCAAGAGCCGTATAACGTTGCTTCTCAATAAACATGACAATGAGGAAGGTCGTCCCGCAGCCGAATTGTATTATTATGGAACCGCATATAATCACTCGAACAAAGCATACAATTGGTTCAAGATAGGTTCTGACGTAAAGGATCATAGCTTCATGTTCTCAAGAGACGAAGCTGTGGCTTATGGCAAGGTTGACTTTCGAAATCTTTTAGAGTTTGGAGCAATATCTCCATCCAAGGACTTAAACAGAAGCCACAAAGATATAGAAGCAGCAGATAATGCTTTTGAGCCAGAGAGCAAGTCGAAAGAGAATGCACGCTGTGTGCTCTACTTTGCATTACGTGATGCCCGAGATGGAGCTATGTTTTACGATAAAGATGCAAAGAAGATAGCGTGCAAGATAAACGGTCGATGGCAATATCTCTTAACAGAACCTGCTGCTATCAATATTAAATAGATTTTATAAGACAGGATAACATACAAGCACTGAATTAACAGCAATGCCGACAGATAATAAACAAGCAAACAAGAGAATCGCCAAGAACACGCTGATGATGTACATCCGCATGTTCTTTAATATGGCGGTATCTTTGTACACATCACGCGTCATCTTACAGACATTAGGTGTAACAGACTATGGTATCTATAATGTTGTAGGTGGCGTGGTAACGATGTTCTCTTTTCTCAATGGAGCCATGGCCAGCGCTACACAACGGTACCTTAACGTAGACATTGCACTTGGGAACACAGAGCATCTAAAGACATCCTTCCGTACGGCTATGCAGATCCATGTCCTGATAGCTTTGCTTGTTTTAGTTGTGGCAGAAACGGTCGGATTGTGGTTTGTTCTTAATAAACTTATCATTCCCGAAAACAGGATGGTTGCAGCCATGTGGGTGTATCAATTTGCCATCCTTGCCAGCATGGTAAGTATTATTAGTCTTCCATATGATGCAGCTATCATTGCTCACGAGAAAATGAGCGCCTTCGCATATATTTCAATGATGGATGTTGTAATGAAACTGGTCATTGTCTATATGCTTGTTATATCTCCTTTTGACAAGTTGATAACGTATGCAGCACTCTATCTCGGAGTAAACTTACTAGACCGTTTTATTTATAGTATTTATTGTAACCGTCACTTTAGCGAAATCAATTTCTCCTTAAAGATAGATAAGCCGCTTTTCAAAGAGATGACCAGTTTTGCAGGATGGAGTATGTGGGGGAATATGGCATGGGTGTTATTTACCCAAGGTATTAACATGCTTCTGAATATGTTTTTCGGTCCGGCAGTAAACGCCGCACGCGGCATAGCCGTCCAAGTACAAGGCGTTATACAAGGGTTTGTGTCTAACGTACAGATTGCTGTAAATCCCCAGATAACCAAATCATACGCACAAAATAATTTTCAGCGTATGCACAAACTGATGTTCGCTAGTTCCAAGTTTTGTTTCTATCTTCTTTTCCTTATTGTTCTACCTTTGTCTTTTGAAGCACATTTTGTATTACATATATGGCTTGGAATTGTTCCGGAGCACACTGTTTGGTTCCTTCGGCTGATTATGTTTATCATGCTTACTGAAACCCTTGCCAATCCCTATATAGTTGCAAACCAAGCAACAGGTAAAGTTAAGGTTTATCAGGCGATTTGTGGTGGCTTACTTTTAATGATTGTCCCTATAGCTTACATCGTATTAAAATTGGGAGGTAATCCTGAGAGTGTCTATGTTGTTCATGGATGTATCGCCATCATCACGCAATTCGCACGTGTTTATATGATGCGAAAGCTTATTGATCTGCCGATGATGTATTACTTTAGAAAAGTAGTTATGCCGATTCTTCTTGTAACCGTAACAGCTTTCATTTTGCCTTTCATCTTATATCAAGAGTTGAGTGATGGAGCCGGTAGATTTTTCGCCGTATGTAGCTTGAGTGTTGTATGTGCATTGACTTCTGCATACTTTATCGGTACAAATAAGTACGAGAAAGACATGATTCATGAAAAGGTTCAAGCCATTTCTCAGAAGTTCATTAAATAATCGATTTCCTTATGAATATCAATCATATTGTCACTTTCGGTAGTGACAAGTGTTGCGGATGCACAGCTTGTATGTCAGTGTGTCCGAAGCAGTGCATCTCTATGGAAGTAGACGGTGAAGGCTTCCTTTACCCTGTGGTGGACCAGAGTCTTTGCATTGACTGTGAGGCATGCGTTCGTACATGTCCTTTCCATCATCCCGCTGAGAGCCATAAGCCGGAAGAAGTTTATGCGGCTATCAATACCAATGAAGGCATACGTATGGAAAGTTCCTCTGGTGGAGTCTTTACTATCATGGCAGAGAAGGTTATCAATGGCGGAGGTGTGGTGTTCGGAGCTAAGTACACAGACGACTGGCAGGTAGAGATTGTACCAGCTGAATCGATTGATGAACTGGCTGCTTTCCGAGGAAGCAAGTATCTCCAGGCACGAATGGGTAACTCACTCCAGCAGTGCAAACAATTTCTTCGTGATGGTCGTAAGGTTCTTTTTAGTGGAACGCCTTGTCAGATAGCTGGCCTTAAGCATTATCTGAGAAAAGATTTTGATAATCTTATAGCTGTCGATTTTGTTTGTCATGGTGTACCAAGCCCTAAGGTTTGGGGACGCTATCTCTCTGAAGTAACTAATGCTGGCAGAAAAGCAATCCGAGATATTAAGTTTCGTGATAAACCGCAAGGATGGAAACGTTTCAACTTCACGTTGGATTACGAAGAATCCGAAAAGAGTTACTCAATAAGTTCGTATAATGGGGATAACCATTATATGCGTGCTTTCCTCTCCGATATGATACTCCGCCCGTCTTGCTACAACTGTCAGGCTAAGAGTGGGCGCAGCCAAAGCGATATTACTATTGGCGA
>Ga0256406_1001382_pt1 | contig 39650 bp, 30 predicted proteins | sample RumenRJG_03DNA_FD_185986 | JGI IMG/M metagenome (GOLD analysis project Ga0256406, IMG submission 185986) | Bovine rumen microbial communities from Lethbridge, Alberta, Canada - RJG_03 | ecosystem: Host-associated > Mammals > Digestive system > Stomach > Rumen | place: Canada: Alberta | collected... | reverse complement strand
CGATCTGCCCGTCACTGCTTCCTGATTAGGTCGTGTCTATATTTGCTTTTCAAAGACCCCTTGAGGGTTTGTTTGCTATGCCCTCTTTACGATATCTAACCGCCTACCTCTTTTTTCAAACTTTCTCCCTCCATCATATCACTTCTGACCCATTCCGGCATACAGGCTGCTTTCGCGCCTGAAGAAATCTCCGGCCGGTCAGGTTTGCCTGCTCAGCGTTTTTCCCCGCTCTTTCCGAAGACGCTCCTCACCCTGTACGGGCCGGCCGGCGCGGCGCCGATGATCTCGACCGTGCGGCTCCCCTTTTCCATGTCGAAAAAATTGTCACTGAGCATAAGGTTCCCGTCCTCCGATTCGATACAGACGCCTTTGGCAAATGCATCCGCCTGCACCGTGATCCGGTTTCCTTCCACCGTGAGCGTAAGATGCGGGTCTCGGAAGCGGTAATGCTTCGGCGCGACAAAGAGAGCCGAGCCGAAGGACGAGGCGGTTCCGCTCTCATATGAGTACCACAGATGCATATCCCGCTCATCTGCGGCGCCGGTGAAGTCCATCTTCTCAAGCCACATGCCGGAGTACGGCGGAACCTCCGCTTCCTCCACGCCTTCACGGATCACAGAGGAATCCGCCCGGCGAAGCTGCCAGCGCACCGTCCCGCGCTCCGTGCGCGCTGTCTCATTGGCGAGATGCAGCGCAGCGGAATACTCCACCGGAACCGGAAGCGAGGAGACGACCGGTTTCCGGTCGATCCGACCGTGTTCCTCGCAGGTGAGAGAAACCGGCGCGAAAAAGCGCTTCTCCCCGTAGTGCAGCGCCTTCCAGCGGCCGAAATAATCGATCGACGACCAGGAGGCAACCGGCCAGATATCGTTCAGCTGCCAGACCACGGTCCCCATGCACATCCCCCGGAAGCGCCGGAAATGCTCGACTCCGTAGCGGATGGCATCCAACTGAAGCATCTGGGAGAGGTAGAGCACATCATCGAAGTCCACCGGATAACGGTAGGTCGCGGAAAGGTATGTCATGATCTTTCCGTTGGCATCTGCATTTCTCTGATGCGATTCCATCACTTCCGAGAAGACGTTCCGATCCTCCTCTTTCGTAAAGCTCTTCACCGTCGCGAGGCAGGGGAAGGACTGGAAACCGAACTCGCTCAGGAAGCGGAAATGATGCTGCCTGTATGCCGTGAACGGTTCACAGCCGTGCCAGACGCCCCAGTAATGCGCGTCCCCGACATTCTCCGCGCCCGGATCGTCGAAGCTTCCTCCCGAACAGGGCGAAGACGGCCAGTACGGCCGGTCCGGATCCTCAGCCTTCAGAATCTTCGGCAGGATGTACTCGAAAATGGTCAGATAGTCCCGGATCTGCTTCTTCGTGGCATGCCAGATATTGTCCGGTACGATCTGGCTCTCGATTTCGTTGTTCCCGCACCAGAGCCCGAGACTGGCGTGATGACGGATTCGGCGGATCACATCGGTGAATTCCGCCCGAAGTGTGGCCTCGAAAGATTCCGTCAGCTCATAGACCGCACAGGCGAACATGAAGTCCTGCCATACCAGAAGGCCGAGCTCATCGCAGATGTCGAAGAAGAAATCATCCGGATAATAGCCGCCGCCCCAGACCCGGATACAGTTGTGATGGGCCCGGACGGCGCTTGTCAGAAGCGCACGGGTCCGTTCGGGCGTCACGCGGGAGAGCACGCTGTCCTCCGGGATGTAGTCCGCTCCCATCGCGAAGATCGGGAGACCGTTGACTACGAAACGGAACTGCCGTCCCTCCCTGCGGTCCGCAGCCGCCTGCGGTCCGAGATGCGGATCACGGATTTCAGACGGAATGATGTGTGTGTCCAGTTCCACCGTTCTCAGTCCGATCCTCCGTACCGTCTCATCCAGCACCTGTCCGTCCGTGCGATCCGTCAGACGGATCTTCACACGGTAAAGCGGCTGGCTGCCGTACCCGCTCGGCCACCAGAGAACCGGATCACTGATCCGGCACGTTTCGCCGCAGCCGGTCCAGCGGGTGTATTCGCCCGAGCCGGGTCCTGTTTCCACGCAGTACTCCGCCCGCGCATCCTCCCGTACCGGATCGGAGGCGGCCGTGACGGTCAGATCAACCGCCGTCACCTGATTTCCCGTCACGCCGCATCCGGCGATGATGTGCCGCTGCCGGATGCGGATATCGTCCGAAAGTCTCGCCTTCCGCACGCCGATCAGACGGACCGGCCGGTACAGACCCGCATCGGGCAGCCTCGGACCCCAGTCCCACCCGAACATGCAGTGTGCCTTCCGGAGCCGCGGAAAGCCGGGCACCGCGTCCGTTGAGCCGCCGACCTGATTTTTTTCGTCCGCTTCGGCCAGTATCCTTAAAGGCGAGCTGAGACGGACCGTCAGTTCGTTTTCAGCTTTTATGCATTCCGTCACGTCAAACTCATAGCACCGGTGCATGTTCTCCGTGTGCCCCAGTCTGACTCCGTTCAGATCAAGATCCGCGACCGTGTCAATCCCCTCAAAGCGGAGAATCACGCGCTCCGCCGAACGCATCGCCTCATCCGCCGTAAAACGGTCCGAATACACAAAGTCATTTTCCATCAGCCGGAGCGCGTCAAGCTCGTTGAGTCCGTTGAACGGATCCGGCATGAGCCCCGCGTCCAGCAGGCAGGAATAGACGCTGCCCGGCACGGAAGCCGGAATCGGCTCCGGCGGAATCCGGTAGATATTCGCATCCGGGATGGTCAGCGTCCATCCCGAGTCAAGTGTCTGCATCCTCATCTGTCTTGTCTCCTTTTCCGGCGCCTCTCCGGGCGTCTCGCCTTCTCTGTTATACCATATCCGCGGCCAGATCCTCATACTGTCTTGTGAAGAGTTTGCGGTAGACGCCGTTCTTTTTCATCAGGGAAGCATGCGTCCCCCGCTCGATGATCCTGCCATCCTTCACGACAAGAATCACATCCGCGTCCACCACAGTGGACAGACGATGCGCGATCACGAACGAAGTCCGACCGGCCGTGACGGCGCGGATCGCATCCTGGATTTTCTTTTCCGTCACCGTGTCGACCGAGGCGGTCGCCTCATCCAGCACCAGAATTTTCGGATCTGCGAGAATCGCCCGGGCAAAGGAAAGCAGCTGCTTCTCACCGGTGGAGAGCATGTCGCCGCTCTCTCCCACCTCCGCATCGAGCGCGCCCGGCATCCGCATCACCACGCCGTCAGCCGCCACGAGCCGAAGGGCTTCCCATATCTCATGGTCTGTCGCGTCCGGCCGGCCGTATCGCAGGTTCTCACGGACGGTGCCCGAAAACAGGTGAGGCGTCTGCAGCACATATCCGATGTTCGAGTGAAGCCAGAGCTGGGATCGCTCCTTCGCGTCCCGGCCGTCGATCAGAATGCGGCCGGATGTCGGTTCGTAAAAGCGGCAGACCAGATTCACCAGGGTCGACTTGCCGGCTCCCGTCTCACCGACAATGGCTACGTTCGTCCCTTTCGGCACATGCAGGCTGAAATGGGAAAGCACCTCGCCTCCGCCGTCCGGATAAGTGAAGGAAACATCGTCAAAGTCCACATCACCCCGCAGCTCTTCCCAGTTTTCCCTCCTAGGACAGAAGGAATCGCCGTATTTCGCGACCACCTCCGGCGTATCCGCCACGTCCGACTTCGTCTCCATGAGGCGCGAAAACCGTTCGATATTGACCTGAATCTGGATCAGAACCGAAAGCGTACCGATGATGTTCTGGATCGGCTCCATCATGCCCACCGCATAGCTCATGAAGACAGACAGCGTGCCGACCGCGAGCAGATGACGCCGTGTCAGAAGACCGCCGCGCCAGAGGACAATCGCCAGGGCGAACATGGAAAACATCGTCACCAGCGAAGTAAGAAGCGCCGCGTAGTGACCGCTCCTGATGCCGGTGCTTCTCATCTCCGCCGTATCCGACCGGAAATCGCGTCCGATCGTCCGCTCGACGCCCAGCGATTTGATCGAACGCGCACCTGTTATGCCCTCGTTGAAGTCGCCTGTGATCTTCGAGTTGATCTCCCGGATCTTCCGGTTGAGCCGTACCAGACGCCGCTGGAAGAGAACAATAATCAGAACCGCCGCCGGAAGAAGCAGCAGGATCCAGCCGGCCAGCCGGACGTCGAGCAGCAGCATCAGCACAAACATGCAGATCAGATACGAGCCGTTCCAGACGATGTCCATCATCCGCCATGCCACCAGCTCGCCGATTTTGCCGGTATCGCTCATCACACGCGCGTGAATGTACCCTACGCTGTTCCGGCTGAAATAAGAGAAGGAAAGCGTCTGCAGATGGCTGAATGAGGCGTTTCGAAGGTCCCTGTCAACCCCCATCTCCACCTGACCGCACCAGTATGTCGTCACATAGTTGTCCCAGACCTGGAACAGAAGCAGCGCAGCAAAGGCCGCGATAAAACGGCCCAGTCCCCTAAGAGTGCCCGGGGCGACGAAGCGGTCAAGGGCGTACCGCCCGAACAGAGGAAATACGGCGTCGATCAGACTGCTGATGAGCCCCAGAAGAATCATGCCGATGATGCGGCCGCGATAAGGCCGCAGATACGGAATCAGTTTCGGGATCCCGAACAGCCTCAGCCGAACCGCCGGCTCTTCAGTTGTCACCATCCCGCTTCACCTCCTCCTCGTTGTTTCCCATGAGCCCCTGACTGACCTGAAGCCGGTAAATCGTCTGATAGATCCCCGGCTGCCGGATCAGTTCCTCGTGTGTTCCCTGCTGGGCGATCCGTCCGTGCTCAAGCACAATGATCTGATCCGCCTGCATCAGCGTCGTGATCCGGTGCGCAATCAGAAGCACTGTGGCATTACGGGTCCGCTCCCGGAGCGCGCGCCGGATTTCCGCGTCCGTCTCCGCATCCACCGCAGAAAGAGAATCATCGAACACCAGCACCGGCGTGTGCCGGATCAGGGTCTGGGCGATGGCCGTCCGCTGCTTCTGTCCCCCGGAGAGTGTCACGCCCCGCTCGCCGACAACCGTATCGTATCCGTCAGGGAAAGACGCAATCGTTTTGTCAAGGCATGCATCTGATGCGGCTGCCCTGACAGGATCGGAGGCAGCCGGACGTCCGGATCCGCGTTTCCTGTCTTCCGGAATGCCTTCCCCGCTCTCCGGGGTCACGGCCTCCGCTCCGTTTTCCGCGATCCGGATGTTGTCGTACAGAGTGCGAGAGAAGAGGAACGGTTCCTGCAGGACCAGTCCGACATGCGCCCTCACCTCTCTCCGGCTCATCGACGCGATGTCAACGCCTCCGATCGTAATGCGGCCGCAGCCCTCCGGCAGATCATAAAGCCGGTCGAGCAGCCAGGCGATCGTCGATTTGCCCGATCCCGTACCGCCCAGAATGCCGGTGGTTGTCCCCGCCTTCACACGAAATGAGACGTCTCTGAGGACCTCCGTATCCGAACCCGATCCGTACCGGAAATGCACATGCTCAAAGCAGATGTCGCCCGCGAAGGGATCCGCCGTTTTACCGGACAGAGCCTGTGCATTCCGGTCCGGTGCATCCATCGGCTCCTCCGACGCGTTCATGACCGCACGGATCCTGTCAACGGAAACGCCCACCTTCGCCATCTCCGAGATCACCCGTCCGAGGGAGCGGACCGGCCAGACCAGCATGCTGTTGTAGGTGGAAAAGGCGATAAAGTCACCCTCCGTGATCACACCGCGCACACAGAAGACGGCGCCGAGCACGATCGCCGTCAGCGTCTGGAGTCCTGAAAAAAAGTCTCCGAACGACCAGTACACCGAGAGGATCCGCATCAGGCGAACCCAGATTGAGGTGTAATAGCTGTTCTGCCTCTCGAAACGCTCCTGCTCATAGCGCTCCCGCCCGAAGGCCCGGACAACGCGCACGCCGGTCAGATTCTCCTGCGTCATCGACGAAAGCCTTCCTTCCTCGCTGTCGGCCTTCTCGAAGGTCGCTCCGATCTGATGATGGAAGACGAAAGAGTACAGCACGATCACCGGAATGAACAGAAAAGAGATCAGTGTCATCGTACCGTTGATGCCGGCCATAAAAACAAGGGCCATCACGATGAGGATCACTACGCGCAGAAGCTGGGTCAGCTGTTCCGAGACAAAGGCCCTGACCGTCTCCACGTCCGAGGTGCAGCGCTGGATGATGTCTCCGGTCTGATTCTCATTGTACCATGTGAACGGGAGACGCAGGATGTGCGAGAACAGCTCGTTTCTCATCGTCTCGAGCAGCGTCTCCGAGCCTCTGGTGTTCATCAGCTTCGACAGATACCGGAAAACAGCCGCCGCCAGCGCAAGAGCGGCCACGGTCAGCGCGACCGTGCCGAGATGATGTCTGAAAAAGGCAACCGGCACCGGAAAAGGGACGAAGGCCGGCAATGCCGGCTTCCCGTCTCCGATGATCGAATCCACGGTAAAACCGATCACCTTCGGGTTGATCAGATCGAATAACGAAACCAGCATGGAAAACAGCACGCTGAGAAGAAAGCAGTGAAGGCTGCCTCTCAGAAAATGCCGGATCATGCCCGTTGTCGTCGGAAAGAGCTCCGGAGGAGAGGACTGTCCCTCTCCTCTCCGCGCGTCCATCCGGTATCTGGTTTCATCGAGTTCCTTTGACTTCATGAGAGCTCCTTCCGGACAAACCGTTGATAGACAAGGAGTGACACGATCACGGTCAGGAGATCCGCGATCAGCTGGGTCCATACAAGTCCGTACATTCCCACAAATGCGTTCAGCAGAAAGAGCATCGGGATATTGAAGGCGGCCCAGCGCACGGCGGCCAGTTCCAGCGCAATCCGGCCGTTTCCGACAGCCTGAAAGAAATAGGTCAGATGAAAGCACATGAACATAAACGGCGTCGCGAGAGCGCGGATTCGAAGGAAATCCGTCCCGATCGCAACCGTTTCCGCGTCGCTGATGAAGATCCGCATAATGCCCGGCGCCAGCGTCTCATAGAGGAGAATGCTGAGCGCCCCGACCGCAAGTCCCGAAAGCCTTGTGAAGGAAAGCACATGCTTCATCCGGCCGTAGTTCCGTGACGAATAATTGTAGGCCGCGATCGGCACCATTCCCTGACAAAGACCGACTCCGATATTGAGCGGAAGCCGTTCGGCCTTCAGCACAATGCCGACCGCCGCCAGCGGGATATCTCCGTACCCGGTCATCAGCTTATCGATGATGATGTAATCGACATCAAACAGCAGCGTCGCCACGGCGGCCGGAATCCCGACGGCAAAGATCTCCGTAATTCTCCCGCGGGCAGGCAGTCCGCGGGGAAGAAGCGCGAGCACCGTATCGGATCCGCGGGATCGGATGACGAGAATAAAGTAGACACAGGCCGCCGTGTTGGAAAGCATCGTCGCGAGACCGGCGCCGGTCACCTCCATTCCCTTCGGAAGAAGGACGAACATAAAGAGCGGGTCGAGGCCGATGTTCAGCACGCCTCCGAAGGTGACGCCGATACCGGCCTGCCGCGCGCAGCCTACGCTGCGCAGCAGGCCGGCCATTGTCATCTGAAGTATCGCTGGAACAGCGCCCGCCACAATCACGCAGCCTGCGTACTGTCTTGCGTACGCCATCGTTTTCGGACTTGCACCCAGAAGCGTGAGCAGCGGATCCATGAAAATGGCCGTGAGCACCGCGAAGGCGGCGGCAAAAAGTCCCGCCGCCATCAGACTGAAAGCGCTGATCTTTCTCGCTTCCCCGTCCTTCCGCGCACCGAGCAGACGGGAGATCAGCGTTCCCCCGCCGATCGCGAACAGATTCGACAGCGGCACGCAGAAATTGAAGAAAGGAAGAATCAGGGACGCAGCCGCGACCATATACGGGTTCCGGGTCCGCCCGATGAAAAAAGTGTCCGCAAGATTGTAGATCAGTACCGTCAGCTGTCCGATGATCGTGGGCACCGCCAGAGTCGCCAGCGCCCGCGGAACCGGCATCGTCTCAAAGACGGCCCGGCTGGCTGCCGCCCGTTTTTCCGTCGGAACGTTTCTTCCTTTTTCGTCCATCCCGCTGCCTCTCCTTCTCCCCGTCCATCCTATCACGTCTCTCTTCCGGGATCATGGGCGAGATCCTTTCTTTTCTCCTCCGGCCGCTGTATCTTCCCGGTCTGACTGCGGTATAATAACAGAAACAGGGATCGGGACCTGAACCATGTCTGTTCCTGAAAGGAGGACCATCATGAGCCGACTTCTGGTCAAAAACATCTCCACACTTGTCTCCTGCGGCCCGGACGACCGGGTCTGCCGGAACGTAGATCTTCTCTGCGCAGACGGGCGGATCGAATCCATCCGCCCGTCCGTCACCGGCGGAGGCGTGTCCGGCGGCGAAGCGGATTTCTCCCGGGCCGCCGCCCCGGACCGTGTCATTGACGCCACCGGCATGATCTGCTATCCGGGTCTCATCAACACGCATCACCATCTCTATCAGATTTTCTCACGGAATCTTCCGCAGGTGCAGAACCTTGAGCTTTTTGACTGGCTCACCGCACTCTACGGCGTATGGAAAAATCTGAATACCGAAACCGTCCGTCTCTCCTCTCTCACCGGCATCGGCGAGCTGATGAAAAACGGCTGCACCACCGTGTTCGACCACCACTACGTCTTTCCGGCCGGCGCCGGTGATCTCATCGAAGCCCAGTGGGAAGCCGCCTGTACCCTCGGGTGCCGGATGCATTTCTCAAGAGGAAGCATGGACCGCTCGAAGAAGGACGGAGGACTTCCGCCTGACTCAGTCGTTCAGACCGTGGACGAGATCATGCGCGACAGCCGGCGTCTGATCGAGAAATGGAACGACACTTCCTTCACCTCCATGCACCGGATCGCGCTGGCGCCCTGCTCACCCTTCTCGGTTTCCGCCGATCTGATGCGCGAGAGCGCCCGTCTGGCCCGGGCTTCCGGCGTCCGCCTCCACACCCATCTCTGTGAGACAAAGGACGAGGAACGCTTCACGCTGGAGACAACCGGCATGCGTCCGCTGGCCTACATGGAGACGCTCGGCTGGCTCGGCTCCGACGTCTGGTTCGCCCACGGGATCCATTTCAACACAGACGAGCTGAAGGTGCTGGCTGATTCGGGAACCGGAATCTGTCACTGCCCGATCTCCAACATGAAGCTGGCCTCCGGCGTCGCCCGCGTGCCGGAGATGCTCGCTCTCGGCGTACCGGTCGGACTCGGCGTCGACGGGAGCGCCAGCAACGACGGCTCCAATCTGCTGGAGGAGATGCGTGTCTGCTACCTGCTTCACAGACTGACCTCAAGCGACCGCGCGCCTTCCGGCTACGACATCCTGAAGATGGCTACGATCGGAAGCGCCCGCCTCCTGGGGCGTGAGAAGGAAATCGGCAGTCTCGAGGCCGGCAAATGCGCGGACTTCTTCCTGCTCCGTGAAAACAGGATCGAGCTTGTCGGGGCCCTCCGCGATCCGCTTTCCGTTCTCTGCACGGTCGGACTCAAGTCGCCGGTGGATTACACGGTCGTCAACGGATGCGTCACCGTGGAGAACGGACGGCTCACAGGAATCGATGAGGAAAAGCTCTGCGCGGATGCCAGTCAGGAGGTGGACCGGTACCTTAAGAATCTGTGAACCCGTCGAGCAGCGGCGAAAGCGGACCCTCCGCCAGCAGCGTGATCCGCTCCGTCGCCCGCGAAACAGCGGTATATAGCTGGTGGCGCTTCAGCTTCGTATCCGGATAGGTTCCTCCGTCGGCGTCCGGGATAATGACCGCGTCGAACTCGAGCCCTTTGGACAGCGCCAGCGTCACCATACAGACGCCGTGTTCCGGGATCGCCTCGCTGGCGCGTATGTAATGAGGGGCGTCAGATCCCAGCAGGGAATGGAGACGGTCCTGCGCGCTGCGGCCGTTGACGATCACCGCGGTGAGGAGCCCCGATTCTTCCGCGTCACGGATGGCTCCCCGAAGCGCTTCCAGATAGGAAGCGCGGTCCGGGCAGGACCGGATCACCGGCCTGATGCCGGGCCGCTGCACGGACTGCACTTCCGTTCCTACTCTCGCCGGAAGAAGTGAGGTAAAAAGCGCGGTGATTTCAGGGGAGGACCGGTAGCTTGTCATCAGCTTCATCGTGGTGACCGGCTTTCCCCGCCAGGCGGGCGTGTTTTCCGAGAACAGCTCCCGAATCCGTTCAAAGGTCACCGTTCCACCGCGGATCGCCTGATACTCATCTCCGAGCATGAGAAATCTCGCCTGTGGAAAGTACGCACGGAAGACCCGGATCTGAGCCTCGGTGTAATCCTGCACCTCGTCAATCATGACATACTTTGCGCTGCGGCTGCATGTGCCTGTCAGCCGGATATAGAGATAGGCCCGTTCGGCGTCGGTCAGATACGTTTTTCCGAGAAGTCTCCGGCCGATCGCGGGTACGTCAAGCCACCCGTGGGAACGGACAGCCTGAGAAGCACTGTTGAAGTCGTTCTTCTCCCCGTTCTCCTCCTCATCCGGACGGCGTTCTTCCTTCAGGAACGCCTCCTCGTCCGTATCCTCATACAGTTCCTCATAGCTTCCGCGGCGGTCGTTCCGGTGCTGTCGGATATACTGCTCCGCCTCCTCTACCATCTGATCCTCCATCACACCGATCAGACGGGCGCCCGTACCCAGTTTCCGGTTCCGGCGGTAGATGGCATCAATCGATTTCGCCGGAAGCGCCTTTCTGCCTTTTACGGAAATACCGCGGAAATCCGTTGGAATCAGCTCGAAGCCCTCCAGTTCCCTGTCGATGAGATCAAGGGAATCCGGCTCCGTATTATCCTGAAACTCACGGGCGCGGAAACCCGCTTCCGACAGAAAGGCGGACCATGTCAGCGTGTTCGGATTCTCCTCCCCCAGATCCGGCAGAACGTTGGCGATATAGTTCTCGAAAACCGGGTTCAGCGTGATGAGATACACGTCGGATGCTCTGACGGAGGCGCGTTTCTGATAAAGAAGGTAGGCAATGCGCTGCAGAAGCACAGATGTCTTGCCGGATCCGGCCGTTCCTTCAATCAGCATCACCGGCTCATCCGGATGCCGGATGACCTCGTTCTGCTCGCGCTGGATTGTGGCGGTGATGGACTGCATCTTGTCGGAGCGCCGGCGGGACAGCGATTTCAGAAGCATCGGATCCTCTATTGCGATCTGGGTGTCGAAGCAGGCGTTCAGCCGATCCCGGGTAATATCAAACTGACGGCGGAGCAGCAGATCCACTTCGATCGGCCTTCCGTCCACATGATAGGCCGTTCTGCCGTTCTGCTGGTTGTAATAGACCTCGGCGATGGGGGAACGCCAGTCCACGATGACAGGCTCGTAGCTGTCACCTGTCAGCTGGGCGGTTCCGATGTAAAAATCCTCTGTCTCTTCTTCCTCCGGAAAATGCACCTGCACGCGGGCGAAATACGGCTGCTCCAGAAGCGTCAGAAGCTGCCAGCTCTGCCGGGTCAGCGTCGCGTTTTCGATATTGAATTCATCGACGACACGGTTCACCAGCTCGAGCTCCATGTTGCTCTCAAGCGCCTCTTCCGCGTCATGGAAGTTCAGCGCAAGATCCTCACTGATATCCGCCTTCTCCTGTCTTGCCTTCTCATAGAGCGTACGAAGCTCATCCGCCACGCTCTGCTCCTTTGTCCGCAGGAACGCGTACGTTTCTGTAAGATGTCTCTGCTCTTCTTCGAATATCCTGTCCCGTTCGTCCATAGAAATCTGTGCTTCTCCCTGAATCTTTCCTGTTGTGGCATGCCTTTTATGCCGTCTGTTCCCGTGCCGGCAGGTCCGGTCCGGGTCTTTTCCGCAGCGGCATTCCGTTCATCCGGAAAGCGGTCCGGTTCCGTCCGCTTCCGGCTTCGGCGCCGGATAAAAATCCGGCCGGATCCGTCTTCCGGAATCCGGCCGGCCAAGCCGTCCGATCAGAACGCGCCCATCGCGCGCACCTGCTTCTTTACGCGGGCGGACTGATCATCAAGAAGCGAGAATCTCTTCGATCCGGCTGTTCGTATCCGGCTGAACCGGAACAAGCATTTCACCGCTGGATGAGTAAAGTCCGTCGAATGGAACCCGGGCCTCCTCCATCTTGTATGTGAGGAGATCCGGCAGCATGGAGCTGAGCGAGAGGAGATCTCCGGCAGAGAAATCATGGGAAACTTCCTTCATCGACTGACGCAGAAAACGGCTCAGCTGATCGCCTTCCAGCGTTTTCACCTTGCTGAACGCTTCCTCAATCACGTTCCTCTGGCGCTGCGTGCGCTGATAATCCGCGTTTCCGATATGGCGGATCCGCGCGTACGCCACCGCCATCAGGCCGTCCGCGTCATAGGTTCCGGCCCCATGGTCATATGTCCGGTAAGAGGTAAGGCCCTCACCCGACGCCATACCTTCCACCAGTCCGTTGGCCGCCTCTGCCTCCGCGTCGGAAACCGTGACGGAGACACCTCCCAGCTGATCGATCACATCGGCCATCGAATAGAAATCCACGCTCACGTAATGATCCACGCGTACGCCGAAATTCTTCTCCATAGTGGAAACGAGCAGATCCGGTCCTCCGACGGCATACGCGGCGTTCAGCTTCTCTGTACCGTGACCCTCGACGTCCGCCGCGAGGTCCCTCATGAACGACATCAGATGGATCGTTTTCGTCGTACGGTTGACCGATGCGAGCATCATGGTGTCGGAATTGCCGTTCCAGGAACGATCTCTCCGGTCCGCACCGATCAGCAGAATGTTGCAGGTCCCGTCCTTTTCGAACAGCGGCTGATCCAGCAGCCTGCGGATCGCCCGGGCGGCTTCCTCCGCCGTTGCGCCCGAATCCGCGGCCTCTTCAGCGGATCCTGTCTCCGCCGCGCTGATTTCCGCGGATTCCGCTTCCGGCACAGCCGCATCCGCGGATGCGGCTGCCGGCGCCGCGAGCTGAAAGATGAGCAGAAAGCCGAGCAGGCAGGCTGCCTGAGCCCGGAGCCATCCGCTGCGATTGAATGTTCCCATTTATATCTCTCCTCCTGCATGATCACGGACCGACGATGCTGGCTGTCGTCCTTCTGATCGATTGTCCCGTCATGAAGACCGAAGCCGCTTACCGGATGCCAAGCGCCTCGAACGCCCGGTCATAGGGCGCGTGGCACAGCCCTTTCTCGGTGATGATGCCTGTAATCAGATGATGGTCCGTGACGTCAAAGGCCGGATTGAAGGAGGTGTCCGCCTCCGCCGGCGCCATCGGCTCCCTGTACCACATCTCCCGGATTTCACCGGGATCGCGCATCTCAATCGGGATGCCTTCTCCGTCCTTCGTCTTCATGTCGATCGTCGAACTGGGGGCGCAGACATAGAACGGAATACCGTAATGGCGGGCGATGATGGCGAGTCCGGATGTTCCGATCTTGTTGGCCGCGTCTCCGTTTGCCGCCACCCGGTCACACCCGACGAAAATCACCTTCACCCTCCCGGATTTCAGAAGAAGCGAAGCCATATTGTCGCACTGCACGGAAGTCGTGATCCCGGCATGAACCAGCTCAAAGGCCGTCAGCCGGGCGCCCTGCAGCAGCGGACGCGTCTCATCACAGAAGACATGCATATCGCTTCCGGACCAGCCGTGCTCCAGCGCCATATACATCGGCGCCGTGGCGGTGCCGTACTTCGCGGTCGCCAGCGTGCCCGCGTTGCAGTGCGTCATGATGCCTAATGGCTCCCCCTCCTTCTTCAGCGTCTTCAGAATGCCGAAGCCGGTCTCGCCGATACTGCGGCTGATCGCCACATCCTCCTCACGGATCACCTCCGCTTCGCGGTACAGCGCCTCTTTGATCTCAGCCACGCTCTTCTCCCGATTGGTCCGGACGCAGGCGTCCATCCGGTCCAGCGCCCAGAACAGATTGACAGCTGTCGGGCGGGATGTGGCGAGGTAATCTTTCATCTCTTTAAACGTACGATAAAACGTCTCGTAATCATCCGCGCTGATCGAAGCGGACAGCACCGCAAGTCCGTAGGCCGCGCATACGCCGATCGCCGGCGCCCCTCTCACTCTGAGCTTTCTGATCGCCTCCCATATTTCCTCCTTCGAGCCCAGCTGAATCCGGCGGATTGTATTCGGAAGCAGCGTCTGATCGATGATATCAACACTCCTTTTCTCCGGTCCCCATTTGACCGTGATGACTTCCTCAAAGAACTCGTCCAGTTTCGTATTCATGTCGCACTCCTCCGCATAAGGCGGCGGCCGGACCGTAAGTCCCGGCCGCCCGCATTTCCGCTTTTTCTCCGGTCACTCAATGGATCTGACTTTCGTCAGGGATGATGATCGCCGCGATGATGTACGCCAGCAGACCGGATCCCCCGAGGCAGGAAAACAGCACCCACGCAACCCGCACCAGTGTCGGATCAATATCAAAATATTCCGCGATTCCGCCGCAGACTCCGGCGATCTTCCGGCTGCTTCCGGACCTGTACAGCTTCTTTGTGTGGTAATCCATATTTCTCCTTTCTTTCCTGCTGTTCAATTCTGAATACGGCAGACGCGGTACAGCGAATAGCGGTTGCATACATACAGCTGACGGTCCGCGATGCAGACTCCCTCACATTCATTGTCCTTCAGTTCCGTACGGAACCCCTGATACACCTTCTCGATCTTTTTTCCGGAAAGACTGATCGCATAGACCTTTGACCGGTGCGGCTTTTCATAGTCAGATGAAAGGATATACAGTTTTCCCCGGGAATAGCACGCCCCCTGCATGAAGTTGATGAATCCGACCTGAAACGTTTGGACGCAGGCCGGCGTCTTCGTTCCGTCTTTGTTTGTCGTTTTTTTTCGTAGATCCCAGACCGATATCACAGTCCGGTTTCCGGCTGACCCATTCCGTTTTTCCGAAAGAAGCGTGCCAAAGCCGATGATCCGGTTGCTGCCCGCATCGACAACATGCTTGACGTTATACCCCGCAGCGCCGCTCGTCGGGAACTTCAGCTTTTCAACTGTCCTGATCCGACCCATGACCAGTCGGTCTACATAAACGATACCGTTCCGGTTCGATTCGAGATACATGTCGGCGTACTGGGAACCGCCTTTTTTTGCACCGGGCGAAGCTACCGCACAGTGATTGTATCCGTTTCCGAGCGCATACTCCGAGAGCAGACGTCCCGTACGGAGATTATAGAACTGGACGATGCCCGGTGTCCAGAACTGGATATAGGTGCCGCCCTCAATGTAGCTGTCCTGCATAGAGCAGGATGTCCCGCCGATCTTCGGCTTCTGCATACGGAAAAGCTTCGTGCCGATACCGGTGCTTTTCCGGGGCGCAGCCGTAACCCGGACGGTATACCACGCGTTCCTCGCATGATCCGTCGTCACGGCCTGAATTCTGGCCGTTCCCGGCTTCCGGGCTGTCAGGCTTCCGAATCTGTCGACGCTGACGACTGAACTGTTCGTACTGGTCCAGCGTCTGATCCGCTTGTCAGAAGCGTTGTCCGGTGTAAAGGCCGGCATCTGTTTGAACGTTTTTCCGGCCGTAAGCGTCACACTTCCGGTTCTGAAACGGATCGACTGAACCGGACGGTACGGCCGGACACTGATTCTGCAGGACGCTGCGGTCTTCTGCCCGGCGGCCTTCACAGTGATGACGGTCTGGCCCACCGCCCGTCCCGTCACCTTTCCGTTCCGGTCCACAGAGGCCACGCGGGGATTGGAGCTCTTGAACGAGAGGTTTCTTTTTCTCATCGCCGCCGGCATCACATCCGCCTTCAGATCGACCGTTCCGCTGACCCATGTCGTTTTGGTTTTCGATGAAAATGCGATGGTCTGACCAGCCGCCTGCGCCTTGACTCCGCCGGCTGCAGCAAGCAGAAGGATCAGTATACCCAGCCATAAGCTCCTGCAGCAGGCATACCGTCCCGCAAAGGACAAATGACCCGTCCGTCTGTCCTCACTCCTCATCACCTGTTCCTCCGGTTAAAGTCACTGTCTGCTCTGCTTATTATACACTGACCGTTCATTTTCTTCCACCCTTCCCGGCATTCCAGTTTCCGTCAGGACAGCCGGGTCTTTAAAAGAGCCTTCTTTCCCGGGCTGACGAACCTCGCAGAAAAGATTCCGGAATACAAAACAGGCGCAGAAACTATACGTTTCTGCGCCTTGCCGAGTGGAGATGAAGGGATTTGAACCCTCGACCTTTCGGATGCGAACCGAACGCTCTCCCACTGAGCCACATCCCCGCGACTTGGATATCATAACTCCGACAGAGGAAGAATGCAAGTCATTCTTGCAATTAAATTGTTTTTATTTATATTCAAACCATCGCTGTCCTGCAGACGGCATCCCCATTCTTGCTTCATTGACGAAGCACCATCCTCCCCGTTTCAGCGCTCGAAGCGGCTCTTCTCCGGAAACTTTCGGGCAAGCGCATCATTGACGGCTGCCCTGTCTCTCTCAAATGAAGCGTCCGTGCTTCCGTCATTGATGCACAGTACCTTATAATCCGATTCAAGCACAAGCTTCCGGACGGCGCTGATGTCTCCGGTATCCGTGAGGAGCCCGAAGGAAGCCTTGCGCGGGACGAACCTGCCCTCCAGCAGCATCCAGTTCTTCATGAGCCACTGATTCACGTCTTCTCTTGAACGGAACGGATGGCGGCATGTCGCATCCAGTATCTCCGGTTCTTCCTTCCAGATCGTTTCATAGTTGCTTTTCAGATGAGACGTCGGAAGATGGCTCTCAAACAGTCCGATGATCGTGGAGAATCTCATAAACAGCAGAGTCCTCCATGCCAGCGAACCGTAGGTGAAGGGTCGGATCCAGAGATTCCGGTGCCGCCGGATATCCTCGACCGTGAAATGGTCGTTCAGCACCTTCAGGTTGTTGATCTCGATATTCCGGATGTCATCCCTGTGTATCGGCTGGGGACTGATGGCCGCGATGTCGCAGGGTTTCCCGTTCTGAAAAAAATCCTCCGGCACGGTGGGGTTCAGCACAAACGTGTCATCGTTGAAATAGATGAACTGTTCCGAAAGCCCCTGGATTCTATGAAAGTTCAATTCAATCGGGTTTGCGCTGAATGCCGGAAGATAGGCGGAAGGAATGTAGTCACTGTGCCGCACCAGCGTGAGGTCGGGACAGTCCGTGTTCAGCCACGCGGGGCACTGATCCGCCGTAACAAGAAAAACATGGTGTACCCAAGGCATATTTTTCTCGATCCCGCGGAACAGGTACGGAAGGCTGCCCCAGTCGCGGAAGCGCACACCGTCATCGCGGTTATGAAGCGGGAGATTCATTCTCCGCCGCGTCTCATCCCGCCTTCTGATCCAGTCAGGATCGTTTCCGTCCACCCACGCGATCACGATATCCGTACTGCTCATAGCTTTCCTTTCAAATCCTGTTCCCATCGTCTGCTGCCGGATCATTGGATGATTCGACTGTCGTTTTTCCGTCCTCGTACCGGCCTGCTCTTTCCGGTTATCCGAGCGCCACATCCAGCGTCATCATCAGCGTGAAGCCCACAGAGAAAAAGAGCACGCCGAGGTTCGAATGCTCGCCCGCTGACATCTCGGGAACCATCTCCTCCACAACCACATAGATCATGGCGCCGGCGGCAAAACCGAGAAGCCCAGGCAGAACCGGAACAAGAAGATCCGCGAACACGATTGTAAGGACGGCGGCTGCCGGCTCCACGATTCCGGAGAGAACGCCGTTGAGGAAAGCCTTCCCCTTCGGTTCACCGGCGGAGCGGAGCGGCATGGAAATGATTGCCCCTTCCGGAAAGTTCTGGATCGCGATGCCCAGCGACAGCGTCAGCGCCGCGGCCGCCGTCATGCTGCCGTTCCCGAGCAGATAGCCGGCGTATACGGCTCCTACGGCCATTCCTTCCGGAATATTATGCAGTGTCACCGCGAGAACCATCATCGTCGTCTTTGCCAGACGGCTTCGGACGCCTTCCGGCTGGTCACTGTTCAGATGCAGATGAGGAATCAGACTGTCGAGCAGCAGCATGAACAGAATGCCGCCCCAGAATCCCGCCACAGCCGGAAGAAAAGAGAGGCGTCCGAGTCCGCTGCTCTGCTCCATCGCGGGGATCAGAAGACTCCAGACGGAAGCCGCCGTCATCACGCCGGCCGCGAAGCCGGTCAAAAGAATCTCCGTCCGAAGCCGAAGCTCCTGTCTCATGAAGAAAACGCAGGCAGCGCCCGCCGATGTGCCTAGAAAAGGCAACAGCAAGCCTCCGGCTATCGTCACATCCATATCCGTCTCCCTTCAATTTTTTCATATCCGCTCTGAAGAGACTATACCATTTCTCTGCCAGCCGAACAACCCCGGGCCCGGACCGCCGCATATGCGCGGCGGCACGAGCCCGGGGTCATATTGTCTGTTTTCGGCCGGATGCACCGGTTCCCGCAAGTCCCGCTCAGGCCTTGCGCTGAGCCGCCACTTCCTCCGCGAAGTTCTCCTGCTTCTTCTCGATGCCTTCGCCGGTCTCGTAACGGACAAAGCCCTTCACGGTGACCCTGGCGTTATTTTCCTTCGCCACCTGCGCGATGTACTTCGAAACAGACTGCTTGCCGTCCTCGGCCTTGACATAAACCTGATCCATCAGGCAGATCTCGGCCAGCTCCTTGTTGATGCGGCCCATCACCATGCCGTTCAGAATCTTCTCGTTCGCATTCGGCTTCTCATTCTTTGCCGCTGCCAGAAGAACTTCTTTCTCCTTCGCGAGGTATTCCTGATCGACCTCGGCGCGCGTGTTGTACTTCGGACGCATCGCAGCCGCCTGCATGGCGACGTTCTTCGCCATCTCACGGATCGCGTCGTTGATCACATCCGTCTCGACATCGACCAGCACCACGATCTTGCCGCCCGCGTGCGTATAGGACTGAACGAAGCCGTTCGGCTCCTCCACCTTCGCGAACCGGCGGATCTTGAGGTTCTCGCTGATCACGGCGATCTCCGCGACCAGAGCCTCCTCCACGGTCTTGGAAGCGTCAAACTTCCAGGGCTCAGCCATAAAAGCATCGAGATCCTTTGCACTGCTCGCAAGGGCCTGCTGGGCAACTTCGTCCACATATGCCTTGAATTTCTCGTTCTGGGCGACAAAGTCGGTCTCGGAGTTCACCTCGACGACCGCGGCCGTCTTTCCGTCCTCGGAGACAATGCCTTCGCAGAGACCTTCCGCGGCGACGCGGCCTGCCTTCTTCGCCGCCTTGGCCATTCCGTTCTCGCGGAGATAGTCCATCGCCTTGTCCATATCGCCGTCCGTCGCGACCAGCGCCTTCTTGCAGTCCATCATGCCGGCGCCGCTCATCTCGCGCAGTTCCTTCACCTGTGCAGCCGTAATAGCCATCTTTATCTGTATCCTCCTTTGCATGGAACGGACGGATGAAGCGTTTCCGTATCGTCCGTCCGCACAAGAATGATCTTCAGTTACTCGGCGTCCTTCGCGTCCTCATCCGGATACGCCACATACCCTTCCGCCGGAACGTCGGAGGCATCAGCCTCCATCTGGCCCTGGTTCGCTTCCACGACCGCGTCCGCCATTCTGGAGACAATGAGCTTAACCGCACGGATCGCGTCGTCGTTGCCCGGGATCACGTATGTCAGCTCCTCCGGATCGCAGTTGGTGTCGCAGATACCGATCAGCGGAATATGAAGAGCGTGAGCTTCCTGCACGCAGATACGTTCCTTCTTCGGGTCGACCACAAAGATTGCGTCCGGAAGCTTCTTCATCTCGCGGATACCGCCGAGATTCTTCTCCAGCTTCTCGTGCTCTTTCTTCAGATTGAGCACTTCCTTCTTCGGCAGGACATCAAAGGTGCCGTTCTCGGCCATCTCCTCGATTTCCTTCATTCTCTTGATCCGGCTCTGGATCGTGCGGAAGTTGGTCAGCATACCGCCAAGCCATCTCTCATTGACATAATACATGCCGCAGCGGGTCGCCTCGGTGCGGATCGCATCCTGCGCCTGCTTCTTCGTTCCGACGAAAAGAATCTTTCCGCCCTTGGCCGCAATGTCGCCCACCGCGTTGTAGGCATCATCGATCATACCGACCGTCTTCTGGAGGTCGATGATGTAGATGCCGTTGCGCTCCGTGTAAATGTACGGCTTCATTTTCGGATTCCATCTTCTGGTCTGATGACCGAAATGGACGCCGGCTTCGAGCAGCTGCTTCATGGAAATCACACTCATTGTACTTCTCCTTGTTCTGTGGTTTTTCTTCCATATGTTTCCCTCCGACAGACCGCTCCCGCGACTTTCACGGGATTTCTGGGGCACCATGCCGGAATCCACATATGTGCTTATTTCGCAACTTCGTTATTCTACCATGCCGCCTGTCACGGCGTCAAGACCGGACAGCAGACGCTTTTTGATCCGTCACACGCATTCAGACCACGTTCGGCCGTCCGTTCTCACCGAACAGATGAATCGAGATCACCGCCGTCAGAACCATAAACGCGAAGAGCATAAGCCCGGAGGCCGCCGGGTCCATATTCGGAAGGAACATCGGGCCGAAGACGGAAAACGCATTGTTCGCGATATGAGCCGTCACGGATGAGCGAAGCGTCCCGAAATGCTCATAGATCAGAGCCAGCACCATACCGAACAGCGCCGCATAGACGCCCTGCGTGAGATTGCCGTGCGCGATCCCGAAGCAGATTCCGCTCAGGACGGCGGCCCACCCGACGCCGAGGCAGTCCCGGATCCGTCTGTAAATCAGTCCCCGGAACAGCAGTTCTTCCATGACAGGGCCGATGATCACCAGAACCAGCACCTGCGCAGCCAGCCCCGACGACCCGAAAATCTGCTCGATCGTACGGTAGGAATCATCCTCGACACGGATCATGCTGGTGAAGAAGCCGATCGTCTCGCTGACGCAGATGGAGTAGACTGCCACCTCAAGAAGGCGGGGCAGCGGGAAGGAGCGGCGGATCGGAATCCGGAAATTCTCTCCCCGGGCTCTCCTTCTCCGTTCATCCCCTCTCAGCAGAAGGAAGAAGACCGGAATCAGAACCGCGTCCGCCAGTCCCGTAATCCAGAGTCCGTTCGCCAGATAAGCCTCCTGATAACCGATCCCGTGCCGCGATACCGCGATGACAGCCGCGGCCGCCATCGCGATCAGATAGCTGACACACTCATCCAGCAGAAGCGGATAGATCACGCGCCAGATCCGGAACAGAACAGACCCGTCTCCTGTCAGTGTGACGCCGGTTCTGCGTGCGTCTTTTCTCCTCCCTGTAACGGGATCCGTGAAGCAGCACCAATCCCCGCTGTCTCCCGGAACCGATGCTTCGCTCACTTCCGCCTCGCCGGCTGCGCGTGTCCCGCCCGCTGTCCTCTCTCCTCCGGATGGGGTCTCCGCCCTGGCCTGACCGATAAGCACATTCACAATTTCCTGAGGCGTATCCACGATGCAGTCGGGCCATGCCTTTTCCAGCTCTGCCCGGCTCCCGTAGCCGTACGTGACGCCGATCGACGCAATCCCCGCCTGTCCCGCGCCATCAATGTCATAGCTCCGGTCCCCGACGATGACAACTTCATCCCGATGCTCCGACATGCCCAGCCGCCTGAGGGCCTCTTCGATGACATCCGCCTTCTTCGTCCGGCCTCCGTTCATCTCACTGCCGACCACCTCCGTGAAATACCCTTCGATTCCGAAATACCTCAGGATTTCCCTGCAGAAATGCTCCGGCTTTGAAGAGGCAAGAGCCAGTGTGAAATGCTGCTGTCTGAGAGCCGACAGCATCGGCGCGATCCCGTCATAGAGCCTGTTTTCAAAGATCCCTTTCGCAGTATAGCGTTCACGGTACGCCGCTACGGCCCGGTCCGCCTCCGCCCCGTTCAGATGCGCATATTCCATGAACATCTCCTTCAGAGGAGGCCCCACGAAGACACGGAGTTCTTCAGGATGCTCCGTCTCGATCGAAAACTCCTTCTTCAGCGCGTAGGCCACGCAGTTGATAATCCCTTCGCCGGAATCCGTAAGCGTTCCGTCGAGATCAAACAGTACCGTATTCCACATATCGCAAGCCTTCCTTTGTCTCCGTCCGCACGGCAGTTTCACTTTCTTGTGCGTCAGCCCGCCGCCGCTTCCGTTCCGCTTCCGGTGTCCGCCGTCTGATCCGTCTTTCCCGCGCCGCCGGAAGCGAACCACGCATCAATGCCGTTCGCCAGTCCTGTCACAGTCTGACTCTGGCCCGCCGCACTGATCAGAAACTGCTCGTCCTCCGCGTTGGAAAGATAGCCGAGCACAATCGTCGTCACCGGAACCTCCGCCCAGTTCATCTCGGTGAGGCCGTCACCGTCCGCTGTCCCCAGAGACGGACGGCCGGTCTGGGAGACAAGTGCGCCAAGCAGGTCCTCCGCCAGCGCCTGGCTTGAAGAAACCAGACTGTTCGAGAGCGATGGGCTCTCATAGGTCGGTTCGATAGCCTGAATGCCGCTTAGAGATGTGTCCTCACTGCTCTCAGAAGTGATGTGAACCAGGATATCCGCTCCGGACAGAAAAGCCGTCCGCGTACGCTGCTTCTCGCTCAGCTCCGCGTCATTCGATTCTCTCGTCATCACGACCGTATAACCTCTCCGCTGCAGCTCTTCCCGCAGCTTCAGCGCAATCTGCAGATTGATCTCATACCCGTATGTTCCGGTCGCTGCGCCCTGTGCGCCCACCGTCATCTGCTGTGATCGCTCGTCAAGGCCCGGCCCGATGGCCTCCGTCTCCGTCATCTCCGAAGCCTGATGAGCCGGATCGAGACAGACGACCCGGCTCGCGCCGCCCTTCTTCGCGCCCCGGACAGCCGAGGCGTAACGGCTGACATCCGGAACGGCCGCTGAAATCAGGCCCTTCAGAATCTCCGCGTTCTTCTGGTTTGCCGCCTTCGTCTGTTCGCTCAGCATCTGTCCGGTCCGGGCCGCCTCATCGGGATCCGTGCCGTCTGATGTTTCTTCGGAAGCCGGCCTGCTGTCCGACGCAGAAGCACTGTTCTCCGCATCCGAACGTCCGTTCAGGGCGTCCGCCGTTCCCGGTCCCCCTTCCGTTGTCGAAGCGGCCGTCTCCGTATTCTTCCGGGTCCGAAGCTGCCTGCTGAAACGATACCCATAGCCGGCGAGAACGACGATTCCCGCAAGGATCAGCACGGCGATCAGCTTCAGGACGATTCTGGATCTCCTGTTCCGCATGTTCCGTCCTCACATATGATCCGGCGCTTCAAAGCCGAGAATCCGGATGCTCCTCTCCAGTACGCGCTTCGTGACATCCAGCAGGGCAATATACGAAGCACGCTTCGCGTCATCCGGTTCGGCAAGGATCTTCGTCTCATGGTAGAACCGGTTGAAATCGTTGGAAAGCTGATAAATATAGCTGCAGATCCTGTGCGGCGCCAGTTCCTCATAAGCCTCCCGGATCATCGCTCCGAAATCGGTAAGATCCAGCATCAGCGCCTTGGTCACCTTGTCATCCGGCGGCAGAATCAGGGAATCGTCAGCCGGCTGCATGCCTTCCTTTTCCGCTTTTTCGAGAATCGACTTGATACGGACGATCGTATAGAGGATATACGGGCCCGTATTTCCCTCAAACGACGTAAATTTATCGACATCGAAGACATAGTCCTTGGATGCCTGATTCGAGAGATCTCCGTACTTGACGGCGGCGAGAGCAACCTGCTCCGCGGTCCTGTCCGCATCTTCCGTACGGACGTTGCGGTTCTCCTTTATCTTCTCCTTCATTTTCTCCTCAATCTCGTCGAGGAGAGAGGAAAGCCGCATCACGCCGCCTTCCCTCGTCTTGAAGGGCTTGCCGTCCTTTCCGTTCATCGTCCCGAATCCCACATGGACAAGCTGCGTGTCCTCTCCGACAATGCCCGCCTTCCGGACGGTCCGGAACACCTGGACGAAGTGCATGCTCTGACGCTTGTCCACCACATAGATAATTTCATCCGGATGAAACAGCTTCATCCGTTCCACGATTGTCGCGATATCGGTCGTGCTGTAAAGAGAAGCGCCGTCCGATTTCAGTACGATGCAGGGGGGAACTTTCCTGCGGTCGGTCGGCTCCTCTACGTCAACGACCAGCGCGCCCTGATCGTAGTGCGCGATGCCGCGGGTCTTCAGATCTTCTATCATCGCCGGGATATACGGCTGCGCATCGGACTCGGACTTCCAGAGGTCGAAAGACACGTTCAGCCTTGCGTAATTTCGCTTCAGATCTGCTACCGAAAGATCCAGAATCGTCTTCCAGAGCGCGCGGTATCCGGGACGGCCTTCCTGAAGCTCATGGGTTGCCTCAAGCGCTTCCTCTCTGTAGGAGTCGTCCTCCTTCGACTTGGCGGAAGCGAAAGGATAAATTTCCTCCAGATCCGAGATGGTGAACGGCGCCTCCTCCGGATACTCCGCCGCTCCCTCCGAAAAATACGGAAACTCGGGATGTCTGCGGCGCATCTCCGTGATGATGAGTCCCATCTGAAGACCCCAGTCTCCCAGATGCACGTCAGCCAGCACTTCATCCCCGACCGCCCGGCAGAGGCGCTTCAGACACTCGCCGATCACCGCCGAACGAAGATGTCCCACATGCAGCGGCTTTGCCACGTTCGGTCCGCCGTAATCGAGAACGATCTTCTTCGGCTTTTCCACCTTCTGAATCGCCAGATCCGGATCAGCCGCCATTTCCTTCAGATAATCCGCAAGAAAGGCCGGCGCCACCCGGAGATTCAGGAATCCGGGCTTCACCACCTCCGCCGTAAACGGCCTCTCGGCGCAATCCGTCAAGGCGGCCACCACATCCTCCGCGATCAGAAACGGCGCCTTATGGTAGGTCTTCGCCGCAGCGAGCGCGCCGTTGCACTGATATTCCCCCAGATCCGGCCTGTCGGAAACCATTACATGTCCGAGCGTCCGGTCATAGCCGGCCCTTTCAAACGCGTCCCCCATCGCTTCATCAAGAATATCCGTCAGTTTGTTCATCAGAATCGTCCTCTCTCAGTCAGTTCGGTTTCAGTATTGCAGAAAGATGTTTCGCATCTGTGATCTCGATCCCGAGAAGTTCCGCCGCATCCCGGATCCCGTCGGCCAGCGCGACGCCGGAGCCTCTCACAAGGATCATCCTGACGGGCCGCTCGAAGAAGCGGTCCGCGTCACAGGCAAAGCGGTAAAGACGCTCCGGCCCGGCCTTTTCATCGAGAAGTCCGATGATCACGGGCAGGCATCGGTGAATACCGGTCACATAGGTATAGTGTCTGAGCGTCAGATCGTGATAAGCCGCCGTCCGTCCGAATCCGCGGACAAATGCCGCGATCAGAAAAAGGCTCAGAACCGGCATCCGTTCAATATGAAGGAAAAGCCGCAGCGTCAGCGCCGAAGGAAAACGCAGGTGGATGACCCCGCCGCGCCGCTCGAACCGCTCCACAATTCCCTCGCACTCCAGCTCCTCCAGAATTTCATCCCGGATTCCCAGCTCTCTGGCGTCAAGCACGAAATCCACGCGTCCGCGGCTCTGTCCGACCGGCGACTCCGCCAGCCTCATCGCCACATCCCGCCAGTGAGAGGGCTGCTCGCTGTAGAGTCTCATCATCGTACGAATCTGCCGGATCGCTGTCCGGTCCAGATCAGAACGGACAATGCAGTCCTCGCCCGCCAGTTCCGGTGCTGTCGCATCAAAGGAGGTACCGTTCCGGAGAAAAGACATCTCGGAGGCGGTCAGCGCCGGAAACGGGATCCTTCGGATCAGATCCGCGTTTTTCAGAGGCAGAAACAGACTCTCGCGGATCCGGGTATCCAGAATCGGCAGCTGCCATCCCTTATGTCCGCGCAGCACCGTCCCCAGAGCAAGCGTTTCCTGCGCGTCTGCGTCGCTGATATCGAGAACGGGCTGATACGGCGCGTACTTTGTGAGCAGCTCCTGCAGCCGCACCTCGATGTCAGGCTCCATCATCGGCTCGAGTCCGACGGGATCCGCCAATACGGTTTCCAGCATCCTGTGATGAAAGAAATGGTTATAGCGGTTGCGCATCGTATCGGTCAGGAAGGATCCGTATCCTACCAGAATCAGCAGTTCCGGGCGGAGCGCCATGCCGCTGACCACATTGCCGGCGGCCGTCGGGCTCGTGAACTTGATCAGAACTTTGACAAATGCCATGTCGGTATCCCTGTCCTGCTCCGGTCGCGGTATCCGGGTCCCCCTTCGGACCCGGATGCCGGACGGCAGGTCATTTGTAATTATCCGGAAGCTCTTCTCCCCATGGCGTTCCGTCAAGATTGAAAGGTGTCGATTGGTACACGTAGTAGTTCAGCCAGTTGGTGTACAGGTTGTTCGCGGCTGCGCGCCATGTCAGCAGCGGCCGTTTCCCCGGATCGTCATCCGGGAAATAATGCTCGGGAATCGCGGTATCGAGCCCCTTCTTCCGGTCCCGCTCGTACTCGTTCCGCAGCTGCATCCGTCCGTATTCCGGATGGCCGAAGACGAAAATCTTCCGTCCGTTCTGTGCCATGCAGATCGAAACGCCGGCTTCCTCCGATTTCGCGAGAATCGTCAGCTCCCCGCAGTTCACGATGTCATCGACGGCCACCTCGGTGTAACGCGAATGAGGCATCAGAAAGACATCGTCAAAGCCGCGCACCAGCGGCGTCTTGCGGTTGTAGACCGTGTTTTCGTAGATGCCGAAGAGCTTCTTTCCTCCCGGAAGGAGCCGCTTCGGAAGCCCGTAGTAATAGTACATCGCAGCCTGCGCTCCCCAGCACAGGTAGATGGTCGATGTCACATGGGTGTTGCACCATGAAAAGATCTGCTCCAGCTCTTCCCAGTAATCGATCTCCTCGAACTCTTTCAGTTCCACCGGCGCGCCTGTGATGATCATTCCGTCAAAACGGCGGGCACGCAATTCTTCGAAGGTCTCATAGAAGGTATCAAGATGGCTCTTCGATGTGTGCGTCGATTCGTGCGTGGATGTCTTCATAAAAGTGACGTCGATCTGAAGCGGCGTATTGGACAGCTCCCGGAGGATCTGAAGCTCCGTCTGCTCCTTCAGCGGCATCAGGTTGAGAATACAGATCCGGATCGGGCGGATGTCCTGATGAAGAGCCCGGTCCTCATCCATGACAAAGATGTTTTCCTTTTCCAATGTCTCCCGCACAGGAAGATGGTTCGGTATCTTAACCGGCATGCCTGCCCCCCTCGTTTACAGAAGCAAGAAACTCCTCTTCCGTCAGGATCGGAATCCCAAGCTCCTTTGCCTTTTTGTTCTTCCCTGATGCCGACGCCGGATCATTGTTGATAAGCGCGGCGGTCTTCTTCGACACGGCCCCCGCGAGCCGTCCGCCCCGTGACTCGATGAACGCGCCCAGCTCCTTCCGGCTCCCGAAGACATGTACCTCTCCGGTGATCACATAGGACCGCCCGGCCAGAGAATCATCCGCCGCAGCGTTTTCCTCCGTCATGGTGAGGCCAGCGTCCCGCAGGCGGCGGATCAGCGCCCGGTTGGCATCGCGCCGGAAGAAATCCCAGACCGACTTCGCTGTCACCCCGCCGACATCCGGCACAGCGGTCAGTTCCTCCACGGACGCGTTCATCAGCGCGTCCATCGTTCCGAATGCCTTCAGAATCGTTCTGGCCGACGTCTTTCCCACGTTTGGAATCGCAAGTCCGGTCAGGAGCCGGTCCGCTTCCTGATGTTTGGAAGCCTCGATGGATGCCAGTACCTTGTCTGTATTCTTCTCTTTGCCGACAATCCCCCGCTCGATGAGTTCGTCCCGCTTCCCGCGGAGATCGTAGATATCCGCAATGTCCGAAAGGTATCCTTCCGCGATCAGAGCACGAATGTTTTCCTCGCCCAGCCCCTTGATGTCCATCGCGTCGCGGCTCACGAAATTGATGAGGTGGCGCTCCAGCTGTGCGGGACAGGACGGATTCACGCAGCGGATGTCGGCTGCATTCTCCTCGCGGACCACAGGCTGCCCGCACACCGGGCAGGTATCCGGAAGACGGAAATCCCTCGTTCCAGCCGGACGGAGATCCGGCACGGACGCGCGGATCTTCGGGATGATTTCCCCCGACTTGTAGACGATCACCGTATCGCCGATGCCGATATGAAGCCGGTCGATAAAATCCTGATTATGCAGGGTGGCGCGGCTCACTGTCGTTCCGCAGAGGCGCACCGGGTCAAAGACAGCCGTCGGATTCAGCCGCCCTGTCATGCCGACGGAAACCTCAATTCCGCGGACGACCGTCAGCTTTTCCTCGGGCGGGTATTTGTAGGCGATATGACCGGCGCTGTACTTCGCCCCTGCCGGAAACTCGCTGCGATAGGCAATCTGATCAATCTTCACCACCGCGCCGTCAATATCGTAGCCCAGCGTCCCCCGCAGCTCCCCGATCCGGTCGATCGCATCGATGATCTCCTCATCCGTGCGGCAGAGTGTCCCGGGCACCGTGTGCATTCCCAGCCGTTCTCTCAGAAACGAAAGCGCAGCCGTATGGGATACGGTCAGATCCTCCCGGTCCGCCCTCTGCACATTGAAGACAAAAAACGATAGTCCGCGTTCCTTCGTCATCGCCGGATTCAGCTGTCTCAGCGTACCGGCCGCGCAGTTGCGGGGGTTCGCAAAGGTCCGCTTTCCGAGCAGTTCCTGCCTCTCGTTCACGCGGTCAAAATCCTTCCAGGTCATATAGACCTCGCCCCGCACCTCGAGCGGTCCGGGATCCTCGGGCAGATTGGAGATGACGTCCGGTATAACTGCGGCGTTCAGCGTGACATCCTCTCCCGTCTCTCCGTCGCCGCGCGTTTCCGCCAGCGTCATGCGGCCGCTCTGATAGCGGATGGACATCGACAGTCCGTCGATCTTCTGCTCTACCGAAAAGACCGCATCCGGATGAAGCGAACGGACACCATGCACCCATCCGAGCACCTCTTCCTTCGTGAACACGTCCTCGATGGAGAGCATCGGAACATCATGACGGACCGTAACGCCCGCTTTCCGGCGTACCGGCGCCCCCACGGTCTGGGTCGGCGAATCCGCCGATCTCCATTCAGGGTGCTCCTGTTCGGCCTCCTTAAGCGACTGCATCAGTTTGTCGTATTCATAGTCCGTGACCTTTTCATGAGCCGCTTCATACGCCTCATTGTAGGCCTTCACCTTTCTGACGGTCTCCCCGTACTCCTCGAATGTCATCCTCTCTTCCCCGTCCGTCCCCGTTCCGGGTTTCTCCTGCCTCCGGCTCCCCGGCTCGACCCCGGGTATGCGGAGTCTCCGCGCCTCGCCGCTGCCTTGCCGTGTCCTGCGGACTGCGTTCCGCTTTTTCTTTCCTTCCATCCGTTCCGCGGTTTCCGGTCAGAGCGGTCAGGCTTCGCCACAGCCCATCCGGCCTTTCTCTTCGGACGGGCCGATCCGCTTTTATCCGGCTCAGCCTGTCCGGCCAGCACGAGAAGCTGGCCTTTCTCCTCTTCGGTCATCTCACGCAGCGCGCCGCACGGAAGATTCCCGATCCTGAGATTCATGATCCGGATCCGTTCGATACCCGAAACGCCGTAGCCGAGCGCTCTGCACATCCGCCGGATCTGACGGTTGTATCCCTGCGTGAGGGTAATCGAGAATTTTCGTTCGCCGAGGCGCTTCACCCGGCAGGGTCTCGTCGTGACCCAGAGTCCGTCGGGATGCTTCCGCAGCGTCGCCTCGTCGTCAAGGCGGATCTTGACGCCGCGGCTCATCCGTTCGAGAAATTCCGGCGTCACAGGGGTGCTCACGGTCACGACATATTCCTTCTCATGAAAATGAGAAGCCCTCATGATCTGGTCCGAGAGTCCGCCGTCGTTCGTCAGAATCATCAGCCCGCTGGAATCCTTGTCGAGGCGTCCGGCATAGACGACCCGCTGCGGCACATCAATCTCGTCAGCCAGATTGCCTTCCACCGACCGGTTCATCGTACAGACGACGCCGCACGGCTTATGGTAAAGAAAATAGACACGGTCCGCCTCCTTCTTCGGAAGCTCGCGTCCCTCCACATAAACCGTATCGCCCCGGTATACGCGGTCGCCTACGGAGGCGGTTTCCGCCGGATGCTCGGGCTCATCCTTTCGCGACCGCCGCCGGATCTGTACTTTTCCCTGCTCGATCAGACGATCGGCTTCCCGGCGGGAGGCTGCGCCTGCGTCGCTGATATACTTGTTAAGGCGTTTGCCTTCCTTCTCCATCTCTCGGTCCTTTCTCCGTCTTCTTCCCGTTTGCTTCCAGATGCGTAAAACGCAAGGAACCGCAGACACCGCGGGTTTCGGTGTTTGCGGTTCTCCCCTGCCCGCCTCTTCCGTGTGCGGGTTCATCCGGGGCGGCCGTTTCACCGCACCGGCTCAGGAAACGCTGATATAGCTTTGTCCCACATACCCTTCCGCAGAATCCGTGATGACATGCCACCAGCCTTTATCATTGTCGCCGACCACCGTCACCGTGCTTCCGCCGGCAACCTCGCTGATCACTTCGTACTCAAAGCCCGGACCGGACCGGACGTTCACGGTCGAGAGGATGGTGCCCGTCCGGGTTCCCCCGTCCGTTCCGGTTTCCTCTCCGTTGTCATTCCCGGCATCCGTATCTTCCTGCAGAACCTGTCCTTCGTCAGCCGCCTGACCGTCATCCTGCTCATCCGTGTCCTGTTCTTCCGCAGTCTGCTGATCTTCATCCTGATTGTCCGTATCCGTCTGCGGCGCGCTCTGGCTTGTACTGCCCGTGTCCGCAGTCTGCGTATCGGTTTCGCCGTTCGCCGACGCGGAGGACGCAGCGCCGGCACTCCCGGATACGCTGCTTTCGCTCTGCGGCGTGCCGGCGGCCGCGGCAGCTTTACTGGCGGCCGCCGCCTTTTCGTACTCCTTCTTCACCTCGCTGATCAGGTCCTGTACGTCCTGATCCTTCGTCACCTGATCGATATAATCTGCTGTCGTCTTATCGATATCCGAGAAAACAATCTTGTACTGTCCGTCCGCTTCCTTCCGTACATACGACTGGCTCAGGCCGGGCATTGCCGCCGAGCCCGCGTTCGTATAGTTGTACTTTGTGTAGACGACATAACTGTCCGCCGTCTTTCCCGGCTTGGAGTACACCTCGACATCGGAATAGGTTGTGGAAGAAGAGGAAATCTTAGCGGCCTCCGCCTCCGGCAGCGTATCCGTCAGCTTTTTCACCGCGGCGACATCTTTCGATCCGACTGCCTCGTAGTAGCGTGTCATCAGCTTCGTGACCGCAGGCACCGCATCCTTTGTCAGCGGCGCTGCTTCGGCGACGGACTCCGCTGCCGAAGCGGCCGATGAGACGGCCGCGGGAGACGCCGTCGGCGTCACGGTCACGGTGTTGGCCGTCAGCTGCACGGATCCGCCGGACGCAGTCTCCTCACGGGAGGCCCGCATATTCCTCGACACAACCCGTACGCCGAAAAACAAACCAACCAGAACGACGAGCAGTCCGGCCGCCAGCAGAATATACCTGAGATTGTCCGACAGCCATTCTCTGAAGTTGTTCATCTGTCAACCCTCCTTGCGGCTGCCCTCCCCTGACAGGACCGCCACCCCTGTTTCGTCCGTTTCTCCGGAAAAACAAAACCGCCTTCCGGTGAGGAAAGGCGGCATGAACGCGTCTGACAGGAGTCGAACCCGCGCACCCGGAACCGGAATCCGGTGCTCTATCCACTGAGCTACAGACGCATAATCTAAGTGTTCGTACACGCAAGCGGCGCGGGAAAAAGCGTATCGCCTGTGCAACAAAATGCATTATAGCACGACCCGGCACACGATTCAACCCAAAATTCAAATCCCTCAAAAACGGCTTCCGAAGCCATCACCGCTTTCCCGTAAAGATGCTTTCGTTCATCGCAAAAACCGCATCCAGCTCCTCTCCAAGTCCCGCCTCCCGGATGAAGCCGGCCGCCGGCCCGATGTTCGGAGGCCGGCGGTTCGGATTGTGCGTGTCGCTGCCGATTGCCTGAACGGTCCCTTCTCTCAGCCAGCGAAGCATCCGGCGGCGGGACGGCGGATCGAGAAAGCTGCCCGCATTCACCTGAACGATGACGTCCAGGTCCAGAAGACGGCGGATGCTTTCCGCATCGGTCAGCTTCAGATACCGCTCGAGATGCGCGATGACGATCCGGAGTCCGCGGACCCTGAGCATTTCCTCCACATCATCCAGCATATGACCCGACCACTGCTGGAACGGCATTTCGAGAAGCAGGTACCCCGAACGGCCGGCGCAGAGAAGCCCGAGATCCGGATCCGCGGCGAGAGCGCGGCTGTAGTAGACCTCCGCGCCGAGATGAATCCGTCCCCGGTACCGTTCCGCGTTTCCTTCCGCGGTGACCGCTTCGAACAGACGGTGAGCGGCCTCCACCCTTCTCTCAAGGAAGACGCGGACCGGCTCCTTCGGATAGTAGTGCGGCGTCGCCACCAGCCCGGCCGCACCCTGAGCGAACTCTTCCGCGAGAACCTGCAGGGACTCCTCCGGCGTACTGCAGCCGTCGTCCATTCCCGGGAGAATATGCGTATGAATATCGAAAAAGCGCTCCATCTTCCCGACCGTTCCTCTCCGCCGCATTCCTGTTCCCGTCGTAAACAGGCTGCTCAGGATTCCTTCTTGTAGTAATAGTGCCGGTAATACTTCTTGCTCTCCACTTCCGCATCGGCGTAGATGAAGCCAATGATATGTGCATTGGCAAACCGGAGCTGCTCCAGCATGTCGTCCACCCCGTCAAACTCAGTGCATTGGTGCTTCACAATGAGCAGATAGCCGTCCGCATAGGCAGCGAACAATGCCGCATCCGTGACCGTTGTGACCGGCGGAAGGTCAATGAAAATATAATCGTAGACCTTTCGAAGACCCATAATCAGTGTGCCCAGCTGCTTCGACTGCAGAAGAAGCGTCGGGTCCGGCGGAATATTGCCGGCCGGAATCACATCGACCGGCGCGTTCCGCGAACGGCGGACGATCTTGCTGAGCTCCGCCTGACCGGCAAGATAGTCGGAAAGGCCGGGCGCGCTGCGCATCGAAAGCCTGGCGGCGATCGTCGGAAGCCGCATGTCGCAGTCGAGCACGATCACCTTCTTGTCCAGCTGACCGAAGGATATCGCCGTGTTGAGGCAGTTGGTCGATTTTCCTTCCCCGCGGCCAGAGGATGTCACCGCGATCACCTTGCCTTCCTTGCCCGGAAGGGAGAAGATGATGTTCGTACGCAGCGCCCTGTACGCCTCTCTGACCGGCCAGGGAGAAGCGTCTGTCAGAATGGCCTCCCTGTCCAGATCGCGCGCGCGGCGGTCCGTCCGGCTTCTGTTCTTCTTTCCCGAAAAAAGCATCATCGGTTCCCCTCCTTCGCCTTCCTAGTTCCGGATACCGTTTCTTCGTAAACATATCCGCCCTTTACGTCCATGGATCCGAAAATATCCGGTATCGTCCCGACGATCGGATACGGATAGCGTTCGATCAGCGATTCCTCCGATTTAATGCGGCGGTCCGTGAGGTCAAGAAGCACCAGACCGGCTACAGAAATCAGGAACCCGAGCAGCGCGCCGACCACTGTATTCCGCTTTGTGCTCGGTGAGTATTTTTTCTGCGGCTTCTCGGGCGCAACCGCGATTTTCATCGAGGATCCGTCCACGATGTTCGCGATGTAGTCCGGCGCCACCTCTGCGACGGCGCGTGCAAGCTCATAGGCGTGATCCGGTGTATCCAGAGTCACGAACACATCAATCAGCTGTGTCTGGCTCTCGATCGACGTCGTCACGCTTTCCCGGATCCGGTCATAGGTCCAGCCCGAACCGAGCTTCGCCCGGCCGAGCGCATCCTCAAGTACCGTGCGGCTTGTCAGGATCGATGCGTAGGTATAGGTCAGCGACTGCGCCGCTGACGTATCGCCCGAGGACAGCGCATCTGTGCTGGAAGCCGTCGTCCGGTTATTGACAAACGCCACGAAGCTCGCCCTGTATGTCGGCCGGATAAACAGCACCGTGCAGGCGAACGCGATCAGCGCGCCAAGCAGCGTGGCCGCAAGAACACGCATCCGGTTCTTCCACAGCATGCCGAACAGCTTCGCCAGATCGATGGTCGTCTCCTGGCTCCGCGCTCCCGATGCTCCCGATTGTAGTTGCTGGTTCATTTCCTTTCCCCCTCATATGAACGGATTGTATGTTTCCTGATGATTTCGCGGCTGAGCTGCCAGATCTCCGTGAAGTAAGCGCCTTTTCTCAGTTTTTCTCCGACCCGGGCCGCCCGCTCCGCCATCGTCTCATAGTCCGCGTCCGTCATCGCGCCGATCCTGCCCGGCACTTCCTCAAGAGAAGCCACTGCGATCCCGACTCCCTCCGACCTCACAAAGTCGGCCTCCGCCGCTTCATTCCAGATCACAACGGGAAGCCCCGCAGCCAGATACAGCGACAGCTTATGCGGATTGTTGTATTTCAGATATCCGCCGGTATTTCCCGCACAGGTCGTCATCTCCGGTCCGTCCCAGACCAGACCGAAAGCTCCCTCCATCCGACCCGGGAGCTCATCCGCAGGCAGCGTACCGTGGTAAACCGTCCTTTCGGACGACACCCGTCTCGCTTCAAAATAAGGTCCGTACAGATGAAGTGTCACCGGCATATCGGACTCCAGCATACGGTACACATAGCCCGATTTGCCTCTCGCAAGATTGCCCGCCACCGCAATCGACAGATCCCGCTTCCGTTCTTTTCGGATTTTTGTTCCGTCACAGAGATAATCGAAAATGCCGAGAGAAACCACCCGCTCCGGATCAAAGCCCTGTCCGATCAGATAATCCCGCATCCGGCTGTTGTGACAGATCACCACATCAAACGCAGCAAGAAGCTGATTGTCAGCTATTCTGTACGTCTCCTCATTGACCTGCTTCATCCCGCTGATTCCGCCGCGAAGCGACTCGAGATCATGGATCAGCGCCACGAAGGCGGCCTTCTTCCTCTTCCGGATTGCCGGAATGAGACGCAGCATCACCCGGTTCGCATACATCGGGTGCTGATAGAGAACGATGTCCCCGGCCTCAAGCTGATGCCCGAGTTTCTGCATTCGAAATGCCGGTACGGTCAGAAGCCAAAGCTTTTGAATGAGCTTCGGCTGCTTTTCCGGAAATGCGGGCATATCAAAAGTCCGCATGCCCATCTGGCCGGCAATCCGGAGAATGTCCCCCGGCGCCTTCGAACCGGCGGTCTGCTGCCCGTTCGAACGTCTGTTCAGAATGTATTCCATACTCGTCTCCGATCAGCAGCCGGGCAATCGCCCGGCATCCCTGCGGCATTTCTGCCTGCCGCCTTTTCCGGCACCATCCCTTCTATTATAAAGAACCTGACCCCGGATGTCAATTTCACGCCGTGATTTCAGAATTATATCGGTCCTGCTTCTTAATTTCATCATATTCATTCACCGGGAAGAATGATATAATGAATCGATTTCGGGCTTCGGTCCCGAATCCATTCCACTCCGGCACAGCCGGAATACAAATCAGGAGGATTTATGAGTTGAATAACGAGCTGATCCATCTTAACCACATTTCCAAGTCCTTCGGCGACAAGGTCGTTCTCGACGATCTTGATCTCGTCATTCACGAAAACGAGTTCGTCACACTGCTCGGCCCCTCCGGCTGCGGAAAAACCACTACGCTCCGGATTCTCGCAGGATTCGAGTCTCCGGACAAAGGCAGCGTCATCTTCGAGGGCAGAGACATCACCAACCTTCCCCCCAACAAACGTCAGCTGAATACAGTCTTCCAGAACTATGCGCTGTTCACGCATATGAACGTCGCGGAGAATATTGCGTTCGGATTAAATATAAAGAAGAAACCCCGATCCTACATCGAGGACAAGATTCATTACGCCCTGAAACTGGTCGGTCTTGAGGGCTTTGAAAAACGTTCTGTCAGCAACCTTTCCGGCGGTCAGCAGCAGCGAATCGCCATCGCCCGCGCAATCGTGAACGAGCCGCGCGTGCTGCTGCTGGACGAGCCGCTCGGCGCCCTTGACCTGAAGCTCCGGCAGGACATGCAGTATGAGCTGATCCGGATGAAGAACGAGCTGAAGATCACATTCATCTACGTCACGCATGACCAGCAGGAGGCTCTGACAATGTCCGACACCATCGTGGTGATGAATCAGGGCTATATCCAGCAGATGGGATCTCCGGAATCAATCTACAATGAGCCTGAAAATGCATTTGTCGCCGATTTCATCGGCGATTCCAACCTCTTCCCCGCCAGCTTTGTCCATGACGAGCTGATCCGGATTGACGGCACGCTCTTCCCCTGTGTGGATAAGGGATTCGGCACGAACCGTCCCGTAGACATCGTGATCCGTCCGGAGGATGTGGAACTCGTCGCTCCGGGCGAAGGAACCGTTGACGGCGTCGTGACGGATCTCATCTTCAAGGGCGTGCACTACGAGATGTGCCTCGACGTCGGAGGACGTGAGTGGGTCGCCCATTCCACCCGCCCTCATATCGTCGGCGAACGTGTCGGCATCCATGTGGATCCCTTCAATATTCAGGTGATGAACAAACCCGAATCCGAGGATGAGGAGGCCGCCGGCATCGATGACTAAGACGAAGAAAATCGCCGGGATGCTCGGCATCCCCTACATTGCCTGGGCGGCGGTCTTCATCATCGTGCCGCTGCTTATGGTATTCTGGTACGGGCTCACGGACGCCAGCGGTCATTTCACGCTGGCCAATGTCGCGGCCATCGCCGAACCAGCCCACAGCAAATCGCTGCTGATGGCGCTGCTCCTTTCGCTGATCGCGACCGGCGTCTGTCTCCTGCTCGCCTACCCGCTGAGCATGTTTCTGGTTGAGACCCAGAAAACGACCCATTCATTTCTCGCGATGCTGCTGATCGTTCCGATGTGGATGAATTTTCTGCTTCGGACGTATGCCTGGCAGTCGATTCTCGAGAAAACCGGCATCATCAACACGGCGCTCACCGCCCTTGGTCTTCGCCCGCTGCGGATGATCAACACCCCGGGAGCCATCGTACTCGGCATGGTCTACAACTTTCTTCCGTTCATGATCCTGCCGATCTACAACTCGCTGGAGAAGATCGACGGCAACGTGATCAACGCCGCGCGAGACCTTGGCGCAAGCCAGCGCCAAACACTGAACCGGATCATCATCCCACTCTCGATGCCGGGCGTGATCTCCGGCATCACGATGGTCTTCATTCCGGCTCTCACGACCTTCGTCGTCTCCTCCCTGCTCGGGGGAGGCAAGATCCTTCTGATCGGCAACGTCATCGAGGAGGAGTTTATGGTCGCCTATGACTGGAATCTCGGCGCGGGACTGTCTCTCGTGCTGCTCGTCTTCATCATCATAAGCGTCGTGATCTCCGCGGTCACGGAAAAAGATGAGGAGGTGTCGCGATGAAAACGAACCGGATCCGTCACCGCGGTTTAAAGCGCCTTTATATCGCGCTGATCTTTATTTTCATGTACGCCCCCATCGTGCTGCTGATCATTCAGTCGTTCAACGTCAGCAAAAGCAGGGGGCGCTGGGGCGGCTTCACCCTGAGATGGTACCGCTCATTATTTACGGACGCGGATATCGGCCAGGCCTTCCTCACGACGATCGCCCTCGCCGTCCTTTCCTCGGTCATCGCTGTCATTCTCGGGACCATGGCCTGCATCGCGATCTCGAAGATGAGGAAGCGGGGCCGCACCGTGATGATGGGCGTCACGAACATCCCGATGCTGAACGCGGATATCGTCACCGGCATTTCCTTCATGCTGCTTTTCCTCACGCTGAAGGTTCCTTTCGGCTTCGTGACGATTCTCCTCGCCCATATCACGTTCAATATTCCGTATGTGATCGTGAGCGTGATGCCGCGCTACAGGGAGCTGAATCCGCATATCTACGAGGCCGCGCTCGATCTGGGCGCCAGTCCCGCCACAGCATTTCGGAAAACGGTTCTGCCGGAGCTGATGCCTTCCATCCTGTCGGGCGGACTGATGGCCTTCACGATGTCGCTGGACGATTTCATCATCACGCACTTCACGGCGGGGGCCGGGATCCATACCCTCTCCACCAAGATCTACTCTGAAGTCAAGCTCGGGATCAAGCCCGAGATGTACGCACTCTCCGCGATGATCTTCGTCACCGTGTTCGTGCTGCTTCTTCTGGTAAACCGCGCTCAGGACAGCGCCGAAAAGGCGAGAATCGAGGACAGATGATGAGAAAGATATCAGACGGAGGCCGCAGGGCCGCGGCCCTGGTCCTGACCTTCTGCACGGCCTTTGCGGTCCTCACCGGATGCGGTGCGGAAAGCGGACGGAGCACAAGGTCAGAGGACAGTTCCAATACGCTCTATGTCTATAACTGGGGCGAGTATATCGATCCCGACGTGATCACAAGCTTCGAGAAGGAGACAGGGTACCATGTGGTCTACGATGTCTTCGAGACGAACGAGATCATGTACCCGAAGATCGCCGCCGACCCGTCCCAGTACGATGTGATCTGCCCGTCCGACTATATGATCCAGAAAATGGCCGAGAACGATCTTCTTCTCAAGCTCGATTACGATGAGATGCCCAACGTGAAAGCGAACATCGGCAGTGAGTACTGGAAGATGTCCGAGGACTTCGATCCGGGCAACCTCTACTCGGTTCCGTACTGCTGGGGCACCGTCGGAATCCTCTACAACAAGAAGATGGTGACGGACAAGGTCGACAGCTGGGATATTCTCTGGGACAAAAAGTACAATGACAACATCCTGATGCAGGACAGTGTCCGCGACCTTTTCATGGTCGCGCTCAAAAAGCTCGGCTATTCCATGAACACCACAGACCTGAAGCAGCTGGAAGAGGCAAAGGATCTTCTGATTGAGGAAAAGCCGCTGGTTCAGGCTTATGTCGTCGATCAGGTACGTGACAAGATGATCGGAAACGAGTCCGCGCTCGGCGTCATTTACTCAGGCGAGGCCGAGTACACGCATGAGGAGAATCCGGATCTCGATTACGCGATCCCGAAGGAGGGAACGAACGTCTGGCTCGATTCCTGGGTCATCACGAAACAGACCCGGCATAAAAAAGCGGCTGAGGCCTGGATCAACTACATGTGCCGCGGAGACATCGCTCTCAAGAATTTCGAGTACATCTACTACTCAACGCCCAACACCGCGGCGATGGACCTGATGGATGAGGAAACCCGGAACAATCCGTTCCTCTTCCCCGACCTCTCGAAATGCAGCGGACTGGAAGCCTACCGCTATCTGGGCGAGGATGCGGACAAGATGTACTATAACCTCTGGAAAGAGGTAAAGAGCGCGTAAGCGGCCGTACAGGACGCTTACACCGGGGGCGGCAGACTGCCTCGCCCGGATCATGAAAGCAGGAAACGCCGGGACGTGCGAAATCGAAACGCGGATCGGCCAGAAACGGAAACGCCGGGACGACCAAACATACGGTCGCCCCGGTTTCTTTTACTTCTCTTATTTTTTGCCTCTCGGTTCTGCGCATAAAGAAAAGCCCCGAACCGCCTCTGCAGGCAATCTTTTGCCTCTCGGTTCTGCGCATAAAGAAAAGCCCCGAACCGCCTCTGCAGGCAATCTTTTGCCTCTCGGTTCTGCGCATAAAGAAAAGCCCCGAACCGCCTCTGCAGGCGATCTTTTGCCTCTCGGTTCTGCGCATAAAGAAAAGCCCCGAACCGCCTCTGCAGGCGATCTTTTGCCTCTCGGTTCTGCGCATAAAGAAAAGCCCCGAACCGCC
>Ga0256406_1001380_pt1 | contig 39662 bp, 40 predicted proteins | sample RumenRJG_03DNA_FD_185986 | JGI IMG/M metagenome (GOLD analysis project Ga0256406, IMG submission 185986) | Bovine rumen microbial communities from Lethbridge, Alberta, Canada - RJG_03 | ecosystem: Host-associated > Mammals > Digestive system > Stomach > Rumen | place: Canada: Alberta | collected... | reverse complement strand
TACGGGCCGGCTCATCGGTCAGAGTGATCTCCACCAGACCGCCGATGTTCAGCACGGTGCCGCACATGTCCATCCTGTCGGCCAGCTTAGCAACAAAGGGTCGGAATCCGACCCCCTGTACGATGCCCCAAAGCTTTATTTTTTCAGTTCTGTTGCCTTTGCATCCAGCCATTCGGCCACCTCTTCAAATCCTTCGCCTGTGGTGCCGGAAACCTTGAATACGGGCACGTCCTTATTGAGGGCGCGCACCCCCTTCATGTAGAAGTCTTCATCGAATTCCAGATAGGGGATAAGGTCCACCTTGTTTAAGACTATGATGTCCGCTTTTTCAAAGGCGAGGGGATATTTGTAGGGCTTGTCGCTGCCCTCGGTCACGGTCGAGATGAGCATCTTCACGTGCTCGCCTATGGTGAACTCGGCAGGGCAGACCAGATTGCCGATGTTTTCGATGAAGAGAATGCCCGGCTCCCTGAATTCCATGTGGGAAAGCTGGTGCTCGATCTGAGGTGCATCGAGGTGACATTCGCCATGGGTGTTGATCTGCCAGGTATCTATTCCCATGGAACCAAGATCTTTGGTATCGATGTCGGACTCGATGTCGCCTTCGATGACGTAGATGGGCGATCTAAGATGCTCTGCCAGCCTCTTGATGGTGGTGGTCTTGCCAACGCCGGGGGCTCCCATCTCGTTGACTACGAGCACTCCGTGGTCCGTCATATGTTCGTTGACGTGTCCTGCTATATGGTCGTTTTCGTCCAGGATGCCCTCGCGGACATCGATCTTCCTTATATCGTGCATGATTTCCTCCTCATTCGATCTCGATGGTGTCTATGTAGAACTCCTTGCCGATCTCTGTGGGTTCTCCGTCGGTGCCGCATTTTGGGCAGGCGAAGGAGAGGAGTTCCCTCTCGAAGAGTTCGCCGCAGGAAGGGCAGCGCAGCCTGGGCTTCACGTGCTCTATGTGGACCTGGGCCCCTTCGCATACCGTACCCCGGGAGATCACATCGAAATACATCTGGACGGAGCTTCCCACGTATCCGGAATAGTCTCCGATGACCAGATCCACCCTCAGGACGCGACTTCCGCCATTCTCCCGACAGTGCTTCTCGGCGATCTCGATTATGTGTTCTGTGATCGGTAGTTCGTGCATGGACATAGTATATCATATGGAATATAATCTTTCTTGACGCAATGTGATAAAAATAAGGCGAAACCGGATCTCACAATGACCGTGCTAAGGGATGAAAACTCAATATCGGCCCAGGCCCGCGTACTGATCATGCTTCTCAATGGAAGTCTGTCTTGTGATGCTCCCGGCAGGACCTATGACAGCGAGATCCTGCAGACCATGGAAGAAGTCGATGTGAATGCGCTGGCTTCCTACGTGATCGGGCAGCGTCTGACAGTGATGGTATACGATAGAGTGTCGGAACTGATCGAGAAGGGGGAGACCGCTGCTGCTGGATATGGGCGGCTGGAGGCGCTCAAAGGCCGTCTGGAACGGGATTATTATACCCAGATGCGCCTTGCCCTGTATCAGGATGAGGGATTTGCAAAGGCAATAGATGCGCTGACGGAAGCAGGCTCAGACTGCATGCCTCTAAAGGGCTGGGAAGAGAGAAAGATCTACCCCGGGAGGATCATGAGAAGTATGACGGATCTGGACATCCTCATTCGCGACTTCGACCAGGAGAGGCTCTGCAAGGTAATGGAGGAGCTTGGATATACCATCGACGAAATCACCGGGGAAAAGCATGAGGTGTTCTATAATAACAAAGGGATCACGATCGAGGTGCACAGACGCCTGAATGATCGGCTGGACCATGCACAGAAATGGGAGAGAGACCTCTGGGACAGAGCTTCAGTATCGCCGGAGAAGGAGAGGCTGTACACCATGTCGCCCGAGGATATCATGATCCATCACATGATCCATATGGAAGCCGGGGTGGTGACCGGAACCCTTCCGGTGAGGGCTATCTGCGATATACATTGTATCGATAAGGCCTATCCTGATATGGATCGTAAGTATGTCAATGAGCAGCTGGAGAAAATGGATGCATTGCCTTTTTGCCGACAGATGACAAAACTGGCAAATGCATGTTTCTCGGATGAGGAGATAGATGACGATATGGCTCTGTTGCTGAACTATTACATAGGCACGGGGCTGTATGGCAGACCGAAGCTCAGCGCGCTGGGACGGACTGCGAAGGTATCGGAGAGTCATGCCAATCTGAATCTGTGGAGGGTCAGGATCGGCGGGATCTTCTCTCCTATGGAGATAATGAAAGAGAGATATCCGATACTGAAGAGATATCCGGCCCTGCTACCGGTCTGCTGGGTAAGGAGAGGTTTCAAGATGACGATAGGATTCATCGCAAACAGACACAACAGAAATTACCGCGTGCTGAAAGGAGAAGAACTGAAGGAGATGCGCGAGGTGCTCAAGGCAGCAGGAGTGCTGGATCAATGAAGGAAGAAAAAAGCAGCATATTCAGGATAAACTCACTGAAATATCTTCTGGACAAGATCAAGGGAAATGAGTTCGACGAGATCGTAGAAGACTGGAAGTGGATCTTTTCATACTCTGCCAGATACAAATGGCAGATCTTCGTGTTCACATTTTTCGGGGTTCTGACTATCGCGTTTGGACTCGGCTCATCTGTAGCCAACAAATACATGGTCGACATAGTTACGGGGCATAAGACAGAGCTGCTCTGGCTCATGGTCGTGATCTGGTTATCCACCAACGTGATCAGCCTGGTGTTTACGGCTATAAACAACAGATTCTCAGCCAGGGTCATGATCGGGATCGGTAGGGCTATCAAGATCGACGTGTTCAATCATATACTGGATGCCGACTGGCGGGCTCTTGGCAGATATACCAGCGGGGATATGCTTAACAGGATCAACGAGGACGCCAACGATGTGGGCGGTAAGGCGATAACATGGCTTCCCAATATCCTGACAGGTCTGTTCAACCTTGTAGCCACCTTCGTGGTGATCTGGCATTACAGCAAGGGCATGGCAATGATCGCCGTGTTCAGCGCCCCGTTCCTTTTCTACATAGGAAGGATATTCATGCCGAAGATGCGGGAATATCAGAGAAAGGGAAGGGAAATGGTCAGCGATATACAGACCTATGAGACCGAAGCCTTCACCCGCATAGACACCGTGAAATCCATGGGTATCGCAGAGCTCTTCATGGACAGATTCTATGAACAGCAGCAGGAAGTCAAGGCATTTCGCCTTGAAGAAAACGCCTTCTATATCAAGAAGATGGTAGTGAACAGGACCATGAACATGATCATAGAGGGAGTTGCTTTTGCCTACGGGTTGTGGCTTTTGTGGACCGGTGAGATAACCTACGGTACCATGCTGCTATTCCTTCAGCAAAGGTCTCGCCTGACCCAGTCCATGCTGGATCTGGGAGGCGTCATGCCCAACTTTGTAAACGGATCGGTGGCTGCCCACAGAGTCAAGGAAGTAATGGAGATGCCAAGAGAGAAGCACGATGAAGAAAGTGAAGCTCCGGTGCCTGAAGGCGGATTGTCCCTGGTCATGAAGGATATCGAGTTTTCCTACGATGAAAACGATTCTGTGATCGAACGTGGAGACATCAGAGTGGACCCGGGTGAGATCATAGCCATCGTGGGGCAATCGGGTCGCGGCAAGACCACCCTGCTCCGAATGATCCTGGCACTGATCCATCCAGACTCCGGAGAGTGCGAACTATACGATAGAGAAGGCAACAGATATGGAATAAATGCGGACAGCAGAGGGCTGTTTTCCTATGTTCCACAGGGAAATTCTCTGTTTTCCGGGACCATCGCAGATAATTTGAGGCTCATGAACACCGAAGCTACCGATGATGAACTGCGGGAAGCTCTGGAAGCGGCAGATGCCTGGGAATTCGTAGAGAAGATGCCCGCTGGCACCGAAACTGAAATGAAGGAGAATGGAAGGGGACTCTCCGAGGGACAGGCCCAGAGGATCGCCATCGCCAGAGCCCTTCTAAGAAAAGCCCCCATCCTGATCCTGGATGAGGCGACGAGTGCTCTGGATATGGAAACTGAAGATCATCTTCTGGAGAACCTGAAGGAACACGTCGGGACGAGATCGATCATCGTCACTACTCACAGACCGTCGGTTCTTGAGATGTGCGACAGGGTGTATCACGTGAGAGAAGGCGTGGTGGATGAGGTGGAATAGATGACTACCTTTATAGGAAAGGTGGGGATGTAATTGATCACTCTACAGAGGCCTGATGCTAAAGTCAGCATTATGCTTGGAAAGAATAAACAGCTTACAGAAGGCGATATGATTCGCCCTTCTATTTATGCGATTCCATTTGCTTTGAAAAAAAGAAGTGTCATTTATAACAGTTTGACTCAGCAGTGCATAGAAAGCAAATACTACGATTGGTTTAAAAACTGTGAATTAAAAAAATACGATCCAAAAGATTCTGAAATGCGTTTGCTTGTAGAGACAGATTATTTAGTTCCAGATAAATGTGATGAAGCAACCCGATACGATAGATTGATAAACATGATACGTCTCATAGAAAAGCAAAAGTCCGGATACACATCCTATACGATCCTGCCTACTACGGCATGTAATGCAAGATGCACATATTGCTATGAGGCAGGGATATCCTATGACAGCATGAGCGACGAAGTGATTGATAATACGATAAGATACATCAAAGCTACTTCAATGAAAGATGAAATGATCAACATCCATTGGTTTGGTGGAGAACCACTGATGGGAGAAGATATCATAGACAAAATATGTGCAGGCATAAGTAACTGTGGAATCGAATTCACATCTCGAGTAACGTCCAATGGATCGCTGCTTACAGCAGAGATAATCGACAAAATGAAAAAGAACTGGAAGGTTGAAAGAGTTCAAATTACCTTAGATGGCAGAGAGGAAGAGTACTGCAAACGAAAGCGCTATGTTTCATTTAATGGATCGCCGTATCGTGCGGTTTTTGAAGGAATACGATTGCTCCTGCAAAGTGACATTAGAGTAGACCTGCGCCTGAATGTCGATGAAAAGAATGTTGAGGAGTTGCATCTGCTTATAGACGAGCTGGATTCAGAGTTCAATGAAAAGGATAATATCGGATTGTATGCACACGAAATATACGGTGCTGACGAAGATGATCAGACTGATGTAGATGCTTTCTATGCCGGACTTGCAAAACTAAACCAAAGAATATGTGATTTTCTTGCAGATGACAAAGAGGCGAAGGCCGACGAGACGGCATTCTACGATAAAAAAGGAAGAACATCAAGGTATTTTTGTGGAGCTGACGCGCCAATGGCAAGTCCTGTTATTGCTCCAGATGGCAGCCTATATCTTTGTGAGAATATTGTAGATGTAGATATGAATTCGACAGTTGGCGATTGCACAATAATTGACAAAGATAGATTTATTTCAAGGAAAAGAATAGATAGTCCCAAGTGCAGAACTTGCTCTATGCTACCGATTTGCACGGACTTTTCTTCCTGTCCGGAGAAAATGAAAGACTGCTTTAAATACAGAGAAAGCAAATTGAGGCGATCGATCATGGGACTAGACTCTCAGACTAAGCTTCCGCCAGTTAAAATTTGTTGGAAGGGGACTGTGGTTCGCATAGTAGAGCCGACAGAGGCGTTTGTAATTGAGCATCAGGACTTGCTTGTTCCTGACTATCAAAAGGCTGAAAAAACAATGGAGATGAGTGGATTGGCATGACAAATGATAGTAGCGTAGTAAGAATAGGTATAGAATCGCATACAAAATGCAAGATCCGTCTCACGGGTATATCTGACTCAGAAGCGAAGCGAATTTCAGAGAATGACAATTTGTGGGTTGAAACATCATGCCATAATCGGTTTATAGTATTGACGCTTACTTCATCTGAAGATGTAAAACTAAAAATAGCGCTCGGAGGGCGTTCATATGATAGTGATGAACTACCATATATTCTATTTAAACGACTTGCAGTTAATCAGACTGATTTATTGAAAAAAGAAACTATATTTCATTTTACACCTATAGCAAAAGAGTTTGACGTAAGGAAGAATGAGCATGCCAGCGTTTTCATAGAATGGGATGTTCAAGATGTTGATTACGATGAAACCGACGCGATTGAACGATACGAATCGGCCATGGCGGGTTCAATTGCAACAAATACGGAAACAGAATTTGAAAAGGAGAACAGGCTGACAAACTGGAGCAGACAACTTTCGGAACTGGAAGAAAAGAAAACTCTTTTACAACCCATAGAATATGTTGTAATTGACGAGAAAAGACTTGTGTATATCGTCAATTCAAAGGTCGCTAACACATCTATTAAGTACAGTATGACAGATCAGTTCTACGCAGATGATTATTCTATTCATTACAGGCTATTCAGCAAGGGCATATCGATCAGAAACTTGACAGAAGAGCAAATGGGTTATTATAAATTTACCTTTGTGAGAAATCCTTTATCTCGTTTAGTGTCTTGCTACGAGAGTAAATATCACATAGATAGGGAGATATATAAGAAAAAACGACTGGACTTAGATGATTATTTAGACGGATACCTTCGGGATGATGAAGGCTTTGAGAGATTCATCGAAAAGGTGTGCGAGATCCCTGACCGTCTTATGGATAGGCATTTTTGCCTGCAGAGCATGTTGGTTTTCGACGAGGATGGGAACAATAGGTGTGACTTTGTGGGAAAAATTGAAAGAATTGCCGAGGAATTTGAACCCATAAGGGAAAAATACAGTTTACGTTCATTACCCAAATATAACATGACACATGTAAAAAATTGGATGGATTATTATACAGTCGATACAGCAAAACTAGTCTATGAAAAATATTATAAGGATTTTGAATTGTTTGGGTATCAGGATGAGTATAAAAGATTAATAGCTCATATCGAAGAACACAATTACTGATTCCACTTTACATTTCGAATGAACTTAATCAAATCCAGGCCGTTATCTCCCTCAAATTTCAAAGCAAACTGATCATCTGAAGATAAAATTCGTCTAATGTCATTAAGAGTAAAACTATGTGAAGGCCGGTAGTATTGTTTCTCAATAGGCCATGTAGTCATTCTGAGACTGTTGTTGCAAATTCTTTCCTTGAAGGGACTGTTATAGGCAATAGTCTGGACGAAAACCTCATCGCCGCAATACGTGTGACGCATCATCTTATATATTAATTCGCGATTCTGAATGAGGTGCATTGCAAGACTCTCAGTAATCGACCAATAAGCAAGACCTTTCTTACACTCCATATTATATTTGGAGAATCTGTCAATACCACAAAAACGCTGAAAATCAATAAATCGATCCCTGGTTTTTCCAAGGAATGTATCCATGCCTGCCCTGGCGATACGCTCTATAAACCAGTAATATCTAACTCGATGAGAGTAATCTTCCTCTACTATGTTGATAAATTCCGATCCCTCGTTTGTCATAAAGAAATCGTGAATATCATCTTGGCTTCTAAGTGGATATGTAGAACCGGTGAGTAGGTGATAATAACTGTGATGACAGTCGCTGATAGCTGCTGAGAGAAGATTTAGTTCACATTCCACTTGTGAATAGCCACCCCAATGCACAGAAATAGAAGGCAACAGAGTTAGCTTGCTGAAGGAAGTTTTAAAGAGTTCAGGACCCATATCATCGCAGCTTTTTTTGTCGATGTGAAGATAGATGTCGTTTCTCGGATCGTCTATGGCACATAGGAGCTCATTTAGGAGGTCGGGTCTGTGATGTGCCATAATAAGATATGCGTGTTTTTTTTTCATACTCGATTCTTGACTTTTTGGATAAACGAACACATAATCTATGTGTAAGTTAATTATACGATATATACAGGACAAGTGATATGAATAAAGAGAAATTTGAAAAGCCGGTTTTAAAAGTAGTGAAACTCGATGAAGAAATCATCTTGACATCCGGAGGAACGGAGGCTCCATGTAATACTAAGTCTTCTACTTAAGTATTCACTTTAGTGAATCGCCATGTGTCTCTATTCTTTTGGTGTATAGAGACATTATTTTTTTGCTTACACTTCCAATGTCGTATCCCGATTTAATTATCTGATTCTTCCACCTGTTTCTATCGATATTCTGCTGACTCATTTTCGCCAGTTTTTTTGCCCACAAAATCGGAGCATCCTTAAGTGAAAAAGATTCAATAAGAGGCGTAATTCTTATCATATCGCTTATCTCATCCGATATCAGGCAAGGAAGACCGTTTGCCTGCGCCTCGATCAGTGAATTTGGTAAGCCTTCAGAAAGCGATGGCTGGATCACCAGATCCATAGCGCTATAAAACATGTCAACATCGTATTTTGAACCAAAGAAGGTGACGATGTCGGACATGTTGTTTTCCTCTATGTATTTGTGTGCTTTTGCACTCTCTGTTCCGGAGCCTAAGATAAAGAAATGACTGTTCGGATTTAGTTTATGGAACTCTTGAAATATCTTTATGGCAAATAGGGGGTTTTTTGCATTATGTAGATTTGCAACAAAACCAACAACGCATGTATCGTCCTTGATTTTGCATTTCGTTCTAAGCACTTGTCTATAGGTCTCGTTGTACGAAAAGCGATCAATGTCTACTCCATTTGGAATGACGTCGAAAGTCAGTCCCGGATAATCATACTGCCCTGCAAGATCGCTGCAGGCAATTCGATCAAATTGAGGCCCTTTTATCATTCGCAGCCTGGCCATAAAACTACGAGTGTGTTTGTGACCGTCTAAATCACTTTTTGATGGAGCGGTATGGCAGTGTATAACCTTTACAGGATAGCCGAGCCTATCTGCTAAATAGAGTGGGTAGGACATCATATTCAGATCATGGACATGTACGCCACACATATTCGGGATAGAAAGCATTAGTTTTTCGAGCTTGCGATGGCAGGACTTAGGGAAATTATATTTGTCATAATCCATATAGTGGAGTTTCCCTCCAAGGGATAGGATCTCCTCCAAATCCGGTGACATCTCTTTCTTAGTGCCTGCGATTAAAAATTCATATTGAAACTGAGTCCTATCAATATTGCGATAGACATTTAGAACGGATGTAGATATTCCGTTGATTTTAGGTAAGTAGCCAATAACGAGAATTCTATTCATTGATACTGATGATTGAGGATATTAAATCAGCTTCGTCGGCGTAGATTATTTATAATAGGAAAGATGTATCAACATAAGCTGCTGTGCTACGTCAGCAAGTTCCGGGCAGTTCATGTTATTGAAGTAGTCGATGCGATCTTGAAATGCAAGGATCACGTCCTGGCGTAAGCGATCTTTCTTAGATGATCGAAGGATACTTCCGGGCCTGATGCGATATCCATACATAGGAGTATCAAGCACAGCAATTCTATCGCATTGAAAAATGACCCGATGTGCTATTGCATAATCTTCAACTAATCTTCCCACAGGAAATCGAATATGATCAAATAAATCACTTTTATATAACTTGGTGCCAGCGTGACCATAGGCGCAACTTGCAGGAAGTTCTATCATTGCGCTTAACTCCCTGCCGGACACAACGGATAATACCTTGGAGTCTATACTCTCCTTAGAAATCATTATTTCTTCACGACTGAACAGCATTCCGCATATACTCATCTGAGCATTGCTGTCTATAACGGCATTAAGGTGTGTTTCAAGATAATTCGGATACATGAATATATCGTCAGCATCAAGCATTGTAACATATTCGCCACGCATATTATCAAGCCCTATATTTCTTGCTGCAGATAGACCTGCATTTTCCTGGTGGATCACTCTGACTCGACTATCAATTGATGCATACCCATCACATATTTCGCTACTGCCGTCAGTAGAACCATCATCTATGATGATAAGCTCCCAATCGGAAAAATTCTGTGCAAGAATACTATCCAGGCAATTCCGTAAATATGGCTCCACTTGGTACACAGGGACAATAATGCTTATTTTGGGAGTGTTAAATAGATTACTCATACAAAATATGATTATAGCACTGCTGAAATGCTTATTGAATAGAAAAGGCAGCTGTCTAGAACTGCCCGGGTATCTACAAAACGGTGATTCGCTATTCCTGTAACGCATCAACTCCTCTGAGTGTGTCCAGGATCTCCTTTAAACTGCTACGGACATCTTCCTCAGAGGCATCGTATTTTTCGAGCATTGCTTTAACAAGATCATCTTCGCTTATATCTTCTTTAAGACATTCGAGAATAAACCCGGCTGTCTTGTTGGCGCGAAGCAGCCCACTAAAGACATTGGCTTCGTTTCCGGTGGCGACAGCGATGCTCTCTTCTTCGCTTGCTCGGTATACTACATAATCGTCCTTAAGTTTCATTACTTTACCCTTTCTTTAGTGCGCGTAAAACAAATATACAAATACAATGTCTAATATACTATGTTGTATGTTTGTCGTCAATTAAGCAGCTGTAGACAAGGTCAACAGCGCTTGGGCTCTTTTTAAAATCAAGAGAATAGATTGGAATGCTCTCCATTGCTTCTTCTATGAGACCAAGTGTCTTTGTGAGAGTGTCTGCTGTGCTGGTTCTGTATATCTGGTTCAGCATCAAGTCCCAACATTCTGATTTTTTCAAGGGCCTGATCCGATTCTCTTCGGCCTGATACAGAAAAATGATGCCTTTAACTGGTGCGCTTATGTTGTTGTTGCGTCTTTCTTTTCCGCACCAGGGGGAGCCAAAAGCATACACTCCTTCATCTGTTATTTTAATAAGAGGTTTGTCGTCGTTTATGTAGGTTATTCTGTCATTGAATTTTGACTTCCAATAATCTGCATAGGTGGACTTTCCAGAACCGCTCGGGCCAGCGAAAAGAAATGCTTGATTATCAAATTCTATTGCTGCTGCGTGCATAAGTAGAATGTTATGATTTGGGAGTTTTTCTGCAATTTGTCTGTATACATATTGCTTTTCCTTCATAAAAGGGCTATACAGTTCGTGACCCAGATAATTGATCGCACGTTCATTTTCCTCTTCCAGGTTTGCCGCTGTCGTTCTGACCGTTATGTCAGGATTTGCAGTCTCGTCTTCTTCTGAAAGGAGGTAATCATGACAAAACTTATGCAGGTTATATAGAGTGTGCAACTCTATTTTCAGTCCTGCTAACTCTATTTGAAAATCTGTAATGTATTCTTTTTGCATGGCGCTATGATATCAGATGATACGTTTGATTGCATTAACGAGTCGCTTTGTTTTGATCCGTAGCCACCAAGGTCTTATCCAAAACATGAGATACAATTTATATGGCAAATTGTTGAGATCATACTCCTTGCCATCTCTCACAAGCCCGGTCATCGTGCCAAGTATTTCGTCTTCGTTGATGTATTCGGGGATGATTGAGTTGTCCCCAAGCGTGACACATTTACCGTCGTTCATTTTGATAACTCGGTGAAGAATGTATTTGCCTGAGGCGGAACGGAATAATACGATATCCAGAACCTCGGGTGCCCTGCCTAATCGTTTTACGATCACAAGGTCTTTGTGCTCCCGAATCAGCGGCAACATAGAGAATCCCTGTGCATGCCAAATAAGTCCACCCGGCTTTTTGACCAGATTCTCGATAGATTCTGTGGCGATACTATTAGAATGGTTATCGTTTATAATCGTCATGATAGATAGATGATAACACATAATAACACACAATAACGAGTAATCATTTGTGTATTAAGTCCAGCATTATATGTTAAAATGTGCGAGTATTTAAGTTTATCAATCAGGTTGATGTTCAGGATGCTAATCAAATGAGTCAACTCGACCGCCTGGAAGCTGAGGCCATATTCATAATGCGTGAAGTCATCTCTGAGACGGAGAATCCTGTCATGCTTTATTCCATCGGCAAGGATTCCTCGGTCATGCTTCATATTGCCGGGAAGGCCTTCTATCCCCAGCCGATCCCCTTCCCCCTGATGCACATCGATACGGGATGGAAGTTCCGGGAGATGATCCGGTTTCGCGACCGGATCGCCCGGGAGGAGAACATAGAGATGATCGTCTATACCAACCGGGAGGGGGTAAAGCGGGGACTCAATCCCTTCGATCACGGAGCCACGTATACGGACATCATGAAGACGGAGGCCCTAAAGCAGGCGCTGGAAAAATATGGTTTTACAGCAGCTTTCGGCGGCGGACGCCGTGATGAAGAGAAGTCGAGAGCCAAGGAGAGGATATTCTCATTTCGGAACAAGTATCAGGCCTGGGATCCCAGAAACCAGAGGCCGGAACTGTGGGATCTGTACAATACCCGCATAGAACCGGGAGAGAGCATGCGGGTATTCCCCCTGTCCAACTGGACGGAAGGTGATATCTGGAGATACATCCAGAAGGAAGACATCCCTGTGGTGCCTCTGTATTTTGCAAAGGCAAGGCCGGTGGTCATAAGAGACGGCAACATCATCCTTGTGGACGATGACCGTATGAGACTTCTGCCCGGGGAGAAGCCGGTCATGAAGAAGGTCAGGTTCAGGACTCTGGGATGCTATCCCCTTACAGGTGGAATAGAGTCTGAAGCAGAGACCATCGACGATGTGGTCAGAGAGACACTGGGTGCCGTGGATTCGGAGAGGACCAGCCGGATCATAGACGGTGACGGGGGAGTCTTCAGTATGGAGAACAGAAAAAAGGAAGGATATTTCTGATGAGCGATTTGCTGAGGATCATGACATGCGGATCAGTGGATGACGGCAAGTCCACCCTCATAGGACATCTTCTCTACGACGCCAAACTGATCTTTGCGGATCAGAAGAAGGCTCTTGAAATGGAGAGTCAGATCGCAGGCGGAGAAGATGATCCCGACTTTTCGTTGCTTTTGGATGGGCTCAGTTCAGAGAGAGAGCAGGGAATAACCATCGATGTGGCCTACAGGTATTTCGCAACACCCAGGAGGCGTTTCATCGTTGCCGACACGCCGGGCCATGAGGAATACACCCGCAATATGGCTGTGGGAGCATCCAACAGCGATCTTGCTATCCTTCTCATCGATGCCTCCAGAGGGATCAGCCCCCAGACCAGGCGTCATCTGAGGATATGCAGACTCATGGGGATAAGGGATTTTCTCTTCGCCATCAACAAGATGGATCTTGTCGACTACAGCGAAGACGTGTACAGCGCTCTGAAGGAAGAGATAGAAAAAGAGGCGGTCGGTGCGACATACATACCCGTATCTGCCCTGAAGGGAGACAACATAACGACCCCATCGGATAATATGCCATGGTACGAGGGGTTGCCTTTGCTCGAATATCTGGAGACCATAGACCTGTCCTATGAGGAGGAAGAGGGATTCGTCATGCCGGTCCAGAGGATCTCCAGGACTGAGGAAGGATACCGGGGGCTCCAGGGACAGATATCGACGGGCAGCATCGAAGAGGGGGAGGAACTGACCATTTACCCCGGGGAGAAAAGAACGAGGGTAAAATCCATCGCAGCCGGTGACAGGAAGGTGTCGTCGGCATCCGAAGGAATGGCGGTGTCCATCGAGATAGAGGACGATATAGACGTGTCGAGAGGCCACGTTCTGGTTTCCGGGACGACGGTGAAGGATACGAACATGTTCGAAGCCGATATACTGTGGATGGATGAGAAGGAACTGGTGGAGGACCGCTCCTACATCATCAAACTGGCGACACAGCAGAAACCGGTGACCGTGATGAAGCTCAAGTACAGAGTGGATATCGATACGGGCAAGGAAGTCTATGCCAGAACACTGGGAAAGAACGAACTTGCCTGTGTAGACATGGTATGTCCCGAGTCGCTGGTCTTCGACTCCTTTGACGATCATAGGACCCTGGGCAGGTTCATACTGATCGACAGGATCACGGGCAGGACCGCAGGCTGCGGTACCATACGTTTCCCTCTGAGACGATCACACAATCTGATCTGGCAGAAGCACGATATAACCAGGCAGGTCCGCGAGGCAGCTCTGGATCAGAAGGCTAAGACCATATGGTTCACCGGGCTGTCGGGCTCCGGCAAGTCGACCCTTGCCAACGGTCTGGAAAAATCACTTGCTGCATCGGGACTTCACACCATGCTGCTTGATGGCGACAACATCAGGCTGGGGATAAACAAGGATCTTGGATTCAACGAATACGACAGGGCTGAGAATATCCGAAGGGTCGCCGAGATATCCAAACTGCTCAATGATGCAGGGATAATCGTCATCACCGCCTTCATATCTCCCTTCGAGGAAGACCGCGAAGTGGCCCGTGAGATCATCGGAGAGGACTCCTTCCTTGAAGTGTATGTAAGCACATCGCTGGAAGAGTGCGAACGCCGGGATGTGAAGGGGCTCTATGCAAAGGCAAGGAAGGCGGAGATCCCCAACTTCACAGGGATCGACAGTCCCTATGAAGTGCCGGAGGATCCGGAGGTAACGATCGACACCGAAAAGATCAGTATCGATGAGGCGGTCAAAGCTCTGGCCGAACAGATATGGACAAAACTATGATCATTTACATATGCATAGGATTCCTGGCCCAGATGATCGACGGATCCCTGGGTATGGGCTACGGCGTAAGCTGCAGGACCTTCCTGAGGACGGCGGCCCGTCTTCCGGCGCCCGTGGCCAGCGCTGTGGTTCACATCGCCGAGATACCCTCTTCCCTGGTATCGGGGATCTCCCATTGGCGGATAGGCAATGTGGACAGGAGGCTTCTGCTGAAGCTGATGATACCCGGAGTCATAGGCGGGATCCTGGGAGCCCGCTTCCTTGTGGGAATAGGAGACCGGCTGGAGCTCTATATCGACATATACCTGATCATAATGGGTCTGCTGATCCTGAAAAAGGCTGTGTCCGGCGGACAGAAGAGCAGATCGATGGGCAGGCTGGTCTATCCCGTCGGTTTTGCGGGAGGTTTTCTCGATGCAGTAGGCGGTGGGGGATGGGGTCCGGTCGTGACTTCGACTATGGTGGCAGCCGGCGGAGACGTTAAAAAGACTATAGGAACCGTCAACACCGCCGAATTCATAGTGACCATTGCTGAGACGACGACCTTCGCATTCTTCATCACCGGATTCGCAGACTACAGGATGATCATCCTGGGACTGATCATCGGAGGGGTGATCGCTGCACCCATCGCCGCAAGGGTATGCAGGAGCCTGCCGGTAAGACCCCTGATGATGGCAGTGGGGATACTGGTCGTAGTGCTGAATATTTACAACATAGTAGAATTGACATAAGCCTGTCAAACCACTATAATCAAGAAATGGCATCATCTTTAATCCTGGATTAATTTTGATGAGGTCATTTTAATGTTACTTTACAGTGAGGGGAGTGTTTTAATTTGAGAGAAACATGGAATTCTAAGGCGGGCTTTATCATCGCTGCCGTAGGTTCTGCAGTTGGACTGGGTAACCTGTGGAGGTTCCCTTACATTGCGGCATCCAACGGTGGCGGGGCATTTATTTTCCCGTATCTTTTTGCCATCATCACGGCAGGAATACCGATCCTTATCCTGGAGTATACCCTGGGTAAGACCTATAAGTCGGGAGCGCCCGGAGTATTCGCAAGGATCAACCGCAAATACGAGTGGCTGGGCTGGCTCCAGACCATGGCGGCATTCCTTATTTCCATCTACTACTTTGCCATAATCGTTTGGGTCCTGTGCTATCTTGGATTCTCATTCAGCACGGCATGGGGCGAAGAGACGGGAGACTTCTTCTACGGGTTCCTGGGCATCACCGATTCCATCACACAGATCGGCGGACTTCAGACCAACCTGATCATCCCGTTCCTGGTAGTATGGGCCATCGTGGCATTCATAATGTACAGAGGCATCAACAAGGGCATCAACATCGCCTGTAAGATCTGCATGCCTATACTTGCAGTCTGTGTCATCATCATAGTCATCCGCGGCATCACTCTGCCGGGAGCTATCGACGGCATAGCATACATGTTCACACCGGAGTGGAGCGCCATCGCCAAGCCCGATGTATGGGTCGCTGCATATGGACAGGTCTTCTTCAGCCTTTCCATTGCCTTTGGCATAATGCTCTCGTACTCCAGCTTCCTGCCCAAGGAGGAGGATGTGGTCAACACGGCATTCTTCACCGCCTGCACCAACCACGGATTCGAGATCTTCGCCGGTATCGGCATCTTCTCCATCATCGGTTACATGGCCGGCGTCCAGGGCGTGGATGTATCGGAAGTGGCAGCAGCCGGTGTAGGACTGGCATTCGTCGTATTCCCGACGGCCATCAACACTCTGCCCGCATTCAACGAGCTCTTCGGAGTGCTCTTCTTCCTGTCCCTGTTCACCGCGGCGATCACCTCGATGATCTCGATCATCCAGGCGATCATACCCGGTATCGAGGACAAGTGGGAACTTACTCATAGAAAGGCAACGACCATCGTGCTCATACCCATCTTCGTACTGTCCTTCATGTTCATCACAGGAGCGGGACTGTACCTGCTGGATCTTGCGGACTACATAGCCAACAACATCGGTATCGTAGTCGGCGGCGTGGTCGAAGTATTCATCGTAGGCTGGTTCCTGAAGACGGAGAAGATCCGCTTCCTGGCAAACGAGTATTCCAACTTCAATATCGGCAAGTGGTGGAACTACTGCCTGAAGTTCATCACCCTGATCGTTCTCGGATATACGGTTGTCATGAACCTGATCACCTACTTCAGAGACGGCTATGAAGGATATCCTCTCTGGATCGGTTGCCTGTTCATCGCGCTGATGATCGTTGGAACCGTGGTCATGACTTCTCTCAAGGGCAATGAGGGATACTACATCAAGCCGGCAGATGCTCCGGATCTTCTCAAGGACAAGAAGGAGGTGCAGTGATGAGCGCAAGTGCAATAATAATGATGTGTATCGCATGCATCGGACTCTGGGGTGGCGGACTGCTCTCCCTGATCATCATGTTCAGGAAGTCCGGCGAGACCGCAAAGCAATTCGCCAAGGATTTCGAAGAAGCCGATATTGAGACAAATAACAACCGATAGCAGACCATAGATTGCCTTTTCAGCAGGAATTAGGGGGACCGAACAGAAGTGACCGATAAGAGCAAGGTGAAGAAAACAGAAAAACGAGGATTGAACGATTTCCTTGTCAGCAAGAATGTGGTGGTCAAGCCGAAACGGTATTTTCATGACTCCATGTCGGCAATGGGTATCGCTCTGTTCGCGACAATGGTCATCGGATTGATATTCTCGACCATAGGCGAGCAGCTTGCATATCACACAGGTTACAACGAATTCACTCAGTTTCTGATCGTTGTAGGCGATTTTGCCATGAGTCTGATGGGGCCTGCCATCGGCATAGCCATCGCATTCACACTCGATGCGCCCATGCTGGCCATAGTTGCCTGTGCAGCGGTGGGACAGATGGGAGCTCAGTTCTCGGGCTTCGGCATCGATACTACAGGTGGCCCGGGCGGTGCATTCATCTCGGCCCTGATAGCTGCCGAGTTCGGTAAAATCGTGTACAAGGAAACCAAGCTCGATACCCTGGTGACACCGGCGGTCGTCCTGGTGGTCGGCGGCATAGTGGCTAAATTCGCAAGCCCCTTCGTAGGCTGGCTCATGGAAAGCCTGGGAAGCGTCATAAACATGTCGACCAGCTGGCATCCCTTCTTCTTCAGCATAATCATCGCTGTCGTCATGGGACTGCTCCTCACATTCCCGCCGGTATCCAGTGCGGCCTTCGCCATCATGCTGGGTATGTCGGGACTGGCTGCAGGTGCTGCGACGGCAGGATGCTGTGCCCAGATGGTCGGCTTCGCCGCATGCAGCTACAAAGCTAACGGCATCTCAGGATTCATAACTCAGGGCTTCGGTACATCCATGCTTCAGATGTCCAACATCATCAGGAAGCCGTTCATATGGATACCGCCGACCCTTACATCGGCGATCATGGGTCCCATATCGACCTGCCTCTTCCATATGACCAACAACCCTGAGGGAGCAGGTATGGGTACATCGGGTCTTGTAGGTCAGATTATGACCATGTCTGACATGGGATTCTCCATGACGGTCTTCGGAGAGATCATGCTGCTGCATATTGTTATGCCCGCCGTGATCGCTGTGCTGATCAATAAGTTCATGGTCCATAAGGGATATATCAAATACGAAGATTACAAGCTTGAAGAGGCTATGTGACTAAGCGACAGTCAGAGTAAAACAGAGCAAAACACAAAAGCCGCGAAGACGATCTTCGCGGCTTTTTTTTAACTGGTCGGAGAGACAGGATTTGAACCTGCGGCCACCTGACCCCCAGTCAGGTGCGCTACCAAACTGCGCCACTCCCCGACGCGTGTAGAGACATTATAACCTTTTTTTGGCCCGTTGGGAATAGTAAATTTATTTTTTTCATGGTAAACTGGCAGTGCTTGAAAAGGAGGCGGAAAATGTGTATCGCAATACCCGGAAGGGTGACTGAAATAAAGGGAGATACGGCCAGAGTGGATTACAACGGGAACCAGGTCAATGTGAACATAGGCCTTGTGGAGCCTGAGGTGGGCCAGTACGTTTTGGTCCACGCAGGGTGCGCCATCGAGGTCATGGAAAAGGATAAGGCTCAGGAACTGATCGATCTCTTCGCCGATATCGACGAACTCGAGGGGATAGTATAGCTTCAGAGGACTGAAATGGACATAAAGAAGATAATCGAATATCTGAAAGGATACGACGGCAGACCCCTGAAACTCATGGAGGTCTGCGGAACCCATACCTCGGCCATATTCAAAAATGGTATCAGAGACATGATCTCGCCGAAGATCAGTCTCATTTCGGGTCCCGGATGCCCCGTCTGCGTCACGCCGACGGCCTACATCGATGCATGCATTGCCTTCGCATCGGGAGGAGATCAGAAACTCCTGACCTTCGGTGACATGATGAAGGTGCCGGGAAGCCTGGGCAATCTGAGCGAGAACAGATCGGAACTTGAAGTGGAAGTGATGTACTCGCCCTTCGAGGTGATAGAAAAGGCCAAGGCGGAGCCCCATAAACTCTTCGGCATAGCCGCCGTCGGATTCGAGACCACGGTGCCTGTCTACGCCCTGCTACTCAGGAAGGCCAGGGAAGAGGGAGTGGAGAACATCCGGCTGATCACCGCCCTTAAGACGGTGCTTCCCGCCCTGGAATGGATCTGTGAGAACGAGAATGACGTGGATGGATTCATATGTCCGGGTCACGTCAGCGTCATCACGGGGATCCACGTCTACGATGAGATGGCCGAAAAATACAACAAACCCTTTGTGGTCTCCGGATTCGAGGCAGAGCATATACTGGTGGCCATATACCGGATAGTAAGGCAGATCGAAAGAGGTGCAGGAGCATCGGAGAACCTCTACCGCAATGCCGTCAGGGATGAGGGGAATCCAAAGGCAATGGCCGCCATCGATGAAGTATTCGAGAGAGGTCCTGCCCTTTGGCGGGGACTTGGAGAGATAGAGGGGTCAGGGCTTTATCTGCGAGGCGAATATGCCGCCTATGACGGGGGAAGCAGAGATCTGACCGAAGACATGGACCTGCCCGAAAAATGCCGCTGCGGTGATGTGATAGTGGGAAGGATCGATCCGGATCAGTGCCCCATGTTCGATGGGGGCTGCGATCCAATGTCGCCCTATGGACCCTGCATGGTATCCACTGAGGGATCCTGCGGCATCTGGTATAGAAACAGACATTGATAAATGGAGAATAAAATGAAGATAACAATGGCCCACGGCAGCGGAGGAAAATCCTCGGCCGAGCTTATGAACGAGATATTCGGAAGACATTTCAAGAACGACATCCTGGACAGGATGGAGGATGCGGCTGTTCTCGGCCCCGAGGAACTTGGCGGAAGAGAGATCCCGGACGGGATGAAAATAGCCTGCAGCACCGATTCCTTCGTGGTGACGCCTCTTGAATTCAGAGGTGGCGACATCGGCAAGCTCTCTGTCTGCGGAACGGTCAACGACCTTCTCATGATGGGATCAGAGCCCAGATTCCTAACCTGCGGATTCATAATGGAAGAAGGTCTGGATGTGGAACTTCTCGACAGGCTGGTGGCCTCCATGGCCGCTCAGGCCAGGGCTGCGGGAGTCAGGATCATAGCCGGTGACACCAAGGTGGTAGATGGCGACGGAGGCCTTTTTATCAACACCACCGGGATCGGTCTGATCCCCGGGGGAAGGGATGTGAGCAGCTCCAGGGGTCAGGTGGGAGACGTGATCATATGCTCGGGAAATCTGGGCGATCATCACGCCTGTATCCTGAGCCACAGAATGGATATAGAAAACCATATCGCAAGTGACTGCGCAGCCCTCGGCGATGTAGTGGACGGGCTGTTTGGAGCCGGCATCGACGTTCACGTCATGAGGGACGTGACAAGGGGCGGACTTGGAACTGTCGTAAACGAGATCGCAGACAGTTCACATCTGAGGATCGAGCTGGATGAAGAATCCATACCGGTGAGCGATGAAGTCAGAGGATTTGCAGATATCCTCGGCCTTGATCCGCTGTACATGGGGAACGAAGGGAAGATGATCGCCGTAGTTTCCGAGGATCAGGCGGAGGCGGCCCTTAAGGCCATGAGAGACACTGAACACGGAAAGGATGCGGCCATCATAGGCCGCTTCTGCGAAGGTTCCGGAGCGTATATAAATACGCGACTCGGGGCAAGCAGGAGATTCGATGTCCTCTACGGAGAGGGACTACCCAGGATATGCTGAACAAAGGGAAAAATGAAGATAAAAGATATACTCGAACAGAATGAAGTAACACTGTCCTTTGAAGTGTTCCCACCCAAGTCGGAGGATGGGATCGGAGCGGTGGAGAACGCCGCCCGCCAGATCGCAGGACTTGGCCCCCAGTTCATGAGCGTGACCTATGGCGCCGATGGGGGTTCCTTTGCCTACACTTCACAGGTGGCATCGGACATCCAGGACAGGACCGGGACGCCTGTCCTGGCCCACCTGACCTGCGTATCATCGGATAGAGACGAGATCAGGGGCCTTCTGGCCGGATACAGGAAGAAGGGGATAGAAAATATCATGGCCCTGCGTGGTGACATCCCGGATGGAGGCAGGGAATGCGTTGATTTTGAACATGCGGTCGACCTGGTCCGGGCAATCAGGGAGGAACCCGGCGACTTCTGCATCGGCGGAGCCTGCTATCCGGAAGGACACGTGGAGAGCGACAGTCCCTCGGATGATATAAGACACCTTAAGACCAAGGTGGACGCGGGATGCGATTTTCTGGTGACCCAGATGTTCTTCGACAACAGCACGATGTACAACTTCATGTACCGGATCAGAGAGGCGGGCATCAAAGTCCCCGTTCTGGCCGGGATCATGCCTATAACCAACGCAAAGCAGATCGCCAGGAGCGTCAAACTCTCCGGCGCGACTATACCACCTCGTTTTCGTATGATCGTCGATCGCTTCGGGTCCGATCCTGCCAAGATGAAGCAGGCGGGGGTCATCTATGCCACGGAACAGATCATAGATCTCATCTCGAACGGAATAACCCATATCCACGTCTATTCCATGAACAAGCCGGATATAGTCAAGGGGATAATGGACAGCATGTCGGAGATCCTGAAATAGTCATGTTGCCGGGAAGAAATGACAAAGTAGATATAGATGCGAAGGAAGTCTACAGATATCTCGGCTACAGGGGCACCAGGCCGGAGGAGGCTGTCGTCAAAAGAGTGGATGAGTGCATCGCCGAGCTGGTGCAGGTCTCCGAACTGCGCAGTCGCATGATGCGCTTCGATCTTAAGACAGGTGAGAACTCTGAGACCGGTAGGGCCGAAGAGATCAGCATCGGCGGCATCTCCATCACCAGCGGAGATCTGGCCAGGCACCTTGAAGGCTGCGTGGAGGTCTATATTTTTGGGGCTACCATCGGAGTAGGTGTGGACAGGCTCATTGCAAAGGCAACGGTCGGCGACGTCCTTGCTGCAGCAATATACCAGGCTGCGGGAGCCGCATATATCGAAAGTTACTGCGATCTCATCCAGGAGGAAGTACAGGAGAAGGCAAGGGAAGGTGGACGCACTATCGTGTCGAGATTCTCTCCCGGATACGGAGATCTGAAGATCGGGGAGCAGAGGAAATTCTTCGATCTGTTGGATCTAACCAGACAGACGGGCATCGCACTTACCGATGGCATGCTCATGATGCCAAGTAAGTCGGTGACAGCCATTATCGGAGTAAGATGCGAAGCCGCCTCAGACGGAGATACAGAGAAAGGAAGAGGTGACAGAGGTCATGACTGCAGTCTTTGCGGTCTGGAGAACTGTCAGTTCAGAAAGATATGAAAACCATAAGAGAAAGAATCAACAGAGAGTGGATCTTCTGGGACGGAGGCATCGGGAGCCTGCTTCAGGCCAGAGGCCTCAAGGCAGGGGAACTGCCGGAGATGTGGAACCTTAAGAGGCCCGATGTGATCAGGCAGGTACATGTGGATTACTACGAGGCAGGATGCAATGTAGTCAATACCAATACTTTCGGTGCCAACGCCCTCAAATATCCCGAGGATCTCGAGGACATAGTCTCTGCGGCGGTAAGGATCGCAGGAGAGGCAAGACAGGAAGTGGCGGAGCGGACCGGAAGGGAAGACATGTATGTGTCCCTGGGCCTTGGGCCCACCGGCAGGCTGCTCAAGCCTCTTGGAGATCTGGATTTCGAAGATGCGGTGAGGCTCTACGCTCAGGTAGTCAGAGCGGGAGATGAGGCAGGAGCAGACATCATCCTCATCGAGACCATGAGCGATACCTATGAACTGAAGGCAGCGGTCATAGCAGCCAAGGAGAATTCGGATCTGCCTCTGTGCGCAACTGTGACATTCGACTCCAGCGGGAAGCTGCTTACGGGAGCGGATGTGAAGACCTGCGTAGCCCTTCTTGAGGGACTTGGCGTCGATGCCCTGGGTGTCAACTGCAGCCTGGGGCCAAGAGAGATACGACCGATCGTCGAAGAACTGGTCGAATACGCTTCGGTCCCGGTAATCGTGACACCCAATGCGGGCATGCCAAGAGTTGATAACGGATGTGCCGTCTACGATATAGGTCCACAGGAGTTCTCCGATCTTATGAGGGACATTGCAGGACTTGGGGTCCAGGTCATGGGCGGCTGCTGCGGTACGACCCCTGAGCACATGAGGATGACCGTAGAAAAGTGCAGTTCTGTAGGCTTCAGGCCTTCTGAGGAGAAAAACAGGACCTTCGTCACTTCATTCGCCCGGGCTGTGGAGATCGGCAGGGGGACCAGGATAGTCGGCGAGAGGATCAATCCCACGGGCAAGGCGAAGTTCAAGGAAGCTCTTAAAAAGGGCGACGTTGCCTTTGTGCTGAAGGAGGGCATGAAGCAGGAGGATGCCGGTGCTCACATCCTGGATGTGAACGTGGGACTTCCTGAGATCGATGAGGTGGAGATGATGGAGAGGGTGATGACCGGCCTTCAGTCGGTGAGTGCCCTGCCTCTTCAGATAGACACGGCCGATCCGGCGGTGCTGGAGCGTGCCCTCAGGCTTTACAACGGAAAGGCAATGGTAAACTCGGTAAACGGGAAGGCTGAGAGCATGGACCGGGTGCTGCCTATCGCAGGTAAATACGGAGGTGTGCTGGTGGCCCTTACTCTCGATGATGATGGGATACCGGAGACAGCCGAGGGTCGTGTTCGAATTGCGGAGAAGATCCTTCGGGAGGCGGAAAAATACGGGATACCCTCAAAGGATATAGTGGTGGACGGACTCACTCTCGCCATTTCATCGGGAAGCGGAATGGGAAGGGTGACTCTCGAGACTCTGGAGAGGGTCAGAGATGAACTGGGCCTTGCCACCATACTGGGAGTGTCCAATATTTCCTTCGGCCTGCCTGCAAGAGAGATGATCAATGCGGCTTTTCTGGCCATGGCCATGGCCAGAGGGCTTTCCTGCGCCATAATCAATCCGGGAAACCAGGCCATCATGAACGCTTACAGAGCCTCAATGGCCCTTCTCGATCACGATGAGAACTGTGCCGATTTTCTTCGGGAGTACAGGGACTATAAGCCGGCGGCGGCCGGCGTAACAGCCGTGACGGGAGAAGGCGGGTCCGGTGCCGGCCTGGGAACAGATCCGGCCAAGGTCGATCTTAGCCTTGGAGAATCGATTGAGCGGGGCCTTGCGGAGAGGGCCAGAGAGGCGGCCATAGCTGAGCTTGAGAGGCGTGAGCCTTTGGACATAATCAATGAGGACCTGATCCCGGCTCTCGACAAGGTAGGCAAGGGATTCGAAGAAGGGACCGTGTTCCTTCCCCAGCTTCTCATGAGCGCGGATGCGACGAAGGAAGCTTTCGAAGTCATCAGGGAGGCTCTGCCCGAGAGGGAAGGGTCCGGCCGGGGCAAAGTGATAGTGGCCACGGTAAAGGGTGACATCCACGACATAGGTAAGAATATAGTCAAGGTGCTCCTTGAGAACTACGGCTTCGATGTGATAGATCTTGGAAGAGACGTACCTCCTGAGAAGATCGCAGAAGAGGTGGTCAGAGGCGGGGTGAGACTTGTGGGTCTCAGCGCTCTGATGACCACCACCGTGCCCAGCATGGAGGAGACCGTAAAACTGCTTAGAGAAAAGAGCCCGGGGACAAAGGTCCTTGTCAGCGGTGCGGTGCTGAACCAGGAATACGCAGACATGATGGGAGCAGATCACTACGCCAGGGATGCCATGGGTACCGTAAGGTATGCGGAGGAGATCCTGGATCAGGCCTGATGGACAGATTGATTCTTGACAAGAGAGTAGAACGGAAGTAGAGTTTTTTTGTGGTCGGCAGAAGACCGTCCTGTAATCATAAACGAAAGGTGGAATGAATCATGAACATGGTATGTCTCGACATGGAGGGCGTCCTCGTCCCCGAGATCTGGATCACATTTGCCGAGAAGGCGGGGATCCCCGAACTGAAGAGGACTACAAGAGATGAGCCTGACTATGACAAGCTGATGAAATACAGGCTGGACATCCTCAAGGAAAATGGCCTCGGCATCAGGGAGATACAGGAGACCATCGCACAGATAGATCCCATCCCCGGTGCCGTAGAGTTCCTGGACGAACTCAGGACACTGACCCAGGTCACTGTCATAAGCGACACCTTCGAGCAGTTTGCCAAGCCTCTCATGAAGAAGCTCCACTGGCCTATGCTCATGTGCAATACCCTGGAGATAGATGACGATGGGACCATACTTAAGCACAAGATGAGGGTCAGCCCTTCGAAGCTTGTGACGGTAAGAGCTCTTCAGACCATGGGCTACGACACCATAGCCGCAGGGGACAGCCACAACGATCTGGGCATGATACTGGCCAGCAAACACGGCTTCCTCTTCAAGAGCACAGACGCAATAAAGGCGGAGTATCCGCAGATCCCCGCCTTTGAAGAATACGATGAATTCCTGGCAGCCATCAAGGCTGTGCTGTAGGAAGAAGAACTAGTCGCCGGCTTTTGCCAGTTCTTCCATTATGCTGACGGAAGAACTGCAGCCCAGCCTATCGGCGCCTGCATCCAGCATTGCCTTTGCATCTGAAAGGGTGCGGATCCCGCCGGAAGCCTTGACCTTCAGCTCGTCGCCGCAGGCCTCCTTCATGAGCCGAACATGTTCGACACTAGCGCCTCCATCGGAGAACCCGGTGGAGGTTTTTACATAGTCGGCACCTGCAAGCCCGCAGATGCGGCAGCATTCGACGATCTCTTCGTCGGTCAGCAGACAGGTCTCCAGGATCACCTTGAGAAGAGCCGGATGGTGGCCGGACCTGTGGCAGATCTGGGCCAGATTATAGATCTCGTTTCTCACGTAGTCCCAGCGGCAGTCCTTGACGGCACCGATGTTGATGACAACGTCGATCTCGGATGCTCCTTCCTCGATGGCTACGAGGGCTTCCTCGATCTTGGCTACTGTTGATCCGGCCCCAAGAGGGAAGCCTACAACAGCGGCTACTGCCGGCATATCGGATCTGTCATGACCGGAGGTCGCCAAAAGAGTTGATCCGGCATCGGCGAGAAGCTGGCTCGCATAGCCGACATAGCAGCCATTGACGCATACGGCAGCAAAGTCGTATTCTACGGCCTCGGCAACCAGCCTGCGTATGTCAGCCTCAGTTGCCTCCGGCTTCAGCATGGTGTGGTCGATATATCTGTTGAGCCTTATGTCCATTTGAATCTCCCGTGAAAACGTGACAATGGGGACGGTTCTCCCTGTCACATGTGTTAGAATAATATCGTTATGGAAACAGTATATCACATAGATGAATTCATCGTGGTCGAGGGCAGGGACGACACTGCTGCAGTTTTGGCTGCCGTGGATGCTCTAACCATAGAGACCCACGGCTACGGCATCAGACAGGAGACCTGGCAGGTGCTGGAGAGTGCTTACGAGACGAAGGGACTCATCATCTTCACCGATCCCGATCCTGCAGGAGAGAGGATAAGACGCAGGCTCACGGAACGTTTTCCAAAGGCGAAACATGCATTTCTGGAAATGGACGATGCGAAAAAAGGCGACGATATAGGTATAGAGAATGCTTCGCCGGATGATATAAGGCGTGCGTTGGTCACCCTGCGCGGTCCGGTGGAAGAAGCTTACGATAAAAACCCGGGGAGTGGATTCACTATGGCAGATATGGACACCTGGGGGCTGAACGGCAGCTTCGGCGCATCTAAACGCCGCAGGGCCCTGGGTAAAGAACTGGGGGTCGGCTTTGCGGATGCAAAGACCTTTCTAAAACGCCTCAACCACTTCGGCGTGAGCCGTGAGGAAGTGGAAGAGGCGCTTGGCAGTATCACTTCTTTATAGGTCTGTACTTGAATTCGTAGGACCTGTCAGCCTTGTCGCAGCTGATCCTGTACCTGCAGATCTTCGAAGCCTTGACTTTTGTATTTTGGGGGTTGACAGAGGGGTGTCGCTTTTGTATTATTGTATTAACCACATAATACAATAATACAAGAAGGAGGTAAAAGGGATGGACTGGAATCTGGACAGCAGCAGACCGATCTGGCCACAGCTTGAGGAACAGCTGAAGCGGATGATCGTCGCGGGACAGTTTCCTCCCGGTGAGCAGTTCCCGACGGTCCGTGAACTGGCCGAGGATGCCAAGGTGAATCCAAATACCATGCAGAGAGCCCTCAGTCAGCTGGAACATGAAGGGCTGCTGGTGACCATGAGGACTTCGGGCAGAAGGGTCACCGAGGACGGCGGCCACATCGAGTCGCTCAGGAAACAGATCGCAGAGGAAAAAGTCGAAAGCTTCTGCAATGAGATCGGTGCTATGGGATTTTCGACGGAAGAGATAATCGAGATTATGAGAAAAAAAGAAGGGGACCGACAGAGAGGAGGAGAGCATAAATGAATACTGACATACTGATCGGATGCCGGGGACTCAGCAAGGTGTTTTCGGGAACACGTGCCCTCGACGGCGTCGATCTGGAAATAGGAAGAGGCAAGATAGTAGGACTTCTCGGTCCCAACGGCAGCGGTAAAACTACACTGATCAAGATACTGAACGGACTGATCCGTCCCACGGGCGGAGTTGTACTGGTGGACGGCTGCGAGCCCGGCCCTCATACAAAATCGGTGATCAGTTATCTGCCGGATAAGAGCTACTTCGCAAACTGGATGAAGGTGAAGGACCTTGTGGACCTTTTCGAGGGATTCTATCCCGACTTCGACAGGAGGAGATGCGAGGAAATGTGCGCATCTCTGGACATAGGCCCTGATATGAGCCTTAAGGAGATGTCCAAGGGAACCAGGGAAAAGATCCAGCTCATCATGGTCATGAGCAGAAGGGCTCAACTCTATCTTCTGGATGAGCCCATCGCGGGAGTTGATCCTGCAGCCAGGGACTATATCCTCAACACCATCATCAACAACTATAACGAGGAGGGGACCATCATGATCTCCACCCACCTTATCACCGACATCGAGAGGATACTGGACGAAGTCGTATTCCTCAGAGATGGCAGGATGATAAGACACGAGGCGGTGGACGATATCAGATCCAGGGAAGGAAAGTCCATCGATCAGGTATTCAGAGAGGATTTTGCGATGATACCTGCAGCGCCCTATGTGCCGCAGGAAGGGGTATGGCAATACAGACAACCGGAAGTAACCGAAAGAAGGGAAGGAGGTGCGAGCGATGATAAGTAAACTGGTAAGATTCGAGGCGCGTTCGACCTTCAGACTTCTTGTGATAGTGTGGGCGGCCCTTCTGGCCATGGCCATAATAATCGGAGGTCTGGCTCTCATCACTCATGGAGGCTTCTATCAGGATCTGCTCCAGGGATCGAAGGCTGTGTACGTTATCGATAAGATCGTGAGCACACTCATGTGGATACTCTACGGTGCACTCTTCGTGGCACAGATCGTACTGACTCTGGCCATAGTGGTGCTCAGGTTCTACAGGGGTATGCTGGGAGATGAGGGATATCTCATGCACACTCTCCCGGTAAAGACCGGTGACCTTATCACCTCGAAGGGAATAGTGGCGACAGTAGCCATAATCGGAAGTATAATAATCGGGACCCTGTCCATACTGATAATGGTATTCAGCATAGAACCCGATGGTCTCAGGTATGTGATGTATGGATTCAAGACAGCCCTGCAGGAGGAACCTCTGATCCCTCTGTACATAGTAGAGGGACTGATAGTCCTTGTGATATCGATCCTTTCGGCCGTCTATCAGATATATGCCTCCATGTCGGTGGGACAGCTGCTCAATAGATACAGAGTGCTCATGAGCCTGGCTGTGTATATCGGCATAGGAATGGTGCTCTCAACAGTGGGTACTGTTCTGGGAGTGCTGGCCGGATCCACCGACCTTGGGATATGGCTGGGTGATCTGATGAACAAAAGGGTCCTGGGACCCCAGATGATCTTCCTGGGAATGTTCCTGACATCGGCGATCCCTCTGGTGGCATTCCACATAATGACCGAGAAACTGCTGAGTCGCAGGCTGAATCTGCTCTAAACGTTGATCTCGGCCTGAGCGCCAAGCAGGTCAGAACGTTCTTCGATGATGGGTCTAACTACCCCGGAGATGAATTCTTCGGTCTGCTCGGGAGCCCTGCCGACGTATAGGGCAGGATCGAGAGCCTTGCGAAGGGTATCGATATCGGTGTTGAACATGGGGTCGGCAGCGATCCTCTCGATGAGGTCGTTGTCGGCTCCTTTTTCTTTGATCTCTTTTCCGGCTTCCATGGAGTGGGTCCTGATACGTTCGTGGAGTTCCTGACGGTTGCCGCCTGCTTTGACGGCGTCCATCATGATGTTCTCCGTGGCCATGAAGGGAAGCTCTGCCATCAGGTGCTTCTCGATTACCTTCGGATAGACCACAAGGCCGGAAGCCACGTTGAGGTAGAGATCCAGCACGCCGTCAAGGGCCAGGAAGGCCTCGCTGATGGAAACTCTTCTGTTGGCTGAATCATCGAGGGTCCTCTCGAACCACTGGGTTGCAGCCGTGATCATGGGGTTCATACAGTCGCTTATTATGTAATTGGATATGGCAGCCATGCGCTCGGACCTCATTGGGTTGCGTTTGTAGGCCATGGCCGAAGATCCGATCTGGTTCTTCTCGAATGGTTCCTCCACTTCCTTCATGTGCTGGAGGAGGCGGATGTCGTTTGAAAATTTATGGGCACTCTGTGCGATGCCGGCAAGCACCGACAGGATGCGGGAGTCCACCTTCCTGGAGTAGGTCTGGCCGGATACGGCATAGCATGCATCGAATCCCATCTTCTCTGCGATGAGTGTTTCCAGTTTCCTGCACTTCTCGTGATCTCCGTCGAAGAGTTCAAGGAAGCTGGCCTGGGTGCCGGTGGTGCCTTTTGATCCCAGCAGTTTGAGAGATCCCATAAGGTATTCCAGGTCCTCAAGGTCGAAGATGAGATCCTGGATCCACAGGGTGGCTCTCTTGCCGACGGTGGTCGGCTGTGCCGGCTGGAAGTGTGTAAAGGCAAGAGTGGGCAGGGATCTGTTTTCCTCGGCGAAGTCGGCCAGGGCCGCGATCACATTGACCAGTTTCTTTCTTATGAGTTCAAGTGCCTGACGCATTATCACCATGTCGGCGTTGTCGGTGACGTAGCAGCTGGTAGCGCCCAGGTGGATGATGCCGGCAGCATCGGGGCAGAGCAGTCCGTAGGCGTAGACGTGACTCATCACGTCGTGGCGTACCTGCTTCTCCCTTGCCTTTGCATCATCGTAATTAATATCCTCAATGTGAGCCTTCATCTGATCGATCTGGCTCTGCTCGATGGGAAGACCCAGCTCCATCTCCGACTCGGCAAGGGCTATCCAGAGCCTGCGCCAGGTGGAGAATTTCATATCAGATGAGAAGATGTGCTTCATATCAGGGCTGGCATATCTTTCGGAAAATGGGCTTTTGTATTCTGCGTTGCTCATTGCTTATGACTCCTTGTTGTATGTGGAAATTACTGCGGCGGCATTGACATCGCCATCATCCCGCCTCCGATAGCCATGAGTATGCAGAGCAGGATACCCAGTATGATCACTATTGCCCGTTTGGGGCTGGAAAACAGGTTTTTCATTCAGTCGCTCCTTCCTGAGCCGGATCCGCCGGATGCTTATTAGTATAACATATCACCAACTGTCTGTTATAATGGATAAAAATATAATCGCAACGCAGGAAAAATATGAGTAGAGAAAAAAAGATAATACGCACGAGTATCATCGGGATCATCGCCAATGTATTCCTCGCTGCTTTCAAGGCCGGGGTAGGACTGGCATCGAACTCCATAGCCATAGTCATGGACGCTCTCAACAACCTGACCGATGCCATGTCTTCTCTGATCACGATCATCGGCACCCGTCTGGCCTCCAAGAAGCCGGATCGGAAGCACCCCCTGGGTCACGGCCGCATCGAGTATCTCAGCGCCATGATCATCGCCGGCCTTGTGGTCTATGCGGGTATCACGGCTCTAATCGAATCTGTGAAGAAGATAATCGATCCCCAGACTCCCGAGTACGGTACGGTGGGTCTGATCATAATAGCCGTTGCCGTCATGGTCAAGATCCTCATGGGACGCTATGTCAAGGGTGTTGGCGAGAAGGTGGATTCCGATGCACTGGTGGCTTCGGGAAAGGACGCCCTCTTCGACGCGGTGCTTTCGGCGTCGACACTGGCTGCGGCCATCGTCTTCATCACTACAGGCCTGAGCCTTGAGGCCTGGCTTGGCGCGGTGATCTCCATATTCATCATCAAAGCCGGTATCGATATGCTCAGGGAAACTATAAGCGAGATCCTGGGAGAGAGGGTGGATCCCGATATCGCAAAGGCAATAAGAAACACAGTCAATTCCTTCCCCCAGGTGAGCGGAGCCTACGATCTTGTGATCCACAACTATGGACCATCCAAACTGGTGGGTTCAATCCACATCGAGATCCCCGAGAACATGACGGCGGCAGAGATCGATAAACTGAGCAGGGAGATAACCGAGGAGATCTACAGGGAACATCGGGTGATAATGACCGGTATATCCATATACTCCCGCAACATGGACAACGAAGAGGCTGTAAGGATCCGAAAGGATATCACGGAAATGGTCCTCTCCGATCCCGATGTCCTGGAGATGCACGGTTTTTATCTGGATGATCTTAAAATGGAGATCCAGTTCGATATAATAATCAACTTCGACGTGAAAAACAGGGAAGAAAAGTATAGGGCCATATGCAGGGAGATCCAGAGCCGCTATCCGGACTACGATGTGAGCGTGGTACTGGATATCGATATGGCTGACTGAAGAAGCGGTAGACATAGGCCGGTCGATGGAAGAGAAGGAAAGACAAGCAGAAAATGTGACAGAAAGAACCGTCCCCCCTGTCACGGGGCGGGATATGTGGCGGGTCGCCAGACCAATTCTGGGCGCCTTTGCGGTGTGCCTGTTTTTTGTGGTGCTCTATGCAGTTCTGACCGATAAAGCGGCCGCTTTCGACGATCCGGTGCGTCACTTCCTGTACAGTCTTCAGAGCGATGCACTGACGATCCCAACGGTTATCCTGACCCACATGTCCAACTGGATATTCATGGTAGGTGTGTGCATAGTCCTGCTTCTGATCCCCCGGACCAGGTTCCGCTTCGGCGTGCCCCTGTCTGCGGGAGCTCTTGCTACCGTAGCTCTCAATCATCTGATCAAGTCTTTGGTCGAAAGACCCAGACCGGAAGTAGCCCAGCTTGTCGAGGAATCATATCACTCATTCCCAAGCGGTCATTCCACAAACAGCATGTTCTTCTACGGCATGTCCATCTGGCTGGTGTGGCACTATGTGCAGTCGCCTGCTCTGAGGACGGTGCTGACTGTGGCGCTGGCCATCCCCATGCTCCTTATCGGACCAACAAGGGTCTATCTGGGCGTCCACTATCCCACAGATGTGGTGGCCGGCTGGTGCATAGGCTTTGTGGCCATCCTGGTCATAGCTGAGATCATCTGCCGGAGGGAGAGGCGGACACAGAGCCTGTAATAGCCGGGCTCTGCAAATGAAAAAGCCTCGAGGATCGTCTCGAGGCTCGTATTTGGTGACCCATATTGGACTTGAACCAATGACCTTCTGGTTGTCACCCAGACGCTCTCCCAACTGAGCTAATGGATCAGGTCGGAAAAAACCGTGACCACATTGTAACACAGGCACAGATGTTTGTCACACACATTTTTAAAAATCCTCCCGGGGCGTTTTGTCTTGAATGTATGAGGCTGATATGTTTTAATATGAGTGACGGAGATTTCACGGTCCGTACCCAGATACGGCAGCAGGTACAGAGGATGATCAAATGGAAAATATCAAGAATGGAATAATAGAAGTTGACGGAGCAACTCTCAATGAGAAGACCTCGTTTGAAGATCTGGAGAAGATCGAGATCGACAAGGCGGTCCAGCGCTTCCATCCCCATGGATATCTGGAAGTCATATTCAACCATCCCATCACAAAGGATGAAGTCGAGTTCCAGGTTTCTATCAAGATGAAGAAGGATGGTACCAAGGTGATCCTGCTGGATCCTGTCATGAAGATGCCCATCCGCGATGCTCTCGATGAGAGCAGAGCCAAGCAGGAGATCTGCGAGGAGTGGCTCAAGAGGAATATGGAAGTCGAGCCGACACGGGATACGGACGACGGCATATTCTACGACATGTCCTGGGGCCACATCTACTGTGCGGCGGCAGAGCATCTGATACACAGCGATCTGGAGGGTGGCATCCACATCAGTTACGGCGATGAAATCTGGAACTGAGCGATACCATCGCAGTCAGATCCGCAGAATCTAAAAGAGCCCTCAGGGGCTCTTTTTTGTCCTATAGTGCCTCGCCGGTGAGCAGTTCGTAGGCTTCCATGTATTTGGCGATGGTCCTGTCGATGATGTCCTGCGGGAGCAGGTAGTCGCTGTCCGGGTTGGCGCGGAGCCAGTCGCGGACGAACTGCTTATCGTAGGATGGCTGGGACCTGCCCGCCTCGTATCCTTCAAGAGGCCAGAAGCGGGAGCTGTCCGGTGTCAGGACCTCATCGCCAAGAACGATGTTGCCCGCCTCATCGAGGCCGAATTCGAATTTGGTGTCGGCTATGATAATGCCCCGGCTCCTTGCGTAGTCGGCGCATTTTTTATATATGGCCAGAGTCATGTCCCTTAGAGCGGCAGCGTATTCGTTGCCTTTGCCCGGGAAGGCCTTTTCCAGAACGGCGATGCTTTCTTCGTACGATATGTTCTCGTCGTGATCGCCGATCTCGGCCTTGGTGCTGGGAGTGTAGATCGGCTCGGGGAGCTGCTGGGATTCTTTGAGCCCCTCGGGCAGGCTGATGCCGCAGACGGTGCCGTCCTTTTGATAGCTGGCCCAGCCGCTTCCGGTGATGTAGCCGCGGACTATGCATTCGATGGGAAGCATCTCGAGCTTACGGCAGAGCATGCTTTTGCCTTCGAAGCGGGGCTGCCTGAAGAATTCGGGCATGTCGGCAGTGTCCACCGAGATCATGTGGTTGGGGACGATGTCCTTCGTGTAGTCGAACCAGAAACGGGACATCTGAGTCAGGACTTTGCCTTTGCCCTCGATGTCATTCTTCAGTATAACGTCGAAAGCGGATATACGATCTGTGGCGACCATGATCAGGTTCTCGCCCGTGTCGTAGATCTCGCGTACTTTACCTTCTTTGATGGGGGTGTATTCCTTCATGGGTTTCTCCTTGTCTGGACAGGGGATACGTCGTGTCCCTACCAGTATACCCCAAAGCGGGTCCAACTTAAAGACTTGCCAGTATTTACAAGTGGAAGGGCATTTGGTGCGATGATATAATATGAAAAAAGTCATCGAAGGAGATGACCGTATAAATCAGAAATGAAAAGGAGGCGAGATGATGAAGAAGTGGAGCAGACTTTTCGTAGCTGCCCTGATCATGTCCATGATGGTATGGACTCTGGCAGGCTGTGGCGGTTCCGACCAGTCGACGGAGAAGGAGGATGCCGGCTATACTGCCAGCGAAGTGACCTCGGAACTTTCCATGGCTGACGCGGTCAAGGCGTACTACGAGAAGATCGACATGGAGTATGCCTACAACCTGACAGAGGATCTGGCGTACAACGAGGATCTGGTAGACTGTGAGCTGGGCTGGAGATCGGCAGGATCCGATGCAGAGCACAAGACGGCCGACTATCTCAAGAAGGAGATGGAGAAAATAGGCCTGGAGAATGTGGAAAAGGTCGGCACAAAGTGCGACAAGTTCCAGTTCAACGGGTCGAAGATGACCATAGCGGACACGAAGATCGACATCATGCCCGCATCCTATCAGTGTAACGGAACAGGCAAGGAAGGACTCAAGGCGGAGATCGTCGATGTGGGGACTGGACTTGAAGCCGACTATGAAGGCAAGGATGTCAAAGGCAAGATAGTCCTGGCCGACGTGGATCAGAAGGACGTCTCCTGGATCGACGGATACATCCGTCAGGCCAAGGAGAAGGGCGCCGCAGCTCTGGTGACCTATGCCACCAAGGGCTATGGAACGGACAATCAGGACACCATGAACGTACAGGACATCTGCTGCTCGGATGAGATCCCCACCTGTGCCATAAGCGTAAACCAGGCCGATGAGATCAAAGCGGCCATCAAGGACGGCAAGAATCAGGCGGAGCTCATGCTGGATGCAGTTCTTGAGGATGATGCCGGCACTACATATAACGTTATGGGTATGATCCCCGGCGAGAACCACGACCAGAGGATAATCATCTCCGGTCACTACGACAAGTACTACTACGGCTTCCAGGATGACTGCGCGGCCATAGGTCTGGTCTACGGTGTCGCAAAGGCAATGGTAGACTCGGAGTACAAACCCAAGAATGACATCATCTTCATCGCTCACGGCGGAGAAGAGTGGGGCGTAACAGGCTCCCAGTTCGACTGGACCGTCGGTGCATGGGGCATGATCGAGGAAAAGGCTGACTGGCAGGGAAGCACCCTGGCAATGATCAACTGCGAACTGCCCGCCTTCCAGGTGGAGGGCAATCAGATCGCGATCGGAACGGTGCCCGAGTTCCGCTCACTGGCGAAGAGGCTGATCAGCGACTACGGACTGGTGGTCACTGACGGAGATGTGACCATGGCGAGGGATCCCTTCGATACCACTACCATGGAAGACGGTGTATCCTATCGCTGGCATGGAGTTCCCTACTTCATCAACAGCTTCGAGGATGAAGCCTTCATATACGGCAAGTACCATACGGATGCCGACAACAAGGACACCTACGATGAGCCCACATTCAGGACCAACATCAACTGGTATGGAGCAATGGCAATGTACATCGATGCAATGCCTGCGCTGGAGATCGACTTCACGCAGGTGGCAGACGATCTGGAGAAGAACCTCGATGAAGATGTGGCCAAGGAAGCGGGCATCGATACGGAAGCATACATGGAGGCAGTAGAAGGGCTCAGGTCTGCAGGCGATGAGAGAAACATGATGATCGCCGATATGAATACAGAGTATGAGAACGCCGTCAAGGAAGGCGATGAGAAGCTCGCCAAAGAGATCCGCCAGAAGGGGATCAAGGTGAACAGGGAATCGCTGGAAGCCTTCCAGAAGGTCCAGGATGACTTCCTCAAGGACAATGACTTCCAGATCTTCTACGGACATCTGTCCATGAACGAGAATATCGGTTTCCTGAACGGCGCCATCAAGGGACTTGAAAACAAGGAACTCTGGGCTGAAGATGAAGAGTCGGGCGCTCTGGACAACGCATGGCAGATCAATGCCTTCCACGACTATAACTACTGCATCTTCAGCGAGAAGGTCGCCGATAAGGTCATCGACCTATACAGTCCGGACAAGGTGACAGCCAACGATTACTGGGGCTGGAAGAAGCAGGTGCCCGTGGTCCATGTAGGAGAGGCCACCTATGCGCTGAACCAGCTATCCGGGGAAGAGAATCCGGATATCGACTGGGAAGCCATGAAGAAGGTCTATCAGGATGCCAAGGATCAGCACCTGAAGGATATCAAGAAGCTTGGCGACAAGGAAATTGAGGACATGAAGGCCCTCAGCGAGAAACTGTAACTATGGATAGAAATGGTCCGGCTCTGCCGGACCATTTCCTATAGAGTGGTTCACAACTTGACAAGCACGATATATTGTGTTAATGTTTAGGACGGTTAGAATACCTAACTGTTAGAAAAGCAAAATATGGTCCGGAAAGACCGAGAGTTATTTCTGAAAAAAAGAGAGGTAATTAACATGTTGTTTGATCAGATCGCAGAAGTAGTAGCAGAGCACCTTGATTGTGAAAAGGACGAGATCACCAGAGAGTCCACATTCGAGAGCCTGGGTATCGATTCCCTGGATGCAGTGGAACTGGTAATGGAACTGGAAGAGAAGCTGGGGATCCAGCTGGACCTGGACAGAGATCTTGAGAACATCGATGAGCTCGTAAAATTCGTGGAAGAGAAGACAGAAGGTTAAGAAAATGAAAAAAGGCAAGATCGCTGAAATGCTGGGTATCGAGTACCCGATATTTCAGGGTGGTATGGCATGGATCGCCGATGCGGAGCTGGCAGCAGCCGTCTCCAATGCAGGCGGCCTGGGTATCATCGCCGCAGGCAATGCGGACGGTAACTATGTCAGAGAGCAGATCAAGAAGGCCAAAGGGCTTACAGACAAGCCCTTTGGTCTTAATATCATGCTCCTGTCACCCTTCGTTGACGAAGTGGCCCAGATCGCTGCGGAAGAAAAGGTCCGTGTAGTGACCACCGGGGCAGGAAACCCCACCAAGTATATGCAGATGTGGCAGGATGCAGGGATCAGCGTGATCCCCGTAGTTCCTTCCATAACTTTCGCCAAGCTGGCGGTAAGATCCGGTGCAGCGGCTGTCATCGCAGAAGGCGGTGAAAGCGGCGGACACATCGGTGAACTGAACACCATGGCACTGGTGCCTCAGGTGTGCGACGCAGTAGACGTGCCCGTAATAGCCGCAGGCGGTATCGCAGACGGACGCGGCATGGCCGCAGCCTTCGCGCTGGGTGCCGATGCAGTACAGCTCGGTACAAGATTTCTCAGTGCACATGAGTGCAACATCCACGAGAACTATAAGAAGAAGGTCCTCAAGGCCGGCGATACGGCAACCATGGTAACGGGCAGACGCCTGGGACATCCGGTGAGGAGCATCAGAAACCAGTTCTCCCGCGACTACGCCAAGGTCGAGTATACGGATATCTCCGACGACGATCTTGAAGCACTGGCCGCAGGCAAACTGAGAGACGCAGTTGTCGACGGTGATGAGAAGGGCGGATGCTTCCTCGCGGGGCAGAGTGCCGGACTGGTCACCAGGGAGGAGAGCTGCGCAGATATCATCGCAGATCTTATGCAGGACTGCGAGAAGAACCTAAGGAGACTAGAAGAATGGGTAAAATAGCATTTGTATTCGCCGGACAGGGAGCTCAGAGCCCGGGAATGGGAAAGGACATCTACGATGCAGTACCTGCTGCCAGAGAGGTGTTCGACAGAGCAGACGAGATCCGCGAGGGAACTTCCCGTCAGTGCTTCGAGGCTGACAAGGAAGAGCTGATGGAGACGAAGAATACTCAGCCCTGTGTATTCACCATGGATCTGGCCATGGCGGCAGCCGTAGAGGCCGAGGGGATCCACGCCGACATGACTGCGGGTTACTCTCTTGGAGAACTTGCGGCCCTGGTCTACGCAGGAGCTCTTGATATGGAAGAGGGGCTACGTCTGGTATCCGAGAGAGGTCGTCTCATGCAGATCGCATCTGAGAAACACGAAACGGGCATGGCGGCGGTGCTTAAGCTTTCCGATGAAGTGGTCCTGGAGATGTGTGAGAAGTACCCGGATCTCTATCCGGTCAACTTCAACAGCGACGGTCAGGTATCCGTGGCCGGCGACAAGGACCAGCTCCAGCAGCTGAGAGCCGACGTCAAAGCTGTCGAGGGATCCTGCAGGATCCTCAACGTCAGCGGAGCTTTCCATTCACCGTATATGAGTGAAGCGGCCGAGGGATTCGGCAAGGTGCTGGAGACAGCCAGCTTCGGTGAGAAAAATATGCCCATCTATTCGAACCTGACGGCAGAGCCCTATGACGATGACTACAGAAGACTCCTAAGGGAGCAGATCGTCAATCCAATCTACTGGAAGACCATCGTCAGGAACATGATCGCCGAGGGCGTCGATACCTTCATCGAACTTGGACCGGGCAAGGCCCTGACATCCATGATCACGAGGATCGACGAGAACGTGAAGATGTATCGTGTAGCCGATATGGAGACACTGGCAGAGACCCTGGAAGGAGTGAAGAACAATGCTTAAGGATAAAACAGCCGTCGTAACAGGCGGAGGATCGGGTATAGGTAGAGCCACAGCTCTCAAACTTGCAGCCGACGGAGCAAACATCGTGATCATCCACATGGATCCCGAAGAGAAAGCTGCCGAGGTAGTAGCGGAAGTCGAGAAACTGGGTGTAAAGGCAAAGGCCATCAGGATGGACGTATCCGATTTCGAGGCGGTCAAGGAGACCATCGACGGTATCATCGAAGAGTTTGGTACCATCGACATACTGATCAACTGCGCGGGCATCACCCGTGATGGCCTCATCGCAATGATGAAGGAAGACGGCTTCGATGCCGTCATCGGGGTCAACCTGAAGGGAACCTTCAACATGATCCGTCATGCGACCCCCTACTTCATGAAGCAGAAGTCGGGATGCATCGTAAACGTATCATCCGTATCCGGCATCATCGGCAACCCCGGCCAGGCAAACTACAGCACCTCCAAGGCCGGCGTCATCGGACTTACCAAGTCCACGGCCAAGGAACTGGTGGGAAGAGGAGTGCGCTGCAATGCGGTCGCTCCCGGATTCATCGCAACGGATATGACAGCAAACCTGAGCAAGAACAACAAACTGGTAGATATGATTCCCATGAAGAGAATGGGAACTGCCGAGGAGGTCGCAGACGTGATCTGCTTCCTGGCATCGGATGCAGCCAAGTACGTCACCGGTGAGGTGGTCAAGGTAGACGGCGGCATCGCAATGTAGGAGATCGGCAACAAGCCGGTCGGTAAAGCAAAGACAGGAGGCATGATAAAAAGAAAACAGTAGGCGATACGAGTGCTCTTGTTGCTGTTGTACAATATTCACAACAGTAAGACAGAGTAGATACTAATTCGACATTTTTAGTGATCCATAGAGG
>Ga0256406_1001379_pt1 | contig 39678 bp, 34 predicted proteins | sample RumenRJG_03DNA_FD_185986 | JGI IMG/M metagenome (GOLD analysis project Ga0256406, IMG submission 185986) | Bovine rumen microbial communities from Lethbridge, Alberta, Canada - RJG_03 | ecosystem: Host-associated > Mammals > Digestive system > Stomach > Rumen | place: Canada: Alberta | collected... | reverse complement strand
ACCCTGTCCTGCAAGCTTAAATTCTGATATTCAGCTCTCAAGGTTTGCTCCAAGCCACCCAAGAGATGGCTTTGTTTTGATGTCATTCTACGCCATTGCCGCATCCACTCTATGGATTCAAACTTTTACAAATCATACCATATAGAGAGCCGGCCTACTACGGGCGAAGGGCAGACTTCTGGCTCCGGAGCTTATACTGCCGCGGCGTGATGCCCTTGAGCTTCCGGAATGTCTTGATGAGATGCGAGCTGTCGGCAAATCCGGTTTCCTGGGAAATATACGCAAGATCACAGTCCGTGAAGAGAAGGAGTTCTTCCGCCTTGCTGATGCGGATATGCTCAATATATTCCTTGCAGGAGCGTCCGTAGAGGCTGTGAAAGCTCTTCGCGAAATAGGAATAGCTCATATTGCAGAGCCCGGCGAGCTGCTCGACGCGAAGGTCCTCCCCGACATGCTCATCGATGTAGGCCGTAATGTTGTGGATGGAAATGTCGCTCGTATCCTTCGCGATGGCCGAGTCCAAATCGGCGCCCATCGCGCGCCATATCCGCAGGACCTTGATCATCAGGAGCGTAAGGTAGCTCCGTGCCATGACGTCGCATCCGTAATTCATCGCAAGCAGCTCATCATAGATGCGCCGGATGTGCTCTCCGAAATGATAGGAGCGGATTCTCTCCTCATCGAGCTTCATCGGTGCATTCGGATCGCCCGCCGCATGACGCAGGATAACGCCAAGCTTCGGGACATAACTGTTTTCTCCGGCCAGAACACAGTTCACGTCAAATTTTGTGAAGACGTACGTCGTGTGGGCTGTCGTGACCGGAAGTATCGAGTGAATTGTCTCCGGCCGGATCATAATGAGATCTCCCTTGCCGACGGTATAATTGCGGCCGTCGTTCTCCACGAGGACTGCTCCCTCCTCCACATAAATAATTTCCATATAGTAATGCCAGTGCGGCGCCACAGGGAGATAGTCATCCGTCTCCGAATCATAAATACCGGCTTCAATCGGCCGGTTCAGAACATCCGATCCTTCAAGAAGGCCCCGGCTGATGCTGATTCCTTCCTTTTCTGTCATTCCAATACCCCGCTGCTGAGGCAGACTCCGCGGATGCGGCTTTGCCGAATACGGCATCTCCCGATGCCTTTGGCACCAGGGTGCGTCCGCTGTGCACACGCCTGCCTCCAGGCATGTTTTTACAATCCGGACCTGCCGTCATGATAGATTTCAATGAAATAATAACATATTTATACCATTCAGAGACAAAATCCGCGGATGCGGTATACTTTACTCTGACTGTGAACGGTGCGGGCGTGATCTCATTTTATACAATCTCGATGCATACAATCCCGGTTCACACGATCCAAGATTGATGAAAATTTTCAAAACCGGACAAAAGAATACAGGAAGAAGGCATCTCCGTATTCCGCTTTCGATAAAAGCCCTGCTGCTTTTTGCGGCGCTCATTCTGTTTCTCAATATCCTTGCCTGGAACTCGGTGCGTTTTGACGACTGGTATCTTGCAAGCGTCTTCCCGATCTGGGTGGGAACATACGGGAGGCTTACGGGGCTTGCCGCTTTCTCGGTCGGCGAGGTGCTGATCGTTATTGCAGTCATCTGGGTTCTTCTCATCATCCCCGTGCTTTTTATTAAGAAAATCCGGCGGAAATTTCTCATCGTGACGGCATGGACCATTGCCGTCGTTCTGCTGATTTTCACGCTGAACTGCTTCATCGTCTACCATGCGCACGGATATCCGAAGCCGGAACTGTCCGCGGAAGAAAGAGAACAGCGGTACAGTGCGGAGAATCTTGCATCGCTGCGCGATTATATCGTGGAACAGTGCAACACGCTTGCGGAGAGCGTCCCGCGCGACGATACCGGAACCGTCGTTTTCGAAGGCACCGATTACACGGGCAGCGGCCGCGTCTCTTTCGAAGTGCGCGATGAGATCGCACAGGAGTCCATCCGGTGCATGCAACTTCTTTCGGCGGATTTTCCGCTGCTCTCCGGATACTATCCGAAGCCGAAGGGGATGTTCTTCTCTGATCTCTGCAGCCAGATGAACATGCGCGGATATTACTTTCCGTTCTCGATGGAGGCAAATTATAATACAAACATGACGGTCCTGAATTATCCCTCGTGCATGACGCATGAGCTGGCTCATCTCAAGGGTTATATGCTCGAGGACGACTGCAACATGCTCGCCTTTCTTGCCTGTCTGCGGTCGGATGACCCGGCTTTCCGGTACAGCGGCTATTTAAGCGTCCTCAACTACGTCGACAATGATTTTTATGCATCGATCGGGAAGGACCGCGATGAGTATGACAGCCATGTCGCCATCTCTGATCTCGTCCGGAGCGACAATACATTTCTCGTCCCGGATGAAAAAGACAGGATCGAGGAAGAGTCCCCGCTCGACACAGAGAAAATCACACAGGCGACAAAAACCGTCTCCGATGAATCCATGAAGGCGAACGGAGTAAAGACGGGCTGGAACAGCTATAATGAAGTTGTGAAGCTTCTTCTTGACTGGTATGCAGACGGCGGCACAGAAGGCCGTACAGCAGGGGCGGATTCCTGAAATTCGGCAAACCGCATCCGCGGTTTTGCCTCAGCGAGGTATATGTTTGAAAGCCCTGCTGATGCAGGTCTTTCAAACCGCAGCATCGGTGCTGTCGCACCGGCTGCCGCATTCGGCAAAACCGCATCCGCGGTTTTGCCTCAGCGAGGTATATGTTTGAAAGCCCTGCTGATGCAGGTCTTTCAAACCGCAGCATCGGTGCTGTCGCACCGGCTGCCGCATTCGGCAAAACCGCATCCGCGGTTTTGCCTCAGCGAGGTATAACATGAAAATAAAAATGGACTACGATCTTTCCGACGAAACAGATCTTTCCGTTCAGGCAGCGGCGTATATAAAGAAAAAGGAAGGCCGCTTTTTCAAGGCTGGCGGACTCTGGATTTACGACAACGAGGTGGACCGCGTCGAAGGGAGTTTTGAGGACGGGGACATCCTGTCCGTGCGGGATTTCGATGGATATTTTCTCGGATACGGCTTCATCAACCGCCGCTCCACGATCCGCATCCGCATGCTCTCAAGACATGAAGACGACAAAATCACAGATGCATTTCTGGCTTCCCGCGTGCGCGACGCGTGGGAATATCGGAAGAAAGTCATCGACACCGAAGCCTGCCGGGTCATCTTCGGCGAGGCGGATTTTCTGCCCGGCATCACGATCGACAAATACAGCGATGTGCTTGTCATTGAATCACTCGCGCTCGGCACAGACCGGCTCAAGGGGCTTATTCTCGAGGCGCTCGTGAAAGTGCTTGCGGAGGACGGGATCAATGTCCGCGGCATCTATGAGCGGAGTGACGCAAAGGTCCGCGAGAAGGAAGGACTCGAGCGGACGAAGGGATTCCTCTCCGAACCGTTCGATACCAACGTCCTCATCACGGAAAACGGAATCCGCTATTATGTCGACGTGGAAAACGGCCAGAAGACCGGCTTCTTCCTCGATCAGAAGGAAAACCGCCGGGCCATCCGCAGACTCTGCCCCGGCGCAGATGTCCTTGACTGCTTCACGCACACCGGCTCCTTCGGTCTCAACGCCGCACAGGCGGGGGCAGAGCACGTGCTCTCAGTCGACTCCTCCGATACTGCCATCGATCAGGCGCGCAAAAACGCGGAACTCAACGGTCTTACGGACCGCATCGAATACCTCTGTGCAGACGTCTTTGAACTTCTCCCGCAGCTCGAATCACAGGGAAAGAAGTACGACGTCGTCATTCTCGACCCGCCCGCTTTTACCAAGTCCAGGGCTTCCGTCAAGGCGGCAGTCCGCGGTTACCGCGAGATCAATCTCCGCGGTATGAAGCTTGTAAAGGACGGCGGTTTCCTCGTCACCTGCTCCTGCTCTCATTTCATGGATCCGGAGCTTTTCGCGAAAACAATTGATGAGGCCGCCCGCGATTCGCACGTGCGGCTCCGCCAGGTGGAATTCCGCACCCAGGCACCGGACCACCCGATTCTCTGGAACTCCGAGGAGTCGTACTATCTCAAATTTTACATCTTCCAGGTCTGCAGGGATAAATGAGTCCGCTGGCAGGATGAGCCTGTTGGAAAAATGGGCCTGCTGGCAGAAATGGGTCCGCTGGCAGGATGGGCCTGCAGGCAGAATGCATCTGCGCTGCAGGCTTTTTTCACTGCGGACTTACTGTTCGTATACACTTTCGCCGAGCCGCAGGTTCGGCATGGCATTGAGATCATAACCGCTGCGGCGGCCCTTCAGAAATTCGTAATAGGCCGCGCAGCCGATCATGGCCGCATTGTCTGTGCACAGAATCGGCGGCGGGCAGTAGAAGGAAAGTCCCCGCTTCTCACATGCCTCTTTCATCTGCGCGCGCAGTGCGCTGTTGGAGGCGACTCCGCCTGCCAGCGCGAATTTCGTGATCTTCTTTCCGGCCAGCGTTCTCCTCAGCAGATCGGCCGTGGACTCCCCATTTGCATTCACATTGCCGTCGCGGCGGTCCGAGGCTGTTCCGCCGGCACTAGCCATCTTACCCACGGCTCCCGAATCCGCCGTCTTATCGATCGGCTTGCGCATCGGACCATCCGGAATTCCGTCAAAATTTCCGTTATTGATATTCTCCACGGCCGCCATGGCGTGGCCTACCAGAACATCGACGACCGCCTGCTGGAACGAGGCCGCGACATCGTTCACATTGATCTTCTCGCCCTTCATGTCCATCCGGTTGAGGTAGTTCAGTACCGATGACTTGATGCCGCTGAAGGTGAAATCATACTCGCTTCCGGCGACCTTGCCGCGCGGGAATTCGATCGCGTGCGGATTTCCCTCCTTTGCAGCCTTGTCGATCTTCGGTCCTCCCGGATATCCGAGTCCGATGGCGCGGGCAACCTTGTCGAATGCCTCACCCGCCGCATCATCGCGCGTGCGGCCGAGAATCACGTATTCGCCGTAATCGCGAACCAGCACAAGGTGCGTGTGCCCGCCGCTGACCACAAGGCAGATAAAGGGCGGTGTAAGCTCCGGGGCTGCGATGAAATTCGCACTGATATGCCCCTCGATGTGATGCACGCCGATCAGCGTTTTCCCTGTCCCGAAGGCGAGCCCCTTCGCCGCGGAAACACCGATCAGAAGTGCGCCGACCAATCCCGGCCCGCACGTCACCGCGATCGCGTCGAGATCGTCAAAACTCTTTCCCGCCGTTTCCATTGCGGCGCGGATGACCTGATTGATGCGCTCTGTGTGCTTCCTTGAGGCAATTTCCGGCACAACTCCGCCGTACAGTGTGTGAATGTCAATCTGTGAGCTGATTTCATTGGACAGCACCTTCCGGCCGTTCACAACGACCGCAGCCGCTGTCTCATCGCAGCTCGACTCGATTCCAAGAATCGTTATATCCTTCTTCTGATCCATTTCTATGCCTCGCCACGGAACATCAGTCCTCTTCAAACATCAGATCCGTGCTTCGTCCGTCCTTCGCCGCAACCGTGTTCGGAAAAATCTTCTTTGTTTCCGGAAGAAAATCCTCCGGTCTCACAAGCGCGGGACTGTAATGCGTGAGCCACAGCTCCTTTACGCCGCCCGCATCTCTCGCAAGCTTCGCGGCTTCTGCGAAGATCATATGCTTATGTTCCTTTGCCTTGCTCAGTTTGTCCGTCTCTCCATACATACCCTCGCAGATGAAAAGATCCGAATCTGCCGCATTCCTGCGGATTGCATCGCAGGGACGCGTGTCCGTGGTATACGTGATCTTGAGACCGCGGCGCGCAGGCCCCAGCACCATGTCGGGCGTGAGAATACGGCCCCCGGCTTCTTCCTCTGTATCTGCTGTCTGTGCCGCAGCCTCTCCCTCCGCGGTATTTTCCGCTCCGGATGCCCCCGGCGCTTCCTTCTGCAGAGCCCGCTTTTCTTCAAACGCCGCCTTTTCTTCATCCGTCAGCGCGGTTCCGTCCGCTTCGCGGATGTACTGGCCCTTCTGCAGAAGACTCCAGTATTTCTGGGGGATTGCAAGCTTTATTGCTTTTCCGGCGTCAAAACGCCCCGCGCGGTCGAGCTTCAGGGAATATCCATAGCAGGTGACGTTATGATTGACCCGGAATGCCGTCAGGTGAAGATCGCGGAACGATGCAGAGTCTTCCGGCCGGACCTTCGCAAACTCCGGAAGATCCGTGAAACGGATCTGCTCCTCCGCGTCGGAAAGTTCATGGAATACAATTTCAAACGGAAGTTCCGGTGCGATGACGCGGAGCGAATTCACCACGCGGGCAAGACCTTTCGGCCCGATGAGAAGCAGGGGCGTCTCACGCTCTGCATTGCCCATCGAGAGAAGAAGCCCCGGCAGGCCGCTGATGTGATCCGCGTGAAAATGCGTGAAGCAGATGACATCAATCGGCTTCGGACTCCAGCCCTTCTTCTTCATCGCGATCTGCGTGCCTTCGCCCGCATCGATCAGAATACTCATTCCATTGTAACGGACCATGAGCGATGTCAGCCACCGATACGGCAGCGGCATCATTCCTCCGGTCCCAAGGAGGCATGTTTCAAGCATGTGAATTTTCCTTATCGTCAAAACGCAGCCACTGGATGAGGGCATCCTCTGTCGGCTTTGCGTAAAAATTCGGCCGGACTCCTTCTGTAACAAAGCCGAGCCCGGCATAGAGAGTTTTGGCGGGCTCATTGCCCGCGCGGACCTCAAGAGTGAATTCCTCTATTCCTTCCTCTCTGGACTCTTCAATCATCGTGAGAAGAAGGCGCCTTGCAATGTGCTGCCCGCGGCAGCACGGCCGCACCGCGACATTGGAGATCTGTCCCTCGCCTGCTACCTTGCGGATGCCGCAGATTCCGAGGATTTCTGTTCCGCCGTCCTGCTGCTCTCCGGCCGCCTGTGTATCCGGAACTGCTTCGGCCACATAATAGGCCGCATACGGCAGAAGCAGCGTCTCATTATAGTCCGCCTCTGTCCATGGTTCCGAGAAGCAGATCCTCTCGATTTCAACCGCCTGCGGAATATCCTTTTTCACCATGCGGCGAATCTGAATTTTCATTTTCTCCGCCTTCTTTTAATCTCTGTGAATCGTCTGTGAAGTATCGATTCCCGCGGCCCGCTCCCGCTCTGCCTGGGACAGACGGAGATATTCCGGCCGGAACGCATCCGCATCCACGAAGCACTGATCTCCCCGCTCTCTCCAGTACTGCATCGCAAGCGCCGCAACTGTGCCTGCCCGCTGCCTTGAAAGATGGGACGGCGCAAAGGTGTACGGGACCCTCATGAGCTCGGCGATTCTGTCCCGATAAACCGGAACACCATCGCCGAGAAAAATCACCTGTTTCCCAAGACTGTTCAACTCCGACGCAATCTTTTCTATTTCCACGACGCACTGCTCATGAAGAACCGCGAAACGTTCCGTGTCCTCCTCAAAGCAGTAAATTCCCGTGTAGACCTGGCTCCGCCTTGCATCCATGATGGGGCAGATGACCCTGCCGCTGCCGGTTCCATACAGGTTATATGCGATTGCGTCGACGGTCGGCACGGGGATCAGAGGCTTTCCCAGTGCAAGTCCCAGTCCCTTGGCCGTGGCAGTGCCGATCCGGACGCCTGTGAAGGAACCGGGTCCCTTCGTGAGCGCGACTGCGTCCACCGTCTTAAGGTCCAGTTCTACCATCTTACTGACCTCGTCCATCATCGGAACAAGGCTCTGAGAATGCGTCTTCTTATACAGAATATTATAATCGGCGACCAGCACATCGCCGTCCATCACCGCCGCACCGCAGACCGGTCCGGAGGCCTCAATTGCAAATATTTTCATTGTCCCTGCCGCTCCGTGACTGTAATTTTTCTCGCATCAGGTCCTTTGTCCAGCTGCTTTTCAATCGTGACGACTTTCCTGTGCTCCGGAAGGATCTCTTCCACAATATTTGCCCACTCGATCAGGCAGACACCCTGTCCATAGAGATAGTCATCAAATCCCACTTCAAACATTTCTTCCGGATCTTCGATCCGGTAGACATCAAAATGATACAGCGGAATCCTCCCATCTTCATAGATCTGCAGAATCGTGAATGTAGGGGAATTCACCGGCTCTGCAACTCCGAGGCCCGCCGCAAACCCCTGCGTGAAAACTGTTTTTCCGACGCCGAGATCTCCGATCAGCGCAATCACCTCGCCGGGCCCCGCCTTCTCGCCCATCGCGTACCCGACCTTATAGGTCTCTTCTGCACTGTTTGTTTCATATATGTCCATGTGATTTCAAACCTTTCCCGTTCTGCCGCGCCAAATCACATGCGGCCGGTAAATCAGTCTTAATACTACCACATAGCACACGTGAATGAAAAAGCCGCCTCATTCTTGCCGCGCTGCTCCCCTGCAGTCTGCGGGAAGAAAAAACAGTCTCCATCCTCTGCCGGCTTCAAAACCGGCGGGTGATGGAGACTGCATGCAGCGGGCGGGCAAGTTTTCGCGGCGCCCTGCTTCTATCCTGGTGCCAATCAGCAGGAAAGCCTTCCTCAGTTCCTGCCATGAAGCAGCGGGCTTACTTTCTTATAGATCAGGAAAGTAACCAGCACATCGATCATGCCCTTCACAAACGTAAACGGCATATTGAAGACAAGCAGACTCTGCAGAATGCTCTTCATCGACGGAATGATTGCCTGGTACATGGCAAGAATCGTTTCCTCCGGCATGAACTGATAGTAGAAGGGGTACGTGATGAAATAGTTGGAAGGAACAGAGAACAGTGCCATGGAAACGGCTCCCGCGATCGATCCGATGACTGCGCGCTTCTTCGTCTTGTTTTTCCCGTAAACCGCCCCGGCAACACCGGCAAATACGGCGCCGAGCATAAAGTTGCAGAGCTCACCGACTCCGAATGATCCCGAAATGAATACATGCAGAAGATTCTTGATGAGTTCAATCAGAATCCCGCAGACCGGGCCCATCGCAAATGCACCGATCAGCGCCGGAAGATCCGAGAAATCAAATTTCACAAAACTCGGAATCAGCATCGGAACAGGGATTTCGATCAGCATCAGAAGGAATGCAATCGCACTCAGTACACCGGTAACCGCTATGTAACGGACATTGTCTTTTCTGCCGGTTCTGTGCTTTCCGGTCACTGCTGTTCCCGCAGTATTCATCATTGCCGGATTCTGTATCGTTTCTTTTTCCATGAGTTTCCTCCTTCGGGCATTGCCCATTCCGGAAAGCGCAGCAGGCTTTCCGCAGCCGTCTTCAAGGATGAAACGTGTTTTCTCGAAGGGATGCGCTTTGCTTCTGCCGTCATCTCGTGCCCCGCACCCGATGACAGGCGTCCGCATTAACAAAAAACCCTGAATCTTTACGATTCAGGGTTTGACATCGATCCAATACATCTGCACTTACATGCAGAGACCACGCCATCTTCTTTCATCCAGACTTTACTGTTGGTCCCGGAGCCTCCCCGGGTCAGCCGGCTGCGATAACGCAGTACGGGTCGCGGACTGTACCGCCAGTGAGGAATTTCACCTCGCCCTGAAGATTTTTGTTTTCAATTGACAGTAATATAGTAGGATTTAACCCGGAATCTGTAAAGACCTGTCTTATGAAAATTTTGGTTCTTCCTCATGCGGTCCGTTGGCTTTCAGACTGTGACAGCGTTTTTTTATAACAACAATAAAAAATGCTTTATCCGCAGGACAAATCTTGCCAGCCACTTGAAAACTTCCGGATTCGATATAAAACTATTCTGGAGCCGCATTCCATCGGGCATCTTCGCCGGAATACAAAATGATGCTTCAAAAATCAGGAGGAACAATGAAAAAACGAGTATTGCTGCTGGGGGATTCAATCCGTATGGGTTATCAGGCAGATGTGAAAAGTCTTCTGGAGCCTGAATTTGACGTTTTTTATGACGCAGAGGACAACGGCCGCTTTGCCGCGTACACTCTCTGGCAGGCAAACCAGATGTACAAGCATTTCGGTCCGTTCGATATTGTTCACTGGAACAATGGCTACTGGGACTGCAACGTCGAGGCGCCGATGAAGGAAGCTATGCACCCGATTGATGAATACGTGCATTTCCTTCGGAGGATCATCCATTTCTGCCGCGATAACGGATCCAAAGTAATTTTTGCCACAACCTGTCCGATTTGGACGAGCGGCAATTCAATGGATAACACCGGGACCGGCGCCAGCCTGTCGTATGATAATGACTGGGTCGCCCGGTACAACGACGCCGCGTCAAAACTCATGGAGGAAGAGCATGTCCCGATTGACGACCTCTATTCGCTCTGCCTCAAGGGTCCGCGCTACTACAAGTGTGACGACATGCTGCATCTTACACCGGAGGGCTACATGGCCTGCGCAGAACAGATTGCCGACTGTGTGAGGAAAGAACTCGGCAAAAACTGAACGGCGGCCAATTCCCTGCAGACAGCCGTTTTCTTCCCGGAGGCGGATTGATATGAATAATGAGACGTCACTTGTTTTCACGGGAGACATTGGATTTGACCGATATATGGACGGAAAGTGGGAGGACCCCGGACTTCTCTCGGGGGATGTGCTGCGCTTTCTTCACAGCGGAAATCATGTGATCGCAAACGTAGAAGGCCCGATCATCGATCAAAAATCGAATACGGCCACTGAGGGAACCGCTCAGCTCCTGCACTCCATAAATCCCCGGGCGGTCCGTGTGCTTGAGGAAATGCGTGCGGACATCTGGAATCTCTGCAACAACCACATTATGGATGCCGGATCGGAGGGGGTATCGGCAACACTCGCCTGCGCAGAGCAGGCCGGAGCGCGGACCATCGGTGCCGGCATGAATATTGAAGACGCCTCGCGTCCCCTCCTTCTCGATGAAGCCGGCGGAATCGGCATTTTCAGCGTCGGCTACCGGCGCGGCTGCAAGCCGGCGGGTGAAGACAAGGCCGGATGCCTTCTCTGGAACGATGAAGAGAGGATTCAGAAAAACATTGATGAAATAAAGAAAAAATGCAGATGGTGCATCATTGTCTCCCACGGCGGCGAAGAATTTACATCTCTCCCGTCGCCTTACACAAGAGACCGGTATCTTGCGTTTTTGCGGATGGGCGCCGATCTTGTCGTCTGCCATCATCCGCACGTACCGATGAATTACGAGATCATTGATCCCGCCGGCACCAGCTGCCGAACATCCGGCAGAAAAGCTATTTTCTATTCGCTCGGCAACTTCATCTTTGACACCGATTACCAGCGTGCGCAGTATAACACGGAAAAGGGCGTCCTGCTGAAACTTATTCTCACAGAAAACGACTGGTCCTTCGAGCCGCTCGGAATCCGCATTGAGCGCGGATCCGAGCATGTCGTGAGTGCAGAGCTCCCGAAGATATTTACGAATGTACCGGAGGCAGATTATGAGCTTCTGTCGCCGCTCGCCGCAAAAATGTTTGTCCGGGCGACGAAGCGGCAGCAGATTTATCTCAATCCTTCGGAATACAAAAACGCCTCGGAGGAGAAGTGGAAAGAAAACTTCTCCAATCCGAAGCGTTCAGGCCGTGTACCCGGCGAGGCTCTGGACTTCTTCATCATCTGTCCCCTTGCGGAAAAGGCAGAGGAAGGAGAATGGAGAAAGAGCCGGCTCGAGGATGTAAAACAGTATATTCTTGAGCAGATGTAAAAGAAGCTGCTCACTGATCCTTTCCGCCAAAGGCATCCTGATTCTGAACCGGGCTTGCCCGGTGCCCGATACCCAGCGTTCTGTTTACAGAACGCGGTTCTTTGTCCAAAGTGCGGTTATGCCTTCAGCACGCGCACCGCATACGGCTCCATCGGCACATCACCGTCAAATTTTTCGCCGGTAAGAAGGTCAGTGACCGGGCGGCCGATGTGAAGGATGTCTTTCCGGTCATGTGTTTCGACAGCCGTAAAGGCGGCAGGCGCTGCATCCCCGCCGGCATTTCCCGCATCATCTGTATATCCGCGGCTTACAACAACCGACCCTGCCTCTGTCCTGACACGTCCGATGCCCGCATCATCAGCGGCCTTCGCCGCGACTGCACAAAACTCCTTCCGATCCGGGAACGTTCCAAGCACGATAACCGTGCCCTTTCCGATCTTTTTTGCGAAGGAGACCGGCTTGCCGACAAGCGTGCTGTAGCCTGACTTCACGCGGGCGAACACCTCCGCACCGTCCGCGGCGGTAAGGCCTTCTTCATCAAAGACATCCACCCACCAGCGGTCCTTAAGGTCCGTGCCGTCTTCCTTTCCGGACGCACCTGTTTTCACGAGTCCGAGCCGGTTCTCCGTGTCCGGAATCCCGTAGAGCCAGTTTACACCGGCGAACTTCTCCAGCATCCCGAAGTGTCGGTCCATAAATTTTCCGCCCGCCATATCGCGTATATCCGTAAACGGCGCGCAGATCCAGATTCCGCCGTTCTTTACAAACTCTTCCAGCCGCTTTCCTGCATCCGCCTCTTCGAGCGACATCAGCATCGGCGTGATGATCACCTTATACTTGGAGGTTACACCAGCGCCATCCCGGGAGATGGCCGCCGGATCGATGACATCCGTGTCAAGCCCCGCATCCATGCAGCCGTGGTGGAACGTATGGATGATTTCATCCATATAGTTGAAGCCTTCGACAATCGGCTGCGCAGAGCTCATTGTGCCCGCGAGCGGCGAATACACGATGGCTGCCTTCGTCACCGGTTTTGTCTTCTGAAGGATGTCCGCTGCCGCGTCAAAACCCTCGCCGACCCGATCGACTTCTCCGAGCGTGTGGGCCGGCTTTCCGCAGGTGTCGAACAGCGCGCCGTGCATCAGCTCGTGCCCTGCGTGATGCGTGCGGAAGAGCCAGTACATGTTCGCCTCACCGCCCATCGCGACCGGAAGCCAGGAATTTGCGAAGCAGTACCCCTCCGGCTTGATGCTCTGCGAGATGGCCACGCTTCCGTTCCAGTTGACCGCCGTCTCCGTATTCCAGAACGGACGCTCCTTCAGCGTGCGCAGATGATCAAACCAGAATGTCACATCCTCCAGATCATCCGGCGTATTGTAATGATTGAACATGACGACGTCCATCGGCTCGAACATCCGCCGGTAGCTCATGTACGGAACCGGCATGACATCCGTTCCGACCGGAGCATCCGAATACTTATGCAGAATCTCGCACTGGTCATGGACAAAATCGATGAGCGAGTCGGTCTTGAAGTTTCTCCACTCCATCACAAGATGCGGATTCATCCAGCCGTCGCGCGGCGCCGGAATATCGTCGAAAGAATCATAGGCCTGCGAGAAGAGATGAGCCGTCAGGAACTTCTCATTCACATTTTCGATCGTTCCGTACTTGTCTCTCAGATACTCACGGAATTTCCGGACACAGTTTTCACAGAAGCACCCGTCATCGTACGGCCAGATCTCATTGTCGATCTGCCATCCGACCACATGCGGATTATTGGCGAACCTCTTCGCGATCTCCTCCGTGACCTTCATGCACGCCTTCCGGTAGCCGGCGTGATTTTCACACATATACCGGCGCCCGCCGTAATTCGATGTGCGGCCGTTCTTCAGATTCTGTCTCGCATCCGGATATTTGCGCACGAGCCACATCGGCGGCGTCGCCGACTGCGTGCACAGAATCGACTCGATTCCCGCTTCTCCGAACCTGTTCACCACATTTTCGATCCACTCAAAATGAAACTCGCCCTCCCGCGGCTCGATCTTGCTCCAGGCAAACTCCGCAAAACGGATGAGCTTTATGTGATGTGCTTTCATGCGCTCGATATCCCTGTCGATTTCCTCATCCGGCCAGTCCTCCGGATAATAATCAACCCCAAGCATCGGAGCGTCAAAACTCTTGAATTTATCCATTAAAAACCTCCCTTGAACATGTCTTTCACACCCAGATCAAATATAACACGTACAGGCGGATCCAAGCATCGGGTGAATCTGAATCAGGATTCCCGGATTTTTACGACTTTATTCTTATACGCTTCGATAAGAATCCCGACATCGAGTCCGACTGTCACACTGTCAATTCCCATGGAGAAATACTGCTTTGCCTTATTCACATCGTCACAATAAATCATAACGAATTTTCCAGCCCTGTGCGCCGCTTCAATGATAGTCTCCACCGCATTCATCAATTTCGGATTCTCAAACTGTCCGGGAATCCCCATTGCCGTCGACAGATCATACGGTCCGATGAAAATACCGGCAATTCCATCCGTCCCGGCGACTTCACTGATATTCGCGAGGCACTCCATCGTCTCGCACTGCGGTATCAGCAAAGTTTCGGAATTAGAGACCGCAAACCACGTCTCAAGACTTCCGCCCATATCGTAGGCAAAGCCGTTTGCTCTCTGCCCCGCAACGCCTCGAGACCCGAGCGGATAATACTTCCCGTACTCAATCACTCGATGAATCTCATCCATCCCGTGAATCTGAGGAATAATAAGCCCCTTAGCCCCGACATCCAGCATTTTCATGATGGCCGGCCTTGAGATGTCCTTGACTCTCACAAGCGGAGTGAGATTTCTCTTCTCAGCAGCACAGACAAAATCCCCCACGCTCTCCGCTTCAAACGGGCCGTGTTCCGTGTCGATAATTGCATAATCAAGCCCGGTAAGACCCATGCACTCCATGATGACGCTGCTGCCGCTCTCAAAAAAAGTGCCGACCGTTTTCTCATGGTGATCCAGTTTTTGCTTCCATAAATTGATCATTGCAATACCTCTCTTCTCTGCGGCTTTATTCTCACTCAAGCCCTGCACCTTTGACCGCCGAAAGCGCATGCTCCGTGTAAAATTTGAAAAATCCCTTTCTCGGCTCCGGTTTTCTTACCGGATAAAGCTCCCGTCTTCTCGCAAGCTCTTTATCAGCCTCCGGCAGACTGCAGAGTTTCCCGTGAATACCGATCATATTGATGGTTCTCTTCTCATAATTGAAAGAGAGAATATCGCCATCCTCCACCCAGGCGATCGGGCCGCCGGCTGCCGCTTCCGGACTGATGTGTCCGATTGCCGCGCCGCGCGTCGCACCCGAGAACCGGCCGTCCGTAATCAGCGCCACTTTCCCGTTCAGATTCGGGTCACACACAATCGCTTCCGTTTCCATCAGCATCTCCGGCATTCCGGCCCCCCGCGGCCCCTCATAACGGATCACGAGGATATCACCCGGCTTTATCTTGTGCTGCACAATGGCCGCATATGCCTCCTGCTCATTATTGAAAACTCTCGCCGGGCCGGACATCTTCCGAAGCTCCGGCACACAGGCTGAATACTTAAATACACTTCCCTCCGGCGCGATGTTCCCCTTCAGCACCGCAACACTGCCGATTTCCGCTGCCTGCTCCACCGGAATTATGACATCTTTTCTCTCCAGACCGTAATTGTGCAGATATCCCTCATTCCGTTCGAACCAATGCGAACGCTCCAGGTCCTCGAGATTTTCGCCAAGCGTTTTTCCGGTGACCGTCAAAACATCGAGGTCCAGCATATCCTTCAGCATCAGCTCCACCATGGGAACCCCGCCTGCAAACCAGAATGATTCTGTCTGATGCTTCCCGCTTGGCATGATATTGCCGATGTGAGGGACCTTGTGATTGATCTCGTCAAAGAGTTCAATTGGAAGATCCATCCCGAGCTCTGCTGCAATGCTCGGCAGATGCATGGTCGCATTCGTGGACCCGCCGATTGCGCTGTGCACGATGATGGCATTTCGGAAGGCTGCCGGAGTCATTATCATCGACGGACGGATTTTCTTCTCCACAAGCTCCATGATCTGCCTTCCGGAGGCTCTGGCATAGTCCAGAATATCCCGCATTGTCGCCGGCGCGAGCGCGCTCCCCGGAAGCGCCATTCCAAGAGCCTCCGCCATGCACTGCATCGTGCTCGCCGTGCCAAGAAATGAGCAGGCACCGCATGATGGGCATCCGGTCAGCTTGTAATCGCGGACTTCCATCTCACTGATATCTTTACGCTTCTGCCGGAGAGAGATATCCCCCGCCAGAATACTGGTCGTGTGTTCCGGTCCCGGTCTCATAGAACCGCCCGGGATGAAAATCGCCGGAATATTCATCCGGGCGATAGCCTTCAGATGCGCCGGCACGGATTTGTCACAGCTCGAGGATAAAATCATTCCGTCCCATTTCACCGCCGAAGCGTGCATCTCGACCATATTTGCAATCGCTTCCCGTGAAGCCAGAACGACCTGCATGCCTGTTCCGCCCTGCGCACAGCCATCGCAGATATCCGTGCAGTGATACTGCGCAGGATACCCTCCCTTTTCAAAAACACCGTATTTCGCCTGCTCACTGAGGCGCCCGAGGTGCGTACTTCCGGGATGCGAATCCCCATAGACATCATCGATGAGTATCTGCGGTTTTGAAATATCCGTTTCATCCCATCCGCTCCCCATCTCCAACGCATCAAACTGCGCCCAATACTGCCTGTCCTTACTGCTTCTTATCTCCATTTTCCCCCGAACCCTTCTGTACAATAATTTCCATTCATTTCAACGAAATCAAGTCTGATCGGCTTCTTGTTCACAATCGGATCTTCCGTTCATATTCCGGCCTGCTTCCTCAGCCACTCATATACCAGTTCCTTGACTTCACTCTGATAGAAAACCGGGTCGCCGTGCTCTGCTCCTTTCACGACAATAAGGTCACACGAAACTCCCTGTTCCGTCAGCTTCTGATAAAACTCCTCGCTCTGATCCGGCGGCACCAGTCCGTCCTTCCCACCATGAAGGAGCAGCATCGGACACACATCCGGAGTCACATGTTCCACTGCACTCGCCCGGCAGACCGCCTCCGGCGTCCATTCTCCGACAAAGGCCTTCATCCAGCCCTCGTCCGATCCGGCTTCCAACGCTTCCTGTTCCTTCTCCGCATTGAAAATACCGTAATAAGTCACGGCTCCCGCGATATCGCTCGTATATTCGAGATAATCGCCGACGTCAAAACTCCGATCCCCCGCATAGACTGCCGCCAGACCTGCGAGTGCTCCTCCGGCAGATTCCCCGCTCACGAAAATCCGATCCGGGTCAATCCCAAAAGTCTGTGCATGTGCTTTGAGAAAACGGATACAAGACTTCACATCCTCAAGCTGTGCCGGAAAAGGCTGATCATTGACGGTACGGTATTCCGCGCTCACGATGGTGAACCCGCGCCGCGCGAAGTACATAAGTTCCGGCATCCAGACCCCGCGGTCAACGACGCTGAAGCCTCCGCCGCAGAGCCACAGAATCACTGGGCGCCGGCACCCCTGCCGGTCCTTCGGAAGAATCATGTCCATCTTCAGATTGACATTCGAGCACCCGTACCAAGCCGGAACAGTGCAGTACGCAATTCCGGAAATAAGGCTGAGCAGATCATGCTCCTTTGTGACCTCAATCTCTTTTCTCATCCATTAACCTCTGTCGTTTAACGCCTTTTATTTAAGTCTGCCGCCTTTCAGCACACGCTGAAGCGAGCCTCACTCATTTTCCCCAATGCGCGAGAACTTCTTCTCTCGTGATTTTATGATCCTCGAACGGGAACGTAATCCGCTTTCCGCCGGAGAGGGAAGAAAGATAGATTGCCTTGACAAGCTCCAGTGTCTTTCTCCCTTCCAATCCATCGACAGCGACCGGAAGGCCGTCCCGGACGGATTTGTAGAAATCGGCAAGCTGCATGACATGCGTGGTTCCCCAGTAATCCTTTCCCACGCTCTCCTGCCTGTTGACTTCGCGGTACTCCGTATATTCCTTCCCAAACCACGTGTACCCAACGTCCTGAATCAGGCCGAACCGCCCCTTTTCGCCGCAGAACTCAATGTTGATCGGCGAGTCAAACCCATAGTAATTGCAGGAATAAAGATTATAAATGCAGCCATTCTTAAACCGTACCGCTGCCTCGGCCGAATCCTCTACCGCCCTCGTCGGATGCATGTGATTGTGAATCGATCCCTCGACCCAGTCGATGTCCGAGCCGAGAATATACCGGACGCGGTCCATACTGTGAATTGCCTGATCAATCAGCGTTCCGCCGCCCTCATGCTCCCAGGTTCCCTTCCAGTCGCTTGCATCATAATAGGAATCCGGTCGGTACCAGGAAAGATACGACCTTGCCGAGCGGACAATGCCAAACTCACCGGCTTCATATCGCTTTTTCAAATCCTGCACAGTCTCGTTGTAGCGCGTCTGAAATATGCAGCCAAGCTTCATTCCGGTTCGCTCCGACGTTTCGATCATGCGGTCTGCGTCCTGCAGCGTGAGAGCCATCGGCTTCTCCGTCAAAACATTGATTCCATGCTCCATCGCGTCGATGGCCATCGGGGCATGAAGATCGTGCGGAAGACACAGGTGAACGACATCGACCCCTTTCCCGTATATTTCCGCAATATCCGTGCCGTAAGAACACCCGAACTGCGCCGCAAATTCCCGCGCCTTCTCCGGAACCTTATCGACCGCATAAACGACTTCGATCTCATCCGCCAGTTTTTTGAAAGCATCCGCGTAACTTACGCTGATGCGCCCGCATCCTGCAATTGCCACCTTTAGTTTTGTCATTCCAAGCCTCTTTGTGCGTTTGATATTTTGTTTTTTGTCCCGTCCCCGTCAGAACCGATGCGCATCCGGATCCGGCCTGAAAAGCCGGAAACTCAGAAGCTTTACATCGCCTTCCATCCGGATTGTTATCGTCGCATTCTTTCGGTCTTCCTCTTTCACATCCGGCAGCGAAAACTCGATCTCATCCCAGACGGCCGGCCACCGTTCCGGCGCCCGGTCACCCTCATTCAGGGAGTTTTCGCGGAAGGAAGCGCTGGCGACATAGGATGCTGTGTCCCCGCGGAAGGCCAGGACTTCCTTATCGCCGACAAGGAACTGAATCCGGCATCCTCTTTTGCTCTTCAGAAGGAGCTTTCCGTGTGTCGCCTCGTCTCCCAGCACACAGTCGCGGAATACAATTTCTCCCTTTTTATTCTCATCACGCAGCGAGACTGCCGTCATCCCAAATCTGCCTTCCGTCAGCTCGATATTCTCATAATCATCATAATGATCTGCCCGGATTCTGCATGCTGTATCCCGCTTTCCCGGCACCGCGCCCGGAATATGCAGCACTTTCTGTGTCTGCCGGTCCGCGCTCGATCTTCCTGCAAAGAAAAGATAATCTCCCTCCTCTGTCATCATTGAACCGCTGATCGTATCGTAATAAGAAAGCTCTGCCGTCGGGATCCGGAAACGGACCTGCACTGTCTCTCCCGGTCTGACATCATGAAGCCTTCGGAATCCGACGAGCTGCCTTAAAGGTCTCGGGACTCTCGTCCGGGGCATCACCGCATACAGCTCAGCCACCTCATCGCTGACCGCAGAGCCCGTATTTGTGACTTCGAAAGAAGCCTCGACAAGTGACGGCCCTGCCATTGCAAGAGACAGATTCCTGTACGTAAAATCCGTATACGTCAGCCCGAAGCCAAACGGCCAGATAACCTCCCCGTCAAAATACCGATACGTCCGTCTGCCCTTGATGATGTCGTAGTCATTGATATCCGGCAGCTGATCGTCTCTTTTGTACCACGTTTCATTCGTCCTGCCGGCGGGAGCAGAAAGCCCGAAAATGGTTCTGGCCAGAGCTGTTCCCATATCCTGGCTCCCGGAAGCACTCCACAGGATTGCCTTTGCGCGTCTGACTCCTTCCTGAAGCAGATCCCCAGGAAGTCCGGATGCGGTTTTTCCTCCCTCCATGAAACTGTACGGATAATTTGTAATGAAAACAATCAGGACATTCTCATTGACTTCTGTCACCTGGTCGATGAGTTTTTGCTGTGAAGACGGCAGCATGATCGTCTTCCGGTCGATCTCCTCCTTGGCGCCGATCATCGGACAGGATCCGAGGGCGAGAATCACTTTCTTATGCGTTCTTGCGAGGTTTACCGCTTCTTTTGTTCCATCTGCAGTAACCTCCATGGTAAAGACCGAGGCCCTGCCGTCCTTCTGCTGCGCATAAATCGTGTGATCCGGCCGGACAGCAAGCGGACGGCGGAACCGATCCGAAATAGTGAAGGTGCCGCCCTCATTCTCCTTATGAGAACTGCCGCTGCCGGAAGTGCCGCCCCCGTTCTTTTCCAGATGAAAGATTTCCATTACGAACCAGTCAAACGGAGAATCCGCCGCGGCACTGATTTTTCCAAGCCGTTCCGGATGTTCGGAAGCATCATACAGCCCGCTTGTCAGGAATTTCCCTGTCCTTACACTGCGGAAAGTATAATTTCCGGACCCCCAGTCCATCCGATAAAACTCATCCGGCTCCTTCCCGACGATGAGGCTTCCGTCATCGTCCACTGCGACGGGCTGCCCGTCCGCGCGGAAAATCACACGGTCATACCCCTCTGCGCAGGGGATTGATTTCCCGGTCACTTCCTCAAGTCCCTGGCGAAGCGTCTTCCGATAGGACGGTATGCCTCCGTACCAGTCCTGATACCACACATCGGAAAGAGGGCCGACGATCGCAAGCTTCCCCTCGTCATCGGCGGCATCTGAAATTTCATTTGCAGAGAACGGCAGGAGATGATCATCATTTCTCAGAAGAACGATCGATTCTTCCGCCGTTTTAACGGATATCATCCGATTGTGATCCGAGCACAGATCCTTCTCTGTAAGCCGGTCATAGGGACTGCGGCTCTTTCGGTCGTAAAGTCCCAGACGAATCTTCAGACGGTACGTATTCCGAATCGACCGGTCCAGATCTTCCTCCTTCAGGAGTCCCAGTTCATACGCTTCTCTGGCCGCACTGTAGACCTGGTCCGGCCGGTCGCTCATTCCGTCAACTCCGGCCTTCAGGGCAGCACTGACGGTTTCCGCATTCATTCCGAAATAATGATGCACATTGGCAACTAGCGCCATTGCGCCGCCGTCTCCTACCGCATGAAGAAGGCCGTATTGATCCTTCAGAATTGTCTGCACCTCCGGGTTAAGGATGCCCGGCACACCGTTGATCCGGTTGTAAGCCGTCATCACACCGGATGCACCGCCTTTTGTGATAACTCTCCGGAAAGGCTCGAGATAAAGTTCATTCCGGTTGCGGGGATCAATGCTCGAATTCTTCCATCCTCTGCCGTCCTCCGTATTATTTCCATAAAAGTGCTTGAGCGTTGCAGCGCAGCAGATATAATTCGGGTCGTCTCCCTGCATCCCTTTTACATAGGCAGAAGCCATCTCGCCGGTAAGAAATGGATCTTCCCCGTAATCTTCCTCATTTCTTCCCCATCGTGGATCTCTCTCGAGGTCAACGGTCGGTGCCCACCTTGACAGGCCCTGTCCGTTATGACGGCCCGCAATTACTCTGGCCTCTGTTCCCGTCACCCTTCCGGCTTCCTCAATTAACTCCGTATCCCAGGATGCACTCATCCCGATCGGCTGCGGAAAGGAGGTTGAAATATCCGGTTTTCCGAATCCGTTCTGGTCATTCCTTGCCTCGACCCCGTGCGCCGCTTCTCCGCCAAGATTGTGGCCGGGTATTCCAAGCCTCTCCAGATCGTAACCTCCGGAGCTCACGCTGTGAAGCTTCTCGTCCAGCGTCATGTTCTCCAAAAGCCAGTCCAGCCGCTCATTCTCACTTAAAGATGTGTCCCAGAAGGGAGTACTTCTATCTTCTTTACAGCTCATATTGCCCCTTTTTTCTGTATGCGTATTTACCGAAGAGGCCTGACAGGAGGCTTTCTCCGGCAGTGAAATAAATCCTTCTTTCACACCGTCAGCAACACGTATCCGTCCCGGATGCGATCACTTACTCCTATAAAATTCCTGCAGCACATAGAATGCTTCTTTTCTGTGCTTTCGGTCGCTCGTGACGAGGCCTTTCCGGTTATAGTACCCCTGAATGTGCGACGTTCTTCTCGGGCAGCGGAAGTCGAAAAGAATCCACGGCGACATCCCCTTCACGTAGTCCGTGCCTCCGAGCACCTCGACCTGCTTCCGATAAATTTCTGCCTGGCATTCCTCGGTGAATTTCTCGGTGGAAGAGCCGTGATGCCCATACAGCGCACCGCCGCCGAACTCGGAGACGATGACCGGCCTGTCCGGACGGCTGCTTCGAAACAGTTTCGTGAGGTAATCAAAATCCGGCACATACCAGCCGTAGTACTCATTGATGCCAATGATGTCAAGGCTCTTCGCGAGACGATCCTTGATTGTGAAATCAGGAGAGACAAGACATGCTGCAGAAATTTTGCGTGTCTTGTCTGCCTGTCTCGCATGCTCAGCGAGCCTGCTCATGAAGGAATACCTCTCATCTGAATCCGGATTTTCATTCCCGACCGACCAGATGATGACCGATGCCCGGTTGTAGTCGCGGGAAATGAGTTCGTCCAACTGATTTTCTGCATTTCGGTACGTGTCCTCGTTGGAAAATGCGATCGTCCAATATACCGGAATTTCTTCCCAAAGCATGAGTCCCATCTCATCGGCAAGCTTCGCCATTTCTTCATTATGCGGATAATGCGCAAGACGCATATAGTTGCACCCGAGCTCTTTTGCGGTCTTGATCACCTGTACACGATCCTCACGCGTGAGTGCTTTTCCGTGATCGTCCGTATCCTCATGACATGAAATTCCCTTGAGGAAAATCTTCTTCCCATTGAGATAGAAATCGCGGCCCTTGATGGCAAACTCGCGGAATCCGACGCGGTCGCTGACCTCATCGAGTACCTGATCCGTATTGAGAGCGTTCCCATCCTCCACGCAGCTATCCACTGCACTTTGTGCCGCAGCACCTGCTGTCTGGTGCTTTATCTCATCTTTATCTTCCGTCCGAAATACCGTGAGCTTCACATCATAAAGCTTCGGGTCCCCGGGATTCCAAAGTTCCGGCTTCGCCTTGATCCGAATGGAACCCCTGCCCTGCGAAAGAGAGAATTTTGACACAATACCAAGGTCCGGAATTTCAAATACTGCTTCAGCGTCTTTTGTATCCGTGAGCTCCGCAGACACCTCGATTTCGCCAAAATCCGATCCGGGCACCAGGCTTACCCGGAAGTCTTTTACGGCATGCACCGGCACCCGGATGAGCTCAATATCGCGATAAACACCTCCATAGTTGAACCAATCTGTGTTATCCATCGGAACGTATTCCGGCGCACGCGATGCATCGACACTGAGGATAATTCTGTTATCGCCGTCCACAAGAAGATCGGTCACATCCATGAAAAACGGGGTCGAGCCACCCTCGTGAAGCCCTGCGGCTTTTCCGTTGATAAAGACAACACAGAGGTAATTCGCGGCGCCAATCCGCAGATATGTGCGCTCTGACTTTCTTCTCTGATAAAGGAATGTGCGCGTGAAAATCATCGCCGATTCATAAAGGAAAAGCTCCGGCTTTGCCACATTCCAGCAGCAGGGAAGCTGTATCTCCGGCCATTCATCGAATGAGTAATCGAGCGGAAGACGGCTTCCGTTCTCATCCTCGCGCCGGTCGAGATACCACTGGCTGCGAAGGCACGTATGATACTGATCGACTGCATAATGCCAAAGTCCGTTTAAAGGCTCTGTCTCCCGTCCGCCCATAAAAATCCTCTCTTTCGCTGTCTTCCGATAAGGCAGAAACGGCTGATAATACACTGGCAGCGACTCATAATTTTCATTTTCCATTTGTGGTTTTCCCTCTTTTCAGCTGAACAATTCCACGAATCTATGAGGCAGTCCCGCAGTAATTATTCTTCGGAATTGTCAATGTTCCTCATCAAGGTCAATTTCAAATTTCCGGATGAATGGCGTCCTTCGAGTGAGACGTCGACGACAGCTTCCAGCTTTGTGCCTTTGAATTCGTCTGCATTGATTGTAAATTCTGTTTCAGCCTTTGATCCAATCAGCGTATTCAACGGCATCATGACACTGTTTCCATTCTCCGCTGCTGCTCCTTCCGGGAGAAATAATGTAATTTTTGTCCACTGCTTCTCTTTCATACTGCCGGCATTGACTACGGTTACTCTGATTTTTTTCCTTCTTCCCTTGGAAAAAGCAACGGACCCTTCATAATCAACAAACATTGTAAATGCCGGAAAATCTCTTCTGACGACATAAGAGGACAATGAGCAGAGTTTCCTTACAGGAAGCAGTTCATTCCTGGCATTTCCATAATTTATGAACGGGACAAAGTCCTCTTCCTTCTGACAATACAGATCATCGCCTTCATTACAGCAGACTGACAAACCGCTCTCATCCAGGATATCTGCCAAATCCTGACCAAGGAACATTGGCATATCCCGAACGACACGGTCTGTCAGTTCTGTCACCGTCTTGGGAACCCAAATTCCATTGCTTGTTTTGTCGATGCATACGGTCTCTATCTTATCATTCAGCGGAGAAGTCCATTTCTCCGGAAGCCTGTCAGCGCCGGAAATAATGCCTAACGTCGCGCCAAGCGTTGCACATGTGCAGTCTGTATCTTCGCCAAGAGAATTGGCAAGACAGATGCTCCTGCCAAAGTCATCCTCCCCATACAGCCATGCTGCGACAACAAATGCCACATTTTCCGGACAATCAAATCCAGCCTTTCCGACTTCCATCCCTTCGTTATCTTCTTTCGGAATTTTGCAGACTGGTATATTTTGTACACCGAAAGTTCCCGGCGCAGTATTGTGGATCTTTTTCCGGGCCTCGTAGAAATCTACACCATTCTTATAGCATTCGATTGCCATGTTGATCGCCCGATACAGATACGTATCAGCCGGAATATAAGAAAGAGCAATATCGATCAGCTTATTTTTATCGCTCTCCACAAATGCCGCACTCTGGAGGGCAGCGGTGAAAATTTCACCGTACATTCCCTCATCAGCATGGTCTACAATTGCATCTTCATAAGCGTACCGTGCTGCAATGTCCGGATGCCCCGGTGCAAGGCATGCCCAGATTTCAGAGCGGATCCAGCAGCCGTTGCTGTCTTTATAAACATTTCCCAGTGCGCCGGACATCGGGGGCACAAGGCCTGCCCTGAGATTTGCCTTTCCGACACCGTATTCTGCCCAGTTTGGAATGACATACGAAAGCCAATACTCTCCAAGGACAGAAGCATTGACATTTCTCCCATAGCGTTCCACTGCCGCCAGCCAGACAATCTGCAGATCAAGGTCGTCATTTGCAGGCAGCCCTTTGGAGAGATCCTGAACATAAAAATCAACCTTATTTACACCGCGCTTAGCTTCAAATGGTGCGCCCAATACCCCGCCGATGTTCTTCCCGGCCCAGCATCCATTGACTTTATTACGGTATGTTGCCAAATCCAATTTTTTCATGAACCGCTCCTTTACTCTCCTGTTTTCTTTATCGCAAGATAGCGTACTTGAAATAATAAAAACATTTTCTGAAATCGGACAGAGAATTCCCTTGAGATCAAAAAGCTAATTGAAACACCTGCCCTTTTCTCTGTTCTTGATCAGCAGTACCGTCAATATATAAAAGAGAAACGGAAAATGCTCAAAATATCCAACATCAATGATAGCAGAGACACAGCAAATCTGACGATGACCAAATTAACGAAAAACAGCATGCCAGAATGGGCCGTCTGACAATTCGCAATGAGCCTTTGAAAATGGAACGGCGGGGCAGCACGCATTCAATGTCTTTTGATTGGTGGCGATGATGAGGACGCATCATTTCCTGCAATGCGATAAATTATCGTTGAAGATATATGCATTTGACGATATAATTTGCATATAAAGTTTCATGGGAGGTGATTGTGATGATGACATTAAAAGAATCCATTAGACCATCTGCTGATCTACGGAATCATTACAGCGAGATATCAAAGCAGTGCAGGGAAAACCGGGAGGCCGTTATCATCACGGTGAATGGCAGGGGCGATACGGTTTCGATCTCTTATGAAGAATATCAGAACATGAGAGCCCGTATCGAATTGTTGGAGCTTCTGGCACAAGGTGAAGATGATGTGAAGAACGGTCGTGTGGCTCCGATTACGGAAACCTTCGATGATCTCAGGAAGCAGCTTCAGGTGCGCTGATGCAGAAGTACGAGGTTGTAAGAACAGATACCGCAGATGAGGGCATCCGGCGCATCATTCTTTATGTTGCACAGAATTTTGGGGCGGAGGTTGCTCTGAAAAAGCTGAACGATATAGAGAAAAGCATTCTGGCTCTGGGAGAAAATCCCTATGCAGGAGTCGATCCGAGATATCTGGTATTAAAACGAGAAGGATATAAGGTCCTCATTCTGGAAAAGGGCCTTGTTTTTTACAAGATCAACGAGGGAAGAAGAAAGGTCATCGTGTATGCCGTCGTCGATCAGAGAAAGGACTATTTGAATATCATTCTTGGTCTATAAAGATCATGAACATAAGATGTCTCAGGCATTTTCATTCGCTAAGGCGCTCTGCGCGGCCGGGGCGATTCAATGGGTCCGATCGATGGTCATCATGCTGATCGGATTCGTTGCGATCCGTCAGTTTTATCTCTACATACTCACCCGATACATCTCTAACACGCCACAGCTGATCGGGTTTGGCTATCCGGTCGGATGGATTGCGACCTGCGTAATCGAAATTCTGTATTTTATTCTCCGATGGAAAAATGAGGGCGCAAAAAAGACGAAAGCCGCCTAAAATACGTGGCAGAGGAAAAAGCATGCGGTTAGATTCCAAAACGCAGATAACAGAATATCCGCAAGGCGGCAAGTGCGTTACCGCCTACTATACGCTTGACTCCATCCACACGGAGCAGGATGGGATTGCATGGATCGCAGACGTTCTTAAGGGCAGAATCGAAATCATCGATATTGTCGGAGTTCAGCTCGCCAACCTTGAGAGCGGTGAGAAGGTATGGCGCGACCCTTCCGAAGTATCATGGGAGTCACTCATCGACGAGTCCGAGCACCACGATGTCGACTTCATCCTGATTTCCGGCTACCGCGGAGAAGAATTTGCCTCTGTTTCCATCGATCTCCGGAGCGGCACCATCACGGTCATCTGCCGGCCGTGCGATCTGCCCGCGATGGAAAAAGAACTGGCGCTTGTCTGACGCGTAGCAAGTTCCGCGGAAACAAATCCACATTTCTTTATCCCCATTCCGCGCTATTAACGACATCCGAGGGAGAAACGCTCGAATAGACTTTCTCCCGGAACGTTATTTCTCTTCCGGCTGATTCACAATCCCCGTAAAGAGCACGGTGCCGTCCCCGCCCTGTACAACGAACAGGAACGGATGGTCTACCGTGAAATCCACCGTTGTTTTATCCATTAGGGCCGTCGCCTCCGCTATTGCCGCCGTGAAGGCAGCCGCTTCCACTCCGTCCTCATCGGTTTTTACGCGTGCCGCGTGCTCGAGCTGCGAAACCAGGCAGTCCGTATCCGTCGTGAGAGGCGAAAAATCGGCGCCATCCGCAAAAACGTCCGTGACGCCCATTGCCTTCAGGTCCGCAATCATGTCGGTGTCCGAAGAAACATCAAATTTCGGAAGAGAAAGATTCACATACGCATACACGGAGTCTATGCTGCTGTCTCCTGACAGAACCCTGTACACGTCTTTATTTCCGGGAAGAGAGGCAGCGTCTGTCCCCTCATCCGGAAGGAAGATCCACATGGTCCCGCAGTCGGTAAGGCCAAGGCCCACCGCGCGGAAGCCGTCTCCCTGATAGATATCCGAAGAAAGCGTCTGATGCATCATCTGCACATCAAAATCCTCTGCGCCGTGAAATGTTTCCGTTTTCGTATTCTCCGGCTCGAACTGATCCATCCAGGATGCCTTGAGATACAGTGTTGACACCAGGGCCATCACGGTGCTGTCATCCATCTGAAGACCATCCGCCGCCTCAGTGAGAAGATTTCCGGTATTATCGTTGATCCATTTGTGGAGTGCATCATTCGCCTTCTGCCCTGCCAGATCCCCGACGTAATCGTAGGTGTGGAAACCGTCCGCGAGCTTCCCAAGTGTCTCCTCATTATAGGTGATGTCATCCTGCATCCAGAGAGAATTGGCAAGTGACAGAGTGACAACCGGATTCTCTGCGGTATTGGCCTGCAGCATCGCATTCACTGCTGCCGGCAGGGAAGATGCATCCTTTACTCCGAGAAGGTCAAGGATCTGCTTCTGCGTGTCCCCGCCGGTGCACTGTGCAAGCATGGCAAGCTCGATGTACACATTCGCCGGTGAGTAAACGACGTTGGACTTTCCATCGTCTTTCAGAATTTCCTGCATTGACTTTTCATAGAACGGCTGAAAAATCGATGCATATTTTCCGCTTTCCGCCATGGCATCCGACTGTGATTGCGCCTCCGACTGTGCCGACCCGGAAGACGAAGCCGATTCGCCTGTACTGCTGCCGGCTGCGCCGCAGCCGGCCAGAATAGAAGCTGCCGTAAGAATACCTGTAACCATCACCATCTTTTTTCGAAACATAATCCTTTTCCTCCCGAAATTAAGGGCTGAATTTAAGGGCCAGGATTAAGGCGGGTGCGCATCCCCTGCCTTTATGTATGCCTATCGATCTGCCTGCTTTTTTCGCCCTCTTTACGCCGATGTTTTTACGCCGAAGCAATTTTCTTTTCAAAATATAAGACCGAAAAAAATGCGGGAAGTAACACATAAATTTGAGACAGAACTTGAGGCAGAATTTGAGACAGAATTTACAATGGAATTTGCGATGAGAAATGATATTTAACTGTGCTTGCGGTGGGCCTATGGCCCACCGCTTCAAGCCGGCAGTCCCAAAGTGCAGGCCTATGCAGTGCCGTTGGGTCCTATCTGTGCTTCCGGTGGGCCAGCAGCCCACCGCTTCTTACTTTTCCGTGCGGTAGTCCATGATTTGTGTCGTGAGGCCGTGTCTTCGGATTGCTTCCTGTGCAGCCTGCATGTCCTTTTCGCGGACGCGCACATAATAGATGTCACGGTCAATTTTTCCATTCGCGCCGTAATTTCTCGGGTCAAGGTATCCGCCGATTCCGTTTGGTGCAAGCGAGTCTCCGAAATAATGCCCTGCGCTCACATGCCTGATTCCTTCTTCCGCGAGTGCTTTTCGAATCTGAAGCCACGTATCGCGGTCTTTCTTTTTATAAAAGTCGACTTTCTTTTCAAACATATCTGAATTCTCCGATCCATTCATCGGATAATAGCTTCTCAATTTCAAACTTCAGCCCCGAGCCATTCCATGGATTTTGTTTTTCCGATTTCAGTTCTTCAGCTCCGTCAGCGTCCTCATGAGAAGTTCTCCGATGCGCGCCGCCAGCGTCTCAATATTTCGCACCGTGACATATTCGGTCCCGTAGATGTACCGCACGTTGTCGACGTGGAGCGTTGACCCGAGATACACTGCAACGGTATGAATTCCCGAGGCGCGCAGCATTTTGACGGCCTCCGCCGTGTCCGTGACGGCATCTTTGCCCTCGTACTCGCGCTCCAGACCTCTCCCCTTCGCCGGAGGCATATGCGTGCTGTCGTCTGGGTTTGCATCCGTGAGGATAAAAAGAATGTGCTCGCATTCGCTGCGGTCCGTCTCCGCCGCACGGATAAGCCGCCCGCAGGTCCGGAGGGCAAGTCCGTCCCGGTTCCATCCTGCGGCGTAATAATCAAGAAGCCCGTCCAGACTTTTCTGGTCATAACTCTTGAGCTGCTGCAGCACTGTAAAACCGCGCAGTGAGCGGAACGTTAAAACCCGACAGGGAACATGCACCTTCTCAAGGCTCTTCGCGAGGACGTAGGTCTGCGCCGAAATAATCTCCTGTGCGTTCAGCCGTGAGGCAGATGCATCGAGCAGCAAGTCCACCCTGCAGTGATGCTCCACGTCGTCTCCCGGCTTCGTGAAAACTCGTGTGTCCTGGAAAAGCGGGAGCCGGTAGCATTTCGCCGTATTGAGTTTTCCTTTCGATGCTGTCTCCGGAAGAGGCTCTGCGAAGGTGGAAAGAATCGTGTCAAGCGATGCCGAAAGTGTGGTGATGCTCGATGTGATGAGCTGTCCCGACTTTTCAAGATATGCCTTGTTGCGGGAGCGCTGGTTTTCAATCGCCCGCCGTACCTCCTCCGTCTCCCTGTCTATTTTTCCGTCTCCGGTCCGGCCCGGAGCCGCTTCATTTGGCGCCGATTTCTTCCCTGTCTTTTCCTCTCCTTCGGGCGAAAATGCCGTTCCAATGGTCTTTTGAAGCGCTGAACCGGCCGATTCCGCATTCGGCGTCTGGTCCTTCCCCGCTCCCGCGATATAGAGCCGGCATTTCTCATCGTTTCCGCGGCAAAGCTCATTCTCGAGGAGCTTCATTTCATAGTCCGAATAAAGACACGGTCCGAAGCAGGCGCGGATATAGTCTGCGTCCCCGGTTGTCCTTACGGAAATTCGCCCTCCGCGAAGAAGAGAGCGGGTCTTTGCCGTTCCCTCGTGCCGGATGCCGCTCTGCCGGATGAGAAGTGTGTCGACCTCGTGCGTCTGCCGGTACATGATCTGTTTAAGGATAGCCGATGCCGTGATTTTCGTCCGCCGGCCGGAAGCCGCATCGGAAAAACTCCGGACATGAAAATACTCCGTAAGGATATTTTCCAGCTCGCGGATGACGCCGTGGGTGTCGAGAGAGGGGGACAATAACAGTCTGTCCGCGAGCTTCTTTGCACCTGCCGTGAGGAGCGGCCTTTTCTCCCCGAGGACATCCGCCCAGCGGGTCTGCCGCTGTTCGAGCACCCGCATACTGACCGCCATCGACTGCTGTCTTGAAAGATCCGTGTGCTTTCTGAAGAAGGTTCTTGCATACTCCATGCGAAGCTGCCGGAGGATGGGCCGTTCCGGGAGTTCCTTTTCATACAGGGCATTTTCAAGCCCCAGCCAGACGATAACATCGAGTTCCTCCGCACGGACGTTGTCCGAATAGGAGTCAAAGAAAGCCTGCAGCTTCGCGGAATCGAACCATTTGACAGAAAGTCCGATGAGCATATTCAGATAAAAGTCCGGCTCACCGTCCGGGCTAATGGCAAGAAAGGCCGGTTCGAAATCGTACCGGCCTGCTCCGTTATATACCTGATTTACCGCCCGACGCTCGAGCGCACTGTACTCCCGCCTTATCAAACGAACACCCCATGCCGTGTATTTTACGGCATCATTCAAACACGTCCGCCGCCGTGAGGTCCTGCGGAATCCGGGCGGCAATGACATCGCTGATCAGTTTCCGCTCATAGGTGTCAAACGATTTATTGGTAATCGTCATCTCCAGGGCCTCTCCGGAAGTAATTCCGTGCCGGATGAGCCGGATGGCGTCAAGAAGGCCGCGAAGATCGACGGCCCGCTCGGAAATATCGGCATGTTCGGCCTTTTTTAGCAGATCATAGAAAAGCCTCATGAATTGCCCCCTGATCTCTTCCTTCATGTCCGGGAAAGCGTGATCGAAGAGTTTTTGCAGATTCTCCTCCGAGATCGTCGGCATTTCCAGAATCGCAAAACGGGAGCACAGGGCCTCATTGAGTTCCCGCGTGCCGGCATAGCCGTAATTCATGGTTCCTATGAACCGTGCCGCCGGATGCACATCAATCCGGCTGTAACCGGGAAGGTCAATGACACGCCGGTAGTCGAGAATGGAGTGCAGTACGGCAAGCGCCTCATTCTTGGCCATGTTGATTTCATCCAGAACGGCGAAGCCTCCGTTCTCCGCGGAAAGTGTAATCGGCCCCGGCCGGAAGATGACTTCCTTTCCGTTGTAGGTGTCCGCGCCGATGAGGTAGGAGGCATCAACATTAATGTGGAAGGAAACATTCCACTCCGGCCGACCGAGAACGGCCGCGAGATTTTCTGCAAGGACGTTTTTCCCGGTTGCCTTGGGCCCTGTGAGAAGCAGATTCTCACCCTCGAGCAGCGCCGCAAGCGCCTTCTTCCAGATTGCTTTTCCGTAGTAGAAATAATCCGGCTTCGGAATCCTTCGCGCATATTCGTCTGAGGAGGCGTATTTGTTCCTGAAATGCTCCACATCCCTCAGCAGCGATTCTTCGATTCCTTCCCCGCGAAGGAGCTCCATTGTATCTTCGCTCATCACTTAAAGCACCTTTCCGAATCCATTGATAAACTCATTTCGTTACTCTCTCCTGCCGGCCGTCTCAGAACTGCAGGCATCGGCGTTTCTCTCTCCTGCCGGCCGTCTCAGAGCCGAAGGCTATGGCATCTGCCTCTACTTATAATCGCAGACCAGGAACATCGGCTTGATGGTCACGACCTCGTCGTACTCTTCCTGGGATACCCGCACGGACTTATTGAGCGCCTTCAGATCCGTTTTCAGTACTGCCAGCGCCTCCTCCGCAGTCTCTGCCCGGCCTTCCCGGATGATTCTCGTCATCCGGTCGAGGACAATCGGATGTGCATACTGCGGCGGAACCGGGAAATCACCGCCGATGTACGGAGTTTTTGAAAGGAAGCTGTCCATCTCTGAAACTGCCTGATCCCAGTCCGCCTGCGCCTGTTTCTTGTTCCGGGTCCCCGTCGGGAGCACACGCGTTGCCATGATCACCGCGAGCAATGCCAGACCGATCATCAGCGAGATAAGTGCAAAACCGCTCTTCGTCATGAACGCCCAAACTCCGTACAGAGCAAGCACTGCTCCCGCTGCCGCAAGGAGGATCGCCATCACCCGGTAGCTCGGGCTGATATGATCCTGGATGCGCTTCTGTTTTGCCGCATAGGCAAGCTGGCGGTAAAGGATACTCCGATTCTCAAGGTTTTCCCGCGCATCCGCGAGTGCTTCGAGCGATTTCTCCGCTTCCGGGCTGAGGTTTTTAATATATTTTGCCTCCCGTTCGCGTTTTGCCTTTTCAAGACGCTCTTCGGCCTTCCGGCTGTGAACGGGAATCTCCGGGTGTTCCTCCGAGACGAGCGCGAGAATCTTATCAACCTGATCCTCAAACTTGAAATTGCACTGTTTCTCGCGTCCGTCCTTCATCTGCACGACGAGATACGGGATCGAGCCGAACACGCCCTTTCCGGTGTAGCCGCCACGCGACATCGCGACCCGCTTGAAGACACGGGAAATATCCTTGTAACAGACATAGTAAAAACGGGATATATAGAAGCTGTTTACATAGAGAGCCTTTTTCCCGACGGCACAGGGTCCGATCACGGCGGCCGCTTTCCGGTCCGCCGCGAGTTCATCGTTCGTCATGGATGTTGTTCCAAGCAGCCTTGGTTTGAAAATCATTTTGAATTCTCCAGCATACGTGAATTTATAAATACGCGAAAACGCGCCTTCCGTTGCATGTAATGAAAATAGCGGCAGGCCGCCCTGCCGCTACCATTATTGCATTTTCACCAAGCACCGTAAAACCAGTGCTTCCGTGTTCTTTAATCTGATCCTTCCTGCAAGGAAGTCATTCTTTCATGAACCCCGGCTCTGCCCGGCCAATGCCGGGAAGAAAAAGCCGAAAGTCCGATCAGGCCTTTGCCGTCTTATGCTTGCCAGCCGCATGAAGGAAGATGCCGAGGAACAGGATTGCCACGATAATGCCGACCGGATAAGCAACGGCGGTATTCAGCTTGAGAGCCGGGATCAGGCCGAGGCACTCCGGTGCCATGGTGAAGTACGTTGCCGAGACCGCGCTCATGAAGGTTGCCGGAACGGCCGTGATCCAGAAGTTCTTCTTGTTCTGAACAAGATACATCGATGCTGCCCAGAGGACAATCATCGCAAGAGTCTGGTTCGTCCAGCTGAAATAACGCCAGATGATGGAGTAATCGATGAATCCGAGCGTATTACCGAAGCCAAGGACAGCACCGATGCCAAGAACCGGAATCGTAAGACCAAGTCTTGTCTTCCAGTTGTCCATGTCAAGGTGGAACCAGTCCGCAATGGTAAGACGTGCGGAACGGAATGCCGTATCACCGGAAGTGATCGGGCAGGCAATAACACCGAGCATGGCAAGTGCGATACCAATGCTGCCCATCGTCTGCTGGCAGATTGCGTAAACAGAAGTGGAGTTGCCGCCGCCGACATCGACGAGTCCCTGCACACCGTAAAGGGTAACGCCTGCTGCTGCCCAGATCAGAGCGATGATGCCTTCTGCAACCATCGCGCCGTAGAATACGAAGTGGCCCTGCCGCTCACTCTTGAGGCAGCGTGCCATAAGAGGAGACTGCGTGGAGTGGAAACCGGAAATAGCGCCGCATGCAACGGAAATGAACATGAACGACCAGATCGGCGTTCCGTTCGGATGCATGTTCCGGAAATTATCCCAGATTTCCGGCATCGGCTTGCCGCTTGTGAGTGTTCCGAAGCCGACGCCGACGGCCATGATGATGAGGCAGACGCCGAAGATCGGATAAATACGGCCGATGATCTTGTCGATCGAAACGAAGGTTGCGATGAAATAATAGCAGAGGATAATGGCAAGCCAGAATACAGAGTTCACAAGGATGCCGCTCTCCACACCGTTATTGGCAAACAGCGTCTTAAGAAGGCCCGCGGGACCAACCGCGAAAACGGTGCCGACCATAATCAGAAGGATTACGGAGAACACACGCATGACATTCTTCATCGTCGGCCCTAGATAATTGCCGGTGACCTCCGAAATGGAGTCACCGTTCTCTCTCTCGGAAAGCATGCCGGAGAAGTAGTCATGAACGCCGCCGGCAAAAATCGTGCCGAAGGTAATCCACAGATAGACGACCGGGCCCCACTCAGCACCCGTAAGGGCACCGAAGATCGGTCCGAGGCCCGCGATATTGAGCAGCTGAATCAGGAAAAGCTTCCATTCAGGCAGCACAACGTAGTCAACACCGTCATTGATGGTGACTGCCGGCGTGTCGCGGTCATCCGGCGCGAAAATGTTATCGACCACCTTGCCATAGGTGAAATAACCTGTGATCAGGATAGCCAGGCAAATAAGAAAACTAGCCATAACCTTTAACCCCCTCTGCAGAAATTTATCTGCAATTTAGAATTATTTAACGATGTTTTTATTATATCATCACAATTAACATTTTCAACACGTTCGTAAGTTATCCATATTTTTGTGCACATTGCTTAATTTGCGCAAGTTGCGTGAATATTTTGGGCAATTTCTTCTGAACGTACAAAGTGGCGCAGTTCCTTATAAATGCTGTATTTTCGTCCTCATCCCGCCGTTTTTCCCATGAACAATCCATTATTCCGGGTCATACGAATTGCACAAAGATGCGGTGTGTACCATACTAAATTCATATCGTATCTGATATCATTTTCCTATGCCGCTTTCTTCATTCGTTTTTGCGCATCACCGAACTGCCGTGATTCGGGAGTGACCGATGATGATTCCTGTCCTGTTGCGGAATGGAAGAGCGTTTCCGGATAGTAGCGGATTGTAACATCCATTCCGGGATTTTCCTCTTATCTCACCCCTCTTATCCCCGCCTTTTTTATAAGCCAGTCATCTTTGATTTAACTAAATTTCACGGGCCATAGCAGTACGTTAACGCTGACTGGGAAATTTTTGATGTTTTGATGGAAATTACACCCGCACGCAAGCCTCCGTGACCCGGCTTCGCCCTGACGACGGCGTTATCGACTGACCCGCGGAAATTTTCAATGGTTTGTTGGGCATTACGCCCACAAACAAGCCTCCGTGACCCGGCTTCGCCCTGAAGGCGGCGTTATCGACTGACCCGCGGAAATTTTCAATGGTTTGTTGGGCATTGCACCCACAAACAAGCCTTGTAGACCCGGATTCACTTGGACGACGGCGTTATCGACTGGCCCGCGGAAATTTTCAATGGTTTGTTGGAAATAATATCCCAGAACAAGCTAAAAAGTCCCGCTCCCACATTTCACAGCTTTGGTTCCACAGCTTGGAATTATTACGTCCTGATTTCATATTTCGATGCGTGCGAAAACCAGTTACAATATGGTTTGACTGTCTACGGCAGTCAGAATACCATCAGGCTACAGTCAGAAACAGACATCGAAGGAGGTACTGCATGGAAGAGAAAATTCTGACAGACGAGTTTGTAAACAGGGAGCTTCAATGGTGGAATGTCCCGGGCGTCACGCTTGGTATATGCCAGGGTGGAAAGACGATTCAGACAGACGGATTTGGATACCGGGATATCGGGAAGAAACTGCCGATGACGGGGGATACGCTCGGAGGAATTGCCTCCTGCTCCAAGTCCTTTTGTTCTGCCGTAATTGCTTCTCTTGTTGATGAAGGAGTTCTGGACTATGACCGCCCTGTGCATGAATACCTTCCGGAGCTCGAGTTCTATGATCCGACAGCGACCCGGGAGTGCACGCTCCGCGACATGCTCTGCCACCGCACAGGGATTGCCGGGCACGACGCCATGTGGCCGGATGCTGCCATCACAAGAAAGGAATATCTGCGCCGCATCCGTTTTCTTGAGCCGAATAAACCCTTCCGCTATGAAGCGCAGTACAGCAATACAATCTACAACCTCATCGGCATTATCGCAGAGGAGGTCACCGGAATCCGTTTTGAGGACCTGGTCCAGCAGAGAATCCTCGACCCTCTCGGCATGAACCGCACCGTACTGTCTGCCTCCGCAATGCGGGAAACGGACGACTGGGCAAAGGGCTACCTCGAGAGGACACCCATACCGCCGGAGAAGAAATCGGAACAGGTATGGCTCTCCGGTCTTGAGGAAATGCCCGCCTGGGAGATGAATGTCGGCGTCCCTGCTGCCGGAGTCACCTCCTGCCCTTCTGATATGGTGAAATGGCTCATGTGCCATCTGCAGAACGGGCAATATCAGGGAAAACAGCTTTTCTCCAGACACGTGATGGACGAAATGCACGCGCCTGCCGTCGTCATGTCCGCCTTCCCCTGGACATTCCCGGAGGTTCCCGGAATCAGTGAAAACGGAATGGCCTGGAAGACCACGGTCTACCGCGGAATGATTCTAAAATACCACTGCGGCGAAATCGAGGGCTATTCCTCCATCGAATGCTTCCTTCCGGCGCAGGATTTTGGCATATTCGTGCTCTGCAACCATCACGCCCCGATCACTCCGTTCCTGCTGGAGCTTGTCTACACCGCCATCGACAAAACTCTCGGGTTATCCTCCATCGACTGGGCGGCAAGACTGCACCCTTACCTGAATGACAACACAGGCTCCTGCCAGGGATGGAAGGAAGATTTCTGCAATATAACAGCATCCGGCCGGGCCGCGTCCGATGAAAGCCAGGCAGATCACTGCAGCTGCGGTAAGAAAGCCGGCGTTTCCGACGCCGTTCCGTTCAGTCACAGCGCAGAAGAGTGCGTCGGAGAATATCGCTCCGACGCCTACGGCACCTATGGCATCTGCCTGAAAGACGGCAATCTGTGTCTTGCTTTCAAAGGATGGTTCCTTCCCCTGTCTCCTATTTCCGGAAACGTGTTCCGCGTACCGGAGCTGAAGGAGGACACGCTGTTCATCGACATGCCGCTCGCGTTCACGGAGGATGAGAACCACAAAATCAACGGTTTCACCCTTCGGCTGGAGAGAACCGTAAAACCGATCCTGTTCCGCAGGATATAAATCCGTTTCCCCGCAAAAACTCCTGTCCGGCCATAAATCAGGCCAGGACAGGAGTTTTCAGTTCATCTTCAGCAGCCTTTCTTCCCATTCCTGTGATCTTCAAGAGAACATGCCGGGATACTCGGATCATACTCAATAAGACCCACTTTGGCCGGGTCAAGAGTGATGCTTCCGTCCTCAAGGACAAACGCAGGAATGCCTATATCCCCGATCTTTCTGCTGTGGTCGAACTCCGGCCTGTTGTCCCGAAGATCAATGAATTCATGCATGTATTTCACATTTGTCCCGATATCAATATACTGAAACTCGTCCTCTCTTCCCCTGATCTGCTGTTTCACAAAGTCACAATAAGGACATGTCTTCAAACCATAAATTTTGATCATACTATTTTCTCTCCCGAATCCCAGTTTTCAATGTCCGTAAGACCTTTTATTCCGGCCTTTCATTTTTAAAGAATAATATTCATGCTTCACCTCTTTATTCCTTTGAAAACATCATTGTAATGAAAACATCCTATTTGCATCTCCCATCATCCCCTTACTATCTTATCCATCGGCTTTCCTTTTGAGAGCTCGTCGATCAGCTTATCAAGCTGCCGCATTCTCTTTGTAAGCGGATCCTCAATCTCTTCTAATTTTACGCCGCATATGGACCCCCTGATCAAATCCGCGTGGGGATTGAACGCAGGAGCATCCGCCAGAAAATCGCCGTACGACATCTCCATATCGACATCATGCATATTCCAGCCAGTCAGCCAGAAAATCACTCTGTCCACCTCATCCTGCGTTCTACCCTTTTTCATCGCTTTGGCTGCAAGAAGAGGATAGATTTTTGAAACCTTCATCTCAAAAACGTTCTGTCTTCCCATACCGCATTCTCTAATCCAGCAATCCGTACTGCCTGTACTTGTCCAGCATCATTTTGTAAAACAGCCGATTCCCAAAATATTGCCGATAAGTTGCCGTTTTTTCCTTTCCGGCAGCTTTCAGCTTTTCCATTTCTGTCTGTTCACGTTCAGCCTGATGCGAAACATCATCCATCATTTGTTCAAAGTCCCCTGACCTGTCCATAATTGTCTCACCGATAATATAACTTCAGCAGGTTGCGGTATTGAAAAAGATAATCACACCCTGCATGATACTACATATGCTAAAATTATTGATAGCCGGATGTAATAATGTTTTCCATGAGTACCGTTACATCCCCTTTGGGTTTTCCGGACGAAAGCATTCTATCGTGGGAGTTTCGGTACTCTCTTTATTTTTCCTAAAATGTTTTTCCTAAAACTGACAATATCTTCTCTTTATTGTTGATTATCATCGACGTGATGAGAAGGGTTCGATCCGGGAAATCCTGTCGGGCGCTTCTCCCACGGATTTTGCCTCTGCGAGGCGCAGGAATTGCTTTCATGAATGTTCTGAACTATGGAGACAAAGACGCAGATATTATTCTGCTGCAGCCCGTTGACGCACACGACCTGGAATCCATGGACAGGGAAGCGGACCTCATCCGGGAGCTTTCCGGCCGAGCGTTCCGGCTTCTCGCCTTTTGTGTCCCGAATTGGAACCGCGATCTTTCTCCCTGGAAGGCGCCCGCGGTATTTGGAAAGGAAGATTTCGGTGACGGAGCCGCAAAAACTCTCGCGCAGATTTCAGATGTCTGCACAGACAAGACACAGACGTATTTTGTCGGCGGCTATTCACTCGCAGGCCTCTTCGCGCTGTGGGCAGTCTATCAGACCGATCTGTTCCGCGGCGCTGCGGCAGCTTCTCCTTCCCTGTGGTTTCCCGGCTTCTCTGACTACATGCGGGCGCAAAAACCCATGTGCAGTCATATCTATCTTAGCCTTGGCGACAGAGAAGAACACACCCGAAGCTCCGTCATGGCTTCCGTCGGAGCAAAGGTCCGTGAAGCGTCCGCTCTTCTTGAAGAGCAGCAGATCGATCATATCCTTGAATGGAATCCGGGAAATCATTTTAAAGACAACGATCTTCGCACGGCCAAAGCTTTTGCATGGCTGATACAAAGAGAATGCCGCACAATATGATGCCTGGTAATTCCTGCTGAGAGAAATAGTCAAAAGTTATCCCTGACGAGTCGGCGTGCGAGTCAATTTTTGGTTCCGCACACCTGTTATGAAGTGACCATTGTCAAGGGGAGCCACAAGGAATTCTGTTTTCCCCGGCTGGTCACATTTGTACTTCTCTGACAGCATCTGGAAAGAGCTCTGATTTAACAGTTCCCGGCATGTG